>Ga0070731_10004979_pt1 | contig 11123 bp, 9 predicted proteins | sample Coa_R1_2_FD_66448 | JGI IMG/M metagenome (GOLD analysis project Ga0070731, IMG submission 66448) | Surface soil microbial communities from Centralia Pennsylvania, which are recovering from an underground coalmine fire - Coalmine... | ecosystem: Environmental > Terrestrial > Soil > Unclassified ... | reverse complement strand
TTGATTCATTTTGCGGGGGTAGTATACGCAGTTTGATACAACCCCCGCAAAATGAATCGAAAACTCGGCTCAAAAGAACCCAAAAATCGACAGAAGCTAAGTTACGCAAGAGGTCTAATGATCTCTCGCTTCTAGGCGTAAATCGATTAGGCAACAATTTTTTCAAAGGCTTTGAGGGCGGCACGGACAGTGATGAAGTGCTGCCATTTTTTTTCTCTCCAGCGGAACCCTTTGAGATTGGGGATCCAGGAAGGGGGAAAGATGCATTTTCCAGGAAGCCATCCGGGCTGCCAGAGGCGCATGCGCTTGGGGTCGTCTGCTAGGATGAGTGTGGGGATGTGAAGATTGGAGGCGAGATGTCCTGCGAGAGAGTCGTTTCCAATGACATAGCCGGATTCATAGATGAGTTCTGCGAGAGAGGAAAGTGTGGGGAGAGAGGGAAGGAGAAATCCTTTTTTTTCCACCCAGAGCCAATGGTGTCTTTCCGAAGGGCTGACACAGAAATAGGGGATAAGGCCTTTTTTCTGGAGTTTTTGGGCTAGAGCGACAAAGCGTTCAGGGAGCCAATTTTTTTGTTTGACGCGGCTTGTGGGATGGATGATGACTCTATTTGCATGGAGGCGATGGGTGAGGTGGAGCGGCGCTTGGATGCCATTGTCTTTGGTGGTAGGGATAGAGAGGAGATTAGAGAGTGCGCTTTCGATATTGTCCGCCATGCTGATATGAGGAGAGAAAGCCTGATCGTAAGGGGAAAGGGGCGGATGTTTGGAAGGAGAATAAGAAGGATAGAAGATAGAAAGTTTGGGGCCGGATGGGTTGTCAAATGCAGAGCGTAAAAGAGAGAGGGCGGGCGAATTATCATTTTCTATGAGGATTTTATCGAAATGGGACAGCGTTTCGATCCATGCGTCGCGGGAAGGCAGAGGGGCAAAGCGGTGTCCTGGAAACCAGGAAGAGAGTTCAGGAAGTGCGTTGTGAAAAGTGGTGACGTCACATCCTGCGAGGTGCAGCTGATGGGAAGCGATCATCATTAATAGGGCATCGCCTATGCCCAATGCGGGCAGGACGGCAACTTTTGAGGTCATGATAGTTTAAAAGGGAGGAGCAGCCATGTTGCTGCTCCTCATGTGTTTTAATTTTTTTCTTCTTCGTCTTCTGGTGCGTTGCCTATGAGGGCCTCGGAGAGTAGTACGATACCTGCAGTGGATGCGGCAAAACGCAGAGCGTTTTTGACGACTTTTGCAGGGTCAATCACGCCGGCGATCAAAAGATCTTCGACTTTTTCAGAGACCGCATTAAAGCCAAAATTGGGCGAGCCCGCAAGCACTTCACTGATGATGATAGAACCATCATAACCTGTATTTGCGATGATTTGTCTCATGGGAGCTTCACAGGCTTTGAAGACGATCTGAGCACCGATCGCTTCTTCACCAGAGAGGGTAAGCGATGCGGATTTGCTCGCACGCAAAAGTGCAGCGCCGCCGCCGACGACAATGCCTTCTTCTAAGGCAGCGCGAGTGGAGTTCAAACTATCTTCAAAAACCTGTTTTTTTTGTTTCATTTCAGGTTCTGTCGCAGCGCCAACGCGGATGACGGCCACGCCGCCGCTGAGTTTAGCTTTGCGCTCTTCTAATTTCTCTTTATCATAGCTGCTGGTCGTTTTCTTGATTTCTGCATCGAGGAGTGCAATGCGCGCTTGGATCGCTTGAGAAGTTCCTCGGCCGCCGATGATCGTTGTTTTATCTTTCGTGATGATGACCTTTTCCGCACTGCCTAGCACTTCTATTGTCGCATCTTTTAAGAGCAATCCTGTTTCTTCAAAAACAGGTGTCGCACCAGTCAGAATGGCGATATCTTCGAGCATGGCCTTACGGCGGTCTCCAAAACCAGGAGCTTTAACAGCGCATACTTTGAGTGTTCCGCGCAGTTTGTTGACGACCAGAGTGGAGAGCGCATCTGCTTCAAAATCTTCTGCGATGAGCAAAAGTTCTGTCGCAGTAGTTGCGACAGCTTGCAATACAGGAAGGATTTCTTGAACAGAGGAGATTTTTTTGTCTGTGACGAGGATGCGTGGATTAGTGAGCACGACCTGCATCTTTTCTTGATCTGTTGCAAAATACGCGCTGACATATCCGCGGTCAAATTGCATTCCTTCGACCATTTCAACGGTGGTCTCGGTGCCTTTTCCTTCTTCAATGGTGATGACGCCGGATGTGGTGACTTTTTTAATCGCTTCGGCAATCATTCCGCCGATGACTGTATTTCCTGATGCTGAGGCGATAGCGATATTTTGCGTCTCTTGTTCATTTTTAATAGTGATCGATAATTTTTCGAGCTCTTGGATGATGGCATCGACGGCCTTGTCCATGCCGCGTTTGAGGCCGATCGGGCTAGATCCTGAAGCGACGTTTTTGACGCCATTGTTCACAAGGGCGCGTAAAAGAAGAATGCTCGTGGTCGTGCCATCGCCGCATTTTTCTTTCATTTTGCTTGCGACCTCTTTAGATAATGCAACGCCCATGTTGGCGTATTGGTCTTTTAACTCGATGTCTTTTACGATGCTATTTCCATCGTTGGTGATCGAAGGAGCTCCCCAGGAAGCTTGCAGGCCGACATTGCGTCCTTGAGGGCCTAGCGTCACGCCGACGACATCTGCGAGTTTATCTATTCCCTCTCGCAGTTTGTTTCTCGCTTCTTCTTCGAAGATCAATTCTTTTGCTGTAGACATAGTTTAACTCCGTTTCTTTGAAAGCTGTTCTTTTAAAATTTCGTGCAATCCGACAAGCGTCAGATTGGGGTCGATCAGATCGACCAGTTCTTTTAAATCTTCTACAAATGCAGCCTTTGCTGCGCTCATATAGGGGTCTTCGATATGAGTTGCTCCTCCTGTGGCAATGATTTTTACAGAGCTAGGAGAGTCTGTGATTCCAGTCAGTTCAGCGATAAGGCGTTCGATTGCTCCGAGCTGCCCATAATAGATCCCGCTTTGAATATGCGTTTCCGTCGAAGTGCCTAAAGGAGACGGGGGTTTGATGGGGGCGACCAAAGGGAGTTTATCCGTGTGCCCTGTCAGTGCTCTTGCGCATAATTCCGAGCCGGGAAAGAGCACTCCGCCTAAATAGCGGCCGTCTTTGGCAACGAGATCGCAGGTGATGGCGAGCCCGATGTCGACCACGATGCAATTGTTTAAAGGAAATCGCGAGAGCGCACCATAGGCATTCGCAATGCGGTCAGGGCCCAGTTCTTCGGGTTTTTCCAGCTCAATCTTAAGCTCTAGATCAGCATAATTGAGAAACTCGCACGGGATATTCGCATCTGTCAGTGCCGTTTTGATATGCATTTCCAACTGGCTGTTCACGGAAGAAATAAACGCCTTCTGGATCGGTTTTTCTCGGATATGATTGATGAATGTGTCTTTAGAAAAAGGAAAGGCCGGAAAAGCAAAATTATAAATGAGCTTATCGTCTTCGAAGAGTCCTCCTTTGATGCGGACATTTCCAATATCTATTACAAGATCAAGAGCCATAAGTTACATCCTCAAACTGATATCGATAGCTGGCGCAGAATGCGTCAGCGCTCCAATGGAGACCGCGTCTACGCCTGTTTGGGCATAGGTCCTCACATTGGAAAGGGTGATTCCTCCGGAAGCTTCCAGATAGACTGTGCGTTGTGCACGCCTCACGGCTTCTGCTACGGATTCGGGCGGCATGTTATCGAGAAGAATGGCGTCAGGTTTTGCATCGAGGGCTGCTTGAAGCATGTCTAGGCTGTTGATTTCGACCTCAATAGCAATGCCTTGAGATTTGAGGCGCGCATTCTCAATGGCTGCCGAGATGGGGTTTTCTGTACTGCGGCCCAAGATGCTCAAATGGTTATTTTTAATCAGAATGCGTTCTTTAAGATCAAAGCGATGGTTTTTTCCTCCGCCTGTGCGTACTGCATATTTTTGAATCGCCCTTAAGCCTGGGAGTGTTTTTCTCGTATCGAGGATGGCGCAGGAGTATCCTGCGACTTCTTGGACAAATTGTGCAGTGAGCGTGGCGATGCCAGATGCATGCTGGATTAAATTCAGCATGGTGCGTTCCATTCTTAAAAGCGCGTGCGCATTGCCTTCGATGCTAGCTAATAGTGTTCCTGCGTCGTAGTCGCCGCCTTCTTGAGCATGAAGCTGAAAAGGGGAAATTCCCGCTTTATCGAGGATGCAGGAAAGAAAGGACAGTCCTGCGATCCGGGCGCGCTGTTTGAGGAGGAGCTGTGCACGCACATGGGCAGATGTGTCGATGCATGCGTGCGAGGTGATATCTTCTTGTGCCTTGTCTTCCTCTAGCGCAAAAGCAACTGCCTTAAGTACGTGTTGGTCTAAAAATGTGTCTTTCATCGTCTCATATTTTTTTTAAGTAAGTATACGCGATGGAAAGTTATTTTTCAATCTCAATCTCGAGGGTTTTTAGCAAATGAGAAGTTGAATTGCTAACAATGTATTTCTTTGTACACTATTTTTTTAGGAACCTGGTGGAGCTCGGCAGCGAGTTTAATCGCCTCTGCTGTGCTTAAGCTAAATTCTTCGCTGAGATAGGCGACGAGTTCTTTAAGGGAAAATTCTTCAAAAAGAATGTGCTCTGGCGAGGGAGCGAAGAGAAGGACAATTTCGCCGCGCGGAGGATTTTGGGAAAAGTGCGCGCACAATTCCTCTGCGCTTGCATTTAGGCACTCTTCATGTAGTTTGGTCAGCTCTCTTGCCACGCATAAAGTGCGAGTTGGGGCTATTTCCTTGATTACTGAAAGCGTCTCGACGAGGCGGTGGGGTGTCTCATAGCAAATGGTGGTTCCCTTGTATAAGAGGATGTGCAAGAGCAGGGAGGAGAGCTCTGAGGCTTTTTTAGGAAGGAATCCGACATATTGAAAGGGAGAGAGTGGAAATCCCGAGAGGACAAGAGCTGTAGTTGCTGCATTGGATCCGGGAATAGCGGTAACAGGAAGACCATTTTCTTTACAACGCTTCACGAGCTCAAATCCAGGATCTGCAAAAAGGGGAGTGCCTGCATCGGAAATCAAAGCGATATGCTGTCCGTTTCGTAGATCGGACAGTATGTGTTCGAGCGCTTTAGATTCATTGAACGCGTGAAAACTCTTTAAAGGCTTTTTGATGTGGTAGTGCTGCAGAAGATATTGGCTATGGCGGGTATCTTCGCAGAGGATATAATCGCATTGCTGCAATGTCTCGACTGCTCGAAATGAAAAATCGGCTAGGTTGCCGATCGGTGTTGCGACGAGGTATAGCACGAGAAAATCTTTAAATTTAAGGTGGCACCCAGATTTGAACTGGGGAATGGGAGCTTTGCAGGCTCCTGCCTTACCACTTGGCGATGCCACCGCTTTTGCGAAAATTATGCGCTAAATCAGGAAAGTGGTCAATGGATTTTGGAATGTGTGTGTAAAACACAGAAGGTTTTAAGAATGAATTAAGAAAAGGTAAAAAAATAGTTTACATTAATTTCTTTACATGTTTATATTTCTTTCGAAATCAAGGCAAAAGGAGGGATTATGAGTAGTGTGCCATCTGTTTCATCCGGTCAAAACGACGTTTTTTATAAGACTGTCAACAAAAGCACTCATTCTATTTTTACAGCAGCCAAAACAGCACACGAGAGCCAGTATGAGCAGCTTAAAAAAGGGGAAAGTGAATTAATAGATTTCCAAAAGCTGTTTAACAGGGAGCCAGATAATCCCTGCTTTTCCCAAGAAGGGAGATTCTTAAAAATGACACAATTTGAGCAAACTTTGAGTCAGGCTCAAAGCCTAGCGGATGTTTTAATCAATTTGAAATCCGCGTTAGACGCTGAGCTTCATCTCACAGAATCGGTATCGAATGTAGATTTAGGAGTCGAACAGCAAAAGACTAAACAGAAAACGGAGGATCTTATCAATAAAGGTTGGAGAAAAATTGTAGTTCTTAAAGCTAACGTGGAATCGCTGCATAGAGATATGAAATCTAGACTGGATACAGTGAAATCTTCATTTGCTCAAAGAGATAAACGTTTGGAAGAGGAGTACCATGTCGTAGACACACCGAAAACTCCACTGCATGTGCTAAGAAGAGTTCAGTCGTCGATCGTAGAGAAATCGGAAACTTCAATAGATGTGTTGCACAGTGCGCAGACACCCATTTTGACTTTAAGCAATCCAAGAATTAGAGATCAGGAATTTGGTGGATATTCTCTTTTCGATCAGATGCGTGAATGCTCCTCGTCCCCTTGCACTTCATCCTCTTCTTCTTCGTCCTTATCTAGCTCTTCCGTATATTCTGAGACTGATGTGAGTTCTCCTTCCTTTACAATTGATCCGAGTGTTGTAAGCGACTTGCATCGAAGAAATAATGAATACTATTTAAATCACCTGGAGTCCTCTGAGCTTGATGATTCTGGTCTTACTACCAACAAAAATCCAGAAGAGACCGATGAAATATCCTCCAGACAAGTTAAGCCTGATGCAGAACCAGCAATAAGCGAACAGCTCAGACGCGCGCAGAAGTGCTTAGATGTAATAGATAAACATCTTAAAGACTTAGATCAATCTTATCTTCGTTCACTGGAGCGTTTGCAATCAGGCTCCCCATCTCTACCTAAGGTTGCCATCCCCATTTCACGGATTGACCAAAACACAAAAAAGGAGAGTCCGAAAGATAAAAATGCGAGGGAAGACGATCCTCTCGCTGCGATGCCATTAACCAAGTTGGTTAGAATCGATTCAAAACCTCGAACTTCTCCGAAAACCAGTGAGACGCCTTCACGAAAAACTAGCCTCACTCTCAGATCCCCAGAATTAAGAGCGTCTCCTGTCCAAAGGAGTGAAGGAATCGAGCGACCTTTGTCTCGAAGAACTAGGTTCGTCCCTATCTCTTCGGGATTGGTAAAGGTTACTCGTCAAGAAATGGAGAGCGGGAAGCCTCCAAGAGTCTGCGGAGGATCATGGGCGAGTTGTACAGGACGAACACAATATGTGAAAGGGCTGGAAGACGATGAAAGAGATGTGCAAGATCTCGATAATCCCTCTAAACGTACGCAAGAGCCATTTACATGCATCCTATTGTGAAAAGCTTTGGTTCAAATGTATTTGTATAGACCGTTAGTATGAGCGGTTAAATTTTTTATTTTTGCCCCAGGAGGACTTATGGGTTTGGTGACTGAATTAAGCCGGCATATGTTTGGTTCGGCTGAAGCCTTATATAAAGTAAAGAACGCAGATTTTGCTCTAAAAGAGATAGAACTGAGAGATCTGGCAAGTCAGATAGACACCGTGAAATCCAAGACTTTTAAAAAAATAGAGAAGGGATTCGAGAGCACTTTGACCGAAATGACGCGATTTTCTTTGTATTTAAAAAATACCTGCGATTTATTAGATAAATTGTCTGAAAGTTGTGCAGGGCAGGAAAAGATAAGTCTATTGTCTCTTGTCCAGGAGCAAACGACGCAAATTCTAGCGGATAAAGAAGCTGTCGAAAAGATGAACAGCCGCATGAGTAAAATATTATCGACTTATAAACAAAAGGTGGAATCTCGCCAAGATGAAGAGTGGATTAATTTGGAGGAGCATTCTTCGTCATCAAGCTGTTCCTCTTCGAGTTCTTCTGCATCACTAATCGCATCTAGCTCATTTTCTGCTTCATTTACTGAAACCGGCTCCGAGTCTTCCTCCTCTTCAAGCAGCTCCTCTGCTTCGGATCCTTTAATACCTGCTCTCCCTTCAACACCATCTGAGTCATCTACTGTAATCGACTCTCCTCAGAATTCACAGCGCGATAAACTATTAGACACTTCGGAAAAAGTTACAGATGCTTCTCACGCTCCAAAAAGCCCGTTAAAGGGGACTCTTTCCGTTGAGACGCCTCAGACACTGCCCAGGGTGCACCAAGGCAGGTTCAGCTGGCTTATGAATTGTTGCTCTTCGCGTCCCAATTGATTTTTTTGTCAGGGAATAATACTATCCCTTACTTATGGCGCGTTTTTATTTATCTGAAATCGCGCGCATGCTGGAAAAGGATGCGCCGAAAGAACTAGAGATCACGGGGTTCGAACAGGACAGTCAACGCATTGCTCCTGGTCATTTGTTTTTTGCTTTTAAAGGGGAAAAAGTAGATGGCCATGATTTTTTAAAAAGCGTGGCTGTGCAAGGTGGCTGTGCTGCGATTGTTTCCAAGGACTATGCTGGAGAGGACTTTGGCCTTGCTTTGATTCGCGTGGAAAATGTGCTTCATGCCTTACATTCTTTGGCGCGTCAAGTGCACGCACAACGCCATCCTCGTGTTGTTGCTGTGACGGGGTCTGTCGGAAAAACGACGACCAAAGAATTTATCGCTACGCTTCTGCAAGGACAATTCACGGTAGCAAAAACGCCTGGAAATGCCAATTCTCAGGTCAGTATGCCTTTGAGTATTTTGAATGCGGAAGGACACGAAGAGGTTTTTGTCATAGAAATGGGCATGAGCGAGAAGGGAGAAATGCAGCGCTTGGTGGCCATTGCGCCTCCCGAGATCAGCGTTGTTACCCCTATCACTTATGCCCATGTAGTCTTTTTTCCTGAAGGAATAGACGGGATCGCTTATGAGAAAGCGCAAATATTGTCCCATTCAGATACGCGTTTAGGCATCGTGTGCACTCAAGCCGCAGCATTTCCCATCGTCTTACAAACCGGCAGTTGTGAAAAAAGGATTTACGGGCAAGAGGAGTATTACTTGGACAGCGCGGACGGATTGCGGATTGTCGAAAAAGGAATACCGAGCCCACCTCTTCAATTGCCCTTTGATGCCTCTCATTTGCGTGACAATTTTCTTGCAGCCGCACTTGTGGCGCGGGCGATGGGCATGTCCTGGTCTGCTATCGCGTGCCAAGCCCTTCAATTGACGCTAGTGCCGAGGCGTTTTGAAAAAGTGGTGCGTGATGGAATTGTTTTCATCAATGATTCCTATAATGCCAATGCGACATCTATGAAAGCCGCTTTGCACAATTTACCCCAGCCAGAACCTGGCAAGAAGCGAATCGCTGTACTAGGGGCCATGAAAGAATTAGGAGAGTTCACCCAGACATTACACAAAGAGGTAGGGGAATGTGCCTTGGCCTGTGTCGATCAGCTTCTCTGTATGGGAGAGGAATGCCAGGTCATGTGCGATCTGTTTGTGCAGCATCAAAGAGAAGTCGAAATGCTTCCTGATATCGCCTCGATGAAAAAAAGAGTCTTCGAGGTTGCAGAGAAAGGAGATGTTGTTTTGCTCAAAGGGTCGCGTCCCAATCGCTTGTGGCAAGTATTAGAATAGTTGAATCTTAATGCTTTGCGATTTTTTTATTTTTTAGTTTTGAATTTTTTCGTTTCATTGTAAGATGAAATTTGCCGGATGAAAATCGCAGCTGTACGCGTATTCTTCTAGGCTGATCGCATTCTCAGAACTTTACCAGTTATTGACCGTATATTTGATTGAAGAAACGTGATTTTATTTTTATATAGTTATTTGACCTCTACATGGGGATGGAAGATCCCTTCTGCTTTTGTGTATTCTTCTACGCGTATGATCCTCGCTGCACTGACAGCGCTTCTCTTTACCATTTTTGTTGGACCTTTTTGCATCAGAAAATTGTACGAGCTGAAGACGGGGCAGTCTATTCGCGTGGAAGATTGTCCTTTACTGGCTGAACTGCATAAAAAGAAAAAAGAAACCCCGACGATGGGAGGCGTTCTCATCTTAAGCGCCATGATCCTTTCTCTTTTCGTGTGGATGGATTTAAAGAGTTCTTTCACGCTGCTTTTACTCATCACGACGCTCTGGCTGGGGATTCTCGGGGGGATCGATGATTATCTGAAATTGAAATATAAAAATTCCAAAGGACTTAGGTCGAGTAAAAAGTTCCTGCTGCAAAATCTCTTGGCCCTCTGCATCGGGTTGTATCTGTTTTGGCCTCAAGCGACGCAGTTTGTACAGAACGGGGCCTGGTTTACGCCTCCTGTCGCTAAGGAACAAATCCAGATCGTGAAAAAAGATATTGGGAAAACGGAAGTGCATAGCGTTGTCTTGTCTACTCAAAAATATATGAGCAATTATTTTGTCCCTTTTTTTAAAGACCCGGTCTTTATCTTGAAAAATGGCGCCATTATTTTGGGGGTGCTATTTACGATCTTTATCATCACCGGGTCTTCCAATGCAGTTAATTTGACGGATGGGCTAGATGGGCTCGCTGCGGGATGCCTTTTGATGGTATCAGGAGTGCTCGCCCTCTTTGCATTTTTGTCGAATCATATCGAAATGGCGCGCTATCTCAACATTCTGTATATTGAAGGCAGCGGGGAAATTGGGATCTATCTTTTCGCACTGATCGGCGCCTGTTTAGGGTTTTTATGGTACAATGGGTATCCTGCACAGGTATTTATGGGCGATACGGGATCCTTGGCGCTTGGGGGCGTGATAGGAGTAGCTGCTATTTTATTGCGAAGAGAGGTTTTGCTCGGTCTGGTCGGAGGTGTATTTGTCGCCGAAACTCTGTCTGTGATTTTACAAGTGGGGAGTTATAAGCTGCGCGACCGCAAGCGCATCTTTTTATGTACTCCTTTACATCATCATTTTGAATATAAGGGATGGCCTGAGACCAAAGTCGTGATGCGGTTTTGGATCATCAGTCTCATTTTGGCAATTATCGGCATCGCATCGTTAAAATTTCAATGAAAATGATTTGCGTTTTAGGGTTGGGGAAAAGCGGGTTGGCTGCTGCAGAGTGGCTCTTGGCGCAACGCCATGCAGTGATCGGCTTTGATGATAAGAAAAAGCTAACCGAGGATATTGAGCGCCTTGTTGCATTGGGGCTTAAAATATGCAATGCGAGCGACGAGATAGATTGGGGCAGTCTAGATCTTATGGTGGTCTCGCCTGGAATCCCTTCTGATCACCCGGTGTATAAACGCGCCCTTGAGCGCAAAATCGAAGTAATAGGCGAGGCGGAGCTCGCTTTACGTTCTTTATCTCAAAGAGCGGTTGCGATCACAGGAACTAATGGAAAGACAACGGTTACGCTGCTGATAGAACACATCTTGAAAGCAGCTGGGATCAAAGCCCGCGCTTTGGGAAATATCGGTGAGCCCTT
>Ga0070731_10004978_pt1 | contig 11128 bp, 10 predicted proteins | sample Coa_R1_2_FD_66448 | JGI IMG/M metagenome (GOLD analysis project Ga0070731, IMG submission 66448) | Surface soil microbial communities from Centralia Pennsylvania, which are recovering from an underground coalmine fire - Coalmine... | ecosystem: Environmental > Terrestrial > Soil > Unclassified ... | reverse complement strand
GTTTCGCTGATATGGAGAATTTTGTCCCTGGTCCTCAGGAACACATGTTCGACAATGGCATTGTCAACCGTCACCGTGGGATACTCGCAAATTTCAGCTGATCCTGCTAACCAATATCGCAACAGTTTCTTCATATTTTATTTCTTTTCGAGTCTAACCAGGTCGAAAGGATAGGAAGTGAAAGACTGAAGCGTCAGATGATGAAAAGCCTGTGCAGCCTTTTTGATTGCCCGTGGGCTGTGCAGGAAAATTGTCTGCGAATGATTTTTATAATTCAGCATATAGGATATTGGCCCGCCAAAGACCATGCGTCTCAAATACGCCGCCGGTCTGCTTCGAATATTTTTCCAGAAGTCATAGCGCAATACCAGGGCAAACAAATAGCCGCCGGGTTTTATAATAACAGATAGCCTGTTGAAAAGGTTATTGATGTCGCTGATGCAATTCAGGACGGCAAAATTGCAAAGCGCGGCATCTATTTTTTGCGAAAAAGTATGGCAGGTTTCCCATTGCGTAAAGTCTGTATCAGGGGCCTCAAGGAAGCGGACTCTGCCTGCGGGGATGGTCTTAACGGACAGATCAATTGCCCTTTTTCGCATTTCTTCAGAAGGTTCGCAAAAGATCACGTGATAATGATTTTCGCTCAGCCATCCAAGATCGAGGCCGGTCCCTCCGCCGAAGTCAAGGACCCATCCGCCGGGCACTGCGCTGCAGAATTCGGATGCAACTTTTTCGCGAATTTCCCTGTTGAAAGGTTCTTCCAGAAGCATAGCATCATATTCTGCTGCAATCGCATTATAGTAGGCGGTGCTTTGCATCAAGTCTTGTCCGGTGATCATTTTCATTTGCCTGTCAATTAAAAAGTAGCATGATCTGTTTTGCCGAACTGGATATTGAATTTGCCAGGACCGGCGAGTGATCAAGCGCGGGATCCTTTAAAAGGCTGAGCGTTTTTTTTACCATCTCTCCCTCATTCGACACGACGTGCCAGTGATCAATGGAATAGTTCATGGGCTGGCAGAAACTGACAACGTGCGCGCCCGCAAATAAGGCTTCGAGGCAGGCGGTGCTGAAACCTTCATAGGACGAGGGATGTAAAAAGACCCTGGTCCTTCGCATCAGTGTCAATACCTGGCCATGCTCGATTTCGCGAGTTAGCCGGATCCGCTCTTTCATGCCGGCCAGCCTGATGGACTCCCTCAGCGCAGGTTCTTCCTTGCCGCTGCCGCATAGCATGGCATTGATTCCAGGCATGTCCTTTGCCAGGGTTTCGATAACACGGACGAAAATGTCATACTGTTTCAAAGGGATCAGGGAACCGGAACCACAAATGTCCACGTCGCGTTTCATGTCTGTTTCCGGAAAGCTGCCTGGATCGATTCCGTTGGCGACGATGTACTGCGGGTTAACACCATAGTTGCGCAAAAACTCTGCCGCCAGTGAATCTGACATCGCGATGAGTTCCCCGGGACTTGGCCTGATCAGCCTGATCATTCTGTTTCCTTTCCTGGCATCCTGGCCCAGGATCCAGCAGTAGTGTTTGAGCCGGTATTTTTTTGCAAATGTTTTTCCGAGAAGCGCCGTCTCCGTGCACCAGAAGCTCAAAAGCCCGAGCACCTCCTCTTTTTCGTTGATTTCCTTGAGAGATCCCCAGACCCGCCTCCACATCGACAGTCTCGAGATCCTTCCACGTTTTTTCTTGCCAAAGCTGATCACCCGGTTTTGATGCCAGTGATATTCCCGCGCAGGAAACGGGTATTCAAAAGCAAATATGACGACCTGAAGGTCCGGGCGATGGCGATTTAATGCCAGGACAAAGGATTGCTGCGCGGGGAGGCAGGTGCTGTCCTGCTCGCTGACGGCGAACCCGGGAGAAAGAATGATCAGTGTTTTAGCGCCCGGCCTCATGTCAAAAAAATAATTTTATCGCAATAGTCCAGACTGCTTTTGCGATGGGTGACCATGATGACCATTTTACCTTCCCGCGCGTGCTGCTGAAGCCATTTCATCATTTTTTTTTCTGCTGCTTCGTCGAGTTCCGAAAAAGGTTCATCGAGGATGATACAGCCGGATTTTTTGTATAGCGTCCTGGCGAATATGATCCGCTGACGTTCACCCCCGCTCATATTTTTGCCATTTTCTTCGATCATATAGTTCAACCCTTCCGCGTGAGAAGCGCAAATTTTATTGACGCCTGAAATGTCGATCACTGCATTTAATTTTTCGCCCACGGGATCGTTCCCGAAAACAATATTTTCTTGAATGGTATCATTAATAAAAAACGGCTGTTGCTTGGCATAGGCAATGTCTGCCAGGTAACCCAGGCGGGATTCTCTTCCTGAGTCCGCTCCATTGATTTTAATCATCCCCGATTCCGGTTGCAGAAAGCCAAGCAAAAGGTTAAGTATGGTCGTTTTGCCTGTACCGGAATCTCCACTGATGCCAACCAGTTCCCCCCGAAATATCGAGAAATTCTGATCCTGAATGATCTTCCTGTCGCGATAATTGAAACAGACATTATTGAATTCTATCGAATGAATCATGGCATTCGATTGACCATCTGCGACGATGCGGTCATAGTTGTTTTCAATTAAATCAGAAACGGTAAAAGAGTAAGTCCTGATCTGGCCGGCACTGTTCAAAATCTTAACGATTCCTGGAATTATCTTGTAGGCGGCTCCCATGAATGCTCCGACCAGCAGGATGACCTGGGCTGACTGGGTTTCCCGCCTGGTGACAATGGTCAACGCGCAAAGCCCAAGAACGGCAAAGATTTCGATCAGTCTTGACGGAAAACTTTGGATGGTCTGCTGGCCCGCCAGGTACAGGTTCATCTTTTTTTGATAGCCGGCGAATCGATCCGTAAAGAATTTCTTGTTTGAAAATACATGGCTTTCGACAAATGCATTCAATGCTTCATAGAGGTGCTGAATGGTTTTTTCGCCGTTAAGTTTCGCTTCAAATCGCAGCCTCTCCAGTCTTTTCTTTAACAGCAGGACAACGAGGATGGCGGGAGGCAGTACGACCAGGACCAGGAGAAGAAAAAGGCTGGCGTTGAAAAACAGGATCATGGCGACGGTAACGACGATCAGGGCTGTTTGCGATACAATCTGTTGAAAATTGAGCAGGACGTATTGACCAAACTGGATGGCCTGTTGGCTGATTTTCCGGATATGAACCGAGGAGTCGACGTTGGAATAATTGCGGAAATCGGAATCAAGATAGGCTTCCAGCAAGTCACTTGAAATCCGCCAGGCTACCTGGTAAATGAAGTGGTTTTCCCAGCGAATGATCAAAAACCCTAAGCCGTTCTTTGCAGCAAAAAGCAGAAAAAACAGCAGGATGGATTCGTAAAAGTGCCGGCTGACCAGGTTTTCCAAAAAAACCCAGTGCGACGATGTGTCGACCGGCCGGGTATACACATTGACCATGATGACCAAGGCGGCCAAAAACACCACATCGAGAATATTGATCAGCAGATCAGCAAGCGTTAAAATAATGAGTTTCGCCTTTTCAGGTCCCAGGAGAATCAAAAAAATATTGCTGGCTACCTTTTTCAAGTGGTGGGCAATAAAATGGCAGTTAAAAATGGGGTGAATATAGAAAATTCCTAGCGGCTTGCCATGCGGCGAAAGGTCCGGAAGATAATCCTGATCTCCATGCTGAGGGACCAGTTTTTGATGTAAATTAAATCAAACAGCAATCGGTCCTCTACCTGTCGCATATTGTCTGTTGCGCCAAAATTTCCCAGTGATTGGGAGAGCCCGGTAATGCCCGGTCTCACTTCATTTCGCAAATTCCATTCGTTTATCCGTTTTTGGAATTGTTTGTTCTCAGCAATCATATGCGGCCTGGGGCCAATCAGCGACATATCTCCGAGAATGACGTTAATCAGTTGTGGAAGTTCGTCGATATGATAGCGCCTGAGGAATCTTCCAACATGGGTGATGCGAATATCCTCTTCCACCGTCGGACGGGTATCTGCCTCTTCATTAACCTCCATGGTCCTGAATTTGATGCAACCGAATATTTTGCCATTCCTTTTATGTCTTCGCTGGATAAAGAATACCGGTCCCGCCGAATCCGTTTTGATTAAAATTGCCAGGATTGGCAACATCCAGGGAAAAACAAGTAAAACCATTAATGTCGAGGCAATGACATCAGCCGTGCGCTTGAGCCATTGATGATAAGGATTTTTCAACGGTGAGGGCCTCCTGACAAGCTTTTGCAGGAGCGCTTTTGTGTGACTCTTATGGCTGGGGATTGTTTTGGTGGTTGCGATCGCCCTATCCGGCAAACCGGTAGGATATCCTGCAGGTAATTGTTTTGTTTGAAGTCGAGCGCTTACGATATCAGCTTTCATGAGCAGGATCTATTTTTAAAATTGAATGAGCGCGAGCCATGATGCTGCCAAATGGCACGTGGTTGTGCCACGGGGCCTGGTTTTTCGTTGCATCGATTTTTATCATCCCGATCGGTGTCGCCGGAATGGAGCTGACCGTCGGCTTTTCACGATATTTCATGTTAAGTTTCATTGTTAGCTGCTTATATATACGTAAACACCAGGCTTCAGGTCTGATTGCGGGGCGGCAGATTGGCCAATTATTACCTTTTTTTTAACGCGATTATTCAGCGGGGGTGCGGGCGATGATCATCATGCAATTGAGACAAAAAGAACACAACCGGCGATGCTCCCAACCCCCGTATTGTCATCATCAAATGCCCGGATGCTAAAAAATTTTCTTGACGAAACTCACGTAGATCCCCGTGCTCCAAATTGACAGGCTCCCTATCCCCATTCCTTGCACCGGAATCTTCAGATAAGGTTCCACCCTGAGGCTGCCTGCTTTTCCAAGCGTATGCATATAACCTCCACTCAAATTGATGACACCAAACCAGGTCGTCGAGGAGTTGGTATAAGATTTCATTCCCCAAATCGGCCACCCGGCAGATGTATAACTATAGTCATAGTTTTCCTTTTTCATAAAATAGGATGATGTTCCAAGCGTGGAAAACCAATTGCTTTTGGCGGTGGAAGTCCAATTGTATTTTACATTAATCGGCCATTCAAACATATAGCAGTCACCTGTAGCGCTATTGATGGTTACACCGGCCGGGATGTCAATCTTTTTTGTACTGAAATATTTGCCATCGGTGTAATAGAATTTCTTGTCAAACAGGAGTCCGCTTTCAACACTTAGCCGGTTGTTTAGCTGGTACCCAACCAGCACGCCTGCACTATAGCCCGTATGCTGGATTTCCTGGAACCTGACCGTACTAACGTCTCCTCCGGCAAGAATACCGGCATACAGGAAATGATGCGAGGTCGATTTGGAATCGATCGTTTTTTTTGCAGCCGGTACGGATGCAACCTGCCTGGCAGAATCCGTTTTTGGCGAAGCCGGTTTAGTCGCCGGGCTCATCGACGAAGTCAAATTATTTCCAGGAGCCTTGTCCACTGTTTTTGCGGGTGTTTCAGATGACTGATCACTCAAGCTGACGCCATCTTTCCCCGCAGGCGGCGCTTCATTTTTTGTCACTTGTCCTGCCACTTGATCAGGATGGGTCGCTTTCGGTAATCCGTTGGCGGTTCTTTGGAGTTTGGAAACACCGTCTGCGGTTAGTTTATTGTTTCCGGTAGTGTTGACAAGGGCATGAGGTCCGGTTTTCTTGTTCACCAGGGCTGATTTGGAATCACCTCCTGCGCGAAAACTTGCAGCGTCCTTGAGTTCCTCATCCCGGCCATTTTTGTTCGGTGCTTTGACTGAAGCGGCCAAGGTTTTCGTTTCTTGTTTGTGAGTCAATGATTCAGCTACCGCACTTCCCTCAGCTTGCGTCAATGAATTGGCGGGTTTTTGATTTTTCACAGATGGGTTTGCCGGCAGGTTGCTCTTATTTTCCTTGCTATTATTTGCGTTGCCATCCACAGGCTTTACCGGCCTCGCTATGGTGAGTTTGTCGTCGGTCTGGGTGGAATCGTTGCGGAAAAGCTGACTGTTGCAGATCCAGACCATCGGAAGCAGCAACAAAAGCCAAAGATATTTTCGAAATGATTTTTTTCCCTCTGCCTGGGCCTCAGTATTTGAATCAGCATTTCCGGACCTCAACGCAGCGTTCACTTCATTCCAGTTTTCGGCGCCGGTCTTCAGGGGATAGTCTTCTGCCGCCCTGCGAAACAATTCGTCCATATTATCGTCGTTCAAATATTGCATATGTCTAATTGTCTGTTGCTATCGTTTATTTTTTTTTGCAACAATGCCCTTGCCTTCGATAAGTTTGACTTGGACGCGCCAACACTAATGCCCAGGCTATTGGCAATTTCCTGATGCGTAAACCCGTCAATGACATACATGTTGAAAACCGCCCGGTACGAAGGAGGAAGTTTTTTTACTTCCAGGATAAGCTCCTTATAGAGGATTTTTTGATCTGCACCACGGGAACGATCTTCGACATCCCACATGTGATCGTCCAGCGCTCCGATTTCAGGCAACAACGAGTCTTTCCTCAACGCGTCTATGGCCGTATTTACCATGATGGTACGCATCCAGCCTAAGAGGATTTTTTCAAGGTTTTCGGGGTTTTCATAATGAAATTTTGAAAGGTTTCGAAAGATTTTGACATAACCGTCGTTTACAATATCGATTGCCTTTTCGTAACGGTAGATGTACCTGAAAACAATCTTCAGGCAATATCCAAAATAGCGTTCGTAGAAAGCCTTTTGATACCTTTGATTATTCTCCAGGCAAGATGCTATGATCTCTTGTAAACTTTCCAATCCAGTTGACAGGTTATTCCGCAATATTATACGATTTATTTTGCAATAGGTTGCAACCATTTTCGTTTTAACCAGGTGTATACATTTTGAAATTTGTTGTTTATACACGTTTAGTTGACAACTAATTAGGAATTGCTTCGGGGGAAACACATTATTTTGATATCGATTACCGAATAAAACCCATGCTACCAATCCCGCTGAAACCTTTTTGCCGGTTAAAGCTAACCGCACTCTTCGCCATTTTGTCTGCAAACCTGGTTTTGGCACAAACCAATGTCCTGACTCAGCACAACAATTTGAAACGAACCGGCTGGAACAACCATGAATCGCAACTGACGCAGGCTTCCGTCAGCGGCGGAACTTTTGGCCTGCTGTTCTCACGCACTGTAGATGACCAGATTTATTCCCAGCCGCTCATCATCACGAATGTACATACCGGCGGAGGAATACATGACATTGTCATTACGACGACGGTAAACAACAGCGTATATGCCTTTGATGCGGATGACTCGAGCGTGACGACTCCCTATTGGCATGTAAACCTGACATTCAGCCCGGGAACTTATCGACCCATCAGGAATACCGACATGACGGGCGCCTGCGGTGGGGCCTACCAGGACTTCAGCGGCAACATGGGCATCGTAGGAACCCCTGTCATCGACAGCACGACCAACACGATGTATGTCGTTGCAAGAAGCGTGACAATGAACGGCCAGACTTTTGTCCAGTATCTGCACGCTTTGGACATTACGACCGGTGCCGAGCGAAACGGGAGCCCGGTATTCATCACCGCCACTTATCCTGGCAATGGTGAAGGCGGCGACGGGACGACGGTCACTTTTGACCAGCAGCACGAAAATCAGCGACCAGGGTTAACACTCTATAACGGCGTCGTATATATTGCCTGGGCGTCTCATTGCGACTGGGAACCATATCATGGATGGGTGATCGGTTATAGTGCGTCCAGCCTGCAACAGAAATATGTGTATAACGACTCGCCCAACGGCGGCCTTGCGGGAATCTGGATGAGCGGGCAGGCGCCGGCTGTTGATGACAATGGCAATATTTACATCAGTACGGGTAACGGCACCACGGACATTGGCACGGATACGACAGATCGAGGCGAAAGCCTCTTGAAATTGTCTACCGTTTCGGGGTCGCTCAAGGTAGTGGACTATTTCACGCCGAACGATTACCAGTATCTCAATGACAACGACCTTGACTACGGCGTAGATGGCGTCATGCTGATTCCAAATTCGACCTTATCGCTTTCGGGCAGCAAAGAAAGCTATCTCTATCTCCTTAATACGAGCGCGATGGGCGGTATGAATCAGAGCAACACCAACGTGCTGCAACAACTAAACATCAATGCGTCAAGTACCGATTATAATAAACACATACACGGGTCGCCCGTCTATTTCCAGGATAACAACAACCAGGAATATGTTTATGCGTGGGCAGAGGACGGATTTCTAAAACAATTTCCATTTAACAGGTCGACGATGCTTTTCGATACATTGAACAAGGTCGTCGGGAACACCGCATTGCCGACGGGGATGCCCGGCGCCATGCTGGCGGTCTCGTCAAATGGCCTGCAGCCTGGGACGGGGATTTTGTGGACTTCCCATCCGATCAATGGAGACGCAAATCACGCTGTCGTGCCTGGAATACTCCAGGCCTTCGATGCCACCAACGTTTCCCATGAATTGTGGAACAGCAATATGACCGGCATCCGTGACTCGATCGGACGCTTTGCGAAATTTGTAGTGCCGACCGTGGCCAACGGGAAGGTGTATATGGCTACTTTCTCCAAGAGGCTCAATGTATACGGACTAAATGCTCCTCCTGCATCCCAGTGCGCATCGACGCTGCCTGCTCCATGGCAGAGCGCGGACGTCGGTTATGTTGCTTATGGCGGTGATGTTTGCTACAAGAATGGCGTATATACCATCACGGCTTCGGGTACTGACATTTGGTATATAGCTGATGCCTGTCACGATGTTTACCAGTCGGCGGCGGGAGCAAATGTCGAGATCAAAGCGCGGGTAGTTTCCATTCAAAACACGGATCCCTGGGCCAAATGCGGCGTGATGTTCCGATCAAATCTTGACCAGGGCTCACCCAATGTTTTCATGGCAATCACTTCTGGTAATGGAGCCGCCTTTCAAATTCGGCCGACGCAAAACACCTATACCACAAGCTCAAACCAGGGCGCGCTGACCGCTCCGTACTGGGTGAGGATCGTGCAATTCGGCAATCAATATGTTGGCTATATTTCGCAAGATGGAAACACCTGGAATCCCTTTGATTCCACGCTCGTCGCCCTTGGCAGTTTTCCCTATGTCTCGCTTGCCTATTCGACGCACAACAATGCGATGTTGGGCACCGCGGTGATAGATAATGTCACAGTGACCTTTCACGATTCGGTTTCCGGCGAACTCACCAATTTTACCGGGAAAAATATCAACAATCAGTATTCCCAATTGACCTGGACAACAACATCCGAAACCAATTCTGCCTATTTCGAAGTGCTGCGAAGCACCGATTCGACCAATTTTCAATCGATCGGAATTGTTCCTGCCCAGGGTTCATCGGCGTCTCCGCACAATTACGCTTTTAATGACAACCAGCCCTTCGGCGGTACGAACTATTATCGACTGAGGATGGTCAACCAGGACAGCACCTTCTCGTATTCGAATATTGTGCCGGTCACATTCAACTTTTCCACGATCCTGATCTATCCAAATCCTTCAAGTGGTACGCTATATATTCAAAACAATGTCAATTTTAGCAACAAACAAACGCTTAGCGTGGAAATCATCAACAGCATTGGGCAGGTACTCTTACGCCAGGAGAACCTCGCGGGGGATATCATTACACTCGTCCTGGCCCCCGAAATAAAAAATGACGTATATATTGTGAAGGTGATCAATGCCCAGGGTAAGTACCAGGCCAGGAAAATATTTGTCAGGAGATAAACATGCACCTATTTTTTGCCCTGGAAAAAACCCAGTTGCTCCAGGATTCCCTTCAGAATTTTCATCCTGACCTGCACCATGTCGATTTTATGGTTTGCCGTTTCGAGATTCAGGACAAAAAAGTATGGATGCCTGTTTTCTTCGATCCAGCCGACGACCCAGCCGATTTCATTTCCATTTTCACTGTTGCCCCACCCGGTCTTATAGCTTAGCTTGTAATTGGTATTGTCTTCCCGCAGCATGACTTTTCGAACCGTTTCCTGCGTGCTGCCATAAAATGGAAGCTGACCAAAGTAAAGTTTTTTTACAAGGCCGAGCTCTTCATCTGAGCTTATCTTGAGCCTGTTATTTAACCAGAACGAATCGATCGGACCCGTAATGTCGCGATTGCCATAGCCGAGTGAATCAACCCATTTTCTCATCGTGTCCCTCCCGATCCGCCGGGCAACTTCCTGGTAGTAGTTCACGGCCGAAACACGAAAGGCTTCGGTCATCGTCAGGTCTCGGTTCCATTCGGGGTTCCATCGTTTAACACCGTCCCATTTGATCACCATGTTTTCGCTGGTGATCTTCCCGGTCTGCAGACCGATCAGCGAGTTGACGATCTTGAAGGTCGATGCAGGCGTATAGGAACTATCGCGAAAACGTTTCAGGTTGTAGATCGTCAAATGATTCTGGCCATTATCCCACAATCCAAAACAGCCGGTCACTCCCGACTCATTGAAGTATTTGCCAAGACCATCATCGACGGTGACATTGTTGGGCGAACAGGAAATAAGTCCAACGAAACTGAAAAAAATAACCGGCGTTCGCATCGATTTTTTGCGTAAAAGTAAGGTCTTGACATTGATAATACCGAAGACACCGTTCATGGGTATCGGGTCAGTTTGAAATTTGTCAATATTTTTTCCGAAAATACTCAATGGCAATGTACCCGATAAACGATGACAACAAGGCGATAGTGAGGTTACCTATTGTAAAAATGTCCTCAACCGACCAAATAAAACCATGCTTGTGCGATTGATTGGCTCGCTCATATTCCCCCATCAAAAGATTTGAATAGAATAAGAAGATGATAAAACCCATTTCAACAACTGCTCTTACAATTTTTGATTTCATTTTGCCGTTTTTTTAGGAGATCCTAAAAATCAAATGCATTTCTGTCTTCTTTTCGTACGCGCCTCTTTTCTTAAGTGCGCCAGTCTCTGCTAAATTAGCAATATCCTCAATTTTCATCGGTCGATTCATTAATCCGGCCTGCATCGCTGAAGATACATAAGAGCTATGAACCCTTACGAAATTGCAGGAATGAGAAATAGAGCGGGCGAATGACCATGGTTTTCCACATGGGTATCCCGGTCCTTAAGTGGAAGCG
>Ga0070731_10004976_pt1 | contig 11129 bp, 10 predicted proteins | sample Coa_R1_2_FD_66448 | JGI IMG/M metagenome (GOLD analysis project Ga0070731, IMG submission 66448) | Surface soil microbial communities from Centralia Pennsylvania, which are recovering from an underground coalmine fire - Coalmine... | ecosystem: Environmental > Terrestrial > Soil > Unclassified ... | reverse complement strand
TCATGCTGCATCATGAAAACATAAACCTTCTAGTATAAATACTTTGCAAAATGCCTAATGCCATCATCGTCGATAGTACCGAAGAGCCGCCATATGTGATCAGCATCAAAGGTACGCCAGTGATGGGCAAAAACCCGCACATCATCCCCATGCTCACGATCATGTGCATAGCCAAATAGGTCGTTATCCCAGCGGATAAAAGCCGCCCAAAGCGGTCCTTGGCCAGGGCTGTCACCTGAAAACTAAAATAGATTAAACCGAAAAAAAAGAGGAGCAATAAAAAAACTCCTATGACCCCGAACTCCTCGCTAAAGGCCGCAAATACGGAATCCGTATGGGCTGCTGGCAGCCATTTATGGCCCGTAAATTCACTTTTACACCAGCCTGTCCCCCTCATCCCCCCCAGGGCAATGGCCGTCTGAGAGGCCTTTTGATGATAGGTATTCGGGTTTAAGCGCTCATACTGGTATTCCTTGAGGACCAACATAGCATAAGGACGGAGCTTTTCATGGGAGATGAATCCTGTGAATAGCAAACTCACAAAGACAAGCCCGGCAAGCGCCATCAAGCTCATAATACGTATAATTTTTTTTGAGAGTCCCCCGAAATAGAACATTACCAGAGCAATGGGATATAAGACCATTGCGGTTCCTAAATCCGGCTGTTTCAGGATTAAAATAAAAGGTATAAGGACTAGGAGGATTGCCCATGCGGTCTCTCGTTTGTGAAAGATCTCCCGTCCTTTATTTTCCAAATACAAACTGAGGGTCATGACAATAATGAGCTTGGCGTATTCGGAGGGCTGGAACGCAAAATTGATCCCTGGGATCCGATACCAGCGATGGACATTTTGAATCGCTGGGACAAAAAAAAGTCCCAAAAGCATAAGCAGAACGCCAAAATACAAAAACCATGTCCATTTTTTTAAGACGCGATAGTCCAATCCGGCAAAAAAGAGATAAACCCCCCATCCGATCGAAAACCATTGCAATTGACTTTTGACAAGAGGGGTTAAAAAAATATCTTCACCGATTCCATCCATCGAGCGGCCCGTGGTCGCGGCGATCACCAAAATACTGATACACATAAGTGCCAGTAGAATAGGGATCGTTCGGATATCAATTCGGGTTATATAACGATGGTCCCACATATGAGTGTGTCTCCTAATTAAGCTTCTGTTAATTTTCGGGTTCTTTTGAGCCGAGTTTTCGATTCCTTTTGCGGGGGTTGTATCAAACTCCGTATACTACCCCCGCAAAAGGAATCGAAAATCGGCCAAAATAATCCCGAAAATCAACGAAGCCTTAATTAGGAGACTCACTCTAAGCTATGCCAAAAACCAGAATCTCTTATAAAATAGGCTCATGAGCCTATTTAAAACTATACACACTATGCGTTTTGACACAATCGATTCGACGCATACTTGGGGTAAAAAAAATATTCACACTTTGGATCCCGAGGCATTTGTCTGCGCCACAGCTTTAGAACAGACAGCAGGATACGGGCGGCATCAGCGAACATGGAAGTCGCCGAAAGGATTAAATATTCTTGCGACGTGGTGCTTCACTCTTCCCTCGAATAGTTCCTACATTGGCAATTTAGGCCAAGTGCTTTCCTTATCGGCCGCATCCGTTCTCGAAACACTGGGCTTTCCCGCTGAAATCAAATGGCCCAATGACATGCGCGTGCAAGGAAAAAAAATTATGGGCGTGTTATGCGAAACTCAGCTCATTAAAGATAAAAAAGCTATCGTTCTCAGCTTTGCATTCAATGTCAACATGAACGAAGAATGTCTGAAACAGATCGATCAGCCCGCCACTTCATTGGCTGCACTCAGCGGACGTATCTGGGACATAGACGAAATACACGACCTTTTTCTCAAACAGTTCCTCTCAGACCTCGCTATTCTCATGGAGCAGGGCTTTGCTTTCTTTCAAGACAAGTACGAACAACTGCTCGCCTTCAAAGGCCAGACGATCCGCTGCTTTGATGGAGTGAAAATGTTAGAAGGGATCTGTCATGCCATTCTTCCCGACGGTCGGTTGGAACTTCTTATGCCGGACTCGAGCAAGATCCTACTCTCTGCTGGAGAATTATCTTCCTTTTAATCGCTGCACAGCCGCTTCTAGAGAAAAAGCAGTGGGACTAAATGTCGTGATCAATGCGGCGGCCTCAGGGAATAGAGTCTTATCGAGCGGATCTTTTAATGAGATGACGATCGAAGGATGGCCCGTATCCAAAATCGATTGAATCAAGGCTTGCTGCTCGGGGAATTGCCAAGCATTGTACGAACAGACCACAATCACATCAGCTATTTGAGCTAAAGAAAGGCATTTTTTCATTTCCTCTTCACTGGGCTTCTGATAAGTAAATCGGGATTTAAGCGTTTCTTTTCCCAGCGTGACCAGAGAGCTTTTACGCACGAGTTCATTGACTATGGATGGGAAAAGCACCGCGATCGTTTTTTCATTTAAAGGAAAGGACTCTGGGAGCGTGTTTTTTACCATGGCGACCGAGAGATGGGCAACGTGCGCTGCGAGACGTTGGTTTTCCTGTGTGTTGACATATTGCACAATTTCATTTTCTGCAGGAAAGGACGCACCGAATAATCCATAGGTATTTTTAAGATTTAAGATTCTTTGCACAGATTCATCGACTCGTTTTTCAGAGATCTGGTCGTTTTTGATCGCTTCGATCAAAAAGCTATGGACTCTTTTGACATCTTTAACGGTGAGCTCATAATTCAAACGCTGGCCCAGTAGCTGTTTTCCCCCGAGCAATAATAGATCGCATCCCGCATTAAATGCGCGCAGCGCAGCCTCTTCGATAGAAGAGCAATTGGCAAAAAGACCTTCCATAACAAGAGAATCCGATATGATGATCCCTTGATATCCCATCTCCTGGCGAAGCAGATCCTGTAAAATCCTCTTTGAAAATGTCGCGCACTGATGAGGATCCAGCGCCGGAACAGAGACATGCGCGGACATCACCATATCTGCATTTTGAAGCAATTGTTGGTAGGGATAGAGTTCTACGCACAACAGCTCGTCCTTGGATTTGTTCACTACAGGAATATATTCATGGGAATCAAATGCTACATCCCCATGTCCTGGAAAATGTTTAAGCGTGGGGATCACATGCGCTTGATGGAATCCTATTAGAGCACTTTTAGCATGTAGGGAGACGACATCTGCAGTGTCGCCAAAGGAACGAATGCCGATCACCGGATTGTGCGGATTGCAATTGACATCGACCACAGGGGAAAAATCCACATTGATGCCTACTGCAACCATCTCTTTTCCCATGGCATAAAAACACAGCTCTGCGAGATGAGGATCTCGTGTTTGCCCAAGCGCGGAATTACCAGGAAAAATGGTGAATCCCGATTTTAACTGAGAAACAAGTCCTCCTTCTTGATCTGTAGAAATAAATAGTGCGATAGGATAGCGATTCATCAAAGCGAGCTTTTGCAGTTCATTGCTCAAATTCTGAACCTGTTGCGGGCTATGCAGTCCATTAGCCCATTCATAATAAATGATTCCACCGACGCATGCATCTTGGATGAGGATCCTAGCATCCTCATTCACTGTCTCGCCGTGGAAATGGGCAATCAGCAATTGCCCGACTTTTTCCTCGAGGGTCATACTCTCTAAAGAAGGTATGCCCAGAACTTCAGAAGAATAAAGCGTACCCAGGACACAGCAAAGGAGGAATATTGCGTTCTGCATATCCCAACACAATTAAAAAAAATACTATCTAGTGCTGAGAATATTGCTTATTGTATTTTTAAGAAAGAACTGTCCGGAATGACCCTCAAAGCAGGATCGACTTTTGCACACAGGATCTGTTGAATGGCATTCAGAGTCGCACCTGTTGCAGAATGGCAAGAGGTACATGCTCCTTGATAGGCGATGGTAATTTCTCGGTCATCGATCAGATCGAGCACTTCAATTCCTCCAGCGTCGAGTTCTATATAAGGACGAATATCTTGCGCAATGACCTGTTCGATGACTGCAATTTTTTGATCTTTATTCAATTCTTTCCAACCAGGATACCCAGCTGCATCGTTCAAAGCATGAGGATCAAGAGGTGTAGGGACGAATTGTTCCACAAAAGGAATATCCAGGCATTTCTCCGCAGCTTGCACGACAGCATCCAACACGCTATTGAGATAGGAAAATGCCTCTTTCGGAAATGCGGGGGCCTCCGTTTTATCTCGCACTTGTTTATCAATGAGCTCCGCTGTGATCCGCAGGGCCTGATCATAGGTTTTTCGCATCAGTAATTCACATGCGGCCTCTGCTGCTCCGATTAAGGCAGATGGACCTAAGACCTGAAATTTGGCATCAGCGATGATCCCATCGCTTTCATCGACCAGAAGATATAGATGCACAACGCATCCTCTTTTCCCATCCCCTTCTTTTCCTATGGCGAGACGCATTCTTCTTTCTTGCGCTTCTTCGCACGAAAAAAATCCTGCATGCCGCGGGTTTTGGATTTTTTGTGCTAATTTTTTGCTATAGGCTTTCCACGGAAGAATAGAGGAAAAAAGAGGATAGCTCATTCGATACCCTCCATAATATGCATCGAGCAGGCATGTAAGCGCTGAAAGCAAGCGCAGATCGTTTCAATGGCATCATCGATTTCCTTTTCTGTCGTTTCAAAGGAAAGATGGAAACTCAACGCAGATTCCGCAAGAAGAGGATCTATTCCGCTCGCGATCAGCACATGCGATAGCCTCTGCTGTGCTCCTCCTCCTAGCGTCGCGTAGACGCCATTTTGATGCAGAAGATATAAAAGCGCTTCACCGGAAACGCCCGGAAAGCCCATCGCACTGCAATTGGGCAAACGTTCTACCTGCTCGAAAAACACAACGGCTTGAGGAATTTTCTGTCTGATCCCGAGTTCCAATTTGTCACGTAAACGCGCCGTTTCCAAACACAGGTGATCGCAGGCTTTGGCATTTTCGATCAATCCTTGTGTTAAACCAGCCATCAAAGGCATAGGTGCTGTCTTTTCTCCCACGACCAAAGAAGTGAAAGGAATATTTTTCCGGGTTATCAGTCCGCCGGTTCCTTGCGGTGCATGGATGCGTTTTCCATCGAATGTAAAATAGTCGATCGGCAGATCCTCTAATCGGAAATAGAGTTTTCCCAAGACATGGCTCGCATCGACGTGAAGAGCGATATTTTTTTCTTTGCACACTTCGGCCAAATCAGCGACTGGCTGGATCACGCCTGTCAATTCTTGGGCCCAAGAAAGGGACAGAAGACCTGTGCGCGGTCTAATTGCTTGCATCAGAATTTCTCTTGTGATTTGTCCTTGTTCGTTGACGGCAATCCGTTTACCCACGCACGCAAACTCTTCCATGCGCTGCATCGACAAAAGGATCGGGGCGGACTCTGTATTCGGTGCGAGAATATGATTCTGGCCGCTGCTCTTCACTTCTTGAAAATAGTGAGAAAAGAAAGCGCTATGGACTGCTTCTGCTCCACTAAAGCAAAAATGGCATCCGCTTCCCTCTTGAGCTCCCAGACAGTCTAGAATCTGCTGCTGCGCCTTCTCGTAATCGGAACAACCCTCTTCACCCCATTTTTCCTTATAGAAATACAACATGGCCTCTATTGCACTGGGAAAAGGCCGCGTCGCTGTGTGATTATCCAAATAGATTTTGTTCATTCTTTTTTCCACCCATCTCCGGAAAAAGTATAGAGGAGAGGGTCTCCTGTTGCAATTTCCAGATGCACGACCTCGTCTTTGGTTAAATTGTCCAAATACATGACAATGGCTCGAAGCGAATTGCCATGAGCGGAGATAAAGATATTCTTTCCTTGCTGCAATAGAGGTAAAATCTGTTCTTTAAAATAAGGAATCGCACGCTCGGACGTCATCGCCAAGCTCTCGCCTTCGGGCGGCGCTTCATCGAAACTGCGGCGCCATCTATGCACCTGCTCTTTGCCAAATTTTTCGCGCATTTCATCTTTATTCATTCCTTGCAGCTGCCCATACATCCTTTCATTGAGCTGCCATGCTGTAATGACAGGAACGCATTTTTCTAGCATCTCAGGACTGTAAATATGGGCCCAGTTTTCCAATTTGCCTTGATGCGGATGGAGCACGTAAGGGACCTTGCCGCTTTTATGTTCCGCCATCGCCAGCATCGCTGTCATCTGGGCACGGATGAGCGAGGAGACGAAGATCACATCGATAGGAATGTGAGCAATTTTTTTACCTCCTGCCAGGGACTCTTCTATCCCCTTCATGCTTAAAGGAATGTCCACCCATCCTGTAAACACATTCATGCGATTCCATTCGGACTGGCCGTGGCGCATCATGATGAGTTTAGCGACATGCTTATGCGTCATACATCCCCAAAGGTTATTTTCTCTTACATCATAGCAGATTGTCGAAAAAATTAGTCTACGAACCTGTGAAGAACCCGTGAAAGACAGGTCAATTAAATTTTATTTTAGTGAATAAATATAAAACTTATAAATCATTTAAAAACAAAACTGTTTTTAAATGTTGTAATTGATTATGATTTATCGAAATAAAATGAATTTATGATTAATTATCCGATAATTTACCACAGAAACTACCAAAATGACTTTCCTTCCGAGAATCGACAATCTGGAGAGGGCCTAAGCCTTCGGGATAAAAGTCAAAAAGTCGCTCTTGCCCTACTTCCTTTGCTTAGTATTCATCGACCCTTTCGCGGACCTCTTTCATTAGGATTGTCCGGACTCAGATCCGTGACATATATCCATCAAATGATCGAGGATTTTAAACAGGGAAACATTCGAGAAGGCTCTTTTCATTTGTTACACGCAAGCCTAGCAGTGTCTGCCGTAGTTCTTTTCTTTTTTAATCCAGTCTTGAGCTTTTTATCTTCCTCGGTCAGTGATGTGATCATCAATTTTCGCAATTTTGTGGAAAACGGCAAAGAGGGTCATTATCGAGAGATGGCCGAAGCATTGGCTTTTATGGTTCTCGATCTACTCTTTATCTCTTCATTTTGCTATGGGGCAATCGAAATCACTGTCGCCTGCATGATTTTGCAAATTATTCTCGATTTCTATGTGTCAGCAGAGCACTTTAAAAAGGGTGATTATTTGGAAGGCGCCTGCCAGGCTATATTGGCAGGAGTACATATGCATCAAGCCATTCCACAACTCAAAGTTTTGCGCTGGAAGTGGACACATGATCCCGTTCTGACTGCAGAATTAAAACAGGACAAAAGAGGATTTGTCTATCTCGATATTCCGGATGAATATTTGAATTCCCTCTTAGAACTATGTGGTGATAACCGAGCTGAATTGCCTCCCTATTTTGGAAAAGGGAGAGCAGGAGCCCATGTAAGTGTGATTTTAAGTCAGGAGATGCTGGGTAGAAATGGGCTAAAAATCGAAGATATCGGCAAAAAATTCACCTTTCGCATTGTGAACATGGATGCTGTTAAGCCAGATGGGTGGAAAGGTGTTGGTAAAGTGCATTTCTTAACTTTGAGTTGTCCTCAGCTAGAATCTATGCGCGTGCGTTATGGATTTTCTCCCAAAATTGACAATCATGATTTTCATCTCACTTTTGGAATTCAAAAAGACCAACCAGCCACCCCATTTAACTGGCTGAGGAATATGACAAGAAATGCCCCTCAATTTTCAAATTAACTTTACTATTCTTTTTTACTTTCGATTCGGTTATCATATATCCTTATGATCGAAGAAAAAAAACGTTTAAGTAAGACGCTATCCGCTGCAGGAGTCGCATCACGCCGAGCCTGTGAGGAATTGATTTTTCAGGGCCGCGTGAAGGTCAATGGCACGGTTGTCTTGCTTCCGCAGACCATGGTCTGTTCGGAAACAGACGAGATCCTTGTCGATGGACAGCGCATCCGCGGAGAAGAGGACAAAGTCTACTTTATCCTCAATAAACCTCATGGATTCATCTGCTCTAATACGCGCATCGGATCCAAGAAACTCGTACTCGATTTGTTCGCAGGACTGCCCTATCGACTTTTTACTGTGGGACGGCTCGATCGGGATACGACAGGGCTTATTATTGTGACCAATGACGGCCATTTCGCCAACCGCGTCATCCATCCTTCTTCAAATATCACTAAAGAATATCTTGTCAAAACATCCCAAGAGATCACCGATGTCCACCTCAAGGCCATCAGCAAGGGCTCGCGCATTGAAAATGTCCATATCCGTCCTGTCCGCGTGGTGAAAGTACGCAAAGGCACTTTAAAAGTGAGCGTCAAAGAAGGTAAGAAAAGAGAAGTGCGCCTGCTCGTGCAGAACGCCGGACTGGAGATTCTCGAACTCAGCCGTATCCGCATCGGCGGTCTTCCCCTAGGACCTCTCTCCGAAGGGCTGTATCGTGAAATGACAGATGCCGATAAAGAAATGATTTTTAAATAGCGCGAATAGAAGTAGTTTGTCCCAGCCGACACCTCCGAAACCCCATTTTTGTGTATAGTTTCTTGTCAATATATAGAACGCATCCTAGAATGACAAAAAGCTTCTTGCTCTTTTAGGTAAGATTATGATCAACATCGCCCGACTTTTTGGCAAATCTCCATTCGCCCCATTACAAAATCACATGCAAAAGGTCGCGCTGTGCATGAAGAAACTCTCCGCGCTCTTTGAATCGCTCCATAAAATGGACGCCGATAAAATCGAAAAGCTCGTCACAGACCTTTCCCAGCTCGAGCACGAGGCAGATCTCACCAAAAATGACATCCGCAACCATTTGCCTAAAAGCTTATTTTTACCTATCGACCGCGCACATTTTTTAGAAATTCTTTCTATCCAAGACAGTATTGCAGACGAGGCAGAAGCTGTCGGGATCCTGCTCACTTTGCGTCCACTAGAAGAGTTTGATAATTTTCACGCAGGCATCCTCGCTTTGTACGAAAAAAATGCAGAGGCCTTTTTAAGCGCCAAAAAGATCATTGAAGAAATCGACGAGCTTTTGGAATCTTCCTTTGGCGGCATTGAGGCGGAAAAAGTCAAGGCCATGGTGGAACAAACCGCTTTTATGGAACATGAAGCAGACAAGATGAAAAGAAAATTTATGAAAAACCTATTTGCGAAAGGAGATTCTCTGTCTGTGCCTGCTTTCTACCTGTGGGCGAAGCTCGCTGAAAATATCGGGGCAATATCCCATATTTCAGAGCGTCTTGCGAACCGCATACGCATGATCCTAGAATTAAAGTAGTAAAGACCTCGGTCTAATGGAAGTTGAAACAGTCTTAAAAATCCTCACACTTCTCATCGGTTTCTACATGGCGTGGAATATCGGTGCGAACGATGTGTCCAATGCGATGGGAACATCGGTCGGCTCCGGTGCTCTCACTTTGCGAAGGGCTGTGATCCTGGCAGCGATCCTCGAATTTTCTGGAGCCTATTTTGTAGGCGCCAATGTCTCAGAGACGGTGCAGCATGGCTTAATCGACACTTCCCTATTTGTTTCACAGCCTCTTGTTTTAATTCTCGGTATGTGCGGCGCCTTATTCGGAACCGGCATTTGGCTGCAGATCGCATCCTATTTTGGCTGGCCCGTCTCTACAACCCATGCCATAGTCGGGGCCATCATTGGATTCGGATGGGCCATTGGCGGAGTGGACGCAGTGCGGTGGTCTGAGATCGGCACGATCGTATCGAGTTGGATCATCTCTCCGCTCATTGCTGGAGTAATTTCTTTTATCATCTTTAGCATTTTACAAAAGAAAATCCTCTTCGCACTCGATCCCTCCGAGGCGACAAGAAAGCTTCTTCCCTATCTCGTATTCATCGTTTTAGCAACCTTCACTTTAAGCCTGTTATTTAATGGCCTAAAAAATCTACACCTCGTCCTCAGTTTTCACAAAGCCCTCCTCATTGCATTCCTCGTCGGAGGCTTGGGTTTTGTCATAGCGCATTTTCTCGTCCGACGGCGGATCCTCTTTCCAGAACTCTCTCCCATTCCTCCTTCGCGGCATCTTCCGCAGACGGTCATCAGCCTGGAAAAAGCGATGAAACACCTCCAGCGCGTGCACGTCGCTTCTTTCGATCAGACGCATGAAAAAGTAGGGAAACTCCTCAATGAAGTGCAAGAGCTGTCTCTGACATTGAAAAAAGAAACCAGCTTTGTGGAAAGAACATCCGAATATCGCTCTGTGGAAAAGATGTTCATTTTCTTGCAGATCCTCAGCGCCTGTTTCGTCGCATTTGCACATGGGGCCAACGATGTCGCCAATGCCATTGGCCCCGTGTCGGCTGTTCTAGACATCATCGATCAAGGCGTACTCACCCAGGCATCTCCGGTTCCTACCTGGCTGCTCGCTTTTGGGGGAATCGGCATTGTCGTCGGTCTTGCGACCTGGGGCTGGCGCGTCATTGAGACCGTTGGCAAAAAAATCACAGAACTCACCCCTACTCGCGGATTCAGCGCAGAATTCGGCGCTGCGACAACTATTCTCATCGCATCTAAGCTCGGTTTGCCCATTTCTACGACACATTGCCTTGTCGGCGCCGTCCTCGGCGTAGGCCTTGCCCGCGGAATGCGCGCCATCAATCTCAATATGATCCGCGATATCATCCTTTCCTGGGTGATCACTATCCCAGCTAGTGCAATTGTCAGCATCATCGCGTTTTACATCCTCAAAGCGATCTTTATCCGCTAATAGACATCTTGCATAACCAAAGCTTCGTCAATTTTTGGGATTATTTTGGTCGATTTTCGATTATTTTTGCGGGGGTAATATACGAAGTTTGATAGAATCCCCGCAAAAATAATCGAAAATCGGCTCAAAAGAACCCCAAAATTGACAGAAGATTGGTTATGCAAGATGTCTAATGAGCATATGCGTGGAGACGCCGTCTTCTCTTTGCAGCATCTCAGCGATCGCCTGCAGCCATTCCTCTCTTTGATTTAAGGCAGGACAGCGAAAGGCGCGGAATCCCCTCTCTGCAATCGGTGGGATGTATTGCTGCTCCACTTCAAAGAGCGTCTCCACATGGTCCGATGTAAAGCTTAAAGGGACAATGACCGCATTATCATAGCCTTTTCCCCATTGATCGATCGTGCCGCAAAGGTCCGAAGTATAAGGCCTTAACCATTCCTCTTTTCCGAATTGAGACTGATAA
>Ga0070731_10004973_pt1 | contig 11138 bp, 9 predicted proteins | sample Coa_R1_2_FD_66448 | JGI IMG/M metagenome (GOLD analysis project Ga0070731, IMG submission 66448) | Surface soil microbial communities from Centralia Pennsylvania, which are recovering from an underground coalmine fire - Coalmine... | ecosystem: Environmental > Terrestrial > Soil > Unclassified ... | reverse complement strand
GGCGGATCGCCCCCGGGAAGCAAGGCCGGCAGCTTCTTTTTGCCGAGTTGGCGACCGCCGTCGAGGCCACGGAACTCGTCGAAAACTGCAATTTCATCTTTCATATCGGGCACGTCGGTTCGACATTGCTGTCCCGCCTGCTCGGCAAGCACCCGGCGGTGTTTTCGCTGCGCGAGCCGGACATTCTGAGGACGCTTTCCTTCATCCCGGACAAACCCCGGCGCGACCTTTATCTGTCGCCGCTCCTCAAGCTTTTTTCCCGCACTTACAACCCGGAAACACGGGCGCTTCTCAAGGCCACAAGCTTCGTTTCCGAAATCGCTTCCGATCTGCTCGCGCGACCCTTTGGCCCGCGCGCGCTCGCCATGGGGGTAGCTCCGGAGGTCTATCTTGCAACGATCTTCGGCGGCGAAAACGCGCCGACCGAAGCGCGCATGCTCGCGCCCAGCCGCGCGGCACGCCTGAAGTCTCGCCTCTCACTCGACCTGGATCTCGATGGCCGGACGGCTGGCGAGCTTGTCGCTCTGGGCTGGGCGTGTGAATCACTGTGTATCGCAGAAGCGGCGAACCATGCTGGCGCCCGATTGCTCGCGCTCGATTTCGAAACATTTCTCGCTGATCCAAAGGAGACCCTGGCCCGCGCCTTGGGACATCTCGACATCCGACCTTCAGAGTCGGAAATCGCGGCAATTCTCGGCGGCTCCGACATGCATGCCTATTCCAAGGCTCCGGAATACCGTTACGACGCGGAGACGCGGCGTACCATTCTCGCCGAAAGCCGTGCGCGCCACGCCAGCGAGATTCGGCAGGGACTTGCGTGGCTCGAGCGCGTCGCGGCCGAGCAGCCTGCACTCGCGAGCGCGTGTTCGCTCTTTATCTGATTGATCGGGATCACGATGCCGTCCTGGAATTGCGGCGCGCCCCGAGCGGATGCGGCTTCAGGTTCTCCTTCTCAGGGTACCGCGATTTGTCGAGAATCTCGTTCAGTTCCTCGCCGACGAGGACGATGATCGCCGATATCCATATCCACGTCATGAAACCGATCACGGCGCCGAGCGAACCATAGGTCTTGTTGTACGTACCGAAGTTTGCGGCGTACCAGGAGAAGGCCATCGACGCCAGAATCCACACAAGGGCCGCGAGTGCGCTCCCCCAGCTGATCCAGCACCAGGCTGTGTCATTGCGGCTCGGCCCGAAGCGGTAGAGCAACGCCATGACGAACGCGAGGCTTGCCCAAAGAACGGGCCAACGCCCGATTCTGATCAACGAGTCCAGTCTGCCGCTCAGTCCGACGCGTTGCAGGAGCAGGGGCGCGACCCACACGAACGCAACCGCGATCAGCACAAGCACCAACGCTCCTGCGGTGAAGGCGAGCGATGTAAGGTTCAGCTGAACGAATCCACGCTTCTCATCTTCTTTCAAAACAATATTCAGCGCGTCGAACATCGCCTTCACACCGGCGTTCGCGCTCCAGATCGAGATCGCAATCCCGACAAGCGCTGCGAAGCCCAACGCACCGCTGCTGTTCGAAGCAACCCGCTTGATCTGTTCCCCCACGATCGCAATCGCGCCGCCAGGCATGACATTGCCAAGGGAGGAGAGGTCGGACGTGATGGTCTTCACATCAGCAACCAACCCGTAGATGGACACCGTCGCTGCGATTGCGGGAAAGACGGCGAGCAGTGCGTAGAAAGTGACGCCGGCCGCGATCGCCATGACCCGGTCCTCGGCAATGCGATGATACAGCGTCAGAAGCAGTGCTTTGGCGCGGGCTGTAAGTGAGGACGTCTTTGCTGCGTTCGGCGCGGCGAATTCAGCGGAATGCGATCCTCTTTCGGACTGAAGCAGAGCGACCTCGTTCAGCGGCGCCCGTCGAACATCCCGTGCACCTTAAACAGGGCCGCGATTTGGAAGTTCCCGACCCTTGGATTATGCGCAAGCCGCTTGCAACTCGGCTCGATGCTGTGCGCGCAGGCGCGCCGGAGTGACTTGAAATGAAAGCCGGTGCTAATACTGGGAACTCGTTTCGACAACCGTTCGGCGGCGTTGGGCATCTCGCCAGGAGTTCATAACAAATGAGATCAGGCTATTCTGCTATCGCGGTCGCGCTTCTTGCCGCGGTGTCGATCGGCGCGGTTGGCGCTGCCAAGGTCAGCGCCACGCATACGAAGTACGGAACGTGGGGCGTTGACCTCTCGGCAATGGACCTGAGCGTCAAGCCCGGAGATAATTTTTTCGATTACGTCAACGGCAACTGGCTCAAGACGGCGGAAATTCCGGCCGACAGGTCCGCCACTGGCGCCTTCCAGGATTTGCGTATTCTGAGCGAGACGCGCATGCGCGCCATTCTCGATGCGCTGGACCACGACCCATTCGGCCGCCTCACTTCCGAACAGAAAAAACTGCGCGACTTTTATGACGCGTTCATGGATCAGAAGCAGATAGAGGATCGCGGGCTGGCCCCCGCCCAGGGCGATCTTGCGACGATTGGTGCACTGCAAACGCCGGAAGATGTTGCGCGCGCGATGGGCAACCCGAAGTTGCCGACAGCTGCGCCGTTCGACCTTGGCATCAATGTGGATCCGAAGAAACCCCGTGCGTACGCCATAATTCTCAGACAATCCGGGATCGGCATGCCGAACCGCGACTACTACCTGAGCAACGACCCGTCGATTGTGCAGACGCGCGACGCCTACAAGAAGTATCTCGCCACCATGCTCGGGCTGGCTGGTACCGGCGATGCGGAACGCCGAGCCGCGGATGTCTATGCCGTCGAGGCAAAGATCGCCGAAGCCCAGTGGCCGAATGCCGATCGCCGCAACGTCGACAAGACGTACAATCCCATGACCGTTCCGGAACTGGAACAGATGGCGCCCAAATTTCCGTGGCAGGCTTATTTCGAAGCCGCCGGCATTTCGTTGCAGTCGCCGCATGGCGAGCGACAGGTGATCGTGGGTGAAAAGTCGGCGTTCCCGAAGCTCGCCGAAATCTTTGCGGAGACACCCGTCGCGGTCTGGCGCGACTACCTGACCATCCACTATCTGCACAACCTCGCCGCCGTACTCCCGAAACGGATCGACGACACGAATTTCGCCTTCTACGGCGCCGTGATCGAGGGCGACCAGAAGCAGCTCGACCGCGCCACGCGCGCCGTGCATTTGATCGATGACAATCTCGGCGAAGCGCTCGGCAAGCTTTACGTGGCGAAATATTTCCCGCCCGCCGCCAAGGCGAAAGGGGAGCAGCTCGTCGCCAATCTGCTCAAAGCCTATGATGCCGACATCCGAACGCTGTCATGGATGACCGAAGCCACGCGGCAAAAGGCTCTCGAAAAGCTGCACCAGTTCACGCCCCATATCGGCTATCCGGAAAAATGGCGCGACTACTCGACCTACGAAGTGTCCCGCGACGCGTTGCTTCAAAACGTGGAAAACGGCGCCGTATTCGAATGGAAGCGGAGACTCAAGCGACTGGACGAGCCGGTGGACAGATCCGAGTGGGGCATGTCGCCGCCGACCGTCAATGCGTACTACACATCGGTTTTCAATGCGATTTTCTTCCCGGCCGCCATCCTGCAGCCGCCCTTCTTCGATCCGAATGCGGACGATGCCGTGAATTATGGCGGCATCGGCGCGGTGATCGGCCATGAGATCAGCCACGGCTTCGACGACCAGGGCTCAAAATTCGACGGCACGGGCGAGCTCAACAACTGGTGGACGCCGGAAGACCGCAAGAACTTCGAGGCCCGGACCGGCCAACTTGTCGCCCAGTACAACAGCTACGAGCCCCTGCCCGGCTTTCACGTGAACGGCGCTTTCACGCTCGGAGAAAACATCGGCGATCTCGCCGGGCTTACGATCGCCTGGAAGGCGTACCACATCTCACTGAACGGAAGGGAACCGCCGGTGCGCGACGGCTTCACCGCCGACCAGCGATTCTTCCTCTCTTTCGGGCAAATCTGGCGTTCCAAATTTCGCGAAGGCGCGCTGCGCGCGCGGGTGCTTTCGGACCCGCATTCGCCCGGTGAATTTCGCGCGATCGGCGCGACCCGCAATCTTGATCCCTGGTATGATGCGTTCCACGTGACGCCCGACCAGAAATACTATCTCGCGCCGGAGAACCGCGTACATCTGTGGTGAGCCGCCGCGCGGAGCCGCGCTATGGGTGAGCTGATCTACGCTGTTGGTGACGTACACGGTTCCCACGGTCAACTGCTCGCGGCGATCGACAGGATCGGGGCGCACGCAGGGACGCGGCCTTACCGCGTCGTGCTTCTCGGCGACTATGTCGATCGCGGACCGAAGTCGCGCGAAGTCGTAGAGCTCGTACAGGATCTCGTCACCGGCGAAGGAACGCGCGGGAAATGGTTCGCGCTCAAAGGCAACCACGAAGACATGATGATCGCGGCCGGCACTGACCTACGGTCGCTCTATCACTGGTACGACAACGGCGGGGACGAAACGGAAGGGTCATACGCCGGTTTCGCGGATGAAAAGCAGCAACACATCACCTGGCTCTCATCGCTTCCGGCGATGATCGAGATGGAGAACCATATCTTTGTGCACGCCGGGCTGAGCTCCCGCTATTCGCTGGCGGGGCAGCCCGAGGAGGTACGTCTCTGGATTCGCGGATGGGAGAAAGACGATCATGATTTCGGCAAGCACGTCGTGTACGGCCATACACCTCATGACCATCCGATCCTCCGTCCTCACAGCACCGGCCTCGACACCGGCGCCTGCTACGGCGGCCCCTTAAGTGTCGGGGTTTTCGACGCTGCCGTGAACGCGGGCCCCATCGATATCCTGGAGGCGCGATAGGCGTGTGCTTGCCAGCTGCGGAATACGCGGCAGCGTACAGCTGCGGGCGTACGAGACTATGATCGGTTCAGTTCTGTGAACACCTTGCAGAACCGCCAAAGAAATTCTGCCATGTGCGGCCGGAGACATGGGTGACAGAACGTACCGGACACATGGGTAACACTTTTCGCTTTCAGGCGGGAGGTGTTGATGCCGTGGAAAGAGAGACTCGAACCTCTGCAAAACCCGTTCGGAGCAAAAGTGTTACCTATGTGTCCGGCATAAACCGTTACCCATGTGTCCGGAATGGACCGAGAAACAATGGAGCGGGTGAAGGGAATCGAACCCTCGTCATCAGCTTGGAAGGCTGGCTTTTTCGCACTAGGGTCAGGAGCTTGGATGTAAAACCGCTCGCTCTGAGCGCTAATCGGATCAATGGGTTATCAATCGTGTGTAAAACCAAAATCTTCCCCGCACCCCCGCGCCTCTTTAATCCTGTCATTCTCGTTTGAGTACAGACTAAAAGCGGGACTCAGCACACACTCTGAACTGCGCTATACTCGTTAGGGGCATTCAAAATGTTGTCCATAGACTACGATCACGATTACTTCCCGCCGCGCATGCTCGCGAGCGCCGACCGACGCCTCACTACGTCTTGGGGCGACGTTCTCTGGGCCGCGCTTACGGTCGGACGGCCCGATCTCTATCACGTCTTCCGCTTTGGAAATCCGTCGCTGCACGAGGCGATCTTTCGTCTCTCGATGGTCCGCATGGCCCTAGAGCAACGGAATTGGAGAGGAAGGCTCTGGCGAACAGATGCATTCAAGCACATGGACCCCACCGAAAGGGGCGCGATTAATTATTTTCTGGGGCTCGTGTTCTGCAAACTCTTCGCGTCGGAGAAACTCGGCGCGCCCTGGTGCCTGCACCTGGACGTCTGGCGCCACACATTGAACCCGACGTTACTCGCCGGGCGGTCTCGACCTGATCTTGTTGCCCAAAACGCGGTCTCCGGAGCGTGGTATGCGTTCGAGTCGAAGGGTCGCGCTTCCGTTCCGCGGAACAACGAAAAGGTACGCGCGAAGGCTCAGGCCAGTAGACTCGTCCGCGTGGGGCGCAGGTCCTGCCGTCTCCATGTTGGGGCGATCTCTTATTACTCCGGCGACGTGTTGCGGTTCTATTGGCGAGACCCCGAGGCGGATGGACGCAACGAGGTCAAAATCCCCGAACCGAAGAATGAATGGCGAATGTACTACGCGCCATTCGCCGCTCTTTACCGGGCGAATGCTGGCAATCTGAAATCACCATCACCGAATGCTTCCGTTGTGGTGCGCGAACTGGACGTGAATCTCCGAATACATCCCGCAATTTGGGAACTTATCGCTGCCGAGCGGTGGGTCGAGGCGCGAGCAATGGCGAGCGAGCTTCGTGAGCAATTCGAAAACGCAGGCTATCACCCTGATGGGCTCGGAGTATCTGCAGGAAAGAGTTGGCATGTGGAGAGGCGCACGAGACGTAAGTTGTAGGCGTGAACGCGGCAATCCAGCGCTACGAGGCTGGCCTGCGACGCGATCTGTTGCGCCAGCTACGGGCCGCGACATACAGCTTGGGAAGCTGACCGATTCCACCTTAAATCACAAGCGGTTAGCTCTAAAAACGTGCAATTAGGGCGCTAATCGCATCAATAGGTTAGCGACTGGCTGTAAAAGCTTTCGCGCGCGTCGGCCTGATTTGTGCCCTATCGTTCTCGCCTTACCCCTGAGTCTATGCTACGGCCGCGCTGCGCGCGGACGGGGGGGCGAAGATGACACAATCTTGCGAAACTAAGGCGTCAGGCGGAAGACAGAGCCATCGCCACTGACGCCGCCGCCATTGGCCGTTCCGTACAGGTGGCCCTTCGTATCCATGATCAGCCCGCCGTAAGGATATTCGCCGTCGGTACCGCCGATGAAGCTGTGAAGCACAGTTTCCGACGTAGTGAGCCTTCGCGAACGCGGACGGCAAGCGCTCGGCCTGGTGAAAAAGTTCGCGCTCCACTTCGCGCAGGGCGGAAGCCGAAGATTCGTAAGGGCTGAACAACTCAATTCTACGTTTGGCAGAAAGCTCTTGCCGGCCGTTATCGAGTTCGGCAACGTACTACGACCCCCCGCGTGGGTCGTTGCTGATTTCTGCGTTGAGGTCGTTCTCGACAACTGTCTCGCGCTTCTGCTGGTCACCCGACGGAGTGCCTGTTTTCCTTGGCGATCGTTCACGCGCGCGATTCCGGTGGCCTAGGATAACGAGAGGGAAAGGGTTCGCCCATTCCCGCAATTCTTCGAACTGCTTCGCGAACACATTTACCTGAGCCGAGTTATAGACGAAGTCCGGAATGTAATTCACAGGATTCAAAATCGTTTCACCCTTTTCGATCCCTGTTTTGCTACTCATGTGGTCGGGAGCCTGCAAGACGTAACCAGGCGGCCGTTTCGGGTCGCCCTTGTACTGGCGATACTTTCGCAAGAACGTGCCCTCTGCTTTCGATAGTGGCCGATTGTGTGTTACTACGCCGTGAGCAATTTCGTTCCTACGGCCTGAAAATCCGATCACTTGTTCAATGAGTAATCCAAGTTGCTTTTGGAGTTGTTCATCGTCCTGCATTGGATACAGGAAGAAAAACCCCTCAGCCGCAGCCTTGGTCATTTCCATCCGACCGCGGGTCGTGAGCACTGCTCCGTATGCGCGATCCACCGGCACCGGTTCTTCGGCCGTCAGCAAACAGGCGAATATGTCCGCCATCCTCGATTCTAGGTGGCTCCATTTTGTCAGTGCGCGGCCAATGGCCGCGTAAAGGGTCGCCTCATCCGCGTCGCCTCCGGCCGGTGGGGCCGGTGCAATCCACGGCGGCGGCCCTGGGTCCCTTTTCGACTTTCTTTTTCGTCGTCCCATTTGATTCGGCAGCTTGCTTTAGCGCTGCTTTAGCGACGCTAAACGGTATCCAGTGTGGTCCTATCTATTGTGCGAAAGAGTACCCTATCTCGAAGGCAAGCCAAGGTTTACCATTGTACTGATAATTTGCACTCGAGTTCACGTGATCGAACCCTAGGACAATGCCAACATTGAAATTGCTCTTGACGTTGAACAGGAGACCTCCGCCGTAACTGATCCCCGCTAATGTTTGAGTCGTATTGTTTCCAGAGCTCGAACTCCCTCCAGAGCTCGGCGCAGTGATTGTGGATGCGCCCACAAAAGCAACGGGGCTCATCACGACCCCCGTCTCAGCAACAGGTATTCTGAATCCTAGATATGGCCCAAGCGACGCTGAACCAGAGACCGACCCGTCAGAGAGCTGCATTTTGAAGGGAACGACAAGCGCACCATATTCCCAACCCGAGCGGGACGCCGCAGTCAGGTCGTCATCTCGCACGTAGAAGGTATCGCCCAGGTAAAGGTTAGTAGGAGTCGCGGTCGAACATGCCTGTGCAACTGCAGGATCGGTGCTGCCGTTTGGCGCAGCTAAATAGTACTCTTTATCGGTCCCTGCATTGGTCGTGCCATGTTTGAGGTAAGGATAGGTGCTATCGTAGCCAAAAAAATCGAAATCAAAATACGGAAACCTATCTTTCGCCAGCCTCACCTGCTCCCATTGAAAACTGGCCTGGTCGTTGCCGGCCTGTACGCTGCCGGCCTGGTTGTTACTGCTGCTCATCGGCGCACTTACTAGAGAGGGGGACGTACCGATAACTACGGTTCCCGCGGGCAGGCAGTACTGTGTCGGACCCCCGGCCGGCGAGTAAGCAACTATGTTCTTCGTCCACCACAAGCGGTCCGATTCGTAATTGTTGTTGTCATTTGTAACTTGAACAGGTGATCCGCTGGTGCCCGCGGTCCCCGTGGTCCCCGCGGTCCCCGTGGTCCCCGTGGTCCCCGTGGTCCCCGCAGTGCCATTCGGCGCCTGCGCTTGCCCAACTCCCAAAGACAGCGCCAAAAGAATCGGTACTGCACAGGTAATCAACAAATTGCTTCGGCGCACGGTTTGGCCCCCTCTTATCGCGCTCAAATCGCAGACAAGATGCCCCATTCGGCATGCCTGCGGCCGAACGAATCACTTAGAGTCAGAATGGTGAATCAACGCCCGAGCCAGCGCAACCCCCTCCAAGCCGAGTTTGCGCCTCTCGCTAACTGAGGCGACTTAAGTACTGGGCAACGCGCTATTTTTCTTGTGATCTGCTCGACCCGTACCTAGTCCCAATTCATTTCAATTTTCAGCACACAGTCGAACTTTGCGCGCGCCTCATCTAGCGTTCCTGGCGGTACCCGCGATGAAAACTGTTGCGAGCGAAAATCCATTGACCGGGGAAAGGGTGCGCAAATTGGCGAATAGTGGCTTCGGAACGGCAACGGCTAAGCACGAAGCCACTTTTTTTTTTAATGATGTCCGCCCTAACGCCATCGGCGCCCATCCTGCAGCATCAACGGCAGCGGTTTGATCGCTGGCTTCGCACTGACGATCCTCCTGAGCGATGCTCAGGTCGCGGCACCCGACGAGAATGAGGACGAAGAGTGGCCAAAGACTTTCGTCCGTGTAGGACGGCGCGAAGTACGGATGCGACAGCACCAACAGATGCGTCGCAGGTTTTCCATCGCGAGCTGGTACCCGACGGCGGAAACCGGAATGATCCGCGTCGCTGTTCTATTCTTGCGGAGCTCCCGAACCGGACGTATGAACCTTACGCGGCCGAGGTCGCAACGATGGCCGTGATGGTGGAAGGTTACAAACAGAACTTTATCACCGGACGAATGGAATCCTCTGTGTGCGCCACGGCGACTGGATACCGGATCGTTCAAGGAGTGGTCCAGAATTGGAACTGAGCTACGATCGCATAGCGAATAGCTACGTCACGCACGTACTGGTGGCGATAAACGCGGGCGACCGCGCAGCCCCGTTCCGAGACTTCATGGACAACTGGTACGCTTTCAACAACGGCGAGGCTAACCTCCTTACGAGCGGCAGTCGTCCTCGCTGGTTCAACAATCCCGACGCTGTGAAATTCGGCAATGCTCTTAACGCCATGCACTTTAAGTCGGTCGCGGCGGACAAGATTCTCAAGTTAGCGCGCGATGATCCAGAAAAGTACCACATTCGCAGAAAAGAAAAGGATCCTTTAATCCGGCTTATGGTGGATCACTCGGTGCCGCTCCTGCATATCCGCGACCGCCTTTTGTTCAATCCGAAGGCGCAGCATACCGAAGAAACAGTGCGCAGCATATTGTGTCGGTGGTATCGACTTGGCGTTATCACCGCTGACGAAGACCATCGGCTTAACGGCAAAGGGTTACAATCTAGAATGCCTGACAGTTGGGATGAAAACGATGTTTTTGCACGCTATCATGAAGTGGAGATAGCACCAGCGTAGAGTTATCCAACGATACATGGTGTGAAAAGTTCGTTCCGTTGACAGTCCACGCGTTCCGGGTACAGGATCGCGCGGATGACCGGCGCAATCGCGACGTTCGTGCATTTTCCGATGGCGATTTCCAGCAGCTGGCGAACATTTCGCGGCTGCGAATGCGCACTGATAATGGAATGGAGCAGCGCCACGAGCACAGCATCGGACTCTTCCGATTCGGCGTTTTCGCGGTGCTCATCCCAGTTATACCTGTCGAGCAGCGCCTCGACATCCGCTTTGCTGGCCAGGTGACTTGATCGGAGCGACCAAGCTCCCGCCAGCAGCGTGCCGTACTGATCCCCTTCGCGCTGAGAACCAAACCTAACAGCAGCATCGGCAGAAAAGCGCTCGATGTTCTCCAAGGTCGTCGGTAGCAATTCGAGCGAGCGCCGCAATATCCGCTGCCGAAGCGCTCGCATGCTCTTAATCCACACAAGTTCACGCTTGAGGGTCCGCCACTGGGCATCAGTCCTTCCCGTGTCAGTCTTCGGCAACATCTCGAGTATATGTATGCGCTCGAGGTCCGCTTGCCGCTGAGGGCCGACGCCAACGGCGCAAAGGCAGAACATTGACCGGATTTCGAAGTCTTGGGCACGACCGGATACCGTCCCCTTGTACGTCCTGGCTCCTGTTTGCGTCGAACTGTCCCGCATCAGCGAGAGAATCTGTTCGATTCTCGCAGACTCTCGCGGCGACTGCTTCTCTGCCTCTTCCACCAGAACGGGAAGGGAATCGCACCCAAGCCGTTGCCGTATCCCAGGTTCGGTTGTACCCCCAGAACAGTAGAGATGCTCACTCATCAGCGGCGCAACAAAATCTCGTATGACCGTCGACTTGCCGGATCCTGTGTCCCCAGTGACCCAAATGTGAGGTCGCCATTGCAGAGCGCCAGCTACGGGAGACAGGGCACACCATC
>Ga0070731_10004972_pt1 | contig 11139 bp, 10 predicted proteins | sample Coa_R1_2_FD_66448 | JGI IMG/M metagenome (GOLD analysis project Ga0070731, IMG submission 66448) | Surface soil microbial communities from Centralia Pennsylvania, which are recovering from an underground coalmine fire - Coalmine... | ecosystem: Environmental > Terrestrial > Soil > Unclassified ... | reverse complement strand
GCCGTCGATCGTGCTCGTCTGGCTCGTGATCATTCCGATGGGGGGCAGCCTCGGCGAGAACTTCCCGGATCTGGTGAAGGATCTCGCGATTCTGGCCGCCGGCCTGGCCGTCTACGGCGCGCTGTTCGCGCTCGTCGGCGCCGCCATGCGGCGTCCGCTCCTGGTCAGTCTGTTTTTCGTCATCGGTTGGGAGACCGCGATGATGGCCTTCCCTGGGTATCTCAAGCGATTTACGGTTGCCTACTATCTGCAGGGTCTGATTCCGCACGCCATGCCCAATGACTCGACGATGAGCCTGGTGCAGCGCATCTTTCGCGAGACCCCAACGATCACCGAGAGTATGGTCGGCATGGGCGCTATCTTACTGGTGTGCCTTTGGTTAGCGGCGCGGACGGTAGCGACGAAGGAATACGTTTTGGAACAGTGACTTGGGGGGAATGGGTGAATGCGTAAATGGGTGACTGGGTGAATCGAAGCGCCACACACAGATTTGCATTCACCCATTCACCCATTCACCCATTCACGCATTCGCCCATTCACACATTTCCCCGTCGCCATCGGGAACCGCCGTCGCCGGGCTCCGTATAATTGGTTGAGAGGTCACTGTTTATGACCACCCGCACCCGGTATTTCGTTCTCGGCTCGGCGCTCGTTCTCTCACTCGGTCTGTGCACCGGACTGGTGGCCTACTACAACGACGGTCTGTCCTCGATGACCGCGCCGGCGGGGCGATCGGAGCTGGCGTATCTGCCGGAAGATTCCTCGGCGGTCGGGTTTGCCAACGTGTCCGAGGTGATGAAGTCGGACGTCCGCAAGCGCATTCAACAGGCGCTGCCGACGGGCGAAGAGAAGCAACGGCTGCAAGACGAGACGGGCATCGACCTCGAGCACGACATCGATTCGGTCGTGGCTGGATTCAACGGTGGCGGGTCGCCGCACGATGGCGTCGTCGTCCTCGTGCGCGGGCATTTCGACCCCGCCAAGATTGAGGCGCTCGCCGAGCAGCATGGCGCGGTGGCCGAGACCTACAAAGGCAAACGGCTGCTCGTCTCGAGCGAACGGTCGAACATGCATGACACGGTGGCCGGCCACGCCGACACATCTCACTTCGGAGTGTTGAAGAGCACCGGCGCGCTCGGCTTCGTCGAGAATGGATTGCTCGCGCTGGGCGACGCGGACGCGATCAAGGCCGCGATCGACGCGCACGAGAGCGGCAACAACGTCACGAAGAACGCGGATCTGATGAAGATCGTCAACGACCTCAAGAGCGGCAACAATGCCTGGATCGCCGGCCGGTTCGACTCGGTGTCGAAGACCGTTGGATTGCCGCAGATCGCGAAGGATCAGCTCTCGACCGTGCAGTGGTTCGCGGTCAGCGCCGAAGTGGATGGCGGCGTGCGCGGCATGATTCGCGCCGAGGCGCGAGACGACAAAGCCGCCGAAGACCTCCGGGCCGTCGTCAACGGCGCGCTGGCCGCCGGGCGCCTGTTTGGCAGCACGCAGCAAAACAAGACGATCGAGACCGCGATCAACTCGCTGCAGATGTCGGGCACCGGCAAGACGGTCGCGCTCACGTTCACCGTGCCGGCCGAAGTGCTCGACATGGTCAACGGCGTCGCCGGTCTCAAGAACCTCGGCAATCTGCCGAAGCCGGTCATCAAGAAATAGTCCGCCCGAGGAGAGCAAGTCCGCGAGCGCCGCAGGGCGGGCGAGCGGGGGTGGGGCCCCGCGAGCAACTAAGAAAAGTCTCGCCTGCGTAAGCGAGACCCGTCCCCAAAGACTCCGCCCGCGCTACACTCGATAGTTCATGTCTGACGTCGTGATTCTGGCGGGCGCGCGTACGCCGATTGGCCGTTACGGCGGCACGCTGCGCGAGACGCATCCGGCCGAGTTGGGCGCAAGCGCCGCGCGCGCCGCGATCGACCGGGCCAAACTACAGCCCGCCGACATCGACGAAATCCTGATCGGCCATGCGCGTCAGGCCGGCTCCGGTCCGAATCCCGGGCGGCAGGTCGCGAAGAGGACCGGCATTCCCATCACCGCCCCCGCCCAGACCATCAACCAGGCATGCGCATCCGGCCTGCAGGCCGTCGCGCTTGGCGCGCAAGCGATTCTGACCGGTCAGTCCTCGATCGTCCTTGCCGGCGGCGTCGAATCCATGAGTCGCATGCCGTACCTGATCGACAGCGAGGATGCGCGCTGGGGCCACCGCATGGGCAACTTCGCGCTTGTTGACGCGATGTATCGCGACGGGTTCTTCTGCCCGCTCGCGAATCTGCTGATGGGACAGACCGCCGAAGTGCTCGCGCGCCAGTACGGCATCACGCGCGAGCAGTCAGATGCCTACGCGCTCGACAGCCAGCACAAGGCCGAAGCGGCGATCGCTGCGGGCCGCTTCAAAGACGAAATCACGGCTGCTCCGGGCAAAGACGCGAAAGGCAAGCCGGTGATGCTCGACGCTGACGAACATCCTCGCGCCGGGACGACGATCGAGAGTCTGCGGAAATTACCGCTGGTCTTCGAGCCGGTCGACGGACACCGCGGCATCATCACGGCCGGCTCCTCGTCCGGGATCACCGACGGGGGCGCGGCCGTTGTCCTGGCGAGCGGCGAGGAAGCGCGTCGCCGAGGGCTGGCGCCGATGGCGCGGATTCTGGGATGGGCGACGGTCGGCGTCGAACCGCGGCTGATGGGCATCGGGCCCGTCCCGGCGATGAAAAAACTCTTCGCGCGCACCGGCCTGTCGATCGCCGATTTCGATCTCGTCGAGCTCAACGAGGCGTTCGCGCCGCAGGTGCTGTCGGTGCTGAGCGACGTGCCGATCGATCCGGCCCGTCTGAACGTCAACGGCGGCGCCATCGCGCTGGGCCATCCGATCGGCGCCACGGGCGCCAGAATTCTGGTGACGCTGCTCTATGAAATGTCGCGCCGCCACGCTCGCCGCGGCCTCGCGACCCTCTGCGTGAGCGGCGGTCTGGGCATCGCGATGGCCGTCGAGCGGATGTAGAGCGGCTTCGAAACCGCTGTAACGGCCGCTCGCCACAGGCTGTTAAGATACTCCGCTGTGCGAATCGCCGTCATTCCAGGCGACGGCATCGGCAAGGACGTCACAGCCGAAGCCGTCAAGGTGCTGCGCGCGGTGTCCGACGTGTTCGGCCGCCCGCTCGATCTCGAGACCCTGCCGTGGAGCGCCGACTACTACCTGCAGACCGGCGTCACGATGCCGCCCAACGGCTACGACCTGCTGCGCGACGAATTCCAGGCCGTCCTGCTCGGCGCGCTCGGCGATCCGCGCGTCGCCGACAACCGGCACGCGCGTGACATCCTGCTCGGCACCCGTTTTGCGCTCGATCTCTACGTCAACTACCGGCCGGTCCGTCTGCTCGACGACCGTCTGTGTCCGCTGAAGGATCGCGGACGTAAGGACGTCAACTTCGTCGTCTTTCGGGAAAACACCGAGGGCGTGTACGTCAGCATCGGCGGACGCTTCAAGGCCGGGACGACCGACGAGATCGCGATTCAGGAGGAAGTGAACACCTACAAAGGCGTGCATCGCATCATCCGGCATGCGTTTGAATTCGCGCACGCGAATGGCCTGAGCAAAGTCTGCATGGCGGACAAGAGCAATGCGATGGCGCAGGGCCATGCGCTGTGGCAGCGTGTCTTTCGCGAAGTCGCGGTCGAATTTCCGGCGATTCAGGCGACACACCAGTACATCGACGCGCTCGCGATGTTTCTCGTCAAGGATCCCGGTCAGTATCAAGTCATCGTCACGAACAATCTGTTCGGCGACATCGTCACCGACATCGGCGGCGCGCTGCAGGGCGGATTGGGCATGGCGGCGTCGGGCAACATTCATCCGGGCAAGACGTCGCTCTTCGAGCCGGTGCACGGTTCGGCGCCTCCGCTCGCCGGCAAGAACGTCGCGAATCCGATGGGCGCGATCTTGTCGGCCGCGCTAATGCTCGAGACCGTTGGCTGGAAGCAGCAGGCCGCGGCAATCGAGGCGGCCGTCGAAGCGGCGGTGCACGGCGGCCACACGACGACGGATATCGGCGGAAGACTCGGGACGTCCGAGGTCGGCTCGTGGATTGCCGAGCATGTGAGATCCAAATGCAAATAAGAACAGTCGGCGTGCTCGGTTGCGGCCTGATGGGCTCAGGCATCGCGCAGGTCGCCGCGTCGGCCGGATACAAGACGATTGTTCGCGAGGTCAATCAGACGCTGATCGACAAGGGCATGTCCCGGGTCAGGAAATTTCTCGACGGCGGAGTCGAGAAAGGCAAGGTCACGCCGGAGCAGCGGGACACGACGCTCGGCAATCTGAGCGCCACCACCAACTTCAACGACCTGCACGAGTGCGACATCGTCATCGAAGCCATCGTCGAGCACATCACCGACAAGGCGTCGGCCTACACCTCGCTTGAAAATGTCGTCGCGCCGCACACGATCTTTGCGTCCAACACGTCGTCGCTGTGCATCACGGAGCTGGCGTCGAAGACGAAGCGCCCCGACAAATTCGGCGGCTTGCATTTCTTCAATCCCGTGCCGCTGATGAAGCTGGTCGAAGTCGTGCGCGGCCTCACGACCAGCGACGACACCTACGAGACGATGTACGCGTTTGCGCAGTCCGTGGGCAAGGAGCCGATCACGGCTCCCGACAAGCCCGGATTCATCGTCAATCGTCTCTTGATTCCGTATCTGCTCGACGCGATTCGCTGCTACGAGCGTGGACTCGGCACGATTCAGGACATCGACAAAGGCATGCAGCTTGGCTGCGGACATCCGATGGGGCCGCTCACGCTGCTCGATTTCGTCGGCCTCGACACGACGTACTACATCGCGAACATCATGTTCGACGAATACAAGGACCCGATGTTCGCCGCGCCGCCGCTGCTCAAGCGCATGGTGCTGGCCGGAAAGACAGGCCGCAAGGCCGGCGAAGGATTTTATAAGTATTAGTCATTGCTCTATTGCTCCATTGCTCCATTGCTCCATTGCTCCATTGCAATGAGTCAATGAGTCAATGACTCAATGAATCAATACACTTATTTCTTGTTGAGTTTCGCCAGCAGCTCCGCCGCGGCGGCTTTGTTTTGACGATCTTCAGGCGCCCATTCGGGATCGATCGGGAGATCGAGGACCTGCTGCAATAGCTGCTTGGCTTCGTCGCGAGTCTTGCTATCCTCGGCCAATACTTCGGCCAGCGCCATGCGCGTCTGGGTGCCTTTCGGATCGTAGGTGATTGCCTTGCGCATCCACTCAATGCCCTTGGCGTCGTCGCCACCCATACCGAAGCTGCTCGGCACTTTGTGGTACCACTGACCGATCGCGCTTTCGGCTGAGCCCGCCTGCCAGCCAGGCGCCATCGCGATCACGGTCTCGAGCTCTCTCTTGATGTCGTCCTTGTAGTGGCTGCGGCTGAAAATGCTGCTGGTCTCTGCAATCTGGCCCATGTTCGCGGCGGCCCAAAAATGTCCCTCCGGCCGATCGGGTTTGGTCGCGATGGCCTGGTTCGCGGCAACGAGTCCCTGCTCCAGAAATCCGCGGCGCTCTTTCTCGGGCGCGTTCTTGCCCAGCCAGTAGCAGGCTCGCGCGATCTTCCAGGAGGCGTCGAAATCCTTGCCGCCGGCCGCTCGCGCCGACCAGATCTCCACCGCTTTCTTTGCGCTCGGAATGTCGTCGCGATGACGATACAACTCCTCGGGATCGCCAGACGCGGAGGCCTGCGGTACTCCAGGCGTGGCCGCGCGCGCGGGCGAGACACCCAAGGCGAATGCGGCGAGGTAGACTGTCAGGATGCAGGACACCATCCGCCAGCTGCTGTCGGAGTTGGGCGAAAATCCCCAGCGCGAGGGACTGCGCGACACGCCGCGACGCGTCGAAAAATCACTGCGGTTTCTGACGAGCGGATACGACACGGACATCGATGCCATCCTCAACAATGCGCTCTTCTCTGTTGAGTATAACGAGATGGTGATCGTTCGCAATATCGACTTTTACAGTCTTTGTGAGCACCACCTGCTGCCGTTTTTCGGCAAGTGCCATGTCGCGTACCTGCCCGACCGCCGCGTCATCGGATTGAGCAAGCTGCCGCGACTCGTCGACGCGTTTTCGCGCCGGCTCCAAGTGCAGGAGCGGCTGACGTCGCAGATTGCCGACACGATCCGCGAGAAGATCAATCCGCACGGCGTCGCCGTCGTCATGGAAGCGACGCATCTGTGCATGGCGATGCGCGGCGTCGAGAAGCAGAACGCCGTCACCGTCACGAGCGCGATGCTGGGCGTGTTTCACACCGACGCGAGGACGCGTCACGAGTTCCTCGAGCTGATCCGCCATCGGACGCCGATGGACAGCGTGAGTGGCCCCGTCGCCAGTGGCCTCGCCTGTGTTCCTGATTGATCGTTGACGGCGCCGGCGTTCGCTTAGACGGCCGCGGAATCCAGCTTCTCTTCAGGCGCCAGCGACGGATCGACCTCGACCCCGGCGATGCGCGCCAGCCACGTGTGCAGCTGTCTCACGCCCTCGGTCAGCGAAGCCGGACCCGGCTGCAGAATGTACGTCGACTTGATCTCGTAGATATGCCTGTTCGCGACGGCCGGCAGCGCCGCCCATCCATCGCGTCCGGCGATTGCCGCCTTACGCACTTTCTTGCCGCACCACGACGCGAAGATGACCTCGGGCCGCGCTGCGATGACGGCCTCAGGCATCACAATCCGATCCTTGCCAAGTCCGGCCCGACGCAACTGCGGAAAGATTGGCCGTCCGCCGGCGATCTCTACCAGCTCTTCGACCCATTGAATCCCTGAAATGAGCGGCGTGTCCCACTCCTCGAAAAACACGCGCGGCGGTGTCCATCGCGAGGCCGATCGGCGGATCGCTTCGAGGCCGCTCTCGAGTTCGTTCGCGAGATGTTCGGCCCTCTCGCCGAGTCCGATCACCCCGCCGAGCATGCGGATCATCTGCAGAATCTCCGCCACGCCTCGCTGGTTGAACGTGATGACGTTGTAGCCGCGCCGGATGAGAGTTCCGACGATCTCCGCCTGCAGGTCCGAGAAGGCCAGGATCAAGTCCGGTCGCAAGGCTTCGATCTTGTCGAACCGCGCGTTGATGAACGCCGACACTCTCGGTTTGTCGCGCGCCTCGATTGGCCGCACGGTGTACCCCGACACGCCGACGACGCGATCGCCTGCGCCGAGACGGTACAGCGTCTCCGTCGTTTCCTCGGTCAGACAGACGATGCGTTCCGGATACAGCGGCACAGAACGATTCTATGCTGCGTTTTCGTGCCATATACTGCGAGTGATGAGCCGTTCGCGAGCGCTGGCGCTGGTGATGCTGCTGAGTGAAGCGTTGACCATGCGCGCCGTGTCGGCTCAGACGCGCGCCGCCGCGCCGCCTCTGCCAGCCAGAAAAGTGTTCACGGACATCACGTGCGCCTCCGCGCTCGGCATCGGCGTGAAGACGAAGCGCCTGTTCTGCGACGTCGTGATCACGCCGACCGCCGCGGAAAGCGTCACGATGAAGCTGCCGCCGCACACGGGGAGCGCGCTGCTGCAGTTCGACCTGCACAACCGCTTCGATCTGTCCACTCGCGTGCTCGCACCGATCCTGTTCGCGCGTCACCTGGCGACCGTCGCCATTCTCCGGTCGACCGGCACGATGATCGACTCGGAGGCCGTGATGGGTGAAACCCGCACCGGCGCCGACGCGTTCGATCGCATCGACAGCGGCGTGCCGGCCGGTGGACTGAAGGCGGTCGCGCCGGGCCAGCCAGAATCGATTCGCGTCACGATTCCCGCCGGCGTGCCTTCATTCGGCATCGTCGGGGTCAAACTTGCCGTCACCGGGCCCACCGGCGGCACCGAAGTGTTCGAGACCCAGGGCCGTCCGATTGCACTCGTCAGCAACGTGCGCCTGGAGTACACGCCGATTAAGTGAGCGCGGCGCGTTGACGGCCGTTCAGATTCCCCATGTCCGAATCGATATTTGACACGATCATCATCGGCGCCGGTCCGGCCGGATTGGCGGCGGCCATCGCGGCCAAGACGCGCGGTTTGAGTTACCTCGTCATCGAGAAAGGCTCGCTCGTCGATGCGATTCGGCGATTTCCGACGAACATGGTGTTTTTTACGACGCCGGAGCTCCTCGAAATCGGCGGCCTTCCGCTCGTGACGCCGTACGAGAAACCCACGAGAGTCGAGGCGCTGCGCTACTACCGCCGCGTCGCCGATGCCTGCGCACTCGAGGTCGCGCTTTTCGAACCGGTCACGACGCTCACGCCGCTGCCAGACGGATTGTTCGAGATCACGTCGAAGCCGCCGCATGCCGCGGCGACGAGGCGGCTGGCTCGTACGGTCGTGCTGGCGAACGGCGCGTTCGATCATCCGAACGAGCTTCGCATTCCCGGCGAGTCGCTGCCGCACGTCTCGCACTTCTACGGCGAGGCGCATCCCTATTTTCGGCGGCGCGTGGTTATCGTCGGCGGCAAGAACTCGGCCGCTGATGCGGCACTCGATCTGTATCGCAGCGGCGCGAACGTCACGATCGTGCATCGCGGCGCCGCGCTGGGCGAGTCGATCAAGTACTGGGTCAAGCCGGATATCGAGAATCGAATCAAAGAAGGATCGATCGCCGCCTGGTTTTCGACGTGCGTCCGCGAAATCACGCCGGACGACGTGGTGCTGGAGGGGCCGGACGGCGTCAGGCGCGAGCCGGCCGACGCGGTGCTGCTTCTGACCGGCTATCGTTCAGACACGACGCTGCTCGTGCAAGCGGGGGCGGAGATCGTCGCGGGAGCGCCGGTCCACAACGCTGAGACATTCGAGACGTCCGTCCTGAATCTCTTCGTCGCCGGCGCCGCGGTAGCGGGCAGAGAGAGCGGAAAAATCTTCATCGAGAACGGCAGGTTTCACGGCGAAGTCGTGATTAAAGAGATCGAAAGACGGATCAGACGACAGGCAACAGGCTCCAGGCAGCAGTAAAGCTGGCGCGAGGTTTACTGAAGCCTGGTGCCTGAAGCCTGTCGCCTGATCAGTGCACCGTCTTTGTCTTCTTGCTCAGATAATCCATCATCACGTACCGTCCAAGCGTGTACGGCGTCGTGAAGTAGGCTTTGCCGCGGCAGATTCTCGCGACTCGCCGGACGAACGCCACCAGGTCGTAGTCGCGCGCCAGCATGAACGTGTTGATCAGAATTCCCGAGCGGCGGCAGGCCGCGACCTCCGCGAAGGTCTCGCGCAGCACGAAGGGATCCAGGCCGAACGCGTTTCGATAGATCCGTCCGTCCGGACGGGTCACCGCCGACGGCTTGCCGTCGGTGATCATGATGATCTGCTTCATGTCTTTGCGCTGGCGATCGAGCACGCGGCGCGCCAGCCGCAGGCCCTCGCGCGTGTTCGTGTAGTACGGTCCGACGCGCACGCGGCCGAGCTGGCTCAGCGGCACTTCCTCGGCCGAATCGTGGAACAAGACGACGTTGAGGGCGTCGCCGGGATATTGGTGGCGGATGAGGTTCGACAGCGCGAGCGCGACGCGCTTGGCCGGCGTGAATCGATCCTCGCCGTACAGCACCATGCTGTGGCTGCAATCGAGCATGAGCACGGTCGCGCATGAGCTCTGATAGTCGCCCTGCGCGATCATCAGGTCGTCGTAGTCAATCGCGAGCCCGCTCGACGGCGGCGCCGTGCTCGATTTGCGCAGCGCGTTGAGCACGGTGCCGGTCGCATCGAGACTCAGCGTGTCGCCGAATTCGTACGGACGCGACGCGCCGCTGGTCTCGATGCCCGGCGCCTGGTCGCGCGTGTCGTGACGCCCGGCGCTCGAGCGGCCGAGCGATCCGAGCAGATCCCGCAGCGCGCGATAGCCGAGAAAATCGATGGCTTTGTCGGTGACTTGAAACTTCGCCTGTCCCGCCTGGCCTCCCGATCCGCCCGCGCCGTCCAGCCGCTGTTTCGACGGTTGTCCGGCCATCGACACGAATCCCTGCTCGGTCAGCCGTTCGATGATCCGCTGCACCAGCTCTTCGATCTGATCGCGCGCATCGTTCGGATCGCCGGGCTGATTCCGAGTGAGCTGCTCGAGCATCTCGTCGCTCATCGCGCCGCCATTGAGCAGCGCGTCGAGGATCGCATCGTGCAGCGCCTGCATCGTGTGGTCGTCTTCACTCTGCGGATCCTGCGGATTTCCGAATCCGCTCGACAGAAGCAGATCGGACAACTGCGACACCAGCGACTCGAGGTCGATCTGGTCAAGCGCATCTTCGACGTAACGGCTGTATTTATATTTCACACTCAGCTCAGGCGAACCGTGAACCCGTTGAACCCTCGTTGAACCCGTTGAACCTCGTTGAACCCGTTGAACCTAGTTGTAGTACTTCTTCTTCCCCCTCGCCGGCTCCTCGTCATCGTCCTCTTCCATCAGCGATTCGATCGTCCGAACATTCTTGTGGTCTTTCGCCTTCCGCTCGTTGGGCACGGCCAGGACCCGTCCCTCGTCCGTGCGGCTGATCTTCTTGAGGGCGCAGAGGCCTTCGAGCACGAAGTCGGCTCCGGACGCCCGGACCGGATCTGGATCGCCGTGCGCGACGCCGATCACGCCGGCCACTTTGTCGAGCCCGTCGATGCGCCGCACGGCGTCGAGCAGCGTGGTTGCCGAGGCCATGTCGGTCAGCTCGATGGTGCCGCCGCGCTCGAACCATTCGATCACCGGTCGCGTGTCGGCCCGGGCCGCGTACCCGTCGAACACGCTCGCGACCGAGGCCCGGACGAGCTCGCGCGCCACTTCTTCGGCGCCCTTCAGCTCGCCCTCGTACTCGAGCTCGATCTTGCCTGTGAGCGAGGGCAGCGCCGCGTAGACGTCACTGACGCGCGGCACCGCCACTCGTTCGTTGTGCAGCAGGGCGCGCCGCTCGGCGTTGGACACCACGCTTTCGAGCGCCGTAATCGGCAGGCGCTGGCTGACGCCCGATCGGCGATCCACTTTCTGATCGCCGCGCGCTTGGAAGGCGACCTCCTCGACGATTTCGCGGATGAACGGCGGAATCGTCACCGTGGGGGCGGCCGCTCCGCTGCGATCCGTCCAGGCCTCCTGCGTCGTGATGGCCATCGCTTCGTGCCGCGATTTCGGATAATGCGTGCG
>Ga0070731_10004971_pt1 | contig 11140 bp, 9 predicted proteins | sample Coa_R1_2_FD_66448 | JGI IMG/M metagenome (GOLD analysis project Ga0070731, IMG submission 66448) | Surface soil microbial communities from Centralia Pennsylvania, which are recovering from an underground coalmine fire - Coalmine... | ecosystem: Environmental > Terrestrial > Soil > Unclassified ... | reverse complement strand
GGGGGTTTGTAGTAAGCCAGCAGCGTGCAGCCCATCAGGACCATCAGGGCGATATAGGCGATGACATAGACCCGCACCGGCACGACGTGCGTGTGCGAATGTTCTCCAGAGTGGACGGCTGTCGATTCTTCATTATGTGGTGGCATCAGGTCTTCTCTCGCATCCGGATCAGTGCGAAGGGATCAGATAGAACAGCGGGAACAGGAAGATCCAGACGACGTCGACGAAGTGCCAGTACAGGCCCGACACCTCGAGCGGATTGTAGTAGTCGGGCGTGAACCGGCCCTTGATCGCCCAGCGCAGCATCACGAGCATGATGCCGATGCCGATGATCATGTGCAGGGCATGAATGCCCGTCATCATGAAGTACAGCGAGAAATACAACTGCGAACCCAGCGGCAGCGCGATGTGTTCGATCGTCCCGTCGGGCAGCACGTGATGCGGATTGAAGTTCGGTCCCGGCACGAGCCCATGATGGAACTTCTCGGCGTACTCGAAGTATTTGACGACGAGGAAGGTCGAGCCGAACATCATCGTGAGAATCAGATTCACGATTTGTCCGGCGCGTGAGCCGACCTGCGCCGACCGCACGGCGAGAACCATGGTCAAGCTCGAGCAGATGAGGACGCCGGTGTTGATCGCGCCCATGATGACGTTGAGCTGATTGCTGCTCGCGGCCCAGGCCGTCGGGTACCAGGTGCGGTACACGATGTAGGCCATGAACATGCCGCCGAAGAACATGACTTCGGTGACGAGGAACACCCACATGCCGAGGATCGACGCCTCGAGCTGCTGGCCCATCGTGTAGAAGTGATGCTGCTGGCGCGGATGATGTCCGCCTTCGCCGTGACCGGCGACGGCGAGACCGCCGTGCGCGCTCGACCCGAGCACGGTCGGCGGGTGCGGGCCGCCTGCCGACATCGCCGATGCGGCTGGGCGAGGCACGGCGGAGCTCGATCCGAGTGATGAGCCTGAACCCGCCGGCGGAAAGAAACTTCCCGGCGGAATCGGAGGGTTAGCCAACGTGCACCCCCTTGCCGGTCGGGTTGTAGTTGTATGCCGGCTCGTCCACGACCGGATCCACGTCGAAATTGAACGTCGGCGGCGGCGACGTCGTCGTCCACTCGAGGCCCTTCGCGCCCCATGGATTGGCCGGCGCCGCCTCGCCTTTGAAGATCGAATACACGAGATAGGTGAACGCCAGCATGTACCCCATGCCGAGAATCGACGCGCCCAGCGTCGAGGCGACGTTCCACACCTGGAACTCGTCCGGATACGTGTGATAGCGCCGCGGCATACCGAGGTATCCGACGATGAACTGCGGTCCGAACGTCAGGTTGAAGCCGACGAACACGAGAATGGCCGACACCTTGGCGAGCGACTCGTTGTAGAGCTTGCCCGTCATCTTCGGCCACCAGAAATGCAGGCCGCCCATGTACGCCATGATCGCGCCGCCGACCATGATGTAGTGGAAGTGCGCGACGACGAAGTAGGTGTCGTGCAGGTGGATGTCGAGGCCCATGCTCGCGAGGAACAGGCCCGTGAGGCCGCCGACGAGGAACAGCCCCATGAAGCCGACGACCCAGTAGGTCGGCGACTCCCACGACACCGATCCCTTGTACATCGTCGCGGCCCAGTTGAATGTCTTCACGGCCGACGGCACCGCGACGAGCATCGTGATGATCGAGAAGACCATGCCGGCGTAAATCGACTGGCTGCTGACGAACAGATGGTGGCCCCAGACGAGGAATCCGAGAATCGCGATCGCGAGACTCGACGCCGCCACGAAGCTGTAGCCGAAAATCTGCTTGCGCGACATCGCCGCGACCAGCTCGCTCATCACGCCCATGCCCGGCAGGATCATGATGTAGACCGCCGGGTGCGAGTAGAACCAGAACAAGTGTTGGAAGAGCACCGGGTCGCCGCCCAGTTTCGGATCGAAGATGCCGAGGTGCAGCGTGCGTTCGGCCGCCACCATGCAGAGCGTGATCGCCACCACCGGCGTGCCGAGAATCATGACGAGGCTGGTCGCATAGTTCGCCCAGACGAACAGCGGCAGCCGGAACCACGTCATCCCCGGTGCGCGCATGCGGTGCACCGTGACGATGAAATTGAAGCCGGTCAGAATCGACGAAAAGCCGGCGACGAACACGCCGATGATCGCCAGCGAGACGTTCGTGGACGATCCAATCGTGCTGTAGGGCGTGTAGAACGTCCAGCCCGTGTCGATGCCGCCCATCGCCAGCACCGTCAGCGCGATGAGACCGCCGATGACGTAGAGGTACCAGCTGATCAGATTGATGCGCGGGAACGCCAGGTCCTTCGCGCCCACCATGATCGGCATCAGGAAATTGCCGAGCGTCGCCGGAATCGACGGGACCAGGAAGAAGAACACCATGATCACGCCGTGCATGCTGAAGAACTTGTTGTAGAGATCCGGCGTCAGCAGGTCGCCCTTCGGCGTCAGCAGCTCGAGTCGAATGCCCGCGGCGAAAAACCCGCCCAGCGCGAAGAAAATCGTGATCGAGATCAGGTACAGCATCGCGATGCGCTTGTGGTCCTTCGTCAGGAGCCACGCCTTCAGCCCGTAAGGCGCGTCGAGATAGCTGTGGCGTTCGGGAGTCATTAGATCGTCCTCTAAACTTTACTTGCTCGCCGCCGGCTTCAGCGACTTGATGTAGGCGATCAGTTGCATCAGATTCTCTTCGCTGATCTGTCCCTGGAACGTCGGCATGATCGGTTGAAAGCCGGACACGACTTTCGACTGCGAATTCACGATCGACTCGCGCAGGTAGTTGTCGTCGGCGACGACGGTGCGGCCGTCGGCGAGCTGGACGGCACTCCCGGCGACCCCGACCAGTGACGGGCCGCGCCCGGTCCGGTCCTCTTTGTGGCACGTCGCGCACTGATAATCCGCGAACAGCTTGTGACCCATCTCGACGGGCGTGCCGTTCGCGCGTCCGCCGGCGAGCCAGGCCGCGTAATCCTGCGGCTGCATCGCAAACACCTGGCCGACCATGCCCGAGTGCTTCGTGCCGCAGTACTGCGAGCAGAAGATGTGGTACACGCCCGGCAGCGTCGCCTGGAACCAGAGCGTCGTGATCTTGCCGGGAACGGCGTCCATCTTCACGCGGAACGCCGGCATGAAGAAGTCGTGAATGACGTCTTCCGATCCCAGGCTGATGCGGACGTTGACGCCAATGGGCACGTGCAGTTCGTTGATCTCGCGCACGCCCTCGGGATGCTGCACCTTCCACATCCACTGTTTGCCGACGACGACGATCTCCATCGAGTCGGCGGGTGGGCGCGACAGCTTGAAGAACAGCTCGGCGCCCCAGCCGAACATCACCAGCGACAAGACGAACGGAATCGCCGTCCACAAGAGCTCGAGCGCCAGCGACCCATGGATGTCGGCGCCGACTTCATTCGGGCTCTGCCGTTTGTACTTGAGCGTGAAGAACACCACCAGCGCGACGACCAGCACGGCGAAAAACGCGCAGACCGCGACGATGAAGAAGTACAGCAGGTCCATTTCCGTCGCGACGGTGGAGGCGCTCGGCGGAAAGATTGGAAGAGTCGGCATCTAGCGGGTACCCGTGGCGGCCGCTGCGGCCGCGTTCGCCTGCCGGCGCTCACGCCGCAGGGCCAAAAAGATTCCGCCGCCCACGACGAGGACCGTCGCGACACCGGCCAGCCGGATCATGCTCATCAGCGCGACGCCGTACTTCCCCGTGAACGGATCGTAGTGATAGCAGTAGAGCAGGGCCTGGTCGACGACGGTGCCGACTTTGCCGTCGCTCGCTTCGACCAGCGCGAGCCGCAAATCGCGCGGCGCATAGTCGACGCCGAACAGATAGCGCGACACGTGGCCCGCCGGCGTGAGAATCGTAATCGCCGCGGGATGCGCGTACTGATTGATGGCCGGATCCCACGCATAGTGGAATCCCACCGCGTCGGCGAGCGCCTTGATCGACTCCTGACGCCCGGTCAGGAAATGAAACGCCGTCTCGCTTCCCGGCCGTCCATACCGCTTCACCGTCGTCGCCTTCGCATTGGCGGCGAGCGACGGCGGTTCGCCGGGATTGAAACTGACGACCACGACGTCGAAGTCTTTGCCGGCGGTGAGATTCATCGTGTCGAGCGAGCTGACGAGTCCGTTCAGCACGAGCGTGCAGAGCATCGGGCACTGGTAGTAGACCAGCGCGAGCACGACGGGCCGCTTGCCGAAATAGCTGCCGAGCACGACGTCGCGGCTGTTCTCGTCGACGAAGTTCAGATCCAGCGGGATGGGCGCGTTCAGCCGCTGATCGATGCGCACGTCCTTGAGGATCGCGAGTTGCGCGGTGGCCGGCGTGCCGGGCATCGGTACCGACAGCGGCTCGCCGGGTCCTTGAGCAAACGCTGCCGTCGCCGTTGCGGCGAGCATCAGCAGCGCGGCTGTTAGAAACTTCCGTGTCATAGCCAACACTTCTTACTGCTCGTGGGGCCCCGCCCCCACTCGCCCGCCCTGCGGCGCTCCAAGAGTCGCTCTCCTCGGGCGGTCATTTTTTGATCTTCACCGGCGTTTTCGGCGCCGGCTCGGTCTTCTCCGTCGGTGCGCCGTTCATCATCGCGGTGCCGCCGGGAATGCCGCGCTGCAGCAGCAGTTCCTTCGCGCGCTCGACCGGGATGCGGTACGTGCCCGCGTTCTTGTCCATGACGCCGTAAGTCTGCAGCTTCTGATCTTCCTCTTCGCGGAAGGTCTTCAGGCCGAGCGGATCGTCGGCCATCAAATTCGGCTGCGGCTTGGCGCGGCCCGGATCGACCTGGCCGGTTTTCGTGATGCACGGCTTGTAACCGACGCCGTCGCCCAGCGGCGGCTCCACGCAATCGGCGCTGGCTTCGCCGAACGGCGCCGCCAACGACGCGTGCTGAGCGTCGTCCTTATCCGCCTGGCGTCCCATGAATGCGAACATGCCCCAGACGATCAACTGGCAGACGAACGTCGTGGCGGCGAGAATCGCCATGAACCAGACGAGGCCGCGGTAATTGACGCCGTCGGCTTCGGTCTTGACGGCCGGATCGTGTGCGTGCAGCGCGCTAGTGTCCGACATTTGCCATCGCTTCCTTGAAGTACGGATCGTGCGCCGGCACCAGCGCGCGACCGCCAAGGTTCACAAAGAACATCGTCACCCAGATGCCGCCCAGGCCGAGCACCGAGGCGAAATCCATCCAGTGAATCGTCGTGCCCTCGCGGAAAATCGGCCCGATGATCCAGATCAAATCGACGACGCGCATCGCCAGGATGAAGAGCGCGAGTCGTGACAGGAGCTTGGCGTGGCGTTTGAGATCGCGCGACAACAGCAGCAGGAACGGCAGCACGAAATGGCCGAGCAGCACGAGAATCGCGATCGGCATCCACGCGCCGTGCAGGCGGTGCAGGTACCACGGAATCTCTTCGGGCAGATTGCCCTGATAAATGATGATCAGCTGCGAGACGTTGAAGTACGCCCACAGCATGACGAAGGCGAGCATCAGCTTGCCGAGATCGTGGAATAGATCGGGCTTGGCGATCGCCGACACGGGTTTGAAGCGCGAGAGCGCCGTGAGCACGAGAATCGTGAAGGCGAACGTCGACAGGCCCTGGCCGCCGAGCGTGAGGATGCCGAAGATCGTCGACGTGAAATGCGGGTCGAGCGACATGATCCAGTCGACGCTCATGAACGTCACGGTGATCATGTACAGCACCACACCCGGGCCGGACAGCACGCGCATCCGGCCGTCTTTCGGACCCGGCGCGCGCAGCGCCGTGTCGTCCTGTTCCTTCGACCAGCGGCTCAACACGAACGACAGCGTGAAGAGGACGACGAAATACAGCGCCGCCCGGAAGTAGAAGAATTGGACATTGAGGTACGCGGCCTTGGCCTGGATGACGGGATCGGAGGCCGCCTCGGGACGCGCCCATGGATAGAGCACGGGCAAATTCATCGCAATCGGCACGAAGAGCACGGCCATGATCACGATATTGCGAGACGACGCCTCGAAGACGCGGCGGGCGAACAAGCCCCACGCGCCGCCGCTCAGGTACTGCACCATGAGCAGCGCGAGCGATCCCATCGTGATGCCCATCCAGAAGATGAATCCGATGAGGTACGACTGCAGAAACAGCGCGCGATCGACCGTGAAGTAGCCGACGATCATCGCGACGATGCCGATGGCGCCCATGACCATGCCGCGGCCGCGCAGCCGCGCCAGTTCCGCGGTCGGACGCTCGCTCAACAGCGCCGCTTCGTCCAGATGTCCACTCATCGCCCAGCTCCGGCAGTCAGTTTCTTCATCTCGTCGGCCGGCACGTCGGCGGCCGACGCGTTGTGCGTCAGCTGCAGCGCGCGGATGTAGGCGACAATGCGCCAGCGATCGTCGGGCGTGATCTGCGCTTTGTAATCAGGCATCGCGCCGAAGCCGTTCGACATCACGTCGAAGAAGTAGCCGACGGGCGCGTTGCGCAGGCGGTCGACGTGATACGACGCGGCGGTCTTGAATCCGCGCTGCACCACCATGCCGTTGCCTTCGCCGGTGCGGCCGTGGCACGGCGAGCAATAGATGTTGTAGCGCTCTTCACCGCGATCGAGGTCCGCGCGTGTGATCGGGAACGGAAAGCTCGTCGCCTGCTGGCCGTTCACTTTGCCCTCGTAGAGATGCGTGTCGTCGCGCAGAAAGCCGCGCGGAATCGTGCCCTCGACCAGCGGCCGCGCCGAGCTGCCGTCGGCGTAGAACTCGCTCGCGCGGAAAGGCCGATACCGCGGCGAATCGTGCATGTCCTGACGACAGCCGGACAGAGCGGCGGCGACGACCAGGGTGAGTGCCAGACCGAGTGCTCGTCTCGGTGCGAACGCTCTACTGAAGCCTGATGCCTGGAGCCTGATGCCTGGTGTCTTAGTGGTCAACATGCACCACCTCTCTCGGATTCAGGCCCGACAGAAACGCCTTCGTCCGCTCGGCGTCGAACTTCGGATCCGTGTGTTCGATCAGCAGGAAAAAGCGGTCCTGACTCGCGCGCGCGAATTGCGGCACGTTGAAGACGGGATGGTACGGCTGGGGCAATCCGTTCAGCGCGAACATGCCGATGACCGCCGAAAACGCGGCGAAGAGAATCGTGGTTTCGAACGCCGGCGGAATGTAGGCCGCCCACGCCCAGAAGGGACGGCCGGCAATATTCATCGGATACGCAATCGCCTGCGTCCAGTACTCGAGCCCGGCGCCGGTCGCGAGGCCAATCAGCCCGAAGACCAGAATGATCGGCGCCACTTTGTTTTCGTTGATGCGCAGCGCGTCGAACAGACCGTGAATCGGGAACGGCGAGAACGCATCGGTTTTCGTGTACCCGGATGCGGTTGTCTGTTCGGTCGCGGCGAGCAGCGCCTCGGCCGAGTCGAATTCCGCCATCAAACCGTAGAACGGCGGTTCCTGCGCGCTGGTGGGGCTCGACATCAGTGCGCCTCCGCCTTCGCCGCGGTCTCGGGCAGCGGCGCCGGATTGTTTTCAGGCAGCAGCGTGCGCATCTCGAAAATCGCGATCATCGGCAGCACGCGCACGAACAGGAACATCAGCGTGATGAACAGGCCGATCGTGCCGAAAAACGTCGTGAAGTCCCACATGGTCGGATGGTACGTCTCCCACGACGACGGCATGAAATCGTTGGCGAGGCTCGTCACAATGATGACGAAGCGCTCGAGCCACATGCCGACGTTGACGAACATGCAGACGAAGAACACCACACCGACGTTGTTGCGCAGTTTCTTCGACCACATGAGCTGCGGCACGAAGAAGTTGCACACGAGCAGCGCCCAGTAGAAGTGGTGATACGGCCCCGTCAGGATGCGGTTCTTCAGCATGAACCGCTCGTACGGGTTGGCGCTGTACCAGCCGAAGAACAACTCGGACATGTAGCCGTAGACGACCACGAGACCGGTGACGAGCATCACCTTGGCCATGTTTTCGATATGGCGCATCGTGATGAAGTCTTTGAGGCCGTAGATGGCGCGCAGCGGAATCAGCAGCGTCAGCACCATCGCGAAGCCGGCATAGACGGCGCCGGCGACGAAATAGGGCGGGAAAATCGTCGCGTGCCATCCGGGAATCACCGCCGACGCGAAGTCGAAGCTCACGACGGTGTGGACGGACAAGACGAGCGGCGTCGACAAGCCCGCGAGAATCAGAAAGGCCTTCTCGTAGCGGTGCCAGTGCCGCGCCGATCCGCGCCAGCCGAGCGACAGGACTCCGTACGCTTTTTTCAGGAACGGATGCACGGCCTTGTCGCGGAACGTGGCGAGGTCGGGCACGAGCCCCGTGTACCAGAAAATCACTGAGACGGACGCGTAGGTCGAGACGGCGAAGACGTCCCAGATGAGCGGGCTGCGGAAATTCGGCCACAGCGTCATCACGTTGGGATAGGGGAACAGCCAATACGCCGCCAGCCACGGCCGGCCCGTATGAATGAGCGGGAACAGGGCCGCACAGGCGACCGCGAACAGCGTCATCGCCTCGGCCGAACGGTTGATGGACGTGCGCCAGTCCTGTTTGAAGAGGAGCAAGATCGCCGAAATCAGCGTGCCGGCGTGGCCGATGCCGATCCACCAGACGAAATTGATGATCGGAAACGCCCAGCCGACCGGAATGTTGTTGCCCCAGATGCCGATGCCCTTGACCAGCACGTAGGCGATCGACGCCGACAGTCCCATGAGCAGCGTGAAGCCGACGAACATGAACCCAAACCACGCGAGCGGCGTGTTCTTCGTCAGGACAACGGCGACCAGCTTGTCGGTAATCGTCTTCGACGTATGTCCCGGCGCGATCATCGGCGCGGGAATCCGGACGTCGCCAGGAAGATACTCAGTCTCCACAAAGACCTCGTCTTGAGATCAACCGAGAACTTGGAACTGTGAACGCAGAACGGTCGTGGCGCCTCTCGGCGCGACTATCGTTCAAGCAATTGATGACAAGCATCAGGTTCCACCGTTCACAGTTCTCTGTTCACAGTTCAAAGTTGACGCGTTGCTATTTTTTCTCGAGAGCTGGGTTCGGATTCCTGACGACCGCGAGATACGTCGTCCGCGGCCGCGTGCCGAGCTCCTCGAGCAATCCGTAGTTGCGCGATTCGGCGGCCAGCGCCGTGACGCGGCTGACCGGATCGTTCAGGTCGCCGAAGACGATCGCGTTCGACGGACACGCCTGCTCGCACGCCGTCTGGATTGTGCCGTCTTTGATCTTGCCGTCGGTGTACGTCTTGGCGTCGATGCGCGCGTGGCTGATGCGCTGCACGCAGTACGTGCACTTTTCCATGACGCCGCGGCTGCGAGGCGTGACGTCGGGATTGCGCTGCGACTTGGTCGACTCGGTGTCGTAGTCGGTGTAGAGCAGGAAGTTGAACCGGCGCACCTTGTACGGACAGTTGTTCGAGCAGTACCGCGTGCCGACGCAGCGGTTGTAGACCATGTCGTTCAGGCCTTCGTCGTTGTGCGACGTCGCGGCGACGGGGCACACCAGCTCGCACGGCGCGTCTTCGCACTGCTGACAGGGCACCGGCTGGTGATACGCGCGCGGCGAATCGAGATCGCCCTCGAAATACGTGTCGACGCGAATCCAGTGCATCTCGCGCGTGCGCATGACCTGCGGCTTGCCGACCACCGCGATGTTGTTTTCCGACTGACACGCCGTGATGCACACGCCGCAGCCGGTGCAGGCGTTCAGATCGATCGACATGCCCCACTTTTCGTGGACGTATGGCTTCGGCGGGAACAGCGACTCTTCCTCGGGCGGCCGCGATTTGCCCAGCTTGGCCACGGCCTGCGGGTCGGCGCGGTACGTCTCGGCGTCGACGACGCGCACGGGAGCGCGCTCTTCCATCGCGAAGTGGTTCTGCGTCGCCGCGATGTCGTACGTCTGACCCGACACTTTGATGTCGGCGCCGCCATCGAACCACGGCGCGCGCGACGTGCGCAGCGGGAACGCATTGAATCCCGTGCCGGTGCCGACCTTGCCGGTCTTCGTCTGTCCGTACCCGAAATGCACCGCAATCACATCGTCCGCCGTGCCGGGCATGACCCAGACGGGCATGCGGACCGTGCGGCCCTGATAGGAGATATCGACCAGCGGCTGTCCGCCGTTGCCGGTGCGCGTCGGCGAAATGCCGAGCTCGCTCGCCATCTTCACGCCGATGTACGCGACGTTGTCCCACGTGACTTTCGACAGCGGCTTCGGCTGTTCCTGCAGCCACCCGTTGTTGCCGAATCGTCCGTCAAGGATCGACGGATCGGGCCGGAAGACAATTTCCTTGCCGGACATCGACATCGGCGCAGCGCTCGCGGACCCCGTTGAACCCGTTGAACCCGCTGAACCCTTTGAACCCGCTGAACCCCTTGAACCCGCTGAACCCGTTGAGCCCGCCAGGTACCCGTCATGCAACCCGTGTCGCCACATCGCCGTCGCGCTGGCGAACGATTTTCCCGTTGGATCGTGCAGCGTCCATGAGGTCTTTGTCTTGCTGTCGAAGGCGCGCGCCCAATAGTCCTTGACGAGATCGGCGGCGGGGCGTCCCGGTTGTCCGTTGAGTGCGGCGAGCACTTCGATCGCCTGATGTCCGTCGTAGAGCGGCGCGATGAGCGGCTGAATCATCGACACCGTGCCGTCGAACGCCAGCGCGTCGCCCCATGCTTCGAGATAGTGCGTTTCGGCGACGTGCCATTGGCAGGCGTCGGCGGTTTCGTCCTGATACAGACCGAGATGGATCGCGGTCCCGACTTTCTGCAGCGCGTCGGCAAATCCGAGATCGGACGGCGCCGTGAACAGGGGATTGCCGCCCAGAATCATCAGCACGTCGACCTCGCCGGCCTTCATGTCGGCGACCAGCTCGGTCATCGACGCGCAACCATCAGCGGTGGACGCCGTGAGCGGCGCCGAATACGTGACGGTGCGTCCGACGTTGCCGAGCGTTTCGTTGATGGCCCGCGCGAGCGCGTGCACCGCCGCCGGCTGCCGATCGCCGGCAACCACGACGCAACTCGAACGATGAGCTTTGAGGTCGTCGGCGATCGCGGAAATCCACCGGGGCGCATCGCCTGAAAGCGCGCCCGTGGCGCTTCCGCCGGCGCCAACCGCCGCG
>Ga0070731_10004970_pt1 | contig 11140 bp, 8 predicted proteins | sample Coa_R1_2_FD_66448 | JGI IMG/M metagenome (GOLD analysis project Ga0070731, IMG submission 66448) | Surface soil microbial communities from Centralia Pennsylvania, which are recovering from an underground coalmine fire - Coalmine... | ecosystem: Environmental > Terrestrial > Soil > Unclassified ... | reverse complement strand
TAAGCTTCACTCGATCCGCGATTTGTTGCAGCAAGCCATCCGCAATCAACTCGGCAAGAATGGGTGTGTAGCCGTCCATCAGCGTGTCGCCGAATCGCGCGCGGAGCTTCGGCAGCGAGACGCCGCGATTCAAGCGCAATCCGAGGAAGAAGGACTCTTCCAGCGCAGCCTGTCTGTCGACGAAGGTCCTGGATTCCCTCATCTGCGCGATGCGAGCGACAATCTCTGAATTAAGCGCCGGGTCATCCGGCAACTGACTACCGAGAACGGACAACGGCTGCCGTCCGGAATATGCTTCGAGCGAATCGGGCGTGGCAAACCGAACTGCGTCGCCCTGAACTCCCGAGGCAGCCGGCAGCATCGAATGCGCGTCAACACCGAAGCTGAAATATGGCTGCCGTGTCCAGTACTTCAGGTTATGACGCGACTGCCACAGCCCGATCCCGGGTGTAACCGGGCGTGCGAAGTTGGAGATCTCGTACTGGTGCACGCGCCCGCGCTCCAGGCGCTCGCAGGCGGCGACGTACAAATCTGCCGTGAGGTCGTCGTCGGGAACAAAGTGTGCATGATAACGGCTGCCCCCGGCGAGCAGTTCGGTGCCGAGCCGCGAATCGTCATCTACCTCGAGCATATAGACGCTGACATGCGGCACGCCCGTGGCAAGCGTTTCGCAGAGTGAGACTTCCCAGCTCTCCGCCGTCTGATGCGGCAATCCGGCGATCAGGTCGATGCTGATGTTTCCGATCCCCGCCGCGCGCAGCCGCGCGATATCGTCAAGCGTAGTGGCGCGGGTGTGCAGCCGGCCGACAGAGGAGCATTCCTTGTCGACGAACGACTGTACCCCAAGGCTGACGCGATTGACGCCGCACTGCAACAAGGCGTCCACGGTTTCGTCGGTAAGCGTGCCGGGCGCGCATTCGACGGTGACCTCGGCGCTATGAGAGAGCTCGTAGACGTGACGCACGGCGGCGAAAACGCGCTTAAGATGGTCGGGCGTCAGAATCGAAGGTGTGCCCCCGCCGAGATACACCGAATCCACCGTACTCTCGAGCACGCCCCCCAACCGACCCGCGATCTCATAGGAGGCGGAGATTTCCTGGCAGAGTTGTTCGACATAGCCGTCGAAGAGCGCGCGCGAGAAGACCCCCGAGGCGAAGTTGCAGAAGCTGCACTTCGAGCGGCAAAACGGGACCGAGATGTAAATTCCTTGTGACAAATCCGGCAACTAGCAACTAATTATTAGCAGTTGGCTTTCAACACGTTGCAGGGATTGCACCCGCTCCAAATGGAGTGACATGGAAGCGGGGGGAACCCTGAAACCCCGCGCGTATCTTAGTATGAATCATTGTATGGATCATTCGAGATGATCTGCGGAAATTGCAGGCTCGGAGAAAGGCTAGTTGCCGGTCGCTAGTTGCGAGTCGCTTGAAAAAACGCGTCGTCATCACGGGAATGGGCTGCGTCAGCCCGAACGGCATCGGCAATGAGGCGTTCTGCCGGGCTGCGCTTGCAGGGACAAGTGGTGTGCGGCGGGTAACGAGTTTCGATCCGGGCGAGCTGCCGGTTCAGATTGCCGGCGAAGTGGCCGGCTTCGACGAGCTGGCGTGGATCGACGCCCACGAACGCAAACATGTCTCACGCGTGGTGCCTCTGGCCCTGGCGGCCTCTACCGAGGCGTTGCGCGAAGCCGGCATAGATCCGTTGCGCCTCTCGCTGGATCAGCAGCGCGAAATCGGCGTCATTCTCGGCTCCGGTGGCGGCGCGCAGGAGTTCTCGGAAGAGCAAGTGCGCCTGTGGCTGACCGGCAAGGTGAAACAAGTCAGCCTCTTCTGCATTCCCAGCGGCACCATGGGCACCATCTCCAGCGAGATCAGCATGCGCTTTGGGCTGCGCGGGATGAGTCACGTGATCACCACCGGCTGCACCTCGTCGACCGACGCGTTTGGCTATGCGCTTCGGCAGATCCAGTTCGGATTCATCCCGATGCTGCTGGTAGGCGGCGTGGACGCACCCATCGCCCCCGGTATCATGAAGGGCTTCACCCTGATGAAGATCATGACCGCATCCTGGAACCACGCGCCGGAGCGCGCCTCGCGGCCGTTCTCACTCGACCGCGACGGCTTCGTGGTGGCCGAGGGAGCGTGGATGTTCATGCTCGAAGAGTATGAGCACGCGCGAATGCGGGGTGCGCGGATTGTCGCGGAAGTCGCCGGTTATGGCTCGACCTGCGAAGCTTTCCATCGCGTGCGCTTGCAGGAGTGCGGCGAGGAGCCGGCGAGAGCGATCCAGTTGGCGATGGACGACGCGGGCATCAGCGCTGGCGAGGTTGATTACGTCAACCTGCATGGAACCTCGACGCAGCTCAATGATCGCATCGAAACGCGCGCGATGAAGTTGGCCTTGGGCGATTGCGCCTATCGCACGCCAATGTCGAGCCTGAAATCGCAGATCGGGCATCCCCAGGGCGCCTGCGGCGCTGCCGGCATTGCCGCGACGCTGGTTGCGATGCATCACGGACAGTTACCGCCGACCATCAACCTCGAAGTGTCCGACCCCGAATGCGATCTGGACTACGTACCCGAGTCCGGCCGCCGCGCCAAGATCGAGCACGCCGTGTGCAATTGCATCGCGTTTGGATCGAAGAACTCGACCCTGGTTCTGCGCAAGATGTCCTGAAGCACCCGCACCAACATGTCATCCGCGCGAAGCGTCTCGCCATTCCTTTTTAACCATTTTCCGACCCGCGCTTAAAGAAAATCACGGCGGCCGCTCCGCTCGGCAAGGCGACAAGATTGTCGACTGGAATCCCGTCCCCCCCGGCTCTCTCGTCTATATAAGAACTCGCTCGCTTACAATCAACTAAGGGCCATGGCAATCCAGGAAGAAGAGGTACTAGGTAAGGCATACGACGCGCGCCTGATGAAGCGCCTGCTGAGATATCTGCGCCCCTACCGTTGGCAAGTCGCGATCGCAATGGCGACGATTGTGCTGAAGGCAGGCGCGGACATCCTTGGGCCGTATCTCACCAAAGTTGCTATCGACAAGTACCTCGCTAATCACACCGAGGCGCACTCGCTGCTCGACCGCTTCCTCAGCCCACGCCCGCTCACCGGCATCGCGCAGATTGCCCTCATGTATGTCAGCCTCCTGCTGTTCAGCTTCCTGCTGGAGTTCACCCAAACGTACATAATGCAATGGACCGGGCAGAAGGTAATGTTCGACTTGCGCAGCCAGATTTTCCGCCACCTGCAGCGGCTGCACATCTCGTTCTTCGACCGCAATCCGGTTGGCCGGCTGGTCACGCGGGTCACCAGCGATGTGGATGCTCTGAACGAGATGTTTACCGCCGGAGTGGTGTCCATCTTCGAGGACATCTTCTTGCTGGCGGGCATTTTGGTCATCATGCTGGACATGAACTGGAAGGTGGCGCTGGTCACCTTCGCAGTATTGCCGTTCATTGCGATCGCGACCAAGATCTTTCGCGACAAGGTTCGCGACTCCTATCGCCGCATTCGCGTGGCCATTGCCCGTATCAACGCCTACCTGCAGGAGCATGTGACCGGCATCGTAGTGTTGCAGCTTTTCAATCGCGAGAAGCGCTCCTACGAAGAGTTTGAGAAGGTCAACCGCGTTCACATGGACGCGTACAAGGATGCCATCCTGGCGCATGCCGTCTACTATCCCGTGGTCGAAGTGCTGACGTCGGTTGCGATTGCCTCGGTGCTATGGTTTGGCGGAGACGAAGTGATACGTAACATCAGCGCCGGCAGCGTCGTAATCGGCCTCGTCCACGGGAATCTCCACGTGCGGGTAGTCGAAGTAGCCATGAGCCTGGGCGTGCTGGTTGCCTTCATCCAGTATGCGCAGCGTTTCTTCAGGCCAATCCAGGACCTGAGTGAGAAGTACAACATCCTGCAGGCGGCAATGGCATCGAGTGAGCGCATTTTCAAGCTGCTGGACACGCCGGCCGAGATCGTCTCACCAGCCGCGCCGAAGACGCCGCAAGGGCCGGGGCGCATCGAGTTCGAGCACGTGTGGTTTGCGTATCGCACGATGGCCCAGGCCGCTGCCGAGGCGGCAAGTAAGGGCGAAAAACTGAAGGCAATGGCCGATCAGGATGAGATGGATTGGGTGCTGCGCGACGTCTCAATCACTATCGAACCGGGCGAGACAGTCGCGATTGTCGGCCACACCGGCGCGGGCAAAACGACCATCATCTCGCTGCTGCTGCGCTTCTATGACGTGCAGCGCGGCGCCATTCGTATCGACGGCGTCGATATCCGCGATATGGAAGTAGGCCAGCTGCGCCGTCGCTACGGCGTGGTCCTGCAAGATCCCTTCCTGTTCACCGGCACGGTGGCCGGCAACATCCGCCTGGGGACGCGCTGGATCGAAGACGAAATGGTGGAGAACGCAGCCGAGCAGGTCAATGTCGCCGAATTCATTCGCTCGCTGCCCAGCGGGTTCGACGAAGAGGTGAAGGAGCGCGGCAGCACGCTCTCGACGGGGCAGAAGCAGCTCATCTCATTCGCGCGCGCGCTGGCGCACAACCCCAAAATCCTCATTCTCGATGAGGCGACCTCCAGCGTGGACACCGAGACCGAGTTCCGCGTCCGCGAGGCGCTGACCCGCATGGTCGAGGGCCGTACTTCAATCATCATCGCCCATCGGCTCAGCACCATTCAGCGCGCTGACAAGATCATCGTGATGCACAAGGGGCAGGTCCGCGAGATCGGTTCGCACCAGCAACTGCTGGCGCAACGCGGCATCTACTGGAAGCTGTATCAGCTGCAGTACAAGGACCAGGAGATTCCCCTGGCGGCAACCCTGCCGGGCCAATATGCTTCGCCGGGCGTCGAAGTTTGCGCAGACGATTAGCGCTCTGGTGCGCACGCCGGCCGCGTCGACCGCCTACGGAACTACGGTCACCAGATTGGGAGCCGTGGGGTTGCCATTGGCGTCCTTTAATCCCACCGCAATCTGCGCTGCATCCGTCATCGAGGCGGTGTCGATCTGGTGCACCGTACCATCGCTGGCACCCAGATACACGCGGCTGCCGTCAATGGTGATACCGCCGTTAAAGGCAGTGGCTCCTCCGGCCAAGGTCGCGCTGGACGGCGTAAGTGTGGTCAGGTCAAAGCTGAGCAGCTTGGGGAGATTGCTGACCACGTAGGCATGCGAAGCATCGCTGCTGACGAGGAGCTGTTGCGCAGTAAAGCTGCCCGCCCCGAGATCGAAGTTGGCGATGGAACTGGTGGTAGTAAGCGGACAGCCGGCGTTCAGCACTGGCGGCGTCGAGATCAGATCAATGTCAGGGGAGTCGGCGGCAACCGCTCCGGCTGCATTTGGCAGTGCTTTGACAAGCGTGGGGCCGGTCTCGGCAAACGTCTGCAGCAAGCTCTGGTTGCACGTCGAGTAGACAAAGATCTGACCGCCCGTCGCGCTGGTGACGTAACTCGATGCGCCCTGGGCCGAGAAATCGAGCGCCGTGCCATTGCTGGCCAGCGTGAAGTTGCCTATGGCATTGGTCTGGAACCCAAACTCCACCTGGTTGGTGTTGGCAAGCACCGCCTCGTTAAATTTGCTGTCGGGGGTATAGGCCGATGAGCTGGTTGCGCCCGGCGTCATACCGGTGATGCTTCCGGTCCCGCTGGTGTTGAAGTACAGCAGCTTGCCGCCTCCACTGTCGGAGATCAGGAGGTACAAGGCATCGTTCGAGATCGCGACAACCGTGCCTGGCGCTGATGCCGTGGCGATCATTCCCGAGCTGACGGAAACCGCCATTAAAGCCGTCGACGATCCCAGATAAACGAAGTCTCCCCTCGGGCTGGCAATTATGGAATTGGGCGCGTAAGGCAACGTGATGGGCGTACCCGCGGTGTTGGTAGCGGTGTTAATCGGCACCAGCGTTGTGGAGTTAGTGCTGGCGGCGTAAGCGGTTGTAGCGGTCGGCTGGGTCACATTAATCGTGACAACGTTCTGGCTGAATTGTGTCGCAACGTTGCGGTTGCAATCCGGATAGCTGCACGTGGCCGTAATGTATGCTGTGCCCCCGCTAACCGCGGTAACGGTACCCGGGTTATTGCCGGAGCTGCCTTTGACCACCGTAGCCGCCGCGTCTGACGACGACCCCCAGGTCAGCGGCGGGGTGATGTACTGGTTGTTGGTGTCGTAAACGTCGGCCGTGAGCGGCTGCGTCGCCGGTGGAGTCAGCGTAAAGCTCGTGTTGTTGCTGTTGGCGCCGTGCACCACGATGCTCTGTACCGGGCAGGTCAGATACGTCGCGCCCACACTATTCACACCTGAGACGCTAGCGAACACCGTGGTGGCGCCAGGGACCTGCGCGGTAAGGACACCGGGCGTAATAGCGGTGTTGACGCTAGCCGTGCCGCTGCACGTGGCGGTGCCATTGCTTAGCGTGGCCGTGGTCGGCGGCACCGTCGCCCCGTGTCCCGGGTTGGTGATCGTCAGGTGGGTGCCGCCGGCAATGGTATTTGAGCTGGTCAGCGCGACGGTAGCCGTCGCCCCGGTCACTCCGTTGAAACTCGACAGATTGCAGGTCTGTCCTGTGGAGCCGGTGATCGTGCCTCCGGCGACGTAGGTGGGCGTGTTGGTGCTGGACGAGAATGTGGACTGGATCCCGGAAGAGCTCGCCGCAACCTGGATGTCGTTCGAGCCGAACCTGAAGGGGCCGACGGTCGAGGTGATGTCACAAGGCGCTGCGGGCGAACAGCCAGGCGCGGTGGTGCTGAAGGCCAGTCCGGAAACGGTTATAGGCTGACCCATAGTAGTGCAGCTGTTGGCCAGTTGAGCCTCGACCAAGTCCACCTGCTCGTGCACGTAGACCGTGGCCGTAGTAGAGACGTTGAACGCGGTCGCCGTCGCCGTGATCGTGACCTGCCCGACACCGCCCTGGCCGATCGTAGGATTGCAGTTGATGAAACTGCTGTCCCAAACTCCTCCGCAAACCAGTCCGCCGGTGGAAACTGTAGCAATGTGCGGATTGCTGCTGGTGAATGCTATGTCGGCCGCGACGGTGTTCCCCGAGGCGTCCTGGGCAATTGCGGACAGGCCCGTCACTGCGCCTTCATTCAGCGACAGCGTGGTCGGCGTCAGCAAGACCTGCGTAGCCACGGGAGCTTTGTTGCCGCCACCACAGGCGGCCAAGAAGATCAGGAGCAGAACGGCCGCCATCGCAGCCAAAATACGGACCGGCAAAACCCGCTGCATGTAACCTCCCCGCCGCAGCTGGCCTGTCGGCGGATCTCAAAACCACAATTATTGCAGAGGAACGCTCAGTGTAGAAGCTGGGCAGGCATTCGGCAAGCGATGGTCAGACGCCGAGGGTTTCGTGATCTGACCTCCTCGACCATTTCCCGCTGACTGCCACGCGCGCCAACCGAGAGTTCTCAGCGTATCGGCTGATAGTTCCCAACGCGCTGGATTGGGCGCACTAGCGCGGCCGAGTTCGGCCACCACCGATGCGCAAGAACGGTGTGGTGCTCGCGCGAGTATCCCCTCCGCGCGAGCTTCTCGAATGTGACGCGCACGAATTGACCGGATGTTCTGATCCCGTTATCATCGAAATGCGGGGTGGAGCAGTCTGGTAGCTCGTTGGGCTCATAACCCAAAGGTCGGTGGTTCAAATCCACCCCCCGCAACCAAAAACCTTCGTAACATCAATGGCTTAGACGTTCGATGCGTCTAGGCCATTTTGCTTTGTAGCTCCAAAACCCAAAGAAGGCTGTTGAAATTGGAGCTATCTATCCGGCCAATTCAGAGGCGAGTCTTCGGTCATCTGCGCCGATGGCGTGCGCATTGTGAATTGTCTGTCACCATGTCTTACACGATTCAGACAACGGCAACGGAGAAACAATGTTCCTCATCATTTTGGCGTGGAGAAGATTTCAGCATCGGAGCGGCGAATGTAGTTCACGTCCACCGTGGCGTGATCGGTGGCATCGCTGGTCAGCAGCTTGCGGACGCCGATGCGGGCGATGATGTCGGCTTGCGCGGGCGAGACGAGACGGACACCGACATTTTTCTGCTGGAGAAAATCCGCGACCGCCTGGTCCGGCGTCAAGCGCTCGCCGCCTCGCTCTGCCTCGGCGAAATCGTTCAACTTCACAATGTACTCGCGAAGGGGTGCGGCTCCATTGGCCGCAAGCTCATATTCGCCGACATAAATTTCGCCACGGCTGGCATCGAGGATCGCGGTATTGTGCCCGGTAGAGCCGCGCGCCGTTACAACCGCCTCCAGCATTGACACCGTGGCGAGCGGCTTGTGCAGGATTTCGCAAAGCCCTTTCACAGTTGCCAGCCCTACGCGTAGCCCGGTGAAGGAGCCGGGCCCGGTGACGATCGCGAAGCCGTCGAGATCGGTTGCGCTCAAGCTATGCTGTTGCAGGAGCGCGTCGATGGTGAGGAGGAGTCGCGCGGAATACGTGCCGCCTTCCACCGGGGTGAGCTGCAAGGTCTCAAAGGTCTCGGCATCGCCGCGGCCCACCGCAACGCTACCTTGCCGGTTCGAGGTGTCGATCGCGAGGATCAGCATGAAGGTTTTTCGGAATCGATTGCCATCACGAGCCCGGCTCCGGCGCGAGCGATATGCTGTTCTCGCGGAAAGCAGATCCCTCGCAGCCTGAAGCCTGGCGGGACGACAATCTTCCGAGGGGCACGCATTGGACTCTCCGCGCAGGCTACAAAAATCCGCTATTACACGCCCTGGGGAGCGTCTTCCACCAGCTCCAGCAGCACGCCACCGGTGCTGGCAGGATGTACAAATACATAGAGGTGACCGCCGGCGCCGACTTTGATCTCGTCGGAAACGAGGCGCGTGCCCGCCGCCTTCAGGCGCTCGACGGTGGCCGACAGATCGTCGACATGCAGGGCGACGTGGTGCAGGCCTTCGCCGCGCTTGGCCAGGAACTTGGCGATCGGCGACTCCGGCGAAGTCGGCTCAAGCAGCTCGATGCGGCTCTCGCCCACCGGCACCATCGACAGCCGCACTCCTTCAGCGGCGACCGTCTCCTCCGGCATCGGCGTCAAGCCGAGTTTCTCGTAAAAGCCCTTGGCGTCCGCCAACGACTTCACAGCGATTCCGAGATGATCAATTGCGCTCATGAGGGCTACCCAATCCTTCCACGATCTTTTCTACCAAAGAATAGGGATCGCGTCTGTGATCGGCAACCTCGGCGGCGTAACGTGCGGCCTCGCTCTCGCTGAGGTAATACGACAGCACGCGCTGGAAGAGCGCATCGCGCAGCATCTCGGCTATGCGGCCACGCCAGTTCTCGATGCGGCGGTCGCGGGCGCGATCGTTCTTCTCCAGAAACGTGCGGTAGTTCTCGATGGCCGCCACCACCTCTTCAATGCCTGTGCCGTTGCTGGCGACGGTCTTCACGATGGGCGGCGTCCAGTTGTCCTTGCGCATGGCCAGGCTTTGCAGGGCGCGGATTTCACGCTCCACGCGCTCGGCGCCGTCGCGGTCGGCCTTGTTGATGATGAAGATGTCGGCGATTTCCATGATGCCGGCCTTGATGGTCTGCACGTCGTCGCCCATGCCCGGGACCAGCACGACGAGAGTGACATCGGCGAGGCGCACAATGTCGACTTCGTCCTGGCCGACGCCGACGGTCTCGATCATCACCACGTCGCGGCCGCTGGCATCGAGGACGGTGGCAACGTCGGCGGTGGTCGAGGCCAGCCCGCCGAGCGAGCCGCGCGTGGCCATGCTGCGGATGAAGATGCCCGAGTCGGCGTGATGCGAGCTCATTCGGATGCGATCGCCCAGGATGGCGCCGCCGCTGAAGGGGCTGGTGGGATCGACGGCAACGATGCCGACCGTCTTGCCTTCGCGGCGATAGATGCGCGCAACTTGATCGACCAGCGTGCTCTTGCCTGCGCCGGGCGAGCCGGTGAAGCCCAGCAGGACGGCGTTGCCAGTGTGCGGAAAGAGCTCCTTCAGCAACGCAGTCGATTCGGGCGTGTGATCTTCGACGGCGGAAATCGCGCGCGAGAGGGCGCGAATGTCGCCATTGCGGATGCGCTGGACAAATTCCGGAATGTGGTTAGTTGTGCCCACAGATTCACGAGTAAGGGGAGAAAGGTCAGCGGTAAATTTCACTCCGATAACCGATCTGGATGACTAAGACGACCAAGCGGTCGTCCTCAATCTTCGCGACAATGCGGTAATCGCCTACTCGGTATTTCCAAAATTCTCCCAGCGTCTTGCCATGCAGCTTCTGGCCAAGAATTCGCGGATTTTCTATTGGGGCGATCCGCTGCTGTAGAAATCTTCGAATTCGCCGGGCGACGGCCTTGTCCAGCTTCGCCAGTTGCCGGATTGCGGTACTGATGAGCTCAATCGTCCAAGCCAAGGCGCTTCGCGACCTCGTCTAGCGTGTACGTGCGTTCTCGCCCGGCACGGACGCGGTGGAGAATGAGTTCGGCTTCATAGGCATCCTCCATGTCCTCGATATAGCGCAGGATGGCCTCGCGGGCATAGTACGTCTTGGTTCGGCCGCTGCGCCTGGCGAGCTTCTGTAAGCGCTTCTCAACCGATTGTGGAAGTCGAATCGCCAGCATTTACACCTCGCTATACAAATATAGCACCGCGACCCGGCGGTTGATCGGTCGTCTTGATTGCATCATGATTACGACATCTTCAGCAAGTTCCGCGCCAGCCCGCCGATCACCGGATAGCCGGCCCACTCTCCACGTCCGGCCTTGATGCCGTAGACGATTGCGAGGACCAGGACCACCAGCCATGAGCTCATCCCCACGATCCAGAAAAGCGGAAAAACGATAAAAACCGCAAGCGGCGGCGCACTGTTTGTCGCCCCTCCGGAGTGAGACATGTTCGCAACCATCGTGATCATGAAAACGACCACGCCGGCAATCCAGACCACCATCAGGCAAATCTGAAGGATCAATGCCTGTAACGCATGAAACTTTACGAAGAGCGAGTCGCGCTTAATGAGAAAGATGATGAGCGGTCCCATCCAGGCGGTCACCAGTTGCAGCAAGTGCGCGAGCGTGCCCAGGGTGCACTCGTCCTGCATGACCCCGCATGGCGGATTCGTAGGGGCGGCGGACATTGGAGGTCAATCTTTCAGCAACTGCCGCGCGATCACCAGGC
>Ga0070731_10004969_pt1 | contig 11141 bp, 7 predicted proteins | sample Coa_R1_2_FD_66448 | JGI IMG/M metagenome (GOLD analysis project Ga0070731, IMG submission 66448) | Surface soil microbial communities from Centralia Pennsylvania, which are recovering from an underground coalmine fire - Coalmine... | ecosystem: Environmental > Terrestrial > Soil > Unclassified ... | reverse complement strand
TGACGCTGTTCAACTTTCTTAAGACCGCTGGGCATTAAAGATAAATCGTCCGTAATTTCAGGATGAATGAGTTCTCTATCAAAAATGGATCTTGAATTTTGTCTCGTTCCGCCTGGAAGAAATGCGCTTCCAGATAAATATAAATACCGTTCAGCTCTTGTAATAGCAGTGTAAAAAAGCCTGATTTCTCCTTCCCGATTATTTTGATAGGCGCCTCTACTGATAGCATTTTGCATTAAATCACTGGGTAGCCATCCATCATATCTTCTTTGGCTTCCAGGAAATCTCCCGGATTGAACATCTACTAAAAACACAACTGGAAATTCCAAGCCTTTAGCGGCATGTATTGTTGAAATAAAAACCGCATTTGGTTTTTGAATTAATATATCCTGGCTTGTTTCATATGACCCAGTTGCCACTTGATCTATAAAATTTAAAATCTCTCTGAAACGAGATGTAGAATCGATACTTATGTATACCGATTCAATATCCTGCATTATTTTGCTAAACATACCTATTGCATGCAATTCTAAATCTGTAAAATCAGAATCCTGAATATTAAATGCATGCAGAATTTCATGAAGCAGTTCTTGAGGACTTACCTTTCTGCGCGCGCCGCTAATTGGCTGATGAATTTCTCTTTGCCATTTTGTTAATACAGAACTTATATTTGAAAATCTTGTGTTCTTATAAACGTGAATGATTTCGGAGTCAAAGAATGTTTTTAAGTTATCTCGGTCCAAGTCATTATTTCTTAATTTTTCAAATGTGAGATGAAGAATTTGCACGCATTTAAAATCAAAAATGCTTCCTTGATTTTCTATATAATAATCAATATCTTCTGCTTTCAATGCTTGAGTGAAAGCATAGTGCCTTGGACGTTCGTTTTGTTCTGAGCTGTTTGTGGATTTCATTAAAATAGCAAAATCACTTGGAGATAAACCTCTGAAAACATCTCCATCCTGATAACCCATCCCAAGTAGGTTTTTAATTCGACTTGCAACCCACCGACCCTCTTCTTCTCTTTGGGAAAAGAAGAATTTTCCAAATTGATTGGAAAAATTTTGATTCTCTGAAAAGGCAACAGGTTTTTTAGGTATGCGCTGAGAAGCTAATTGTCTAGCAATGAAACCTGCTGAGGCTTCTACGATTTTTGTAGTACTTCTAAAATTCGTCGATAGGTAATGTGCGGAGGCTTTGGGGTACCTGTTGCAAAAATTTAAAATATTACTTACGTCCGCTCCTCTCCAAGAATAAATTGCTTGATCATCGTCTCCGACGACGAACAATGTGCCGACTCTTTCGTGAATTCCTCTAATGAGAAATTCCTGAGCGGGGTTTACATCTTGGTATTCATCAACCATCAAATGTTTAATATCTTTAATTGCGGCATCAATTCTTACATCATTATTTCTTAATGCATCTACAATCAATCTGATCATTAAAGAATAGTCAATAAACTGCTCCCTATTGAGTCCATCATAGATTTTTTGAAGAGTATTTCCAAGTTCATTATTTTCCTTTTGAACGTCTACAATATTTAATGACTCATCATTTAAATTGGACCATGCATCAGATATTTTTTCTATTGTTTCAAAATATTTTTGAGCACCTGATTGCGGATCTCTTTGCAATCTTAGGGCGGTTCTTTTGTCGCGAATCTCTTTTATCCCTAAAGAACTATATCTTGAAATCAAATATAACTTCAATCTATTTGGATCCAACACGTCAAACTGCCGATACTTTGCATCCATCTCACCCAAGAGAAATTTGCAATAAGAGTGAATGGTGCCAATGTACATCGCTCCAATAATTGAGGCATTGAGATTTGATTTTTGTAATGCCTCCGCTACTCTTCTTTTTATTGATTCAGCCGCCTTTTCAGTAAATGTGAATGCAAGAATACTTTCTGGCGGGGCGCCTTGCGCCACCAGCCTTGCGATACGAAAAGCTAAGGTCCTTGACTTGCCAGATCCTGCACATGCTAAGCACAAAATTTCGGTCGAAGGATCAGACGCTGCACTTAATTGCTCTTGGGTCAAATGAGTTTGTAATACTTGAGTTACATTCATTTTTAAAATATTCCTGATTATAATATTCTTAATGCCTTAAGGAACTTGTTTAAGTGTTTCTATTTAGGAAACATTAAAGTTTTAGATTCCTGATCTTAAATAACGTCAATACTCATATCTTGTTATGTTTTATATTGAACAAATCTATCAAAAAGGTTTTTAGAAAATATTTCATTAATTATTTTGAAAATAAATAATTGATCCATGATTACGTTTGCAGGTTATGTGAGTAAGCATTTAATAGACATTGAAAGGAAATTTATTATTTTGCAAAAAAACGATTAATGCAAGAAAAGAAGAACGGAAAGGCAAAGAATTTAAGGGCTGTAGATTTTTTTTGTTCAGGCGGGGGGATGACCGCAGGTTTTCGTAAAGCCGGAGTAAGAGTTTTGGGGGGTATTGATATAGATAAAGATTGCGAAGAAACTTACACAAAGAATAATCCTGGGTCAATATTCATTCATTCGGACATAAAGAAGTTGAGTTTTTTAGGACTTAAAAAAGAATTGAAAATTAAAACAAACGATGATCATTTAATTTTTATTGGTTGCAGCCCGTGTCAATATTGGAGCAATATCAAAACCATAAAGGCTAAATCTGAAGAATCAAAAAATCTTCTTTGCGATTTCGAACGATTTGTGAAACATTTCAGGCCAGGGCATATTGTTGTTGAAAATGTTCCAGGTATTTTAAATCGATTTGAAGAAAGTCCATTAAAGGCCTTTCTTAATTTTCTTACAGAACAAAAATATATATACTGTCATGAAGTAATAAATGCATCCCATTATGGTGTTCCACAAACAAGAAAAAGATTTTTGCTCATAGCATCGAGGGTAATGAAAGATGTAAAATTACCAATTGCCGATACAAAATCAGAAATTCCAACCGTCCGAAAGTTTATAGGGGATAAGAAAAAATTTAAACCAATTTCTGCAGGACATAAAGATAAATCCCAATTCAATCATACAAGTGCAGGATTAACAAATAGAAATTTGCAAAGGCTTAAGGCGACTCCGCATAACGGTGGAACAAGAATGGCATATTCTTTTGATAAGGAAATAGCTATTAAGTCTCATTTCAATACTAAAAACTTTTCTGATTCGTATAGTAGAATGTTTTGGGATAAACCCGCGCCTACAATTACCACTAGATTTAATAGTATATCTAACGGAAGGTTCGGTCATCCCGAACAAGACAGAGGTATTTCTCTTCGTGAGGGCGCAACACTGCAAACTTTTGATTTGAACTATATTTTCCATGGTAAAAATCAGTCCATAATTTCTCGTCAAATTGGTAATGCAGTACCTCCTATTTTGTCGTTTAAGATTGCAAAAGCCATTCTGAAAAATGTTGAATGAAAATAATGATATTGAAAAATTAATTGATGATATTGGCAAGTCATATTTAAAAGGCAACTTCAAGTATTTTATTGAATACATTCGATTTCCCTTTTATAAAAACTTACAATTAAACTCAGAAATTATTTTTAATTTCCCTTTAACCGTACTAGTAGGTCAAAATGGTTCCGGCAAAAGTTCAGCACTTCATGCAATTTATGGGATGCCTGAAGGTTATAGTACAGGAATTTTCTGGTTTGCCACATCCGTTGATCCCATAGTTGATGATTCGAAAAATCGTCCTGGTTTTGTTTATGGATATAAAAATGAAGATGGAGAAATATTAGAAGTAGTAAAAACAAGAATTGGAGCCGCAAAAGGTGGTCATTATTGGGAACCATCAAGACCGCTTGGAAAATGGGGGATGAAAAAATTAGGAGGATCTAGAAATCCAACTATAGTTAAGGAAGTGTTTTACCTTGATTTTCGGTCCGAATTAAGCGCATACGACAAATATTTTTATTTTTCAAATTTCCAGGCAACCAAAACAATTAAAACGAAACAAGATGCGATTCGTAAGAAATCGAAGCATTTAAAAAGAGTAATTGATAGCAATACTGCCCATTCATATTTTACAAGGCAAATAAATCAGCCAATAATCTTAAATTCAAATGAATTAAATGAAGTCAATAAAATCTTAGGGAAAAAATATGTTGAATGCAAACTAATAAAACATAATCTTTATGCGGAGACACAAGGATTAACGATTTATTTCAAGACATTGAATATTGCCTATTCTGAAGCTTTCGCTGGACGGGGTGAGTTTGCTGTAGTTAAGCTTGTTTATGAAATTATGAACAAGCCTAACTATTCCTTAATTGTATTAGATGAACCTGAGGTTTCACTGCACTCGGGCGCCCAAGAAAAATTACTCGAATTCCTTTTGAAACAAACTTTGCAAAAAAAATTACAAGTTGTTATATCTACCCACTCACCAAAATTTGTTCAATTTTTACCTCCCAATGCAATAAAACTTTTTTATAATGATGAAGGAGTTAGATTTAATATAAAAAATCAATGTCATTACTTAGAAGCTTTTCAACGAATAGGAGAAACAATTTTAGATACATCAAAGAAAATAATTTTTGTGGAAGATGTATTGTCACAAATGCTCGTTGAAAAAATATTGTCTGATTTAAAAAATGAACTTTCATTGATATTTATAGTCAACTTTTTGCCTGGAGGAGCCGATAATTTATATATTAAAGCCGCAGGCTTTTCTCAAGAAGGAGAATTTAGGAAATTCATAATTCTTGATGGCGACAAAACCAAACAAAAGATAGAACCTGCAAAAATGAAAGTCGAAGAATACGATAATTTTACTTCACTGGACATTACAGTTAAAGAAATTACTGGACTGAATTTTAACTCCCTGCGATTTAGCATAGACAGTAACGGCAATACTGGTGGTAATCAAAATCAAAAAAAAATTGCTGCGCAAAAATTTATTGGGTATTTATATACAAACCTTGATTATTTGCCCAAAAATAAAATTCCTGAAGATTTAATTTGGGACAGTGATTATGCAAAATCACTTTTAAAAACAAAAGAATTGAAAGAAAGCTATAATTCTAGTGATAATAAGAAAAAATTATTTGATTTTACTCGAGATTTTGTTGGTGATAATACCATCAATTCCTTTCAAACATGTTTGAAATTGTTTATTCAAAATTTTATTTGTAAAAAGAATGCCGATTATCAAGAAATCGTATCAATACTTGAAAAATTTAAAAACTGCTGACGGATGCCTGATAGTTTCAGAAAAAGAAACGCAGTCAATTTGAAACCTCCCCCAGAACCTGTAACGATAAATTAGAATTTACTCGTACAATTGATTCGCTGAGTAGTCAAGAAACTGTTTGGAGAAAGCCTAATCAGATCGCTGCAAAAACCGTGCGTTGCCAAGGCGGAGATCCAGAAATAATGCTGGCTAGTTCAACCATTGACCAAATGAGGAGCTTTTCATTCTCCATTAATCCCATCCCAGTCAAAAAAAAACCAAAATAAAAGACAGATTTATTTGGATTGAATTTTCCGAATTGCATAACTTAGTAATTAGTTCAATGATACATAGCGTCATCCTTTAAAAAGTTTGCTGCTATTTTTTTGTCATAAACAACCGGATAGTTTATGAACAACCCCAAACCGAAATTCAACAAATCGGATAAAGTTTTCTACGTAATCTTATCTATGATCATTTTGTTGGCGATCCTCTATTTTTCTACAAACGGTTTTACCAAGTTGAAGTAGTGACTTCAGTCTGTTGATGTGTAACCCTCGAATATTTTTATCGATTGCTTATACCAAGTGTCCCTGCTATTCTTAGCAGGGACCATTTTGAATTTTTATAAAGCTAACAACATGAAAAAGATAGATTCATTTGAAATCGTAAAGAATTTGCGAAAGGAAGATATTATTCTGAGAGACAAAAAAGATATTTACAGGATTGTAAATATCACCGATTTCTCAGTGACAATTTATAAGTCAGACAAAGCAGATTCTTATTTAACGATCATGCCATTTGAAGATTTAGTCAGCGGCGAATGGTATGTATTCCCTTAAATTCCCGCTTGGGTTGATTTCTATATAAGCTGGCAAAAATACACTATTGTCCGCACTCGTAAATAGCTGCCGTTCGTACCTATGTATCTCCAATGCGGCGGAAGCTCGTGACAAATTATTTTACCAGTTAAAATATAATCGTGAAGAGAATAATTTTTTTCAATTTATTCCGTAGCATCTTTTGTATTGCCGCGTTGAATAATTTTTCCCCATCTGCTACGAATAGATATTCAGATCTAGAAATTCATTCCGGAATTTTCCACGCGGGTCGTACGTAGCAACCAACTTTTTAAAATCTGAGAGCTTTTCATATCGTGATTCCAGGGTTTTCGGGCTGATCGAAAATAATTTACCCCAGTGCGGTCTTACGGTAAATGGCGAGAGTTCATTTTCAATGACCGGCAGCAATTTGCTGACCGCGTCCCATTCGGGCTTCCAGGTAAAGTGAATGGTCACTGAATCCTGGTTGCGGCAGGGACTCATCCAGAACCTGTCTGCAGCAATGACGCGTATTTCTGAGATCAGCAAATGTGGTCCGATTTGTTTACCCATTCGGGCAACGGCCATAAAAGCTTCGACAGCGTTATGCCTCGGTACAAAATATTCTGCCTGTAACTCTTTACCACTGCTTGGCGTAAATCCCATTTTGAAATGAGGCAGTCTTTCATACCAGGGACCGGGCACTCCCATTTGTGCCGTACAGTTTTCAGCAGAGAGGGCCGCAATCGGATGCATGTTTTTGGTAGCGGCAGTCGCTCCAAAAAATTCAGCCCTGGCATTAAAATCTGTTCCGGTATCCAGGCGGCTTTTTATCCAGACTTCGTTTACCGTTTCATTTTGCCAGTCCGTAAACAGGCTCACGCTATAGCCTGCAGACATAATTTTTTCAAAGTTGTCTTTGAGTTGAGCCACCGGCAGGCGCTCAAATACATTTTGTCTCATGGTGTATGCAGGCTGGACCCCGAGGGTGACTTTTGTAACCAGACCAATCGCACCCAGCCCGACTACTGCTCCCAGGAAGGTTTCTCCGTCCTTATCCTTAAAAAGATGAACAATCTCTCCGCCCGCAGTCACAAATTCCAAAGCCTGTACTGCTGAAGGAAGATTGCCGTTTCCCACACCTGAACCGTGTGTTGCTGTGGAGCAGGACCCGGCGACGGATATATGCGGCAATGAAGCCAGGTTTGCCAGGGCAAAACCTTTTGCATCGAGCCATGGGCAAAGCTCGCCGTACTTGATCCCGCCTTCCACGGTAACCGTATGAGCTTTTTCATCCAGAGATATGACTTTGTTCAAGTCTTTTGTTGAAACCAGGTTGTATTTGCTGTCGGCAATCCTGTTGAAACAATGCCTTGTGCCGAGGACCCTTAGTCTCGTGCATTTTTTAACCAGTTCCTGCACCTCAGGAACAGATTTAGGATAAAACACATTCGAGGTGCTGTATTCTACATTGCCCGCCCAGTTCCTTAATCTCTCAGGTTGATTCCATCCCGAAAGAGAAGGGAAAAGCGGTGCTGTTGCCATGACGGAGGATAGTTTTAAGAATGTTTTTCTTTTCATCCTATAGAGTTACTTAAAATTACGAGACCATGGATGAAGAATTATTCACAATGCCACAAGCCGGACCAACATGATAACCAGTAGACATTGCAAACCGTGGTGATCCTTTCGCTGTTTTGGAATTTACACTTTTTGTTTGAGACAGTTAAAAACTAGATAATAAAAGAGGTAATCGAAGAAACCTGCGGAGCATTTTTTTCGCATACCTGTCCATAGGGAGGTCATCGCCTGAAAAACTATATTACGCAGGCTTCCCCCATGTCATCACGCGGGTATACAAAATTCTATTCTTCTTCGAGGGTCCCTTTGCAGCTTTTCATTCATGAAAAATAATTTTCAAAAAAAAATTGGTAACTAGAAATTTAGTTATAAGTTTGTATCAACAACTATAGAACTAGTTATAATGAAATCAATCACGAAGGCTGAAGAGCAGGTTATGCTCGCGCTTTGGAAATTGGGAAAGGGTTTTTTAAAAGACGTAACCGATGCTTGTCCCGAGCCAAAGCCCCATCCAAATACCGTCGCAACGGTTTTGAAAATTTTAATTGCCAAGCATTATGTGGAATTTGAAGTGCAGGGACGAAATAATTTATACAAGCCCAAAATAAGCAAAAGCGAATACGGCAAAAAGACTGCGACCCAGTTAGTCAAAGGATATTTTGAAAACTCGCCGGCAAAACTGGTTTCCCAATTTGTGAGCGACAATAAAATCAGTTTGTCCGAACTCGAAGAATTGTTACAACAAGTCAAATCATCCAAAAACCAACAGCCATGAACATTATCTTATATGTTGGAAAAGTAATTCTTGTTTCCGCCTTACTGTGCGGGTATTACTGGTTTGCTTTGCGAAACAAACAATTTCATTCGTACAACAGGATGTATCTCATCGCTACTGTGGTGATATCCCTAATTCTTCCCTGCATAGGTATTTCTTTTCCGCATCATGGTGCTGCTCCCGGTGCAAAAATACTGGAAGTTGTTTCGGCTAGCAGGTGGCAGGATGCTGTTCTGACTATGCCCGTTCAAAACCATTTGAACAATATGTTTATGTGGCAGGATGTGCTGCTGGCCTCATATATGCTGATCAGTTTCATATTGATTTTAATGCTTGCAAAAACAATTTATAATTTTTTGCAAATGGAAAAGAAATATAACTGGGAAAAGATTGGCGACATAAAACTTTTTTATACGCATGAGCCACAATCTCCTTTTTCATTTTTCAAAACCATTTTCTGGAATGAGGAACTGGATTTGAGCAGCAGGGCGGGAATTCAAATTTTGCGACATGAGATTTACCACGTGCGCAATAAACATTCCTTTGATATATTATTTCTTGAAATAATCAAATGCATTTTTTGGTTCAATCCATTTTTCTTTCTGATAAAAAAAGAAATCAGAACCATTCATGAATTTCTTGCTGACGAATATGCTGTTTCCGGAAGCGACAAATACAGTTATGCGGAACTGTTAATTTGGCAAACCGTTCATTCAAATCAAATCGAAATAATTAACCCGTTTTTTAGCAATCAGATGAAGCGCAGGATCACCATGCTTACACAATTAAAAAACAAAAAATATCGCTATCTGAGTCGTGTGATGGCGATGCCCATCCTTCTCATTTTATGTTGCGCCTTTGGATTAAAACCAGATAAAGCTGAAAAAGAAAAACCGTTGTTGAATAAAGATATGATAGTGGCTTTCGGGGAAAATGACCACCCCGGGATAAAAACGGTGACGGCAAATATAAAATCAACTAAAAAAAATAAGGCACCGGTCCCTGGTTCATTTCAAAAACCGGTTCAATACAGTCAGCCCTTAACACAGGAATTTGCTGACGAACGACAAAGGGAGATAGCAGAGGTAAAAAAATTGGCTCTGAATGGGGACCAGGCAGCATACGAGTATAAAGGGAGAACCTATATTTTCAGGAATCAGGAAGCAACAAGTTTTTTTGAAAAGGATGGTATAAATTTTCCCGTCCTGATTAAAGACAAACTTTACTTCGGTGCTTCCTCCATCAACGCTGCAATTGTTCGCAAAGACATTGTTGATTTTTATTTAATTGACGACAAGAAAGCGAAAGAGCAATTTAACATGGAGGGGGTCATTGTAGGTATCCGTTGTGTGTCAGATATCAATTGACCTGAGTTGAGATCCCCTTCAGCGGCGATTGCCGAATTTCGATAAAATCATATTATAATGAAAAGAATAATTTGCTTGGTCTTGTTCCTTTATGGCACTGGGGTTACTGCGCAGATTGATACCGTCAGTAACCTGAGCGATGCGGAGAAAATAATGGGGCTTTCTGAATTTTGGTCCGAGGCTGCGAATAATTTTGTCTATTTTGACAAGACCCACATAAATTGGGATAGCGCATACCAGGCCTTTATTCCAAAAGTGCTGGCGACCAGGAACACCTGGAATTATTACCTTGTCCTGAAACAATTTGCGGCATTGCTGCACGATGGTCATACCGGCATTCAGGAATCCTTCGCGCTATATCACAATTCCTCACGGTATAAGTTTATCAATTTTGAATGTGTCAATAAGCATTTTTTTGTTACCAATATTGACCTGTCGGACTCATCAAAAGTTCCCCTCGGCTCGGAACTGATTTCCGTGGATCAGGTACCACTTGCCGACTGGATGCGGGATAATATTTTTCCATACATCTGCGCTTCGACCGAACAGCAGCTTTATAATGATGCGGCATGGGACTTGTTTTATGGCACCGATACTACGCAGCGCTGGCAGCTTGCGCTTAAAACCCCGCAGGGAAAAATGATCCGCTATGCGGCCTATTATCATACTTATCGCAGGCATTGGGAAGTACCTGACCCGCCTTATCAGCGCACCCGCTACGAACGAATGGGAAATATCGGGTATTTTCAGATCAATACTTTTGGAGACCGGGGCGTGGTGGATGACTTTCAGAAAATACTACCGGAGATCAGGGGCTGTAAAGGAATGATTTTGGATATCCGTAGGAATGGCGGCGGCAATAGCGAAATCGGGGCTGAGATCCTTAAATACTTTACGGATGCCAATCCGCTGGTGGGTTCTGCCTGGCAGACGAAAGAGAACATCAGCGCATTTAAAGCCTGGGGTAAATACTTCAGGAAAAAGAATCCGGACAGCCTCTCGGCTTTTGAACGGAAATGTGTCCAGAATTATAACAACAATTACTGGTATAAAGGCGATACCATGCGTTTTGAAAACAATATCTCAGTTCCGAGAATTACCCTCCCCCTGGTTGTCCTGATGGGAAACAGCACGGCTTCGGCGGCAGAAGACTTCCTGATCATGCTGAGTAACCTGAAAAACCGGGCGCTCACGATAGGTCAGACCAGCTTTGGCAGCACCGGGCAACCGCTCTCCTTTGATCTGCCTGGAGGGGGATCCGGTCAGGTCTGTTCCAAAAAAGATACCTACCCTGACGGGAAAGAATTCGTAGGATATGGTATAAAACCGGATATCGTGGTTGAAAAAAATATTGAGGCCATCCTCAAACACCGGGACCCGGAACTGGAAACAGCGCTAAAGGAATTAC
>Ga0070731_10004968_pt1 | contig 11142 bp, 4 predicted proteins | sample Coa_R1_2_FD_66448 | JGI IMG/M metagenome (GOLD analysis project Ga0070731, IMG submission 66448) | Surface soil microbial communities from Centralia Pennsylvania, which are recovering from an underground coalmine fire - Coalmine... | ecosystem: Environmental > Terrestrial > Soil > Unclassified ... | reverse complement strand
GGAAACGACCAGATGGTGCTCTGCTGGCCGGAGGAAGTTGCCTGTCCGGTGGTCGTTGTGGTGCCGTTTCCGCCGGTGGTGTTGAAGGTGTTGGCGAGGGTTCCAGATGCTCGTGAGCGCTGGAACGCGGGATTCGTTGTTACCGTCGGCCAGTATTGTGCGCGGGCCTCGCGAATTACGGCGCGCGCTTCCATCAGGTTTTCGAAATACTCTTTGATGTTCTGGTTGTTGATGTTGACTTGTTCTTCGAGTGCATTAAGCTCGGGGTCCTTAAAGATTTCCCACCACTTGCCGCGCAGCATCGCCTCTTGCGGATTGGCGACCTTCCATCCCGGAGCGTCCTGGAAGTTGACCGTCGATTCCTTGTAATTTGCTTCCGGGGGCGCCGGCGGCTTGGGCGCATGATACTTCGGGCCGAGTGTACACCCGGTCGTCCAAGCAGCCGCAGCCAGCACAGCGAGCAGCAAGCCTCGAGTCCACTGCCTTGCCAACTTGTTTGCCCGCTTCGATGATTTCACAATTGTCTTATGCATTTTCTGGGACCTCATGGCCCGCTCCCATTGCCGGGGCTTTTCGCCGCTTGAATCGCAAACGCAACCGGTCCAGTTCCAGATAGACCACTGGAGTCGTATACAGGGTGATCAACTGGCTCAACAGCAAGCCGCCAACAATCGTGATGCCAAGAGGCCGCCGCAACTCCGAGCCGGTTCCCGTGCCGAAGGCGAGCGGCAGCGCGCCGAAGATCGCCGCCATGGTGGTCATCAGAATCGGACGGAAGCGCAGCATGCAGGCTTCAAAAATCGAATCCCGCGTGTTCTTACCCTCATCGCGCTCGGCCACAAGCGCGAAGTCGACCATCATGATGGCGTTTTTCTTTACGATGCCGATCAGCAGCACAATCCCGATAATTGAAATGACATTCAGATCCATGTGGAAAATCATGAGCGCGAGCATGGCGCCGACGCTGGCCGATGGCAGAGTTGAAATAATGGTGAGCGGGTGCATGAAACTCTCATACAAAATCCCCAGCACGATATAGACCGCGAGCAGCGCGGTAGCGACCAGGATTTTCTCGTTCGAGAGCGACTGCTGGTAAGCTTCGAGAGTCCCTGCAAAGAAGCCGCGAATTGTCGACGGCGTCCCCAGCCGCTGCTGCATTTGCGCGACTTCTTTCGTAGCCTGGCTCATGGACATGTTGGGCGCCAGGTTGAACGAGACGGTCACCGAAGGGAACAGGCCGGTGTGATTGACTTGCAATGCGGTAGTGTTGGTTTGCGACGTGGCAAAAGTCGAAATCGGCGTCATCGCGGCGGCATTGCTCCGGTTCGTATTGCTCTTGATGTAGACGTAATTCAGATCCTGCGGCGATTGCCAGTATTCGGGTGCGACCTCAAGCACCACGTAATATTGATTCATCTGCGTATAGATCACAGAAACTTCCGACTGGCCAAACGCGGAATAAAGCGCGCGGTCGAGCGAGCTGGCAGTCTGGCCCAGGCGCGCCGCGGTGACGCGGTCGTAGGTCAGTAACTCCTGCAAGCCGCCATTTTGCTGGTCGCTGTTCACATCCTGTAGGCCGGGAAGTTTTTTCATATTGGCCAGCAAAATCGGACCCCAGTGCACCAGATCCTGGATGTTGTCCGATTGCAGCGTGTACTGGTAAAGAGCGCTGCTTGAGCGGCCGCCAATGCGGAGATCCTGCACCGGCTGCAAAAACGCCGATGCCACCGGCAGCCGATTCAGTTTCGGACGCAGCCGGTTAATGATCTGCGGCGCGCTGACCTTGCGTACATTCAGCGGCTTCAGCGCGATGTAGATGAACCCTCCATTGCTCGCGCCGTTGCCCCCGGTATAAGCGTTTACGTTGGCAACCGCGGGGTCCGCCTTGATCACCTTCACCAACTGCAAAATCGAATTGTTCATGAAAGGAAATGATGCGTCTTGCGGCCCTTGTACTCCGCCAACCAGCGCGCCCGTATCCTGTTGCGGGAAAAATCCCTTCGGAATGATCACCATCAGATAAAAGTTCAACCCGATCGTGAGCAGCAAGACAACAATGGTAAGAACCGGATTCGCCAGCACCCACTCGAGCGACGTGCCGTAGAGGTTCAACATGCCGGTGAAGAACTTTTCGCTCCAGCGGTAGAGCCGTCCCCGCTCTTCCGGCTTGCGAACCTCCGCTTTTAGCAGGTGCGCGCACATTGTCGGAGTAGTGGTCAGAGAGATCACCATCGAGACCACGATGGCGGTCGCGAGCGTGACCGCGAATTCGCGAAACAGCCGGCCCACAATGCCGGACATCAGCAGAATGGGAATGAATACCGCGACCAGCGAAATGCTGATGGAAAAGACCGTGAATCCAATTTCTTTTGCGCCTTTTAAGGCCGCCTGCATTGGCGCCATGCCATGCTCGAGATAGCGCGAGATGTTCTCCATCACGACGATGGCGTCGTCAATGACGAACCCCGTCGAGATAGTCAGAGCCATCAGCGACAGATTATCGAGGCTGAATCCCACCAGATACATGATCGCGAACGTGCCAATCAGTGACACTGGCACGGCCACGCTGGGAATAATCGTGGCGCGGGCGTTGCGCAGAAAAAAGAACACCACCAGAACCACGAGGATTACCGAGATGATCAGAGTCCGCTCCACATCGTCAACCGAGGCGCGAATCGTGGTGGTGCGGTCGAAGACAATCGTTGCCTTAATGCCCTGCGGCAGAATCGCCTGAAGAAACGGCAACTGAGACTGAACTCGCTGCACGGTTTGAATAATGTTTGCGCCCGGCTGGCGGAAAATGATAACGGTAACCGACGGAACCCCATTTAAGTACCCGGCGGTGCGAAGATTCTGGGTGGAGTTGACGACCTCGGCCACGTCTTCCAGGTGTACCGCGCTTCCGTTGTGGTAGCCGATGATCAATGGCTTATATTGTTCGGCGTCGGAAATCTGATCGTTCGTAAGAATGTCGGCGGCGGTGGAACCATTCGCGAAGCGTCCCCGTGGCATGTCGGCATTCTGCAGGCTGAGTACCGACTGAATATTGCTGATCGCCAAGCCCTTGCTTTCGAGCTTTGTGGGATTCACCTCTACCCGCACCGCCGGCAATGCGCCCCCGCCAACCACGACTTGCCCGACACCGTCGATCTGCGAAAGCTTCTGCTCCATCACCGTCGAAGCTTCGTCATACAACTTCGGCGTTGGGTATTTATCGGAGGTGAGCCCCATGATCATGATGGGAGCGTCGGAAGGATTGACTTTTCGGTAAGTCGGATTCGCCGGCAGATTTGCCGGCAGATAGCTTCGCGCCGCGTTGATTGCAGCTTCCACGTCGCGCGCTGCGCCATCGATATTGCGCGACAAATCGAATTGCAGAGTAATCGAGGTGCTGCTCAGCGAGCTTGATGACGTCATCTCGGTGACGCCGGCGATGTGTCCGAACTGCCGCTCCAGCGGCGTGGCCACCGACGATGCCATAATTTCGGCGCTGGCTCCGGGCAAGCTTGAGGAAACGGAGATCGTTGGAAAATCAACTTGCGGCAGCGGTGACACCGGCAGCACCGTGAATCCAATTGCTCCGGCGAGCGCGACTGCGGCCGTCAGCAAAGTCGTCGCCACCGGACGGCGAATGAATGGCTCCGAAAGGCTCATGCCGTCTCCGGATTCGGTTCTTTACCGGTCGTCGCGGCTCGCGAGTCACCCTTGCCCTTGCTGAAGCGTTGCCCCAGTTGATCAAAAAAGATGTAAATCACCGGCGTCGTGTAAAGCGTGAGCACCTGGCTCACGAGCAGGCCGCCGACCATGGCGATGCCAAGCGGCCGGCGCAACTCCGAACCGTAGCCGCGGCCGAGCGCCAGCGGAATGCCGCCGAGCAGCGCCGCCATCGTCGTCATCATAATCGGGCGGAAACGAAGCAGGCTGGCTTCGTAAATCGCATCCGTGGAACTTTTCCCGCGCTCGCGCTCGGCCTCGAGCGCGAAGTCGACGATCATGATCCCGTTCTTCTTCACGATGCCGATCAGTAGGATGATCCCAATAATCGCCACCACGCTGAGGTCTTGCCGGAAAAGAATCAATGCCAGCAGCGCGCCCACGCCCGCCGACGGCAACGTCGAAAGAATGGTGACCGGGTGGATGAAACTTTCGTATAGAACGCCCAGCACAATGTAAACCGTAACCAGCGCGGCGAGAATCAGCAAAGCTTCGTTCGAAAGCGAATTCTCAAACGAGGCCGCCGTTCCCTGAAATTGTGCCTGCAGGCTGCTGGGGAACTTTAGCTTCCCGGCGATTTTGTTGATATCGCTGATCGCCGTGCCCAGTGCGGCGTTTGGGGCAAGATTAAAAGAAACCGTCACCGAAGGGAACTGTCCTTGATGATTGATCGAGAGAGCTTCCGTAGTGTCTGAGACGTGGACGAATGCGCTGAGCGGAATCGCGTTGGCTCCTGAAGCCGCGGTCAGCGTGTTCGGCGTCGTTCCCGCAAAAAGTCCGCCGTTGATGGAAGCGTTCGCCGTCGAACTGTTCGACGCCGAAAGGACCGTAGCCGAAGGCTGCAACGTTGCCGCCGAGGGCGTGTACAGCACCGACGTCGTAGTAGCGTTGGACCCGGCAGAACTCGATCCCGATGCGGAAAACGAAGTCGACGCCGACGCCCCGGTCGCACTCGAAGAGGCATTCGCCTGCAGGTAAAGCGCGCCCAGCTTCCCCGGATCCTGCTGCCACTCCGGTTGAGTTTCCATCACCACGTGGTATTGGTTGAGCTGCGTATACAGCGTGTTGATCTGCCGCTGACCGTAAGCGTCGTAAAGCGTGTTGTCGACCGTAGCCGGCGCAATCCCCAGGCGAGACGCGGTGACGCGGTCGATGTTCACTGCGATGGCATGAGCTCCCGTCTGCTGATCGGTGGCGACATCTTCCAGGCTGGGAACTTTCTTCAGCTGCTCGACGAACTTCGCCGTCCATGCATTCAGCTCGTTGATGTCCGGATCTTCGAGCGTGTACTGATATTGTGTCCGCGTCACGCGATCGTCGACAGTGATATCTTGCACCGGTTGCATGTAAAGTTGAATGCCTTGTATATCGGCCAGCTTTCCCTGCAGTCGCCGGATTACGTCTGACGCACTCAAGTCCCGGTCGCCAATCGGCTTCAAATTGATCGCCATGCGTCCGCTGTTGAGCGTGGTGTTCGTTCCATCGGCGCCAATAAACGAAGAGAGGCTTTGCACGGCCGGATCTTTCAGGATGATCGAAGCCAGTTCCTGCTGCTTTTCCGCCATCGCCGCAAACGAAATTGATTGCGGCGCCTGCGAGATTGCTTGAATAACTCCCGTATCCTGCACCGGGAAAAATCCCTTGGGAATCACGATATAAAGAAAAACCGTGAGCACTAGCGTGGCCACGGCGACCAGCAGCGTGATCGTCTGATAGCGCAACACAACTTTCAGCGTGCGGCCATAGAAAGCGATCATGCGGTCGAAGGCGCGCTCCGAAGCCCGGTACCAGCGGCTCTGCTCCGATTCAGGATCATGCCGCAAAATGCGCGAAGCCATCATCGGCGTCAGAGTCAAAGACACTACCGCCGAAATGATGATGGTCACGGCCAGGGTGACGGCGAATTCGCGGAATAAACGGCCGACCACATCGCGCATAAAGAGCAGCGGAATCAATACCGCGATGAGAGAAACAGTCAACGAAACAATCGTGAAACCGATCTGCCCCGCCCCTTTGAGGGCGGCCTCCATCGGGGTGTCGCCCTCTTCCAGAAAGCGGGCGATATTTTCCACCATGACGATCGCATCGTCGACTACGAAGCCAGTCGAGATCGTCAGTGCCATCAGCGAAAGATTGTCGAGGCTGTATCCGAGAACGTACATCGCTCCGAACGTTCCCACCAGAGAGAGCGGCACGGCTACGCTGGGAATCACGGTGGCGCGCAGGCTGCGTAAGAAAAGAAACATGACCATCACCACCAGCCCGATGGTGAGCATCATTTCAAATTCCACGTCGTCGACCGACGCCTGAATGCTGGTGGTCAGATCGGTAAGTTGCGTGATCTGGATTGCTGCCGGCAGGTTGGCCTCAAGCTGTGGCAGGATCTTTTTAATGCTGTTGACCACGCTGATGGTGTTGGCCCCCGGCTGCCGCTGGATATTCAGCACTACCGCGGGAGTCGTGTTCATCCAGGCGGCAAGCTGCGCATTTTCGACGCCGTCGACCACCGTGGCCACATTTTTCAGCAAAACCGGAGCGCCATTCCGGTACGCGATCACCACGTTGTAATAGTCATTGGCCTGTGTGATCTGATCGTTGGCGTCGATCTGGTAATCCTGCCGCGGTCCGTCGAAGTTGCCTTTGGCCGAATTCACGCTGGTCTGCGTGAGAGCCGTGCGCACATCTTCCAGATTGATGCCATAAGAAGACAGCTTTGTCGGATTTACCTGGATGCGCACCGCCGGCTTTTGTCCGCCGCTGATGCTGACCAGCCCAACCCCATTCAACTGCGAGATCTTCGGCGCCAGCCGGGTGTCGATCAGGTCCTCCACCTGCGACAACGGCATGCTGTCCGAGGTGATCCCCAGCGTCAGAATCGGAGCGTCGGCCGGGTTGGTCTTGTTGTAAACCGGCGGCGTCGGCAGATTCGCGGGCAGATAACTTTGCGCCGCATTGATCGCCGATTGCACCTCCTCTTCCGCCACATCGATGTCGAGCGAAAGCGTGAACTGCAGCACAATCGCGGAAACGTTTCCCGCGCTCGTCGAGGTCATTTGGCTGAGGCCCTGCATTTCGCCGAACTGCCGCTCCAGTGGCGCAGTGACCGTCGTCGCCATAACGTCCGGGCTGGCGCCGGGGTAAAACGTCAACACCTGAATCGTGGGATAGTCGACCTGCGGCAACGCTGAGATCGGCAGTTGCGTATAGGAGACAACTCCCGCAAGCAGAATCGCTACCATCAGCAGAATGGTCGCCACCGGCCGCAGAATGAATGGACGAGAGGGGCTCACGGAGCATTTCCCTCGGGCGACGAAGTCGGCGGAGGCGGGGTCGCCGTGATATTAACCTTCGAACCGTTCTGCAGCTTGTCAAAGCTGCTGTCGGCCACGACGTCTCCCTCGTTCACGCCCTGCACCGCAGTTTTGCCGCCATCGGATGCTCCTGTCTTCACCGTGCGCATCACCGCCTGGCCATTCTGAATGAGATAAACGAAGGCCGTATTTCCGTTGTGCTGGATCGCGGAATTGGGCAGCAGGATCTGGTCGGGCAGTGTCTTCACCAGCAGGCGCGTGTTTACAAACTCGTTCGGGTAAAGTTCGCCTTTTTTGTTTTCAAACTGTGCGCGCAGTTTGATCGTGCCGGTCGTGGTATCGATCTGGTTGTCGTAGGAGGTTACTTTTCCGCTGGCGATTTTATTTTGATTGGCGCGGTCCCACGCATCCAGCGGAAGATTGATCCCGTGATGGGGCTGGGCCATCACTTCCGCAAGATTGTCCTCTGAAATTGTCGCTACCACCGTGATTGGTTGCGTCTCGGTGATCACCACCAGCGTCGTCGTGGCATTCGCCGTCACCAGATTTCCCGGGTCCACCAGCCGCAGCCCCACCCGGCCGCTGATCGGTGCGGTAATATGGCAATAGGCAACCTGCACCTGGTCGTAACGCAAGGTGCCCTGATCATTCTTTACGGTTCCCTGATCCTGCAAAACGATTTTTTCCTGATCCTCCAGAGTCTGCCGCGGAATCGCGTTTCGGGCCCAGGCCTCTTTGTAGCGTTGCAAATCCATCTGCGCCTGCGCCAGCAGATTCTGGTCCCGCTCCAACGCTCCTTCCGCCTGTATTACCTGGGCTTCATAGGGCCGCGCGTCGATATCGATCAGTGGTGCGCCTTTGCGGACAAGCTGGCCTTCTTTGTAGTGCACCGCCTGAATCACGCCGGTCACCTGCGCGGTGATCGAGTCCGTGTAAAGCGCCGTGACCGTGCCAATGGCATCGAGATAAACCCCAATGTCTCCTTTGGTCGCCGTGGCAGTCGTAAGCGTTACCGGACCGGTAAAGGCGTGCCGTCCGCCCGCCGCCCCGGCGGACGATTGTGATGTTTGATTGCTGCCATGGCGGAATATCAAATACAAAATTAGACATACGAGAATGACGGCGACTGCCCAGATCCACCATTTCTTTTTGGAGTGGCCTGGTTCGGTTTCCGCTGGCGGCAGTTGGTGATCAGGAGTGGCGGGAGCAATCGTTCTTTTCTGATCCATGTGTAGTAGTTTGGAAGCCTTTCGCTGTAACGACTACAAAAAATTACACTTTACGTCCTTCCGGACAAAACCGATTGGATGCACCAGGGCGCTTTTCCGCTGCTACTCATTTCGTTCAACACTTTCCCTGTCTGATTCTTTTCGAACGGTTCGCTTGGAATTTGACGTTCAGGAAGTGCGCTTCGGCGAGGCCTCATCCGCCATTGGACGACCCGCAAACCTCGCGCTTGTCTTGAGTTGAACCCCATGGCCCTGGGTGCGGTAAAATAGGGATGTCATGACTAGCACTATTAATGAACCTCCCTCGATTGCTGAAATCTGCGCGAACGTAAAGCGTCTTGGCTATGGTGTCCGGGAACAGATTCGCCTCTACGGTGAGGAATTTGAAGTGATTTCCGATCCCTTTCCCGACGCCGACGGAATTTCACTGAATGTGAAAACCAAGAAGGATTCGCAGGTCCGAGTCCTGAAGTTGCCCTCGACGGTTTTGCAGAGCGTAAAGTCACGGGAGCTAAAAGTCGCGTAATCCACCGCTGAACGGCCTCGCCGGTTAAAGCAGGTTTGACCGCATCCGCCCGGGAGAGCTTAGCCTTGTCCCTTATTGCGAGCCTGTGTAAAGCTGAAACGGCGCCCAATAAAACGGACTGTGAAACTCCGCGCTGTGAAGCAGTGACAATTTTGCGCTGCGCAAAGCCGCGCCCGGGCTCTTGCCTCTTTTCAATTCTCCGTAAAAGATGTCGACCAATTGCGGCGCGGATGCGTCGCTCACGTCCCACAAGGCGGCGATCACGTTGTGCGCTCCCGCCCGCAGAAACGCCCAGGAAAGCCCCACCAAACCTTCGCCAGAGTAAGTTCGCTTTCCTGTGCTGTAGCATGCCGAGATTGTCACCAGCTCGGCATGCAGCCGGTGAGTGCCGATAATATCGCGGGCGTAAAGCTTGAAATCATCGTCTTCTCCCGCTGCCGCGCTTGTTTCGCCGCCCCGGCTCAGGATGATGGCGGAATCCAGCGGGCTCATGCGGCTCGCCGTTCCATGCGCTACAAAATGAATATAAGAAAATTGTTCTGGATGCTGGTTGAGGTAAGCCTTCGGCGAAGCCTGATTGCGGGCAAAAACTTCCTGCCGCTTAGCCGGAAAATATTTCTCAATGCTTGCCATCTGAGCTGCGGCATTCGGCAATTCCGGATACGGATTGTCAGCCCCCGCCTCCGGTGCAACCGGATTGCCGACCAGTAGCAGCCTGCCATTAAGATTTGTGCCGCTGCCATGTGACGCAGGCAACAGCCGCAACGACGCGGCATTCACCATGGTCGCATCTTCGATCCAATAATGTTTACGGAACGGAAGCAGCGTCTCAAAGTTCAGACTATTCAACCCGCCGTCGGGAACGATGAAGACGCTGTTATTCCCATGCGCCGCTTCCCGCTTGAGCAAATCCTGCGCCGGAGCGACCAGCATCTGGTAGAGGATGCTGCCATCATCGGAAGCTTCCAGAATTTCCGGAGGGCCCTCGATCTTCTTGCGATAGCGCTCGACCGCCGCATCGATCTCAGATCCATTTGCCGCCAGCGTAAATACTTGCTCCTCATGCGGCGTGACCGCCCACAGATAGGAGTGCTCTTGACCAAGCGCATAAAAGAGAACGGTGCCGCCGGCTCCCCGCGCAATTTCCGTGGCATTCAGCGGATCGGGTGCAAATAACGGCTTGCAAGTTCGCCCCAGGCCGTCGGCCAGAGTCCGTGCCCGCGCGTAATCGGCGACGCGCAAGGCCTCATTCGTTTTGCCCCGGCTCACAAGAAAGTGAATGTAATCTTCGTAAATGCGCGCCGCGTTGCTGAGAAATGGCAGGCGGCTATCTACACGCTGATGCAAATCGCAACGCGCCGCTTCGAACGTGGTCAACGCAGTTCGATATTCCGTGTCGGCCGAACCAGACTGATTCTCCTCTTCGTACAAGCGCCCCAGCGACCGTTCCGCCTCCCACTTCAGAAAAACCGGCGTGTCCGCGGAATTCTCGACTTCGCGGAACGCCGCTTCGGCGGCGGCCGTGTCGTGCTTTCGCGCAGCCAGCCGTCCTTCCACGAGCTCTGGATAGACGGCGTCTCTGCCGTTGCCATCCGACCGGGCCATGCCCAGAGCTTGGTCGGCGTAACGCTTCGCATCATCGAGCCTGCCGGTTTGCTCAGAGACGAATGATAATGCCGTCAGAGAATTTCCAATGTCCCCACGGCTGTTGATTTGCTGTGCGAGTTTAAGGGAGCCGGCAAATGATTGTTCGGCCATCTTCAACTCGCCGGTGTCCATGTAGACGTAGCCTAAATTCGTGAGCCACTTTTCCTCGTCGGCAACATCGCCAAGCTTTTTGGCTTGGCTCAAGGCATCAGTGAACATCCGGCTCGCTTTTTCCGAATCCCCCAATTTGTAATAAGCCCAACCCATGTTTCCCAGTGCGGTTTCCGCCACCCCATCGTAGCCGTGGGACCTTGAAATTTCTTGCGCCTCCCCCGCCCAGTCCAGTGCCGCGTCGAAATGAGCCTGCTCCAGTGCGGACCAGCTCAGGTCCAGCAGCGAATTGGACTCCCAGAGGGGATCGTTGGTAGAGCGGGCTGTGGCAAGCACTTGCTCGAAATAAGTCTGCGCCTGCGGATAGCGGCCCTGCTGCATTTCCAGGTCCCCGCGTGCACTCGCGACATCGGCGCACACCAGGAACTTCGCGCCTTCGCACAATTTGTCGGTTGCTTGAAATTGCTCCTCCGCATCCCGAAATTTGTGGAGCGATGTGTACGCTAGACCCTCTACCCAATTTTTCTTAACGGCTAGTTCTCCAGAAGCAGGCGGATTTGGTTCACCAGTTAGCACTGCGATGACGCGGTCATACCTGCCTTGT
>Ga0070731_10004967_pt1 | contig 11146 bp, 10 predicted proteins | sample Coa_R1_2_FD_66448 | JGI IMG/M metagenome (GOLD analysis project Ga0070731, IMG submission 66448) | Surface soil microbial communities from Centralia Pennsylvania, which are recovering from an underground coalmine fire - Coalmine... | ecosystem: Environmental > Terrestrial > Soil > Unclassified ... | reverse complement strand
TCATTCAGTCCCCCTTCCAATTCGTCAGCGGCGCGCCGGTATCGTCCGCGGCGATCCTCCGAGCCTTCGACGCCACGAATCTCGCGAATGAACTCTACGACAGCACCCAAAACCCTGCGGACGGGCTGGGAAGGGCCATCAAGTTCACTCTTCCCACCGTGGCCCACGGGAGGGTCTATGTGGGATCCGGCGCCTTCGCCCCGACCCCCGCTCATCCGTACGAGCTCTCCGTCTTCGGGTTGAAGTAGGGCTCCCGTCGAGGGCGGTCCACCCCACCGTGGAGGTCGCGGGGTCCGAAGTGCTATCGAGGGGAATACCAGACCCCGTTCGAACTGTTCTTGACGGGGACGTAAACGCGTTCGAGCATCCGGCCCGTTTCCGGTGAACGTGCGGAGATGAGGGGAACCGCTCCTTCTGCAATGAAGAGGAACGTCGGCGGCCGGGCTTCCAGCTCCCGGGCCAGCGTGGCCCACTGCTCCGGAAGGAAGAGTTCGGGGCCCCAGCCGGAAAGAGAGATCTGCTGTCCTCGTCCGGAGACCACGTAGAACTCGGGATCTCCAAGCACGTAGATGTCCCCGGGAAGGCTGCCGGTCGAACGAAGGAATGCAGTCTCCCGGAGAGCCACCCCATAGTGGGGATCGAGCATCGTTCGGTAATCATTCAGCGACAGATGCTGGAATACTCCTCCGAGCTTGGCCATCTTGAGGGACTTGCTGCCGATCGCCCTGGCAAAAGGAAGGATCAGGAGGCCCACCAACGCCAACAGGGCCCACCGTCTGGGCCGAGCCCGAAAAAAGGCGCTGGACTGGACGGCCGCTATCGTCGAGTCGACTCCAAAGACGGCCAGGATTCCGAAGGGGACCAGCAGCAGGAGATAGTGGTATTCCCACCACGATTGCCTCTGCAGAAGAATGACCCCCAGTCCGACGAGGATCCACAGGACCAGTCCCACGCCGAGGGGATCCGCTCGACCCCGTAAGCGCGTCCAGGCGCCGATGGCGGCTGGCGGGAACAAGGGACCAAAGCGGGTCAGGAACCAAAACAGTCCTTGACGGAGCCGCTCCATGCCGACGGGAGGCATTTCGGACAGAACTCGGGAGGGGATCACGAACAAGGTGTGGCACAAAGACGAAAGCGCCCCGAAGGCGGCGAAGGAAGCGACCACGGCCAGGAGCGGCAGCGCGATGCCCCCGACCACGGCGGCCGCTTGCCCCCAAGCCACGGACCAGCGTCGGAGGGGATGGTTCGTGATCGTGCGAACGAGGGAGGGAATCCAAAATCCGCAGAGGAGGAGTAGGAACAGGGGCTTAAAGAGCAATACCACTCCTCCGACGAGTCCGGACAGGACCATTGGCCATCGACGGGGCGTCCCCCGCTGTCCGGGAGGTGCGAGGGAAAGCCACAGCGAAAGAAAAAGGAAGGGGCCGATGAGTCCTTCGACCTGAGTCAAGTGCCAGCTCCAGCACACGGAGTAATACACTCCGACGGTGGCCAAGGGAAGAAGAGCGGACAACGCCTTCAGGTGGAATCGAGGTTTCAGGACAAGAACGAGGAGAACTCCGAAGGCGCTCATGAACCCCAACTCGAAGAGATGAACGCTGATCCCGTCGAACCCGACGACGTGCCCCGAAACCCAATAGAACAGGAAGATGCCGGGCGGCTTCAGATCCCAGAAATCCCGGTAGAGGACTCTCCCTTGATCCATCGATTGGGCGCCGATGGTGAAAAGAGCTTGATCCCCCGTCAGTGAAAAAGGGACGTTCAAGAGCCCAATCAGCACGGCCAACCCGATGGAAGCCCAGTCCAAACGGGAGATGCGGGGGGAAGGTGCCGCGATTGGACGGGTCGGTATCACCGCGTGTCTCTTGATGCCGGGACTTCGTCGGAGGTCTCGCCGCAACCCCGATTCCGAACGGCTCCGCTCTCCTGATCCAGGGGTGAAAAGAGTTTCCATCGCTCATCCATCCAAGCGTGTGATCCGACGCGCCATAGGTACGAGATTCGATCCGGTGCGTGACTGTTTCGAGGCGATTGTTCGATGGATCGCCGACCTTCCCCCAGAGCAGCGTGGCGATGAGAAGCGCGGTAAGGTCTCCGCGAACCCAAGGGGTCAAGCCTGGAGGAGGGTGCCTGCCGACACCGGGTCCCGGGACAGCGCCTCAACCTTTCTGGCGGAGGCCGGTGCTCGTAGGGAGTAGGCGGTGTAGAGCCCCCTCTGGGCGGCGCCCCAGGGGAACGATCGCTTGCGATCGATCTGGAAGAACCGGAGCAAGCCCGGCATCAACTCCTCGCGACGACTTCCGTAGTCCCTGTCGGCGGATTCGCCGGTCATCACCTTGAGGACAAAATCGAGCAGCCTCGAATGCCCGGGCGTGACCACGACCAGGTGACCCTCGGGAGCCAGAATCCGCGCCATTTCCCGGCCCGCGGCTTGGATGTCTCGGATGAACTCGAGGCTACTGACCGCGACGATGCAATCGAAGGACTGGTCCTCAAACGGAAGGGCTTCGGCGCTGCCTGAAAATAGCTTGGCGCGGACGGCGAAGGACGCGAGAACGTCGGCGACCGCTTCGGGCCTCCCGTGGGGGTCGATGCCGTAGAGCTCTTCACAGTGCGCCGAGAGCTGAGGCATGAAAATGCCGCTCCCGTATCCCACCTCGAGCATTTTCGGAACGCGTCTCTTGGGAAGCAGGGAAACCACCAATTGGAATCGGAGCCTTTGGATCCAGCCGAGGAGGGGCCGGTAGTTCCATTCCGCGTGATCGAGGAACCCTGTCTTGACCAGAGCGGCCGGTGGCAGGAGGCGAACCCCCCGGATCCTCGAGACCATCGGGTCCAGAGATTGCCGTCGGGTTGCGGAGGGCCTCGACCCAACCGTGAGTGGTCCCAGGGCGGAAGTAGTCTTCATCGGCAACGGTGATGTACGTCCAAATCTCTGCCTCGTTACGGCAGGGAGAGGAGTCTCCCGAGGGTCCGTCGCCCCCCCCGTCTGCCCCTGGATAGGCTGGGGCGAGGGGGCCCGCAAGGGCGAAGGCGGCTGGCGACCCTGGGGTCCTGGCAGTTCCCCGAAGCGGAGGCGGGGCGGCGGGTTGGGGGCAGACTCCCGGAAGCCGAGTGCTCCAGCCTTGGATCCGCTCCTCGGATCAGGCGGTCGCATCGTTCGCTGGGAGGCGATTATCGACGGGCATAGACGTCGAAGCCGGGATACGCTTCAACGGAGTCCTGTTTCTGGTAGGACCTGGCCAATTGGTCGCCCAACGCTTGGGCCGCCGGACCGCCAGCCTTCAGCCACGCCGTGATCGCTTCGGTCCTTCTGATGAGGCACACAGAGGCCGTGGTAGACCCGAGATCGCTCTCTAGGAGGGTGAGCCAGCGCTTGGCCATGGGAAGGGGTGGCCGTAACGTGAACTGAAAGGGGCCGTCATAGAAACGCGTCGACTGTGCCCGGCGCGAGAGAAAGTTGATGGACCGGTCCGTTCCCAGAAGGAGAACCGTCTCACCGACCGGCACGGAGCGCTCGAGGCGCCGGGCGATCACGACGGCATCGGCCACCGTTAGTCCATCCCCATCCGAGAACCTGGACCAGTGAACCGAGAGGTCTTGGCGAAGGAGGGCGAGAGGAAGAGCTCCATAGTTGGCATACAGCTTTCGCCCCCCCACCAGGAGGACGATCAGGGCGACGGTTGCCGCGGCTCGGTTCCACCCCAGGACCGTGCAAGCGGTCGGCCGAAATGCCCACGCACGTTCGAGCGCGATTGCGAGCAACCCGACGAGGGCGGGAAAGCAGGCGCTCAGATGATAGGGATACCCCCTTCGCTGAATGAGGTACGAGAGTACTCCCGAAATCCACAACAGCGGCAACACGGTCGTCCCGATCGACCGATTGGGGCGCCTGAAGATCCACACGGAAGCGACCCCGCCACCCAGGGTCAGAAGGGGCCACCACTCGAGATGGACTTGAAAAAGGGTCAGCGCCAGGGTTTTCAGCGGAAAGGGGTCCGCGTATTGCTCGTAGAGGTTGGAGACAAAAAGCCCGTCGATGACTTCACGGAGGGCGCATCCCTCGGCAAGGAGCGCGAGGAGCGCCATCAGGAGTGTTCCGATGGCCGCACCGGCGGCCACCGCGGTGTGGCCGAGGACCCGCCGAAGCGGAGTTCTCACCAGGAGAGCCTGAGTCGCCAGGGTGGCACCGAGGATGCCGAGGGTCGGCTTGTCGAGCATCGCTGCCGCAAGGAAGGCCCCCGTGCCTAACTGCCAACGCCAGTCTTTCGTCGTATACCCGCGAACGTGAAACCAGACCGTCCCGAGGAGCAGCTGGGCTCCCGTCATGTCATGTTGACCCGAGAACCATCGACTCAGACCGGCATAGAATAAGGGATAGAGAAGGAGCGAAAAGGCGGCTGCCAGCTTCCCGACGCTGCGCTTCAGCAGGTCCTGTAGAAAAAACGCGCTCCCCGCAAGGAGAGCGAAGTCTAAAGCGTGCCACGACCAGACATGGTTTCCGAAGAGTGCCGTGGATAGGGCATGGACCCAAAGGGTACCGGGCCAGTCTCGATCGAGGAAGTCGTGGTAGGGGACGTCTCCCTGGAGGAGACGCCACCCCATGTAGTCATGCGCGGATTGATCGGAGTGGGGAGGTAAGGTCAAGTACAGCGCGCCGGATATCAGCCAGGAAAGGGCGGCGATGAATCGCCATCGACGCGAAACCCATGCCTCGGTGGATGACACGATGGAGCACCGCCTCCTGATACCAACCGCCCCTGGGATCGTCGAGGTTCAGAGAGCCTCGGTCGCAGGCGGAAGGTGAGTATACAGGAAGGCGACACGTCCGTTTGCGGAGAAGCCCGATGGACCTTCGAGTGGATTCGACGCGTGCTCCGCATCCCGGGGTGCCGCTCCCCGAAGTCCAGGGTCCCGATCCGGTCGGCCAGTAATCCTTGACTGACCGCGTGGTCCCCCTAGAATCAGGCGCACACCCACTCTTCTGGAGCAACGCGCCATGAAAAAGCCCATCAAAGTCGCCGTCACCGGAGCCGGAGGGCAGATCGGCTACGCCCTCATCTTCCGCATCGCTGCGGGGGACGTCTTCGGTCCCGACCAGCCCGTGTCCCTCGGCCTCCTCGAAATCACGCCGGCCCTGCCGGCCCTGGGCGGCACGCTCATGGAGCTGGAAGACGGCGCCTTCCCCCTCCTCAGCTCCGTCCAGGCGACCGACAAGCCCGGCGAAGCCTTCGGCGACGCGAACTGGGTCGTGCTCGTCGGCGGGCTTCCGCGCAAGGACGGGATGACGCGCGCCGACCTGATCCGCGCGAACGGCCCCATTTTCACCGGCCAGGGCAAGGCCATCAACGACTCGGCCGCCTCCGACGTCCGCATCCTGACCGTCGCCAACCCCTGCAATACGAACTGCCTGATTGCGCGGTCGCACGCTCCGAAAGTCCCGTCCGAGCGCTGGTACGCGATGACCCGGCTCGACCAGAACCGCGCCGCGTCGCAGCTGGCGAAAAAGGCCGGCGTCGGCGTCGGCCAGGTCACCCGCATGACGATCTGGGGCAACCACAGCGATACGCAGTATCCCGACTACAAGAACGCCCGGATCGATGGCAAGCCCGCCCCTCAGGTCATCACGGACGCCGGGTGGCTGGCCGACACCTTCATCCCGACGGTGGCCAAGCGCGGGGCGGCCGTGATCAAGGCGCGCGGGGCCTCTTCGGCGGCCTCCGCGGCCAACGCGGCGATCGACAGCCTGCGGTCGGCCTCGACGCCGACGCCGGCAGGCGACTGCTTCAGCGCCGGCGTGCTCGCCGAGACGAATCCCTACGGCCTTCCCTCGGGCATCATCTACAGCTACCCGCTCACCACCCCGGACGGGAAGGGCTGGAAGATCGTCCCGGGCTACGCCATCGACGAGGATGCGCGGAAGCGCCTCGACGCGTCGGCTGCGGAGCTCAAGAGCGAGCGCGAAGCGGTCAAGGATTTGGTGGGCCCGGCGATCTGAAGCCTCAAGCCCCGCGGCTCCCGGTCGCTCCGCTCAGAAGATCGCCTTGACGAGCAGCAGGAGACCGACCAAGAAGACCGGGATACCGAGGTACAGGATGTGGATCGGCTCCATCAGGAGGAGGCCGCCCCCCATCAGCACGAAGCCGGTGATGCCGATCGTGATGCGGCCTGCGATGCGGACCCCGGCGCCCGCGGCGCGGAACGGGAAGGCCAGGAAGTCCTTCCAGTCGGCCATTTAGTGCTGCGCCTTCTGGACGACGGGTGCGGGCGGAACCGACGCCTTCGCCTTCTTCTCGATGCTGTCGTAGACCTTCATCAGCTCGACCGATTCGGGCGAGTCCGGGAAGCTCTTCAAGATCGCGACCGCTTTCTGCCGCGCGAGTTCCCACATCTCCAGCTCCATGTAGGTCTTCACGTGGTTGTACATCGCGGCGAGGCCCTTTTCGCGCAACTGCTTTTCCTGGTCCGCCGTGATCGGCGCGTGGGCGGACACGAACTTCGGCTCCGCCTTCCAGCGCAGCTCGTTCAGATTGCGCGAGACGAGATCGGCCTCCTTCGTCCCGGGATACTTCTCGACGATGAGGTTCGCCTTCTCCATCGCGAGCTCCCACATCTCCAGGTCGATGTAGGTTTTCATCTCGTGATAGACGGCGTCGAGCTTGGACGGGTCGGGTTTCGGGGGCAGGGGGGCGGCCACAGGGACGGTCGGCGCCAGGGGGACGGGCGCAGCCTCCGGCGCCGGGGCCGGGGCGGGACGTCCGACGCGACCGAGCGCGTCGATGACCGACGACGCGACCGCGAACATCGTCAGGAATCCGAACCCGAAGATGATCTGGTGATAGCCCGGTTCCAGGCGGCGAAGGATCTCCATGCCCGGATCGAGGATCGTGCAGATGCCGATCGCGCCGCCGCCGATCGTCGCCAGCAGCGCTCCCACGCAGATGGCCGCCTGGAAGACGATGCGGAGTTTCATCACGTCAAGGTACCCTCTGAGTCCCCTGAGATCAAGACGGCCTTTCTGTTGACTTCGCTTCAGGCCTCCTTAATATGGGCCCCATGAGGAAGCCCGGCCGCGCGACGATCGCGGCGCATCCGCCGGAGCCGGCCGAGACGCCCACCCGTCCCCTGTCGCCCCCCCTGACCACCTCGTCCGTGTACCGCTTCGGCGACCTCGACACGCTGCTCTCGGCCTCCCGCGGGGAGAAAGCCGCCCAGACGTTCTACCGCCGCTACGGCCACCCCAATGGCCGCATGGTCGAGGAGACCGTGGCCGCCCTTGAGGGAGGGGAGGAAGCCCTGGCCTGCTCGGCCGGGATGTCGGCGGTCGCCACGATCTTCCAGACCCTGCTGAAGGGAGGCGACCGGGTCCTGGCCGCGCGCGATCTGTATGGCGGAACCTACGCGTATCTGGACACCTTCATGGCCCGCCTGGGGGTGGAGGTCGAGTTCACGGATCTCCGCCGGATCGAGGAAGAGGTGCCGCGCGGAATCCGGCTGGTGGTGGTCGAGACGATCTCGAATCCCCTGATCCGCGTCGCGGACCTGGGGGCGATCGCGGCGAACGTCAAGAAGGCCGGGGCGCTGCTCGTGGTCGACAACACGTTCGCGACGCCGGTCCTCTGCCGGCCCCTCGAGTGGGGGGCCGATATCGTCTTTCACAGCGGTACCAAGTTCCTGAACGGGCACGGCGACGCGACGAGCGGCATCGTCGTCGCGAAGGCCGACGTCATCCAGGCGATGCGCAAGCTGACGATCCTGGCGGGCGGGGTGATTTCACCCCTCGACGCCTGGTTGACGTCGCGGGGTCTCAAGACGCTCGGCCTGCGCGTGGAGCGGGCCTCCGAGAACGCCGCCCGGCTGGCCCGCTTCCTGTCGAGCCACCGGAAGGTCGCTCGGGTCCACTATCCGAAGCCGAACCGCTACCTGAAGCCGCTGCTCGGACCGATGCTCTCGTTCGAGGTGAAGGGGGGCTTGAAGGCGGCCGACCGCTTTGTCCGGGGCTGCCGCTTGATCGGCCTCGTGCCCAGCCTGGGAGACGTGACGACCACGAGCTCCCATCCGGCGCGAAGTTCGCACGCCTATCTCAGTCCCGCGGCGCGCTCGGCGATGGGCGTGACCGACGGCCTGATCCGCATCTCCACCGGGATCGAAGATGTCGCCGATATCCTGGACGATCTGTCCTCCGCCCTGTCCAAGGTCTAGCTAGGAGCCCGAACCATGGCCGACCCCGCTCCCGCCGCCCCCGTGCCGCCTCCTCCTCCTCCTGCTCCCGCGGCACCCGCGACCATCACCATCGACGATTTCAAGAAGGTCGTCCTCAAAGTGGGAAAAGTGGTCGAGGCCAGCGCCCACACCAACGCCAACAAGCTGCTCGTCCTGAAAGTCGACCTGGGGGGCGGCGAGATCCGGCAGGTGGTCTCCGGAATCAAGCAGTGGTACGCGCCCGACCAGCTCGTGGGGAAGAGCGTCATCCTGGTGGCGAACCTGGCGCCGGCCGTCCTGCGCGGGGTCGAAAGCCAGGGCATGGTCCTCGCGGCGAGCTCGGGCGACCAGGTCATCCTGCTCAGTCCCGAGAAGGACGCGGCGCCGGGGAGCAAGGTCAGCTGATCCTGGCCGGGACCCCGGAGGCGGACCCGGGCTCCCGCGGCTAGAAATCAGTACCCCGGCGACCCGACTCCAGCCGATATAACCCCCGGGAACGATGGGGGTGTCAGACTCGATGTCGGCGGGGATGGACGTTCAGGAGCAGGGGGACGCTCTCCACTTCGTCCTCCACGGCCGTCTCGACGCCGAAACCACGGGCGCCCTCTGGCGACGGGCCTTCAAAACCCTCGACGGCTCCCGGCGGCGCCTCCGGGTCCTGGATGCGACGGCGGTCGACTACTGCGACGGAGCGGGGATCGGGCTCCTCGTCGAGCTCCGCCGGAGGGCGGGAGCGGAGGTCGAAATCCGCGGCCTGGCCCCCCAGTTCCGGACCCTGCTCGACCTCTTTCCTCCGGGCGGAGCGGAGCCGCTCGCTCCCACCCCGGAAAAGCCGTCGCTCGCCGACGAGACCGGACGCGCGACCCTGGCGATCCTCCGCGACCTCCGGCATCAGACGGCGTTCATCGGCGAGCTGCTGTCCGCGGCCGGCCGGGCGCTCTGGCGGCCCGGCGAGATCCGCTGGTCGGACGCGCTCCGCGTCGCCGAAGAGGCGGGGGTGAACGCGCTTCCGATCATCTCCCTCATGGGATTCCTGATCGGCCTCATCCTCGCCTTCCAGTCGGCGTCGCAGCTCAAGATCGTCGGGGCGGAAGTGTTCGTTTCCGATCTGGTCGCGGTCTCGGTCGTGCGCGAGCTGGGCCCGCTCATGACGGCGATCCTGCTCGCCGGGCGCTCGGGATCCGCCTTCGCGGCGGAATTGGGGACGATGAAGGTCAACGAAGAGGTCGACGCGCTCGTCACCATGGGGCTCGCGCCCGTCCGCTTTCTGGTCCTTCCCCGCGTGCTCGCGGGGGTCCTGCTCGCGCCGCTCCTGACCGTCTATTTCGACCTGGTCGCGGTGATCGGGGCCGCGGTCGTCGTCGCCTCCTTCGGCCATTCGATGGTCACGTTCGCCCACCACGTGCAGAACGCCCTCAGCGTGACGATCTTCGTCTCCGGGACCGTCAAGGCGCTGGCGTTCGGGCTGATCATCTCGGGGGTAGGGTGCCAGCGGGGGCTGGAGACCGGGACCGGGGCCGTGGCGGTGGGGGTCTCGACCACCCGCTCCGTGGTCGCGGGGATCCTCCTGACCATCCTGGTCGACGGCGTGTTCGCCGGCGTGTATTACGCGTTGGGGATCTGATGGCCGACCCGATCATCCGAGTGGAAGGGTTCACCGCGGCCTACGACGGCCAGGTGATCATCGACGACATCACGTTTGAGGTGCAGCCGGGCGAGGTCTTCGTCATCCTGGGCGGCTCGGGATGCGGGAAGAGCACGCTCCTCAAGCACCTGATCGGCCTTTACGCTCCGGCCCAGGGCCGGATCCTCATCGAAGGCCGGGACCTGGCGACCGCCGAAGGCGACGATCGTCTGGCGATCCTGAAGCGGATCGGGGTGATGTACCAGATGGGCGCCTTGTTCGGGTCGATGACGCTCCTGGAGAACGTCCGGCTGCCGCTGGAGGAGTACACCGACCTGCCGAAGGACGCGACGGAGGCGATCGCGCGGATGAAGCTGCAGCTGGTGGCGCTCCGGGGATTCGAGCAGCACATGCCGTCGGAAATCAGCGGCGGCATGAAGAAGCGCGCGGCCATCGCCCGCGCCATGGCGCTCGACCCGCGCATCCTGTTCCTGGACGAGCCGTCGGCGGGACTCGACCCCATCACGTCGGCGGAGCTCGACCAGCTGATCCTGAAGCTCGCCCGGGGTCTGGGCATCACCTTCGTCGTCGTGACCCACGAGCTGGCCAGCATCTACGCGATCGCCGACCGGGTGATCATGCTGGACAAGCGGGTCAAGAAGATCGTCGCGACCGGAAAGCCGGCCGAGCTCCGGGACGGGTCCACCAATCCTTGGGTGAGGCAGTTTTTCAACCGCCAGGCCGAGTCGGCCTGAGCGGTCTCAGGGGCGTGGTCGGGTGAGGAGAGTGGCGGCATGAGCGCGGAAACCAGGTACTTCAAGCTGGGAGCCTTCGTCCTCGTCGGCGTGGCCCTGATCGTGGGGACGGTCGTCGTCCTCGGGTCGGGAGCCGTCATGCGGAAGAAGCTCATGGCCGAGACCTATGTCGACGAGTCGGTGCAGGGACTGGACGTCGGGGCCCCGGTGAAGTTCCGCGGCGTCCATGTGGGCCAGCTCGAGAAGATCGAGTTCGTCGCCGTTCGCTACGATCCCAAGGATCCGCGGATCTGCCTGACGATCGCCTTCTGGCCGGAGACGCTTCACGGGTTCGGGGGCGAGGATCCGGTCGCCAAGCTGAAGGAGATGGTGGAGTTCGGCCTCCGGGTCCGGCTGACCTCCTCGGGCCTGACCGGCGGCCTCTACCTCGAGCTGGACAATTTCAACCGGGAGCAGAACCCGCCCCCGTCGATCTCGTGGACTCCGGCCGTTCCGACGGTGCCGTCGGTCCCCAGCACGAACGTCCGCCTCATGGCCCGGGTCGACACGGTGCTCGGCCACGTGG
>Ga0070731_10004966_pt1 | contig 11146 bp, 9 predicted proteins | sample Coa_R1_2_FD_66448 | JGI IMG/M metagenome (GOLD analysis project Ga0070731, IMG submission 66448) | Surface soil microbial communities from Centralia Pennsylvania, which are recovering from an underground coalmine fire - Coalmine... | ecosystem: Environmental > Terrestrial > Soil > Unclassified ... | reverse complement strand
AAGCGGGGAAGACACGGAAGGTCACTTCGCTTTTACGGAGGGGATTGTGGCGCCGCATCGAGGAGCACCGGCCCACATCCATCACCTTGAGGACGAGGCTTTCTATGTTCTGGAAGGGAAGTTTGAGATCGAATGTGCAGATGAGTCTTTTCGAGCCGGACCCGGGAGCTTTGTCCTGTTGCCGAAGGGCCTGCCACATCGGTTTCAGAACATTTCTGAGAAGCCTGGACGGTTGCTATGCGTGCAATCTCCAAGTGGAGTCGAGCAATTTTTCGAGCACATGAGCGCGCTAAACGAAGAAGGTCTTCCGGACCAGGAGAGGCTGCATCAGCTTACCGCCAAGTATGGGATCGAGTTCCTGTCAGACCAGAAATGACTGTCGAGACATTGGTTCGAAAGGAATTGCTCTTCGGTCAGACTACGTGCACGATGTTGTTCCGGACGGCGTAGCGGACCAGATCTGCGACCGAATGTAGATCGAGCTTTCGCATAACATTCGTTCGATGCGTTTCTGCCGTCTTCACGGAAAGATTGAGAGCAACTGCGACCTCTTTGCTGCTCTTTCCTTCCGCCAGCAACTGGACAACTTCGCGTTCTCGAGCAGTGAGTCGGTTCTTCACCGGTTTCTCCGGGCTTAGCGAGCGGGTTAGATAGCCTTCGAGGACGATGGTGGCAACGTCGGAAGTGAAGAATGTGGTCCGCCTCTGCAGGGCCTCCACTGCGGCCACCAGATCCCGTGCGGCATCCGATTTCAGGATAAAACCCCGAGCACCCACTTCCAGGACTTCACGCACAACTTGATCCGAGTTGTGCATGCTGAGAATCAGCACCCGCGTGCGCGGCGCAGACTTAAGGATCTGGCGCGCGGCGTCCAAGCCGTTCAAGTTGGGCATGCCAATATCGAGCAGGGCAAGATCGGGGGTGAGATCTCGCGCTTTATCTACTGCGTCACGTCCGTCAACTGCCTCACCACAGACTTCCCATCCGGGATGTCCTTCGAGCAAAGCTCGAATTCCGCGGCGGACCACCTCATGATCATCGGCGACCAAAATCCGGAGAGAGCTCATGCTCAAACCTCAGCTGAAGATTTTCCGTTCAATCCGGAGGAAAGTGTAGGAGCGCCAAGAACAGAGCCTCAATCGGGCAAACACTGTAGAAATTCGATGGATCACTTTAGAGACAACATTGATGTGATAGTTCCCGTCGTGAAGGTTCTACTCGTCTTTGGAGTCCGTAGCGTCAGGTTGATCCTCAATTGCGTCTACGCGAGTTGTGTTGTGCTCTTCGTCGAACAGGCGACTAATTTCGGCAACCAGTTCCAGGAGCTTTTTCGGATCTTGTTCAACAGCCGCTTGTGCGCAGAGCTCTCTCCAGCGCTGATTCTTCTGCATCGGGGAAGCGTCTCTCCAGCCTTTGGGCGATATATGTCGCGGGGATGGTTTCAGAATAAATGGCGGAAAAGACGTTGGTCAGTCGGATTCCCTACGGAGTTTCTTGCTATAGGCCCAATTCGCTGTCGAATCGCTGGAGAGCTGCGTAGCATTCGCAAGCCTGCCGCTCCAGGTTTTCTCGTCGAACTATCTGGATCGAGGCCCGTCCACGGCGAATGCCACTCTGCTCGAGCTGGGCAACGGCGATACTGACGGAAGGGCGATCGGTCCCGACCATCTTGGCAAGGAAATCATGCGTGGTACGGACGATATCTGAATCGATGCGATCATGCACGGCCAACAGCCAGCGCGCGACCCGCTGCTTCACACTGTGCAGCCGATTGCATGCGGCATTTTGCGCAAGTTGCAGCGACCGAATGCCGAGTCTTCTGATCAGGATTTCCCTTAACTCCGGCAACGACTTTAATAAGCGTTGCAAGACGCCGCCCTCGAGCACGAATCCCTCGCCCGGCACTTGCATGATGACACTGTGGGAGTAGGAGGAAAGTCCCGCAACCAGCGGTAACCCGATCATGTCCTCCCGCCCCGCAATTCCTACCTCGACACCCCGTCCGTCATCTGTCTGGACGAGTAGCGATGCGATTCCGCTGTTAACAAAACAGGCCAGCCTGATCTTGAAGTATTCTCTCTGTAGCGCGGTCGCCATCTGCAACGATGTGAACCGGAGATGGGGCTTTAGGATCTCAAATTCATCTATAGGGATGCTCTGGAGGATCGTATTCCGGACAGGGTGCCCTGCGATTGCTCGTTCGACATTAGCCGTTTCCTTTTGGTTTTTCGACACACTAATGCGATGTCCTGACAGGAAGTGCGCTATTTCGAATCTCCCGTAGAGATCCGTGTCCTTGCGCGTAAAAAACGTGACACGAATCCAGTAGTTGCCGGCCAGTGATGTACGGACGCATGCGCCAGTGGGCTAATTGGTTCTAGGGTGTCGCCTGTATTGAATCTTCGTGTCAGCGATGCCCTAATTGATCAAAGGCCCAAGGCGCCACTGACGCACGCTTAAAATAAAACATTTGAGTTGTGCTTCGGTCGGTGACCCTAGCTGTCGAAAAGCCCCGACCATGCCGATTCGTATTTTGATCGCAGATGACGATCCGGCGATACGCGGTTTATTTCGAAGACTGCTTGAAGCGCAGCCCCACTGGCAAGTGTGCGGGGAAGCAGGGAACGGAGCCGAAGCCGTTCAACAAGCAACGGACGTGTCTCCGGATCTTGCGATCTTGGATCTGGGAATGCCTCTTATGAATGGAATTGAGGCGGCGCGTGAGATCTCACGGTTGAAGCCTGGACTCTCTATGCTGCTGGTAAGTGTGCAGGAAGTATCTGATCAGCTGATCGAGGCGGCGCGTGACGCGGGGTTCAAGGGGGCGATTACGAAAAGCCGCGGGCGTGAGGTTGTTCAGGCGGTTGATGCAGTCCTTCACAATAAATCGTTCTTTCAGAGGGACGAGTCGACGAGAGCCAGCTAAGGGTTTTCCCTTCTTGCATCTTGGCGGGCAGCGTGACTAGGCTTGGGCTGTTCCCCGCTGCCAGTGCATCCTATCCAGTGGGCGGACGCAACGTGGCGCCAGCTTGCACTGAAAATCCAACCAATAAAACGAAAGGGTTGTTTTGGAATGAAGAATGTCTACGAGGTTCTACAACAGAAAGAAGCAGATCGAATTCGAATACAGTCCGAGATCGAGGCATTGCGACTGGTGATTCCGCTGCTCGATGAGAATGCCTCCGGCGCCGAAAATTCTGAGGAGTTCCGCCAGGAAAGTCCCCGGGACACCCGAGCGTCCGAGGACCTCGCGCCGAGCGCGGAGAAGCAATCGGCGGGCAACTGGTGGAAACTCGCATCCCACTAAGCGATTGTACAGCTACCTGCGAATCTACACGCTCGAGATCATCGCGATGGGAAACTGACGCAACAGGTCGCCAACCATAAGCGTCCTTTCAGAGCGTGCTGTTGCATCACTACCCGATGGAGCAAAGACACTTTCCCACCGCAGTGGCGCTTCTTTTGGCAGCACGACGCGTGTGTCGCGCCAGTCCCAGCGAAATTCATCCCGATCCGGAATGAGCCGCGTCGTGAAGCGAGGTGCGACGGCCACACACCACTCCGCGCGATGCCGTCGAGCCATCGCAACGACGCAGTCTCGCTGCTCTCCGTCGACCACAAGCGGGATGTAGTCACCTCGCAAGAAGAGTGAAGGGTGATTGCGGCGGAACTGCAAGCCGCGTCGGGTGACATGCATTTTGATACGACCGTCTTGCCATCCGGACGTAAGGGGCGCCGGGGAAGAATTGTCGCGAATTTCGCTCAGCATCTCCTCGCGACGCTTGAAATCGACGGCACCCCTGTTGTCTGGGTCCACCAGGCGAAGATCCCACAATTCGCTGCCCTGATAAAAGTCAGCTACTCCAGGAGAGACGAGTTTGAGAAGAAGCTGGGAAAGGCTATTCAGGGCCCCATGGAAGGCTATTTTGGCGGCGAACAGCTTGAAGTCCTGGAGGAACCGGTTGTCGGGTGAATCGGTGAGAACGGCTGCAACGAAGTCGACGAGCGCTTTCTCGTGATCAATGTTGGGTACGGTCCAGCGGGTATGGACCATCGCTTCGCGGACCGCCTTCACCATGAATTCCTGGATCCGTTTTGTATAGCAGACACACACAGGTTCGGTGGGCCAGGAGCCAAGCAACGTTTGATAGAGCAACATTTCTTCGTTCCGCTCGGGTGCCCGGATTCCTTTCACGATTTTACACTTCGACTCGTTCCAGGCGCTCCAGTTGTTTAAACATCGTTCCCATTCTTCGGGCAACTCGGACAGCACATTGATGCGAGCGCGGACGTCTTCAGCGCGTTTTGCGTCATGAGTCATAGTCGCATTCATCGCGTGAGGCCATTTCTTATGGCGCTGTTGCAGGAAAGCACTGAACCCTGCCCGGGAGAGGTCCACGCATTGAGGGCAACCACCAACCTCATTCAACGAGATGAGGCGGTTGTAAACGTAAAGTGCCGAATCTTCAACGCCCTTTGCTGTGATCGGCCCGGTGAATTGCTGCCAGGTGAGTACAAATGCTAAACGCGATTCGCGCTGCTCAGGCAAAAGGTGAGGGCCCGTTTCCAGTAGCAGTACTTCGTGGAGAAAGCGAAAATATGCTCCATCGATGCCGGGATTACGACGCTGCGCCTCTTGTAGGGCATTTATAATTGCAGCTCGATCTTGTTGTCGCACGTCGAAGCCCCGAATGTAGGTACGATAAGGCTCCAAACATGCCGTGGTCTCCACCAGCGTGCGAGTCAGTTCCTCGCGTGAAAGTTCCCGGGCGTACCGGTCTTGTTCCGCCAAAACACTCAGGTACCGGCCTAATGTTCGCATCTCAACGGCGAGCAGGCTGTCCATAACCTGCTTCTTTTTCCGGTAGGCGAGGTCAGGAAAGTAGATCCTTTCGGAGATGAAGCGGGAATAGGCTTCCTCAAGAGCAGCCAAATTCGCGGCATCAACGAATATACCGTTTACTGCATTCAGGAAATCGTAGCCCGTCGTTCCATGAACAGGCCATTCCGTTGGCAGGCCTTCTCCCACCGACAGAATCTTCTCCACAACAACGTAAAAATCTCTGCCGCGGGCATCTGTCGTTCCACTCTGAGTCTTTTCCTGCAAGCGACGCAAATATCCGAGTGGGTCGCGGAGGCCGTCGATATGATCGATGCGAAAACCCGTTACCAATCGTTTTGTTGCGAGCCTCAAAACGACGGAGTGACTAGCGTCGAAGGTCAACGGGTCATCCACTTTTATTCCAACCAGGTCACTGATGGTAAAAAAGCGACGATAATTAATTTCCTCGTTGGCGGTTCGCCAGAATGCCAGTTCGTATGCCTGATCACTAAGCAGTTGATCCAGCAAAAGGAACGTAGACGGCACCCCTTTCCTCCCGTTGAAAAGACGTACGTTTGCGTCCACGAATCGTTTGACGTCCGGCGATGTTGAGTAAAGACGCCAGAGGCGCTCCTTGATGACTTCACGATGATGCCGTCGCTCTCCGGGGGGCTCGCTCGCTGGGACAGTGGTCCCGGAAATTTGCGCGACCGCGACGAGAATTCCTTGAAATTCCTGCCACGGAGGACTGTCGGGTCCGAGAGCACGACGTAGACGATCTTGGCGATAGGCGAGAATCCGGCCATAGGAGCGCGTGGCAATCGGGAGAGTGAAATCGAAATAGTTCAGGAAGAAACCATTCTGAGCATACGTGAGCGCCAACTCTCGACCTTCCAGAACATGCGCGTACGTGTTGCCGAGAATTGGTAACAAGACGCGGTTTTCAAGAGACCGACCTGGCGGATGCCAATCAACGTCAAAGTGCGCGGCGAAGGTCGAACGTGGGCCGTCCTCGAGCAGATCCATCCACCATGGGTTCTCACTGTTGGCGGCCATGTGGTTGGGCACTATGTCAAGCAGCAAGCCCATCCCGTGCTTCTGCATTTCCTGAACAAGGGCGTCAAACTCTTCGTCCGTCCCAAGTTCCGAATTCAGATGTGAAGGGTCCGTCACGTCGTAGCCGTGCGCACTACCGCGCTTTGCTTGCAGAAGGGGGGACGCATAGATGTCGGTGATGCCAAGGTCGTGAAGATAAGGAATCAGTGCCCGGGCGTCGTTGAAACGAAGCTGCTGATTGAACTGCAGGCGATACGTCGAGATCGGGGTACGTATTCCACTCATCGTGGTCTCTGAAGTGCAGGTCTAAGAACTACCGCAACGAACAGGCTTGTGACGGCTCAAATACGACGAAGAACGCAAAAGCTTTTCGGCAAAATGGCGAAGTTGTCCCCGAAGATGTCAGGCCCGCGGCCAGGACCCAGCCAAACTGGGTCCGCCGAGTTCAGGACCAAACGCCAGTTGGCGGCGGAGCCATCGCTCGCACATTGCTCAGTGCGTTTGCCAAAGTTGAACATCATGAGGACTTCGTCTTCCCCATAGGTCCTGCGTATCTTCAAGCAGTCCTCAGCGTCGGTAGTCACCGACAACATGGATGCATCCAGTTCGGACAATGCCGGGAAAGTTTTTCGCAGGTGGATCAGTTCACGGTAAAAATCCCAAAGAACCTTGTGCGGTCCTTCGCGATGCAAGTTCTGATTTAACTTTGACTTGAGGAAGGTCGTCTCCGCTTGTGGGTCGGGCGGAGAACCCTCAGCATGAAAGGCTGCAAACTCCCGCCGTCGACCATCACGAACTGCTTGCGCCAGCACAGGATCCTGGTGACTGGTGAAATACAGGAATGGAGCTGTGTCACCATATTCCTCTCCCATGAATAAGAGTGGCAGATAGGGAATGAGCAAAACGAGCCCAGCAGAAAGTTTCTGGGCTTCAAATGTAAGTAAAGTGCTTGATCGCTCGCCCTGCATCCTGTTGCCAACCTGGTCGTGGTTTTGCGAGAACACGACCAACTGGGACGGGCGGATGGCACCGGCGGAGTTTCCATGGCGGCGGTGGCGATATTTCGAATATTCTCCCGTATAGACGTATCCCTGCTGAACTGATTTCTCGAGATGGCGGAGGGTTCCAAAGTCCTCATAATATCCAAGTTGCTCGCCGGTTTGCAGGCTGTGAAGAGCGTGGTGAAAATCGTCATTCCACTGAGCGTGCAACCCGTAGCCTCCCGAGTCGCGGGATAGAACGAATCGCGCATCATTCAGATCGCTCTCGGCAATCAGATAAACATGGCGCCCACTGGTTGCGACAAACTCATCGATAGCTGCGCTCAGCAGCGACAAAAATGGTTGTGCACACCGATCAAAGATGCCATGAATTGCGTCGAGGCGGAGTGCGTCAATGTGGAAGTCTTTGACCCAGCCGACAGCGTTGTCGACAAAAAACCTGACGACATCGTCGCTGTGAGGGCCGTCAAAATTAATGGCGTCACCCCACGGCGTTTTGTAGCGGTCCGTGAAGTAAGGCCCGAAGTCAGAGAGGAAGTTTCCCTCCGGCCCCAAGTGGTTGTAAACAACATCGAGGACGACCGCCAAGCCCGCTTTATGACAGGCGTTCACGAGGCGCTGCAAAGCCGCCGGGCCGCCATAGGTGTTTTGGACGGCGAACGGAAATACTCCATCGTAACCCCAATTCCTGGTTCCAGAGAATTGAGCCAGGGGCATCAGTTCAAGCGCAGTTATGCCCAGTGACTTGAGGTACGGAAGATAATCGATGATGGCATCCAGCGTTCCGGACGGTGTATACGCGCCCACATGCAGTTCATACAGGATGTAATTCTTTAACTCAGTTCCTCGCCACTCGCCGTCATCCCATGCGAACTGTGCAAGATCGACGATTTGCGACGGGCCAAATACGCCAAGAGGTTGGAACCGAGAGGCGGGATCGGCCCGCTGCTTCTCTCGATTGAGCCGATAAAAATAATGCGCTTCCGAACTGACATTTTCTGCTGTGCCGCGGTGATAGCCATGTTCCACCGGTGTAAGCGCAAAGGTCTTCCCCTCGTCGGGGAAGTACACCTCGACGAGCGAAGACCTCGGTGCCCACAATGTGAACTCACAGCACCCGTCCGCCCGATACCGTGCACCAAGTGTGCTTGTGCCATGAGCCTTTGGCTCTCGAAACTTACCCTCCACGCTTGACTGGATCATTGTCACAACAGGATTCCTGGTTGCATCTGCTCATAGTATGAAACCGTACCACGGCAGTTGTCGGCATCCAGTAAATCCTCTAACGAATTGCAAAGTAATCCGTATTTTCAAACCCGCGGGCCTCAATTTGCATCTGAAATGATCCAAACGCTCAAGATGTTCATCGAGCGATCGACAAGGCCTTCACGATGACTCCAAGCCCACCGACTGGACTTGCCCAGGCTCGTACGCCGTTTGAGTTTAAATCTGCTGCGCATTTGTTGTTTATTGAGCGAGAGCAAGCGACCAACCTCGAGGAGTTGTCGCAATCACTTCGGACCTGCCCTGAGCAGTCGATATTCCAACACACTTTCCGGACACTCGAGGAGCATCATTTTATCAAGGAAGGCTTCTCCAACGATTTCGCACAATGGGCCTACACCAATTTGCGGGAAGTCGGCTTGGGGGAACGATTAGCAGCGCTAGATGTGCGTGAGTTCACGTCATTGGCGAAACTGCGGGAACGACTGATTCAGATTGTCGAAGAATTCACGGCGGTTACGCCAGAAGCGAAAGAGTGCAGTTCGAAAGCGCCGTTCTATTTCTGCTCATCCAAAATCACAGTTCTGCCTACTCAACGTATCGTCAGCACCCTTGCGGAGTTTGTCGCTGCCTTGAAGGAAGTCAGCCTCCACTCGATTCACTATCACTTCATCGAGGCGCGGCTGCGCCGGAAGCTGGAAACCAATGATTTTTCTATCTGGTTGAGCCGCGACTTAGGACTGGACCGCGAGGCTCAGCTGCTCAATAACGTTGATATCTACACGTCGACCCTGGAAGGCGTGCGCCGCAAGATTATTCAAATTCTGCAAAACGTGAACTGACAACTGAGACGAATAGAAATGCCAGAACCCATCGGTTCGAATGCGGAGATGTTGCAGGGAGCGCCTGCGACTGAGGGCGCATCGACAGAAACTAAAGACACGAGTGCGCCCAATCAGGTTCACGCGCGTCGAAAGCCTCAAATCTCTGAAACGCCCCCACCGCCTCCTCCCGCACCGACGCTGGCGGACTACGAACCGATCATTGGTAAATCGCAGCTTGATGAATTGCGTTTCGTGGCCCGTGCCCTCAAGGGAAAGCGAGTGAAAATGGTCAATTCCACTGCCTTGGGGGGAGGAGTGGCCGAAATGCTTAATCGCCTCGTTCCTCTGCTCGACGCACTCGAGGTCAAGACCAAGTGGGAAGTAATCGCTGGAGGCAATGATTTTTTTGAGGTGACAAAAGGATTTCATAATGCGTTGCATGGCGCGGATTTCACCTTCACGCAGGCGGCACGCGACGTTTTCCGGGCGACCACCGAGCAGAATCGTCAACGGATGACCTTCGACGAAGATTTTGTTGTCATTCACGATCCGCAGCCGGTCGGCTTAATCGCTTCGAAGTCCGGCTCATCACACTGGGTTTGGCGCTGCCATATTGACCTTTCTCACCCGAACCCGGAGGTATGGAATTTTCTCCAATCCATGGTTGAACGTTACGATGCTGCAGTTTTTTCCTCGCCAGCATTTGCGCGCCGGCTGGCAATTCCGCAAGCGCTTTTCTATCCGTGTATCGATCCGCTCTCAGAAAAAAATAAAGATCTGGATGAGAAGTACATTCAAAGCGTTTGCGACAACTTCGGCGTGGATCGCTCCCGGCCGATCGTGACGCAGATTTCGAGATTCGACCGGTTCAAAGATCCACTGGGAGTGATCCAGGCCTACAAAATGGCAAAGAAATATGTTGATCTTCAGTTGGTGCTTGCAGGGGGCGGCGCAACTGACGATCCCGAGGGGGCCGTTGTGTTGAAAGAGGTTCACGAAGCGGCCGGGGATGATCCCGATGTCATCATTCTGGACCTGCCGCCATGGTCAGCGCTGGAAATCAATGCTCTTCAGCGGGCGTCGACGATCATCGTGCAAAAGTCACTCAAAGAAGGTTTCGGGTTAACGGTTACGGAAGCCCTCTGGAAGGCCAAGCCAACAATCGCCAGCGCCGTCGGCGGCATTCCTACTCAAGTAATCGACAAGCTTACCGGTGCCCTTGTGCATTCCGTCGAAGGATGCGGATATCAAATACGTTATCTCCTAACGCATCCGGAATATGGCACTCAGTTGGGCAAGAATGGCCGAGAACACGTGAAAGAGAATTTCCTAATGACCACCAACGCTCGGCGTTGGGTGCTACTCTTTCGAATTCTCTCCGGGCTGACCTCCTAAGTACGAAAGAACCCGACGATAAGCTTCGCCATGCCGAATTGTACAGAAACTACAGTATGGATTTAGTTTTTTGCTGTTTCAGAATGGAGGTCGAAATACGTACACATTACGTCGCTGACTGACTGCATTGTCTGAACATGCCCGCGGCGTTTCTGTACTTCGCGGGTGAGGGAAGACTGAATCTTTATTTCAAATGTTCTTCGTATTGCCTGCTCGCGCTCCTGGTTGGAACGAGTTATTTGCTTGGGTCAACTACCATCTGATTGCAGTTCGATCGAGTCCCAAGGCGCTGCGTGTTTACCAACCACATTCAGCGAACAGACACGCGTTGGAGCCCGGGCTCGACAAGCATCCGAGACCCCTCTCTCGATTGCAGAAAACTGGAACGTCGGGTCGTCAAGCTCGACGTTCGACCAAGCCGATTCATTAGTCACAACCCAAACAACTTCGCGGGCCGAGGGCTTTCATTGGGGACGCGCCCTGCTCGAGTCGTTTACTTTCCTTTCTATCGAACAAGCTTACGTTGTTCATGACGACTATCGATGGGTTACCTCGGAGAATGGCATACCGTTCAACCATTATTGGCGTGATTACAAGCAGTCTCTACACACTTGGGTTAATTCCGGGTGGGATGACGGGGATGCAGTTCTATACAGCTATGTAGGGCACCCGATTCAGGGTGCACTGACTGAATACATTCAGATTCAGAATGATCCGAAAGGTAGGGATCTCGAACGTCTCCAATGCGAATCTTGGGACGCAAAATCCCGAGCTTAATTCCGTCCAAATCGTGTTTGGGTATCGATGGCACCGATAATTCGTGT
>Ga0070731_10004965_pt1 | contig 11147 bp, 9 predicted proteins | sample Coa_R1_2_FD_66448 | JGI IMG/M metagenome (GOLD analysis project Ga0070731, IMG submission 66448) | Surface soil microbial communities from Centralia Pennsylvania, which are recovering from an underground coalmine fire - Coalmine... | ecosystem: Environmental > Terrestrial > Soil > Unclassified ... | reverse complement strand
GCCGCGACCGGAAGGGCCGCCAAGGCGGTAAGAAGTTGTCGACGATCCATAGGTAAAACTCTACACGAAGCAAGGTTCGAAAGAAACCGTGCCAGCCCGACGTGGTTACGGCGAGAATAAGAGGAAACTGCTGATGCCCCCGACTGACGCCTCCACACCTTTGAGAACCATTCCATCGCTCGATGGAATGCGGGCGTTGTCGATTGGGCTCGTCATTCTTTCGCACTGCTGGTCCTCGATGCCGCCGGGAGTGAGGAAGATCCCGATCGTTCCCGCAATCCTCTCGGATGGCCATCTTGGCGTCGCCGTTTTCTTCGTGATCAGCGGATATCTCATCACGCAACTTTTGTTGAAGGAACTGGACGGCAGCGGAACGATTTCCTTAAAGCGATTCTACTTTCGCCGTTCCCTGCGCATCTTTCCCGCTTTCTATGTCTTTATGGGCGTCATGGCGATCCTGTGGGCGGCGGGGATAATCCCCGAACATTGGCCCAGCTTCATCGCCGCTGCCACGTATACGCGGGCGTATTACAAAGATGCACAGGGATATTTCATCGCCCATACGTGGTCGCTGAGTATCGAAGAGCAATTCTATCTGGCTTGGCCGCTGCTTGTGTTGCGGCTGAGGCGGAAGCGCGCTCTTTACGCGGCCTTAGCAAGCATCGTCCTGATGCCTTTAGGGCGTTTCGCTATGTACTGGATTACGCCGAGCCTGCGCGGTCACGAGGGCTATATGATCCAGGGTTGGATCGATACCCTTATGATCGGCTGCCTTCTCGCCTTACTAAAAGGAAATCCGCGGTGGGAGCATTGGCATCGACGCTATCTCAACGCCTGGACCACGGCTGCCATGGCGGCAATCGCGTTCATAGTCACGCCGTACATCCATAGCAGACTTGACGGAAGAATTGCCGGCGCTTATGGCCTATTGGTGTTCTATAGTGTTCAGCCGCTTTGCATCGGGGCGGTACTTCTGTACGTCGTGGAAAATTCCCGCTCCCTAGCCGGACGCGTTTTGAACAATGGTCTACTGCGGCACGTCGGAATGGTGTCCTATAGTCTCTACTTGTGGCAGCAATTGTTCACGGCTCCTGAACTGCACCTTTTCCCGTGGGGATTGCTCTATCTTTGCGTTGTTGCGGAGGCTTCTTACTGGCTGATCGAGCAACCTGCGCTCCGTCTTCGAAGCACAATGGAGCGCAGGTTTCGAGGGTTACCGTCTCTAACTACAACTACTGCGGGATAATTTGTCTCGCCAGCGGGGCCGTCGAGGTAACGCCCGTCCCGCTCACCGTGGAGCAGCCCGTCGTTCCCGGACCGCCGGCGCAACCCCACCAATTCTGGGTTGCCATAATGGTCCCACTGCCAAGGTTGTCGATCCCGATGCCGTTTTCGTCGAAATTGTTCAGATGGATTTGAACATTGGCGCCGGTCTTGATCGCCACGGAAACTGCTTCGTCCGTAATAAAGTTATTGGTAATCACCAACCCGGTAATCGGTGAGACGCCGAGCACATTGATCCCCGTCGGTCCAGGCGTCGCGGCATCCTGAGTATCGGCGGCGTTCCCGCTGATGGTATTTCCCGCGATGAGGATATCCATCATCACCTGGCCTGGCGCATGAGAGTGCATGGTGACGCCCGGAAGTCCATTGCCGATCAAGGTGTTGTTGATCACCACGTGGCTGTAATTCTTGGTCCCGGGGATCGGGTCGAAAATACCTACGCCCGCGCCGGCTCCAGGCAGCCCAAGTCCGTTATAGATAGACGTATTTCCGGCGATCGTAACTCGATAGATGCCGGGTGACGGCCCGATGATATTCGCCGCCGGCGGGTGCGATGCGAGAGTGATCCCGCAGGCGTACGGATTTCCGGTTACCGTGTTGCCGGTGATCAGATTGTCGTGGGTTGCCCCGGTTTCATCGCTGGACAGAATTCCGCCGGAGTTGAAGTCAACCAGGTTGTTGGCAATGATCGAGTGATCCACGGCCATCAGATGGATACCTTCGCCGCAGTCCATGGATTCCGATGTCTCGAACGCCGGCAAACCGATGCACGTCGCCGCCGTTGGATTGAGACTCTTGGTGTTGTTCGTGACGTGGTTCTGCGAGATGGATACCGATGACGCATTGGTCACCAGGATCCCCTCAAAGTTCGCGTTTTCAACCGTGAAGTTCCGGATGGTGACGTTGCTGAGACCGGCATTATCGAAGCCGTCAACGTAAATTCCGTTCGCCATGCCCGTAGCGTCGATAAATGTCACGTTCGCGCCCGCGCCGAGGAGCGTGATCGGGATCTTGATCAGCACGCTCTCTTTGTACGTACCCGCGGCGACCTGGATGACATCATTGGCACTGGCGCCGCCGAGCGCGGCAGTGATGGACGGGTAGCAATTCCCGGCGCCTCCGGGCGCCACGCACGACGTCGCGGCGGACGCTGGCCGGCACGTTCCGGCAATCAGCGCGAGAGACAATGCGCTGAACGCAATTCCTGAACGAAATCCTTGCTTCTTCTGGATCGTGTGAACACTCGTCTGGCAAGGTGACTGCATGCATTCCTCCTATTTTTGTTACTTTTTTGGGATTCCCGTTGGGGTAAACCGGATTGAAGTATAGCCTGCGGATGTCTTTATGGCAAGGAGACGCGAAAATCAGCAGCGTTTCGCGTATCCGCAGATTTTTTCGTGGATTATTGGATCCTTGCCACGCCCTCGGCAACGGCTGGAAAATCCTTCATTACGGCAGGGTCGTGGCCTGTGAGAATCAGCCTCGGGCTCGCGGCGAGCTGTTTCATTCGGTCCTGTGCGCGCAGATTCGACTCGGCGTCGAGCGTTGCCGCGATAGGGACGTGCTTTTCCAGATTCTCCTTCAGGTACACGTTGTCGCTTGCGAGCACGACGGTACCGCTCGCGCTATTCACGCCGATGTATTGCGATTGATAAGTATGCTTGCCGCCGATGTAGCAAGTGATTCCCGGAATGATTTCCTGCGCGTCCCCGTTCACCAGGCCGACGTGTCCTTCGATGTTCAGCTTCACCAGCCCTAGCAAATCCTCCGGATCAGCCGCGGTACGCTTATGCCCCTGCCAGGCTTCGCCGGCGTAGTATTCGAGCTCATCCTTCTGAATCCAGACTTTGGCTTTCGGAAATAAATCGAATCCGTCGGCGTGATCCCAGTGAATATGGCTGATTATGACGTCGGTGATGTCTTCCGGTTTGAGTCCAACACGCTCCAGAGCCTCCGAAGGTTTTTGGTAATCGGCCGGATGCCATTGGCGCATGAACTGGTCGCGATAAAAACCGCAATCGAACAGGATGTTGCGGCCTTCGCCCTTGATCAGCCACACCATCATTGCGATGTCCATTTTCCGAGACTTGTCAGCGCCCGCGACCAGTCCGGCTACTGAAAAATCCTTCAACGTCGCATAACGAATTCCATAAACCTCGTATTTCGGCTTGGGCTGCGCGCTCAGGAGTCCAGCAAGCGCGACGCCGGCGAGAACCTTGCTGATCTTCATCCGGACTCAGCCCCTCTTCTTCTCTGCCACGGCTGAATTGTGGAGCGCGCGAATGTATCCCATACTGTACGACCAGCCGTTTTGCTTTCCAGCGGCCATCCCAGGCACATGGTCGGCGATGAGGTTGCCGCGGAAATCGATGTCGACCAAAGTCTTCATCAGCTTCCACATGTCGGTGTAGCCGTTGTCGATGTAGGTTTCCACAAAGTCGGGAATCGGGCCCGTGACGTTTCGAAAATGGATCTTCCAGAGCTTGCCCATCTTCTGAAACGCGCGGGCAGCTTCGTAGACATCTTTGCCCGTGTACTTTCCGCCTTCCGCCCACGTTCCGCAGCAAAGGCAGACTCCGATGTTCGGTGAGTTGGCAATCTCGAGCGCCCGCACATATCCGTCGAACGTACCGAAGATATGCCTTGGGATGCCGCCCAGCTCCGGGACCGGTGGATCGTCAGGATGGATTCCGATGCGTACTCCCGCCTCTTCAGCCACCGGAGCGATCTGGCGAATAAAGTATGTGTAGTTGTCCCACAGCTCTTCTTTCGAATACTTGCGCCCGTGCGTCAACGGGCCTTCATAAGTTTTACCGTTCCAGAAGCCCTTGGCGTTGGCTGTGTGAAACGCGCGCGATTCACCGCCTCCGCGCGTCGTTTCCGGCGTGCTCGACCAGATGCCATTGGCCATGTGCGCGTAGGTGATATAGCCAATGCCGGCTTTGCCGGTATCGCGAATATACTGTTTCAGCCACTCGATTTTCTGGTCGCGTCCGGTCAGGTTCAGAGTGATCTCCTCGATATTGCGGTTGTCGTTGTTGGAGATGTTCCAGACCTTCAGCCCGGCCGCCTCGACGCGTTTCTTGATCGCCAGAAAATTATCCAGCGTCGCATGTCCGTTGGCTGTGCCGACGTTCAGGTACTCCACGCCCATCTGCTTGATCCAGGTCAGATCCTCGTCGCTGACGTTCTCGGAGACCTGCATGGAGATCTTGATGCCGGGAGACAAAGGATCGAGCTTGCGGCTTGTTGCAAGCGGCGTAAAAGCGGCCGCAACCGCCGCCGTGGAGAAAGCCCGCCGGGTCAATTCGTTCATGGAATCCACTCCTGGTTCCTGATAATACACCGCCCAATGAGAACATATCCGGACCCGCTTGCTGCCGCGCGCGGTTCGGTTGCGATGCACCGAACCGCGCACGAAGTGAGCAGGTCCCGACGCTTTCTCAATGTTGCCCTTCAATGCGATCGCCGCGCCGGCGAAGCAAATCGTGTCAAACTACGGATGATCGAAAGGCGGTGCCTCGTGAATCGTGCGGTATCTTTGGTTTTACCCCTATTTTTGACGTTCGCGTCGGCCGCGACAGCGCAACACCTGCTGGTTCTGAATAAAGAAGGATCTGTCGCGATCGTCGATCCGGTCACCCAGAAAGTGCTTGGTCGCGCGCCCACGGGCGAGGGCCCGCACGAAGTAGTCGCTACCACCGACGGCAAGCTGGCAGTGGCATCGAATTACGGCTCCGGTCCAGCTCCCGGCCACACCCTGAGCGTGATCGACATAGCCAGCCGCAAGGAGATACACCGCGTCGATACGACGCCTCTGATGCGCCCGCACGGCTTGTTCTCGATCGACGGAAGGGTGTACTTCACGGCGGAAGGGAGCAAGGCGATCGCCCGTTACGATCCGGCAACCAACAAGATCGACTGGCTCCTTGGCACCGGCCAGGATGGAACTCACATGGTCTACGTAACCAAGGACCAGAATCTGATCTTCACATCGAACATAGGCGCGGGCACAATTTCGATCTTCGCCAAAACGGGCACAGGGCAGGACTGGCGGCAAACCGTAGTGCCAGTGGGCCCGGGTCCGGAGGGTTTTGACGTGACGCCCGACGGCAGGGAGTTGTGGGCCGCCAACTCGGGAGACGGGACGGTCTCGATTGTGGACATCGCCGCGAAGAAAGTGACGCAGACATTTCCTGTGGGCGCCAAGCGGTCCAATCGCTTGAAGTTCACGCCCGACGGCAAGCGCGCGCTAATTTCGGATCTGACCAGCGGCGAGCTGATCGTGGTCGACGTGGCTTCGCGCAAGGATATTAAACATCTGAACGTCGGCAAAGGCGTCGCTGGAACGCTGGTGTCGCCCGACGGGTCGCGGGTCTACATGGCGGCGACCAACGATAACTGGGTGGCCGTGGTCGATTTGAAGACTCTCGAACTCCTTAGCCGGATCTCCACCGGCACTGGACCCGACGGCATGGATTGGACCACCAGCCGTTGACGGATATCGCGAAAGTCGCGGTCGTTACCGGCGCTGGCAGCGGCATCGGCCGCGCGGCTGCACTTGCAATGCTCGGGGCGGGATATTCCGTAGCGCTCGCCGGCCGCCGCGCAGCCCAACTGGAGCAAACTGCCAAAGTCGCAACGTCCGGCAAAGCTCTGGTTGTTCCTACGGATGTCAGCCAGCCTGATTCCATCAGGCAATTGTTCGCCAAAACTAAGGAAGCCTTCGGCCGGCTGGATGTTCTGTTCAACAACGCGGGCATCGGCGCGCCCGCGATTCCCATGGAAGATCTGACGCTCGATCAATGGAACGCGGTCGTAAGCGTGAACCTGACCGGCGTTTTCCTTTGCGCGCAGGAAGCCATCAAAATCATGAAGGCGCAGGATCCGCGCGGCGGACGCATCATCAACAACGGGTCGCTTTCCGCTCACGTTCCGCGGCCCCGTTCGGCGCCCTACACAGCGACCAAGCACGCGGTCACCGGCCTGACCCGCTGCATATCGCTCGACGGACGCCAGCACGATATCGTGTGCAGCCAGATCGACATCGGAAACGCCGCGAGCGAAATGACCGAACGAATGACCACCGGCGTTCTCCAGGCCAACGGGACGACCGCTCCCGAACCGCGCATGGATCTGAAACACGTAGCCGATGCCGTGCTGTACATGGCGAATCTTCCGCTGGACGCCAACGTGCAATTCATCACCGTAATGGCAACGAAGATGCCATTCATCGGCCGCGGCTAGCGTAGCGCTAGTTTAACGCGCCCCGGAAAACCCGCTTGCCGGCGCGCGAGAGTCAGCGGTCCCGCATGTTTTTTCGACAACCTCTTGCCGCCAGACCCACTAGCGGCCACTCGCCCAGTCGTACTGCGCCGCAGCCTGATCGATCACATCCGCCAAATCCTCCGGCGGCAGCAATCGCTCGTTGATCAACTGCTTCCCGGCGAGCGCGATTTTTCCCAAATATTCGTCCCGGCTCGTATAGCGCTCCTCCAGCGAACGCCGCGAATCGCCCGCCCTCTTTTGCGCTCGCGTGCGCGCGAAGGGATACATGGAACCGGCCTCGCCCAGAAACTGGTCAGACGACCCCAGCCCGGCCCCCCGGTAATTCCAGCCCGCATACGTCGCAACCGGAACCTGAACTGACGGCAGACGGATTCCCGCCCGTGCATTGCCATCCTGATCGACTTCTGGCACCAGCCCACCGTACGGCTTGCCGACATGCGGCGGTTCGAAACCGACGATTCCTTTGCTCCAATGCGGTCCGAAATCGAGGCGATACGTGATTAGCATCGGCGGAGGCAAGCGAAGGTCGGGAATCTTCGGCCATCCGGCAGCTTCAGGCCTGGTCAGCGTCCCGTCGGAGATTCTCGGATAGCGGCTCGCGGGAGGCTCGGCGTTCTCCGTAACCCAGGCATCCATCGCTGTGAGAAGCGCGCGAACCACCGGCGTGCGATCCAGCGTGCTGAGCGGCGCCGCCGTTCCGCCGACCGGCGCCGGGGGCCACGGACCAACGTAATGAGGGCCGGCCGCAATCGCATAAATCCGTACGCTCGAAGGAGGGTCAATATCGTGCTGCCCGGCAGGGTCGGTGTGAATCAGCGATCCCGCGCGATTGAAATATTCGGAGTTGCTCAGGATATGAAACATTTTCGGCGCGACGTGCCGCGCCTCCGCCCGCGTAAGCAATGCGCCCGTCGCGCCCGTCAGCGGATCGGTTTCCGGACCATCCGTGAACGGAAACATATCGACGGGATAGAAGATGTTGAAGAACTGTTCGGCATCGCGCGAGGCCTGCGCGAAGCGATGGTTGAAGGACCCGCGTCCCGCCCCGCCGACTTCGTCGATGACGCCGTCAAAAACAATGCGCCCCTGCTCATCTTCGTTGAAGCCCTCATAGAGAAAGTGCCGCAAAAAGCGCCCGCTTTGGGAAACACCCCATCCGTACGCCACACGAATTCCATGCAGCGGATTCTCCGCGCCATCGGCACGCTTCAAGAAGCTGATCAGATCCCGAGTGCCCGCCAGCCCGCATCCCACCACGCGCGGATCGCGTGCGCGGTAAACGACGTCGTAAATGCGACCCAGTTCGAAGCCGCCGTCGACGGCGACACTCGAATCGTTCAAGAAGCGCCACTTTTCGCGCGAAACAACGCGCGGCGCGTCCGTCGGGCGATCGCGCACCGTCATCACATTTTCAGAGCTCGCGGGATCGTCGACGGGATAAGCGCGATGCCCGCGATCCGTCAGCGGTCCGCTGTCGGATTTTGCGTTGGGAATAAAATTTCCGCGAACCAGGCCTGTGATTTTGTTACCGTGATCGGTCGCGATCGGCATGTCCATCCGCATCATGCCCTCGGGAACATCCCATTGCCAGCCCATCCACAACAGCGAATACCCGAGCGTCATCAGCCGCCCGTCGCCGAACTCCGCCGCCGTTTTCGGATCGGCGCTGCCCAGCGCTTTCTGAAAGGTCCGCAAGAGCGCTTTGCCGCCGCGATTGCCTACTTCGTAGAGCAATCGCCCGTTGCCGCGTCCGGAGTCGACCGGCTTCAGCAGGTAGAAATCCGCCGTGAATTCGACCTCGCCGCGTTTGCCGCGGGGCGCCAGCGCCAGATCGACGATCGCGGCGTTGGCGGGCGTGGATGGGTCCAGCGCGAACTCGATCTTGCCTACCAGCTTCTCGTATGGACCGGCGGCGCCGAAAGGTTTTCCGCCCAAAACCGCTTCACGCCGCTCTACGCGGATCTTTACGACTTTCGCGTCCGCCGCAGTCGCCGTCAACAGTGAAATCAGGATGGCGAATCTCAGGGTCATAGACTCGCCATTCTATCGCGGACGAGTCTTCTTCCAGTGTCTATTTCCAGTCTGGGTGTTCGGAAAGACTCAAGGTGTTTCCATCAGGATCTTTGAACCACGCAACTTTCGCACCCGTGGGCGTGGTCCAGATCCCCAACTCATCCTGGGGCATTTGACCGTAACGCTCGAACCGGACGCCGGCTTGCGTCAGTTCCGTGACGGCGCCTACGATGTCGGGCACCTGCCAGCCCAGAACCGTCCCCGGAAATGCAGGGAGCTGCTTGCCCATGCCGAGCCGCAGCATGATGCCGTTGGCTTCGAAAACGAGCGCGAACGGCGGCTCTTCGCTCACCAGACGCAGGCCGAGTGTGTCGCGATAGAACTCCTTCGCTCGGGCGACATCCACGATGGTGATGAAGCCGATAATGTTGTACTTGCCAAGACCGCCGCTTTGCTGAGGCATGCATCCATGATGTCACCACCTCGCGCGGCCAAAAAAGAAGGCAGTACGATTCGGCGTACTGCCTCTTTTTAAAACGCCTTTACTGAACGTCGGTCACTTTCCCGCCATTGAAGGTAATCTTCATGTCGGGATAGACGTAGATCTTCTTCGGTCCCAGATCGACGATGCTCTTCGGCGCTCCGAGAATCCCGGTAACCTCGTCGAACGTCTGCCCGAGGGCAATCGTCTTGGGAGGTCCTGCGGGGGCCGCCGCAGCCGGGGTCGCGCCGTCCGCCGGCACGTCCGCCAAGGCTTCCTTCTCTACTTTGTCAGCCTCCTGCAACTGCTGGTTAATCTGAGCCGCGGCCTGCGGATCGGGTGGCGGCGCTTCCGCAGCGAAGTCCGCCTTCACCGGCGCTGCCTTTGCGGACGCCGGGATCGCCGGGAGACCACCCTTCGACTGGTTCGCCTGCAGATCGCCCATTCCCGCGCTGATGGTCTCGCGCATGTGATTCTGCATATCCTGAAGATCCGCGAGAGCGACAGAGACCGTCGCGCCTTTCTTGCATTCGACACCGCCCTTGGTGGACAACATCACCAGGTTCGCGGCCGTGGCGTCCGCCGCTGGCGGTCCAGCGAGCTGAAGTGCGTCGCCTTCGCTCACGGCGCATTCGTTTCCGTTGGCGTCAACCACATCGATGGCAGCGCCGGCGATGAAAACATGCTGGATGTTATCGCTGAGCATCCGCGCGATTCCGCTCGATGCCGGATCCGGCTCTTCATGCCGCGCGGCCAAAGTGGCTTCCTGATTTTCAAGCGCGAGCTGACGTTTTACTTCGTCGGCGATCATCTGCTTGACCTCCGGCGTAAGGGCGACGGCATCCGGCGCTGGCGCCGGTGGCGGCGCCTGGGCAGCCGCGGCTTGGGCAGCAGCGTTTGCAGCCACATTTGCCTGATACGCAGCCATCAAGGTTTGCGAAACCAGGTAATCGGTCAGCCACAGCGATGCCGTCGGATAAACCGGATAGGGCGTGAAGTAGGCGCCGTAATACCCATACCACGGGTTTCCGACAAAGCCCCATGTGTACCGCACCGGAACAACCCACGGATTGTAGGCCCATCCATAAAACGCAGGCGCGTAGTAAACAGGCGGGGCGTACCCTTCCAGGTACACGCCGTGATACGGATAGCGCCGGTAAAAATGATCGTAAGCGCGCCCATCGCGGTAATACGTGCGGTGCGCGTATTCGTGTCCGCGATACATGTAAGGACGTTGCACGTAACCCCGTCCTCCGCGTTCGGCGACGATCCGGGAGTGGTCCGCCCGCTCCATCGCCACCCGGCGATTCCCATTCAATCCATGATGAACGTCCATCCCATGGGCATGGACCTCGGCAGGCCGTCCGTTCGCGCGAGTGCGCACCTCAGCGCCGTGCGCCGTATGCACTGTGTGACTTCCGGCAGGCGCCGGCCGCCCGCCGCCTGGACCCCTGCTCGATGCCGTGGCTCCTCCACGTCCCGAAGCGCCGCCCGGTGAACCGGCTCTCCCCGCCGGCGAGGCACTCCGCCCCGCTGTCCCGGCGCCCGTTGATGGGCCCCGTCCCGCAGTCGTGGCGCCTCTGCCTGCTGTCGTTGGTCCCCGGCTGGCCGTGCTTGCGCCAGACGTCGTCGGACCTCTGCCGGCGGTACTTGGACCTCGGCTGGCGCCGGACGCGCCGCCTGCAGCGTGACCCGCGGGCGCGGCCGCCTTCGCCGGAGCAGCCGCTTTAGGCGCGGCGTGCGCCGGAGCCGACGGTTTCTTTTCCTGAGCCGACGCCATCAAGGCGCCAACGACCACCATTAATGTGCCGCATAAGAATCGGTTTGAGGAGTGAGTTCGGAACAGGTTCATGAGATTCTCTTTCTGCTAAACAAGCTAGTTTGACGCTTACTGGACGTCGGTGACCTTTCCACTGACAAACGTCACCTTGATGTCCTTGTAGTAGTAAATCTCTTTCGTGCCAACTTTGGCGATCTTGACCGGTTGACCGAAATTCTCCACCACTTGGTCCTTCGTCTGCCCCAGGGAAATTGTCTTAGGAGGCGCAGCCGGATCGTCGGCTGGCGGCGGAGGCGGCGG
>Ga0070731_10004964_pt1 | contig 11149 bp, 6 predicted proteins | sample Coa_R1_2_FD_66448 | JGI IMG/M metagenome (GOLD analysis project Ga0070731, IMG submission 66448) | Surface soil microbial communities from Centralia Pennsylvania, which are recovering from an underground coalmine fire - Coalmine... | ecosystem: Environmental > Terrestrial > Soil > Unclassified ... | reverse complement strand
TCGATTATCTGATCGGGCGCGGGTGGCGCTGATGCAGCCGGGGCGGTGCGCCCGAAAATGGTGTAATCCCAAATGGCCTTAGAGGGCGGGACCCACTGCGGCTGCTGATGCTGGTTCGCATACTCGACGATGACGCCGAGCCCGAAGTTGCGAATGTTGTCCTGCGGCGCGCCAAGAATCCAGATTCCCGGCTGGTTCATATCAACGAAAGCATCGGCGCGCTCGCCGGGGCCAAGCAGGAGCACGTCGACGGGTTGCGGCGAGGGTACGGCATTGCCATCGAGCGCGAATACGCGGAATTGGTGGCCGGGAAACGCAATGCTTTTATTTTCGATCGCGCTGGCGTTGAGGATGTGCATAAGCAGGCGCTGGCCTTGCTTCACGCGAAGCGGCTCGCCGAAGCCGAGGGCTTTGTCGTTGATCGAGTACATCGACGAACTTACTTCGAGGCCATTCGGACGCGCGTCCAACACGGCGGGCCTTTCGGGTTGCGGGCCGCTCTGAGCTTCATCGTCATCATCCATCAGTTGCGATGTGAAGAAGGGTTCCCAATCGCGCAGCGCGAGAAAAAGTTCCTGATCGTAGTGCCCCGGATCCTGTCCCGAATCGACCATGACGAATCCGAACTGGCCCGTATACGTGCCTTTGTGCAGATCGTCCATGGCCATTGCGTGGGAGTGATACCAGCGGGTACCCGCCGGTCCCGGCGTGAACTGAAAGCGGCGCTGGCCGTGCGGCGGGACGGGCGGCGTTTCCTCCTCTTCCACGCCGTCAACTTCGGCGGGAATCAGAAAACCGTGCCAGTGGACGAATTCAGGCGTGTCCGTGCCATTGATAACGTCCACAGTGACGGGCTTGCCTTCGCGCATTCGAAGCACAGGGCCGGGAGAAGAACCGTTGTATCCGATGGTGCTGATGATGCGGGTTGGGGCGAGCTCGACAGGAACCGGGGCGATGCGGAGCGTGATGTCCGCTCTGGCACCTGACTGCGCGGATTGTGCCGACGCTTCGGAGGGGTAAGGTTTCGGAGGCGTCCCCTGCATCTGTTGGCTGGCAAAAGCCTTTGCCCCGCTGAGGCCAAGCGCGGCTGCGCCACCAAGTTTTATGAACGCCCGTCGCCGCACGGCTCCCCCGCAGCTTCGGTGATGGTTGGAGATGGGTACGCCAATCTGTTAGGCTCTCCTTGCGCATCAAAGTATCTCATGAAGTGTGATGTATGAAGCTCGCGCGGCGAATTTCGGTTGCAACAATCCTCGTAGCCTTCAGCGGAAGTCTGTTAGCCCTCCAATCGAACGGATATCAATTTTACGGATCGAGTCCTTATGCGCCGGTGACCCCCGAGCAGGCTAACGAGAAAGCGGAGTTCTCCTGGTCGCGCCTGCAATACACAGCGGCGCAGCGAAGCTCGGGCGGCTTCGGCGGTGGCGGGTTCGGTTACGGAGGATATGGATACGGCGGACGATGGACATGGGGCCAAGATTATCCCAAGGCCGACCGGCAATTCTTGCTGGCTCTTCGCCGCTTAACCCTGGTGAATGCGCGATCAACCGAGCAGGTGGTGGATCTGGACGACGACAAAATTTTCAACTACCCCTGGGTGTACGCCGTCGATGTGGAGGATTGGACCTTCACCCCCGCGGAAGCTAAACGGCTGCACGATTACCTGCTGAAGGGCGGCTTCCTGATGGTTGACAATTTCCACGGCACCGCCGACTGGGAAAATTTCATGAATGGAATGCGGCTGGTTATCCCCGACCGGCCGGTCGAGGATCTCAGCAACTCAGATGAGATTTTTCACGTCTTATATGACCTGAGCGACCGTTTTCAGGTGCCGGGAGAACAGTACATCAACACCGGCCGCACCTACGAGAAGGATGGCTACGTGCCGAAGTGGCGGACCATTCGGGATGACAAAGGGCGCGTGATGGTGGCGATTTGCCACAACATGCACCTGGGAGACGCCTGGGAATGGGCGGACAGTCCCGAGTATCCGGAGCGGTTCGCTTCCATGGCTTTTCGCGTGGGCATCAATTACGTGATTTACGGGATGACGCACTGAGTATCTGAGGCTGAGGTGCGATTCGGTCGAGCGATTGTCGAGAAATGTGCGACGAATGTTCCAATTCCTCTTCAAGTATCCGGCGCCAACATTTTCGAAGGGCCAGCTCGTTTTGCTCGGCTCGTGGCCAAAGTGGGCGCTCTTTTTGGCGATCCTGGCAGCGGCTGCGGGGCTCGGATGGCTGATTCGTTCGCGATTGCCGCGCGCTGCGCCGCGATTGCGAAGCTGGCGGGCGGGAATTATTTGGCTCCTGCAAGCGGCACTCGCTGCGCTTGTGCTGATTTTGCTCTGGCAGCCGGCGATCACGGTTGCGCAGCTCAAGCCTCAACAGAATATTATCGCGCTGCTGGTGGACGATTCGCACAGCATGTCCATCGCGGACGCGGATAGCGGCAACACCACGCGGCTCGCGCAAGGCGTGAATCTGTTGCAGGGCGGCGTGCTGGCGGAGTTGCAGAAGAAATTTCAGACCCGACTGTATAGCCTCGATAGCCACCTCACGCGCGTCTCCAGCCTGAAGGGACTGCAGCCTACGGCGCCCGCAACTCACATTGGTGAAAGTCTGAATCAATTCGTGGCGGAGACTTCGGATCTGCCCATCGGCGCGGTCGTGCTGCTGACTGACGGAGATGACAATTCGGGCGGCATTGACCTGGACACCATTGCCGCGCTCCGCAACCGGCGCATTCCCGTTCATACAGTGGGACTGGGGGCGGAGCAAATGCAGCACGATGTGGAGATTGACGATGCCACCGTTGCGCCGAGGGCGATGGCCGATTCGCGGTTGACGGCGACCGTCACTTTGCACCAACAAGGCTACGCTGGGGCGAAGTCAATGCTTGCGGTTCGCGACGGAGATAAGCTGCTCAGCTCGCGCGAAATCACATTTGGCGGCAATGGGAAAAGTCAATCGGAGACGCTTCTTTTCAACGCGGGCGATGCGGGAGCCAAGGCGCTGCAGTTTACGATCGATCCGATGCCGGGCGAGGAGAGTCGGCTGAACAACGCCGTCACGCGGCTGGTGAATGTGACGTCCGATAAGAAACGCATCCTTTACGTTGAGGGCGAGCCGCGATGGGAGTACAAGTTCCTGCGGCGCGCTGAGGACGACGATAAATTGGTGCAGGTCGCGTCGATGTTGCGGACCACGGAGAACAAGATTTATCGTCAGGGGATCAATGATCCGAAAGAGCTGGCGAATGGTTTCCCTTCCAATACCGACGATCTTTTTGGATACCAGGCGATCATTATTGGCTCGGTCGAAGCGGGATATTTCACGCCCACGCAAAAGGATCTGATCCGGCAGTTCGTCGACCGGCGCGGAGGCGGGCTGCTGCTCTTGGGCGGACGATTTGCGCTCGCTGACGGCGGCTGGGGCGGATCGGAACTTGCGGATCTTCTTCCGGTCAATTTGCCCAATCGAAAAAATACGTTTCAGCGCGTCCCGGCCACCGTCGAATTAACGCAGGCGGGCGCGGACAGTTTGATTTGCCGGTTGGTAGACGACCCAGCGCGTAATGCCGAGCGTTGGAAAACGCTTCCCTACTTGATGGACCATCAAGATGCCGGCACGCCCAAACTGGGCGCTACCGTGCTGGCCGAAATGAAAGTTGGCGGGCGCAAGATGCCGTTGCTGATCACGCAGAATTACGGGCGCGGACGCACGGCGGTGCTCGCTACTTCGGGCACCTGGCGGTGGCAGATGAGCCTTCCGCTGGGCGATACGAGCCACGATATGTTCTGGCGGCAATTGCTGCGCTGGCTTGTCGCAGACACGCCAGATCGCGTGGTGGCTTCCGTGCCGCATCAGGAATTGTTTGACGATGGGCACATCAGCTTTTCAGCAGACGTCCGCGGCAAAGACTATCTGCCCGCCGCTGACGCCAACGTCGAGGCGCAAATCACGGGCCCGGGTGGCGTCTCGGCGAAAGTTGATATGACTCCGGTCCCCGATAAGCCGGGCACGTTCCAGGGCGAATGGACTGCGGATAAGCCGGGATCGTATCTGACTGAGGTGACCGCTCAGCGCGGCGGGCAGGAACTTGGGCGCGACGTATTTACGTTTCAACGGACAGATGGCGTGGCCGAAAATTTTCACACCGAACAGAACCGCGATCTGCTTGAAAAACTTTCGTCGCAAACCGACGGCCGCTACTGGCGTCCGCAAGACTTATCCAAACTCCCCGGCGAAATTTCCTATTCCGAGGCGGGAATCAGCGTTCGCGAGACAAAAGCGCTGTGGAACATGCCTATCGTTTTCATAGTGATCCTGCTTTTGCTGTTTTCTGAGTGGCTGCTGCGGCGAAAATGGGGCGTGATATGAGGCTGAAATCGGCGGCCCTCGCCCTGTGTTGCGGTTTTGTACTCTGCGCGATCCCCGCGCGCGCCGGCGTTTACTACGTCACAGTAGCGGGCTTAGGCGGCGAGCCGGATTACGAGCAGGAATTCACCTCGCTGGCAACCGATCTCGACCGGTTGCTCAAGGCGTCCGGAACGGATGCTCACGTCTACACACTCGATGGCAACGATGCCACTCGAGCACGCATGACGGACGTGCTCGGCAAGGTAGCGAGCCAGGCCAAACCTGACGATGATTTCGTGATGATTCTGATCGGCCACGGCAGCTACGACGGTGTCGAATACAAGTTCAATCTTGTGGGACCTGATATCACCGCAGCAGATTTGGCGGTCCTGTGTGACCGTATCGCTGCGAAGCGGCAACTCATCGTCAATACCACCAGCTCGAGCGGTGGCTCGGTGCCCGCACTTGAGAAGCGCGGACGCTGCGTGATCGCGGCAACGAAAAGCGGAACCGAAAAGAACGCCACCGTATTTGCGCGGTACTGGGTTGAAGCTCTGCACGATCCTGAGGCGGATCTGGATAAGAATGGGGCCATCAGTGCTCTCGAAGCTTTTCAATACGCCACAAAGAAGACGGCCTCGTTCTACGATGCACAAAAACGCCTTGCCACGGAGCACGCCGTCTTCGACGATACCGGGCATCACGACCCGGTGCGTGAGCCAGCGACAGATACGGGGGAAGGCCTGTTACTTTCCAATTTCACGCTAATCCGTCTCGGTGCTGCTCAAAAGGCTTACAACGACCCTGCCAAGCGCGCATTGCTCGCGCAAAAAGAAGAACTCGAACGAAAAATAGACACTTTGAAATACCAAAAGATGGCCATGTCGCAGGATGACTATAAGAACCAGCTTACCGCCGCGCTACTGGAGTTGGCGAAAGTGCAGGATCAACTAGACAAGTGAAACGGGCATACCAATTTGCCACGATTTGCGCCGCATTGCTCGTCGCTGCAAGCGCGGTATGGCCGGCTACACCAGGCGACTGCCATTTACTGAGCAAACACGGCCACGTCAGCGAGGCTCAAGCCTGCTACAAGTCGCTCACACTCGCTGGCGATCCCTATTTTCGCGCTGAAGGATTTTGGGGTCTTGAAAATTACGAACAGGCCAACAACGAATTCCGCCTTGCGGTGGCGCAGAACGACAGAAGCGCCCTGTATTGGGTCCGATGGGGAATGCTCCTGCACGAGCGATTCAATAACACCGATGCCGAAGGCTTGTTCAAAGAAGCCTTGCAGCGCGATCCGAAAAACGCGCGAGCCTACCTTGGACTCGCGCTCGTCAGCGCCGACGGATTTGATAGCAAAGCCATTGATTGGGCATCTAGCGCGCTCGCCATCGATCCTAAACTTGTGGAAGCCCACGAGCTAATGGCGAAGCTTGCTCTCGAAGACTCGCAGACCGATCAAGCCATCAGCCAAGCCGATGATGCAATCCACCTTTCTCCTGACGCTCTCGATGCGATGGCGATTCATGCGGCCGTGGAAGTGCTGGCGGACCGCTCGCCCGATTCATGGTTCGAAAAGATCAAGCAAGTTAATCCCACGTATGGCGAAGCCTACGCAATTGTGGCCCACCACCTCGTGCTGAATTACCGTTACGAAGACGCCGTCGATTATTACCGAAAAGCGATCGCGGTTAATCCGCAGCTCTGGTCCGCTCGCTCGCAACTCGGAATCAATTTGATGCGCCTGGGCCAGGAGGACGAGCCGCGCAAGCAGCTCGAAATGTGCTACCAGAATGGCTACCGCAACGAAGAGACGGTCAACAGCCTGCGCCTGCTCGACAGCTACAAGAACTTCGTCTCTTTTCGCGACCAGAACACAATCATCAAACTCCACAGGAACGAAGCCGAACTCTTGCGCCCTTATGTGGAAGACTTGTTGAAGCGCGCCATGGCGACCTACGACAAGAAGTACAAAATGACCCTACCCGGCCCGGTCCAGGTTGAAGTCTATCCCGACCACGAGGATTTTGCGGTGCGCACCATGGGTATGCCGGGACTAGGCGCCCTCGGTGTCACGTTTGGAGAAGTAGTGGCGATGGACAGTCCCTCAGCGCGCAAGCCAGGCGACTTCAATTGGGCGAGCACGCTCTGGCACGAGATGAGCCACGTTTATATTCTCAGCGCAACCAATCACCGCGTGCCGCGCTGGTTCACCGAGGGGCTGGCCGTCCACGAAGAAACCCAGGCTTCTCCTGAATGGGGCGACCCGATCACGCCGGACGTAGTCGTTGCGCTGCACGACAAGAAGTTGCTTCCTGTTACCGATCTCGATCGTGGTTTTGTACGGCCTGAATATCCCTCGCAGGTAGTCGTCTCCTACTATCAGGCGGGCCGCATCTGCGACTATATACAGGACCGCTGGGGCGCCGACGAGCTGCTCGAGATGGTGCACTCCTTCGCGGCGAAGCAGACAACCGCCGCAACCATCCAGCAAGATTTGAAAATAACCCCGGAAGAATTCGATAAAGAGTTTCAGGAGTGGCTATACAAAGGCGATGGCCGGGTTGCGGCGCATTTCGACGAGTGGCGCACTAAGTTGAAAGATGTGGTCGAACAGGCGAGGAACCACAACTATGCAGCTGTGCTCCAAGAAGGCCCGGAGGTGGTCCAGATGTACCCGCAATATATTTACGACGCGAACGCTTATCAGTTTATCGCCGAAGCCGATCTAGCAAAAGACAACAAACAAGCAGCGGCGGCAATTTTGACTGACTACGAAAAAGAAGGCGGTCGCGACCCGGAGACATTGAAGCAATTGGCGAGTTTGGAGGAAGCACAGGGCTCGCCGAAGGAAGCCGCCGCAACCCTAGACCGCATCAACTATATCTATCCCGAGGATCAGCAGCTTCACGAGCGCCTCGGCAAACTATGGCTCGCCCAGCAGAATTATCAGGGCGCGATCCGCGAATATTCCGCCGTAGTGGCGTTGCATCCGCTGGACAAGGCCACCGCGGAATTCGATCTCGCGCAGGCTTACTTTGACGCAGGCCAGAAAGACAAAGCCGAGGATAACGTCTTGCAGGCGCTCGAAGCCGCTCCCGATTTTCGCCCCGCCCAAAAGCTTCTATTGCAAATCCATAGCTCCGAGAAAGGTAAATAACCGATGGCTGCCGCCGCCGAAATCAATCTTGACTCCGTGGAACTAAAGAAGCGCATTGAGCGGTTTCAGGCCGCGCGCGAGGGCATTCTCGCGCAGGTCCGGCAGGTGATCGTGGGACAGGATGAGGTCCTCGATCAAATCCTTACCGCGCTCTTCGTCGGCGGACATTGCCTGATTACCGGGTTGCCGGGCACCGCCAAGACACTAATGGTCAGGACCATCGCGCAGACGCTCGGCCTCGTATTCAAGCGCATCCAATTCACGCCGGACCTGATGCCCTCAGACATTACGGGCACGGACATCATCGAAGAGGATCCCACCACAGGCCATCGCCGCTGGACGTTCGTCCATGGCCCGATCTTCGGAAATATTCTTCTGGCCGACGAGGTCAACCGCACCCCGCCCAAAACCCAATCGGCGTTGCTGGAGGCCATGCAGGAATTATCGTGCACCGTCCGCGGCAATCAGTACACGCTGCCGTCGCCCTTTTTCGTTTTGGCGACGCAGAACCCCATCGAACTCGAGGGTACCTATCCCCTTCCCGAAGCGCAGCTCGACCGCTTCTTCTTCAACATCGTGCTCGATTATCTGAGCGCGGAAGAAGAGGTGAAGGTCGTCGATCTGACCACCACCACTCATACCGCCCAGGTGCAGCCGGTCACCAACGCCGGAGAGATTCTCGATTTTCAGCAGCTCGTTCGCATGGTGCCGGTCGCCGAATCGCTGGCCGCGTATATCGTCAAACTGGTACGAGCCACGCGCCATAATAGCGGCGTCGCTCCCGATTTCGTGAAGAAGTATGTGAACTACGGAGCCAGCGTGCGCGCTGCGCAATATATTGTGTTGGCTTCTAAGGCGCGCGCGCTGGCAAGGCGCCGCTACCATGTAGCCTATGAGGACGTTGCCGCCGTGGCGATTCCCGTCCTTCGTCACCGCGTGCTCCTAAATTTTCACGCCGAGTCGGATCGCATCGATTCGGACGAAATTCTGCGGCGCTTGATACAGCATATGCCGCCTCCGCAGGGTGCCTGACATGCAACGCTTTCTCGATCCGGCTGTGTTGTCGCGCATCTCGGGCCTCGATCTCGTAGCCAAAACAGTGGTCGATGGTTTTGTTGCCGGCCTCCACCGCTCGCCTGATTTCGGATTCAGCCAGGAGTTCGCCGAATATCGCGCTTACTCCCCGGGAGATGATCTGCGCCACGTGGATTGGAATGTCTTCGCGCGCACCGAACGCGCTTACCTGAAGCGCTATCGCGGCGAGACCAACAGTCTGCTCACCGTCCTGCTCGACGCCAGCAACTCCATGACCTACACGTCGCACGGCGTCACCAAAATGGATTACGCCCGGTTCGTCGCTGCCTCGCTTTTCTATCTCGCCATACACAACCAGCGCGATGCCGCCGGCCTGATCGTCTTTGATGACGAAGTGCGCAATTACATTCGCCCCTCGATTCGTCGCGGACAGTTACACCGCCTTCTAAGCGGGCTCGAATTGGCCGAGGCTCGTGCGCGGACAGATTTCGCCAAGCCGCTCGACCATTTCCAGCAGTTCCTCAGGCGCCGCGGAGTGGTCCTGATCATTTCCGACTTCTTCGAAGCGCCTCAGAAAATTGTGCGGACCATCGAACCTCTGCGATTTCATGGCAATGAAGTTGTGCTCTTCCACGTCCTCGATCCCAAGGAGATTCGCCCCGAACTCGGCGAGCCCGTGATACTCGTCGACCTTGAAACCCAGCAGCGCATCGAAGTAACTCCGGAATACGCGAAGAACGAGTACCGCACAAAAATGAACGCCCACATCTCGGAATTGCGTGAACGCACACAGGGTGCCGGGATGGACTATTTCTTGCTCGTCACCGACCGACCTCTCGATAGCGCTCTCGCGGAATACCTCACGATCCGCCAGGGGAGAAACTGATGGGCGTCTTGGCTCCATGGTTTCTCGCTGGCACCGCGGCGATTGCCGTTCCGATTTACTTGCATCTGCTGCGTCAACACACCTCTGCGCCGCATCCGTTTAGTTCCCTGATGTTCTTCGAGCCTCGGACGCAAACCTCCATCCGGCAGCGCCGCCTGCGTTACCTGGTGCTGCTGGCGCTTCGGCTCGCACTGCTCGTTTTTTTGGTGCTGGCGTTTGCCGATCCCTTCATCAATCGTTCGGCCGCTGGTGTCAAAAGCGAAAAAATGATGATGGTGGTTATCGATAATTCCTTCAGCATGCGCGCAGGCTCGCGACTAGCCGACGCCAAGCGGGAGGCCGTCTCGCTGCTGGCTTCGCGAAATCCCGCGGAACGCGCGCAAGTGATGGAACTGAGATCCAAGCTCGAGGCGCTCACTCAGCCCATTCAAGATGCGGGCGCCCTGCGCGCAGCCGTTCAAAGCATCTCGCCGGGTGATTCGCGCGGCAATTTCGGCGAGCTTGCACGCTCCCTGCGATCGCTCGCCACAAACATTCCCACGCCGATCGAGCTTCATCTTTTCAGCGATATGCAGAAATCCAACATGCCGCCAAGTTTTAGCGACATGGCTCTTCCCGGTAACGTGAAGCTCGTGCTGCATCCCGTGGCAAACGGAAATCCGCTGCCCAATTGGGTGGTCGAAAGTGTGAACGCCCCGGGCCAAGTCTGGCAGCCCAAGAAGGCGCGCGTGCAGGCCGTCATCGCTGGCTACAATACGCCGGAAGCCTCACGTACGGTCTCGCTCGTCGTCAACGGCAAAACAATCGCCACCAAAAAGATCGACGTCCCTGCCAACGGCCGCGCCACCGCCGAATTCGATTCGCTCGACGTGCCTTACGGTTTCAGCCGCTGTGAAGTGCGCATCGACTCCGCCGACGTGCTTCCGGGCGACGATGCAACTCTGTTTGCCGTCGAGCGCTCCGATCCGTCACAAGTGCTCTTTCTCCACGACTCGACTGACACTCGATCCCCGCTTTATTTTGGCTCTGCCCTCAGCGCTGCCGCTCAATCCGCTTTTACGATGGAAAGCGTGCCCGTTCTCCAGGCTGGGAACATTCAATTTTCAAGGTATGCGTTCGTGGTCGTTTCGGATGCAGGTTCCCTGCCCGCCTCGCTGGAAAATGATCTGTCGCAATACGTCCGGCGCGGCGGCAGCGTCTTGATTGCTGCGGGAACTGCTCTTGGCCGCCGGTCGCGCATCCCCATCTTCGGTGCAAACATTTTGCAGGCCCGCTACTATTCGAATGACGGTGGTACCTATCTCACGATTGGCGATGCCGATCCATCCTATCCGTCAATCGCAAAAGCCGATCGCTGGTCGGGCGTGAAGTTCTACTACGCCACGCAAGTTGACGATTCAGGTTCCCGCGTAGTCGCCCGGCTCGCGGACCACACGCCGGTGCTGCTCGAGAAAAGAATCGGCGAAGGCCGCGTCCTGCTGCTTACGTCGGGCTTGGACAATATCACCAACGACTTTCCGCTTCATCCGCAATTCGTCCCCTTCGTCGAGCAGACTGCTTTCTACCTCTCTGGCACCGAGCGCCGCACCGGTTCGCGCGCAGTGGATTCCTTCGTCGAGTTGCGAAACGCGAAAGAGCAAGCGGTGGGCGTCGAGGTGATCGACCCCGACGGCCATCGCCCTCTCTCGATGAAAGACGCCG
>Ga0070731_10004963_pt1 | contig 11149 bp, 5 predicted proteins | sample Coa_R1_2_FD_66448 | JGI IMG/M metagenome (GOLD analysis project Ga0070731, IMG submission 66448) | Surface soil microbial communities from Centralia Pennsylvania, which are recovering from an underground coalmine fire - Coalmine... | ecosystem: Environmental > Terrestrial > Soil > Unclassified ... | reverse complement strand
TTTTAATAAATAGTTACCGCCTCAATTAACAAACCAAACTCTAACAATCCTGTGAAAGAACCGCTTCAATGAAGAAAGATATTCCACACAACGCAATGCTGCGCGAACCAAGACATTCATTGGAGTTTTCTGACTTTTTTTAACTGTGAAACCCAAACGTGCGCTATTCGTTTTCGTAGCGGGGTTGCCGATAGTGATTTGGGCGCTAGTGGAGTTTTCCCGCAACGCAGGCATCGAGCGGGCCGCCGACAAGACCGTTAAGGATTCAATCCCAGTCTTGGAAGAAGCCACTGGGTCAACGCCGCCCCGCAACTTGTCCCGATTAACGGCGCTGGCATTTCCCAGACCCAGTGAATCGATCTTTCCCGACGAGCGGACTCACCTCGAATCAGCGCTGGCAAGTTCGGAAAGTCCGGGTCACTCGGATGACTTGGACAAGAATCGCGACTGGGCCCGGAGCTATCCGAACGAAGCTTTGGCATGGCTATCCAATGCACCCGATAACAAGCAACGCGCAATCATTGCCGAAATTGTATGCCCGCAACTGGTCCAGACGAACATTGAGCAGGCCGTGAGTCTCGCCGAGCGTTGTTATGCCGGAGATACCAATGTTATGCAAAATCTTCTGGATAATCTCGCGCAATTGTGGGCCGAGCGAGACGAATCGGCCGCTTACGCCTGGGCAACATCCAAGCCGCCGGGAGAAGACCGCGACCGCCTGCTGCAGCGCATTGCTTATACTCAGGCAAACTCCGATCCAGCCGAGGCAGCCAGATTAGTGGCTGAACAGATTTCACCTGGAGAAATTCAGAACGAAGCAGCAATCAGCGTGCTGCATCAGTGGGCCCAGCACGATGCCGCGGCGGCAATGGCATGGGCTCAGTCTTTTGCGGTCGGAGATTTGCACGATCGGGCAATCAAAGAAGTCGAAAACGCCACTGCACCACCACCTCAAGCGGGCCTGAACTGATAAACATTTTGAAGTTGATCTAAGAACAAACCCACTCGCCAGACCAGTGGGCTGAAAACTATATGGCTCACTCGGGTGCTACCGGGTTAATCACGGCGGGTCGTGTTTTACCTGACCGTGGAATAAGCCGGAGCTACTAAATACGTTGCAGCAACAAGTCTCTCGTTGCCGCACTACGGCTGTCGCTAATGGACTGAAGAGCTTTATCAATTTGCGCTTGCTCGGGCAGAACTAAATCGACCAAACAAGCAACAATACCTCAAATGAAAACCATAAAACATCCCACAAAACTCCCCCGTGCCCTGGCTGTTGGAGCGGCCACAGGCATGGCGATCATCAGTGCTCACGCGCAGTGCACCATCAACATGAGTTCAACTCAACAGACCATCGACGGGTTCGGATTTTCAACCGCGTGGTGTCCGACGATCAGCAGTTCCCAGGGCGCGGTGCTCTTCGGGACTGGTGGCGGACAACTGGGTTTTACCATCCTGCGCTGCCGGATTGATCCGGGCCAGAATTGGGGCACCGAACAAGCCAATGCCTCGGTGGCTCATTCGTACGGAGCTAAGGTGATGGGGACACCGTGGACGCCGCCTGCGGGCATGAAGAACAATAATAGCACAATCTGTGGCGACTTGCTGTCCAGCCAATACGGTGCCTTCGCAAGCTACTTGAACTCTGCCGCGAACACCATCGGACTGGACTATGTCTCCATGCAGAACGAACCGGATTTTTGTCCGGGCAACTACGAGTCCTGCAATCCAACTGCCACCGAAATTGAAACATGGTGCGCCAACAATGCTCCATCGGTGGGGCGGCCGATCATTGTTGCCGAATCCGATAGCTTTAATGATTCGATGACTGACCCCACGCTTAATAATTCCACGGCAGCCAGCCATATCACCATTGTTGCAGGCCATTTCTATGGCAATGGAAACTATGTCCATCAGAATGCGCTGAACCACGGCAAGCATGTCTGGGAAACTGAGCATTACCTCAACGGCACGGACATTGGCACAGCTATGTCCGTGGCCAAGGAAGTCAGCGACGCGATGAACAACCAGTTCAGCGCTTATCTTTGGTGGTGGATCATGCCGAACGATCCCGCTTCCTTTATCAATGGCACCACAGTGGACATCCGCGGCTATATGCTGGGCCAGTTCGCTCATTGGATTCGTCCGGGTGCAACACGTGTCAGCTCGACTTATAACCCGCAGAGTAATGTTTCGGTCACCGCTTATAACAGCGGCGGTAAATTGATCATTGTTGCAGTCAATACAGGCACGGGCGGAGTGAATCAGCAGTTTGTTATTCAAAATGGCTCGGTTGGTACGCTTGAAGGATATCGGACTTCCAGCAGCCAGAGCATGTCGGATATCGGCGGTTTCACCGTATCGGGCGGCAGTTTTACCGCGAATCTTTCGGGCCAAAGCGTCACTACCTTCGTGCAAACCAGCGGCGGCAGTGGCATTGCCAACGGCACCTACAAGCTCATCAACCTGAATAGCAGTCTGGCTCTGGATGCGACAGGCGCTCAAACCACCAATGGCACACCGCTTGAGCAATGGACCTACCACAGCGGTGGTAACCAGCAATGGACGCTGACAGGTCTAGGCAACAACATCTACAAGATCATTGGTGTCCAGAGTGGCAGAAGCGTGGACATCTTTGGCGGACAAACCGCCAACGGCACGAAGGTTGAGCTTTGGGACTGGAGCGGAGGCAACAACCAGCAATTTGGCTTCTCGGCGACCAGCGGCGGGTACTATCGGATTACGCCGCAGAACGCGACTGAGTCGTGTCTGGATGTCAACGGCGCATCAACGGCTTCTGGAGCCGTCATTCAGTTATGGCAGTGGAACGGTGGCAACAATCAGCAATGGTCACCGCAAGGACCTTGACCAGAAAATGTTGAATCAGTAAACAAGTGCGGCAACGGTTCGTTGCTGCATTTTTATATTTATGAGGTTGACTGTAATTTCACCGCGGGTCGTTAGCGTGGGGATTTCCTTTATTCTAGTGACTACGGCTTGCAGCGCGGATACCGATGATCTCCAGCGAAGCTTTGCCGCCAGGCTGAGCAAAGCCTGCGCTGAAAAGAAAATTGATGATCGATTGAACGCCTTCGCCAACCTCGCGAAGAGTCTATCGTCGTCCGAAATTCCCGAAGCCCTAAACGCGTCGGGAAATCTTAAAGAATTGCGCGAACGGGTTGTCTTCAGCGAATGCATCCTGAAACACTGGGGCGAACTCGACCCAGCCGCAGCATTTGCGCGGACGATACAACTTCCCGAAAGCAGGTCGAAAGTAGAATGCCTTCGTGCCATCGTTCCCGCTTTTGCCAGAAAGGACATTCGCGCTGCCGCCAATGCCGTTATGAAGATGGAACCTGGTCGAGCGCGCAACGAGGCGGTCCAGATGACCGTCGAGACGTGGGCAAAAGACGACGTGAAGGCCGCGCTCAAATGGGTCAATGGACTGCCCTCTGGATTTCCCAAAGACGGTGCGCTGCATGACATCTATTTCATCTGGGTCCACCTGGATCCGGTTGGTATTTCTTCGACCGTCCAAAACCTGCCGCCTGGCGACACAAAAAACGCATTGATCATAAACGTAGCGGGGGATTGGGCGGTTCAGGACGCTGCCGCCGCGATAAAATGGGCGGAGGCGTTACCGGAGCCGGACAAGGAGTTGGCGCTGGCTAATGTTGTAGAATCATGGGCAGACACAGAGCCGAGTTCGGCAGCCGACTTCGCGCTGAAACTTTCGCCTCCGGAGTTGAGGCAGCAAGCAGTCCATCGCGCGCTCGAACGCTGGGCCACCCAGGACCCGAGGCAGGCGTGGTCGTGGATTACCAATATTGCTGACGCCGGGTTGCAAGAAGACGGCATCGCGCGAATCTTGAACGTATGGGTGCCAGTGTCGCCCGATATGGCGGCGCGTTGGATCGAGCAGCTTCCCGCGGGACCAGTTCGGGAGAGCGCTATCGGAAATTATGTGGAAGACGTCCGGCTGTGGAATCCTGCCGCCGCTGTCCGCCTCGCGGAGAAAACGCAGGATACCGCCGAACGTGAACGGCGGGTAGAACCCTCCTTTGTTCTATGGCTGGCATGGGATCCGGATTCCGCCAGGCAATGGCTGAAGAGAACTGGCTTTTTCGAGACGGTGAAAAACCGCTGGCTTTCTGAGAAGCCAGAGCCGGTTTTTTGAATTTCCGGAGAAACTTCCTAGAACCCATCTCATAAATAGGAAACGGGCGCGTTGCCAGAGATTTGATGGTGCTGCAAGGCGCGAGGAGGAAGAATATCCTTCATGGATCTTCGACCGACGAGCAACGCAGCAGCAGCGTCAAAGATCGGCAACCCGGAGGGCTGTTCTCTGGCGGGCACCTGGCGGCGTTGCTCCTCAGTCACAGAGCGCTTTGGCTATGCTCCTTCGTCGCGCCTTGCCAGCTGCCCGCCAGAGAACAGCGCGCCCATTTCCTATTTATGAGATGGGTTCTAAGATTGTGCGAGCATTGTTGCGACCCGGCAAAGTTGCTGGCTTCGGCAAGCCTCGAAGAATGGAGCCAATGGCCGGGATTGGGCAACCAGCGGCACAGTGTATTTAGCTCTCGAATTCGCTATTGGTATCAAGTATTTCACGCATCACAATCAAGCTTAACTTTTCGTAACTGAGGCTAACCAGGTTAACCCGTTTTTACACTCGCACTACTCGTTTGCTGTGCTCGGTGATCCCGGTTTGTCGTCTTCTACGCCGCATGAGCCTCCCCCTCAATTGAGGGGTATTCCGCTGGCGAGGATCTGGCTAGGCTTTGGTGTTCCCATGATCTTCGCATTTCGTTTTGCAAGGAATATTTGGCTGCGGCAGCGGCTGTGTTGGCAGTCGGTTGACTGCCTGCAGAATCGTTCGTTTGCCAAATGGGAACGCCGCAAACCTCTTTCGGAGTGGTTTTAATAAATAGTTACCGCCTCAATTAACAAACCAAACTCTAACAATCCTGTGAAAGAACCGCTTCAATACCCAAACCTGGGACCCATTGTCCCTGGCAGCGTAGAGCTTAGTTAGTCGAACCCCTCAAACAGCGCAATTTAACGTTCCAAACCATATGAAAAAATCCACACTGAAAATCGCCCTGACATCCGCCTTGACCGGCCTGGTTCTGGCGGTCATACCCGGCGCCGTCCAGGCGCAAACCCTCACGACATTGGGTGCCACGCAACCCACACCGGGGGCGAACGACGTCTCCCAATTCAGCGCCACCGGGAACCAAACAAAGCCGGACGGCTTGAATTATTACACTGATAATGGCGGCGGTAACAATTCTCCCGGACAGACGTTCACCACTCCATCAGCCAATTCGGCCGGTTACGTTTTAACGAGCGTGGCTTTAAAGTCAGGAGCCTTAGACTCCGGCGGCGGCGGAACGGGTATTCAAACGGCTGGGTATAGACTGCAAATCTATTCGATTGCCGGCGCCAGCGCTACCCAGATAGCAAGCTACACCATGGGCGCGGGCACCTTCTCCTATACACCTGGCGATTGGCTGCAAGTGTCAGGATTGGCCATTTCGCTAAATGCAAACTCAACCTATGCCTATACGTTTGGAAGGCTTACTACGGGTTGGGACAACCTGGATGTGGCTTCCGGCAATCCGTATGCTGGCGGTGAGATTTGTCTTATCCCGAGCGCTGGTGGGGCATTCACAACCGGGGCCAGTCATGCCTTCGATGCCCAGTTTGACATCGGTCTTGGACTTCAAGGCGGAGCGCCTGTTGTCGGCGCTCCCACAGCCACGCCCAATCCTTGCTATGCGCTCTCCCCGGTAGTCTTGTCGGACAGTTCAAGCTCGGCTACCTACCAATGGCAGACCAACAGTGACATAAGCGGCGGCTTGGGCGGCACTTGGGCCAATATTCCGGGTGCGACGAGTCTGACCATTACGAATATTCCGCCGGATATTGGGTCAGCTTACACGCTTGATTACCAGCTTGTCGCCACCAGTGGCGCCCTTTCAACGACGAGCACGCCGGTTGCCCTTACCGTTTCGCAAGCCACCGCACCGGTCGTTTCTGTGGATACAACGCCGGCGGGGCCCATTATTACTCATGCCGGCGCAACCCTCACCTTAACCGCCACGTTTGTCGGCACAACGCCGATCACCAACCAGTGGCAGACGGATGCGGGTCAGACCGGCACCTACACCAACATTCCGGGTCAGACAACGGGGACACTGACAATTACCAACCTGCAAGTGGTCAACTCGGGCAATTATCGGTTGCAAGCTTCCAATATTGAAGGCACCACAACGAGTACGCCCGTTCAAGTATCGGTGTTGAATGTCATTTGGAGTGAAAATTTCAATTGCCCAACAACCCCGGATCAACCAATAAGCAATGTCGGCTGGAGGGACGATGTAATTGTACCCGGCTCAGATACCCGTATATTTACAGGCAATGGTGGAGTGAACTACTCCGTGAACGGTAACGCCGTATATTCCTGGCCCAATGGCCCCGAGGCTTTTTATGCCACGACGGCTACCGCGAATGGGGGGCCATACGCCGGCGGGACAATCACCAATAAACAGCCGTTGCCTATCATCAATCTTGCAAACGTGCAAAACTTGGCGTTCGGTGCGGATTTGAATTCTACTTTCAATGGAAATTTAACCCATGCTTACATCGCGGTGCAGTTGAATTTTGGTCAATGGTATTCGGCAACGACCGAGTTGTTGCCGCAGGGGACCAGCGCCACCTTTGTAACTGATACCTTGCCGTTTAGTTCCGATCTCAGCACTTGGAACCTGTTGACCGTTAGTGGCACTGGAAGCCAGAATAACCCGAACTATCCCGCCGTCGGGGCAAATGCCGGGCCGGGGCAAATGACCGGCTATATCACGGGCGTCGGTCTCGTCATCACCCATGATGGAGGGGCGACTCTGCAATTCGACAATTACGTGATTCTGGGAACGATCCCGCAGACCGCGCTCCCGGTAATCAGTTCGCCGCCTTCCAGCGTGACAAATTACACGGGAACCACAGCGACGTTTAGCGTGACGGCAACCACCAACGGGTCATCGGCCGGTTTGAGTTATCAATGGCAGGCCGACACCGCGGTCGGCAGCGGAATCTGGGGCAACCTGGCTAATGGCGGCCAATTCTCTGGTGTGAACTCGTCCCAATTGACGGTTGCCGGCGTGACCGCGCTTGCCAACGACAATGATTACCGGGTGATCGTGACGGATGGCGCTGGTTCCGTGACCAGCACGCCGCCAGCCACCTTGACCGTGATAGATTCGGCGCCGCTCCTCATGTCCGGCACTTCGATCTACCCCGACGCAGCTCCTGCTTTTGGCACAGCCAACGCAATCTATCGTGTCGGCAACAGCAACACAGTGCGTATTACTGCGTCGTTCATTGGCGACTTGCCGATGAGCTTCCAGTGGTCGGTCAGCCCCAACGCCGATGGCAGCGCCGCGGTAAATATTCCTGGCGCGACCAACAGCACTCTGACGCTATCCAATCCGCAGACAAACTCCAGTGGATACTACACCGTGACTGTTTCCAACAGCCAGTCGGTCACGCCCGCCAACAGCGGTTTGGCTCAATTGACGGTGCTGCCGGCAGACCCCACCCTTATTCAATGGTCGGCCCCGGTGGTTATCAATGGCCTGACCGCGGCTCAATTCTTGTATGGTGTGCCGGGCACATTCATTGGGGCTGAATCATTTGCGGCTCCTGCCCCAATAACAGTGACTAACGGCGGCACGCAGTTCCTGTTTGACAATACGGGTAGTGTGGCCGCTTCTGCGGGTGGCAGACAGATACTCGATGGCTACATCGGGCCGAGCACGGGTGACACAAACCTTGATACGGTTCTTAACATTGATTGGGAACAGAACTCTTCAAGCATCACAGTGAACAATCTGACTCCCGGACAGTTATATTCAGTGCAATTGGTTGCATTGAACGATAACGCCGGGAACACTCGTCCGGTGCGCTGGTCGGATCCGGATGACGCCAGCGCTGCTGACTTCTCACCCGCATTCATCATGGGAGACAATGTCTATGTGGTGGGAACATTCGTGGCCAACAACACGACTAAAACCATTACTTATAATCAAGTGGTCGGTGGTTACCTTAGTTGTGCAATCGTTCGCGCAGGGCTGCCGACGATGACCATGAGCAGGTCAGGTTCGAACTTGCGGCTTGACTGGAACTTCGGGACGCTTCTGGAGTCAACTAATGTTGCTGGCCCGTATACACAGACTTCCGGCACCACTACTGGGCCTTCTTCCTATACAACAGTGCCAACGGGATCGGCGAAATTCTACCGCGTTAGTTTCCCGTAAAGAATCATCGCCAAGCGATTCATGACGAATTGGAGGGTTAAGTTGGGACGGCCGGGGTTAAATCCCCGGCCGTTTTGCCATGGAAACCCAGAGAAGTTTAAGAACAACTGGGTATCCTTATAAACGTAAACGGGTCAGTCCTGAGTGGTCACTCAGGACTGACCCGTTTCCGCAGAACTAGAGCCTTAGCTCTCGAATTCGCTTTTGGTATCGGGTATTTCACGCATCACAATCAAGCTTAACTTTTCGTAGCTGAGGCTAACCAGACTAACCCGTTTTTACACTCGCACTACTCGTTTGCTGTGCTCGGTGATCCCGGTTTGTCGTCTTATCACGCCGCATGAGTCTCCCCCTCAATTGAGGGATATTCCACTGGCGAGGATCTGGCTAGGCTTTGATGTTCCCATGATCTTCGCATTTCGTTTTGCAAGGAATATTTGGCTGCGGCAGCGGCTGTGTCGGCAGTCGGTTGACCGCCTGCAGAATCGTTCGTTTGCCAAATGGGAACGGCCGCAAATCTCTTTCGGATTGGTTTTAATAAATAGTTACCACCTCAATTAACAAACCAAACTCTAACAATCCTGTGAAAGAACCGCTTCAATACCCAAACCTGGGACCCATTGTCCCTGGCAGCGTAGAGCTTAGTTAGTCGAACTCCTCAAACAGCCAGGAAAGTTTAAAGAGCAACTGTTATGAAACACGCAGTATTTCCTTCAAGTAACCAGTATTAAAACAAAACCAACAAATCGAAAGGAAAAATGAAACTACTAAAAACAGGACAGATCCCGGCAATCGCCATCGCGGTGGCGCTCGCACTCCCAATAGGCACCCAGGCGTGGCAAGGGATGCCAATAACCCAGTTGCACGTTAACGGCCGCAACCTACAAGACACGAGCGGGAAAAACGTCCTGCTCCACGGATATATGCAGCCGTCCGACTGCTTTTTTAACGGGGGTTGTGGCGCGGAATTTGTCGACCCCACCGGTTACTACCCCTCCGACGCGGCCAGCGCCCTCTCCTATTTCGAGAAAGTGGCGGAACTGATGTCGCGTACCAGTTCAGAACTCGGCCAGAGCCACGGCTATACTTGCAGCTACGTGCGCTATGGTGACTCGCCGGGATGGGACTCGAACGGGAACCTGGCTGACCCCAACGAGTTGAGCCGGTGGATCAACAACGTCCTGGTGCCCTACGTCCAGTATTGCAGATCGGTCGGCCTCTATGTGTGCGTCGCCGGAGGCGCGGGCGAGGTGCTTCCGGGGGGCGACGGCACGAAAAACATGACCGCACAATTCAAGGCGAACCTCATCACTTACTGGACTATGGTCGCCAGCAATTCGGGCATCAAGAACGCGGACAACGTGATGTTCGAGATCTGCAATGAACCGGTGGCCATTGAAACCTCGCTGGGGAACGGCCAGTGGGGTTCGGGCACCGACGCTTTCAACGCTGCGTTTCAAACCTACATGCAGGACATCTGCAACGCCATCCGGGGCACGGGCGCTAACAATGTCATCTGGGTTCCCTCCCTTGCTTGGGATGGCACACTGTGGCAGTTTGTCAAATACCCCATCTCCGGCAATAACATCGGCTACATCGGGCATTGGTATCCTTTTGGAGATTTCAACTCGAACGACTTCATCAGCCACTTCAACAGCCAATGGAAGCCTTGCGCGGACCTGCATCCGGTGCTCGTCACCGAATGCGCGTGGGACCCGCATGCTTCCTGGTCGGGGGCCATTGGCGACACGTCGTCGTTTGGAAACACCACCAAGAGTCTCTTCGACGCCGAGGGCAATATCAGTTGGGACATTGGCATGACTGGGGATGATATTGGGAACCTCAGCGGCGGCTGGAATAATATTACCTATCCCACAACGCAGTGCGGACAGGCGGCTTTCGCTTGGTGGCCCACCTACATGTGGTCCGGGCCATCGGGCAACCTCACGGCCGGCAACGGCACGTTTAAGATTATTGCCCGCAACAGCGGCATGGCGATAGATGCCATTGCCAATGGCACGGCCAATGGAACGCAAATCGACCAGTGGACCTACAATGGCGGCAACAACCAGAAGTGGACGTTGACCAGCCTTGGTGGCAGCACCTTCAAGATCATTGGTGTGCAGAGCGGCCGGAGCCTGGACATCGCCGCCAATGGCACAGCCAACGGCACCGTGGTCGATCTGTGGGATTACAATGGCGGCAATAATCAGAAGTTCTCCTTCTCGTCCACCGACAGCGGATACTACCGGATCACGCCGCAGAACGCGACCGGCTCCTGCCTGGATGTAACCGGCAACTCGACGGCTAACGGAGCGTTGATCGATCTCTGGTCCTGGAACGGCGGCGCCAACCAGCAATGGGGTTTGCAGTCGCCTTGAAGCCTAAACGGCTCTGAACAGTTAGACCACACGTGCGGCAACGACTTCGTTCGTTGCCGCACGCTTTAAATGCTTTCAACGATGACGCTTTTGGATTTAATCGGAGGACACTCCCGCCTTAATAGACGAAGTCGGGACCCGCAATTGCGTGCTCAACGATGCGCAGGCGCGTTGTTCTGTTGGAGAGAATGTGGCTGGACGTTCATTGCTTGCGCATATTGAAGATTCTGGCTAGGGATGAGGTATGAATCTTAAAGGCCGCGCGCACTCAAAATGGCTCTCGAGTGGCGGACCTGGAATTTGCCTCTGCCTCCTCCTCTCCGCCATTGCCTGGGGATCGCTCGTCGCCGGAGAGACAAACGTTCTCAATCGCGATGGTAAAATCATCGTGTGTCCCATGGTTCGACTCGAGCTGTCCTCGGCCAGCTCGGTTGAATTGGGACAGTT
>Ga0070731_10004962_pt1 | contig 11152 bp, 13 predicted proteins | sample Coa_R1_2_FD_66448 | JGI IMG/M metagenome (GOLD analysis project Ga0070731, IMG submission 66448) | Surface soil microbial communities from Centralia Pennsylvania, which are recovering from an underground coalmine fire - Coalmine... | ecosystem: Environmental > Terrestrial > Soil > Unclassified ... | reverse complement strand
GGCCGGATCCCGTGCGCCTGCGCCGCGGCGACGGCCGCGCGGAGCTTTGCGGCGATCACCGGGTCGAGCTTCGTGTTCCCCGAGACCCACTGCGCCGTCAGTCTCATCGAGTCGAAGCCGGCCTCCTGGGCGAGGGCGGCTTGCGCCGAGGGATCGCCCCACACGGCTCCGTCGTCGGCCGTGCCGATGAAGAGCGAAGGACCGGCGAGCGCCGCCGGGGCGGCCGCGAGGGCGGCGAGGGCGGCGACGAGCGGCGCCAGGGCGCGCAAGTACCATCCACGGGCATGGCGACGACTGAGCTGACGTTCCAGCACCTGACCTCTATCGGCCTGAACGAGGTCGACCCTGAGATCGCCGGCCTCCTGACGAGGGAGCTGGAGCGGGAGCGGGGCCAGCTGGAGCTGATCGCCTCCGAGAATTTCACCTGGCCCGCGGTCTTCGAGGCGGTCGGCTCGGTGCCGACGAACAAGTACGCCGAGGGCTATCCCGGCCGGCGCTACTACGGCGGCTGTGAGGTGGTCGACGAGATCGAGGAGCTCGCGATCGAGCGTGCGAAGGAGCTCTTCGGCGCCGAGCACGCCAACGTGCAGCCGCACGCGGGCGCGCAGACGAACATGGCCGTCTATGCGGCGACGATGGATCCGGGGGACACCCTGCTCGCGCTGCGCCTCGACCAGGGCGGCCACCTGACGCACGGCCACAAGGTCAACTTCTCCGGCCGCCTCTACAACGTCGTCCACTACGGCGTCTCGCGCGAGACCATGACCGTGGACTACGACGACGTGCTGCGGCTCGCAAAGGAGTCACGGCCCAAGGTGATCGTCTGCGGCGGGTCGGCGTACCCGCGGATCGTCGAGACCGACCGCTTCCGTACGATCGCGGACGAGGTCGGTGCTCTGCTCCTGTGCGACATGGCGCACTTCGCCGGGCTCGTCGCCGCCGGGCTCGTTCCGAACCCGGTCGAGCACTGCGACTTCGTCTCCTCGACCGCCCACAAGACGCTCGCCGGACCTCGCAGCGGCTTCATTCTCTGCCGCGAGGAGCATGCGAAGGCGCTCGACAGCGCTGTCATGCCTGGGATGCAGGGCGGCCCCCTCGTGCACACGATCGCGGCGAAGGCGACGTGCTTCCGCATCGCGATGACCGAGGCGTTCGGGGACTACCAGCGCCGGATCCGCGCGAACGCCGACGTGCTGGGCGAGACGCTGCAGGAGAACGGGCTCGAGCTCGTCACCGGCGGCACCGACACGCACCTGCTCCTCGTCGACCTTCGCGGCTCCGACTGGACAGGGAAGGACGCGGAGGAGCGGCTGGCCGAGGTGAACGTGACGGTGAACCGGAACACGGTCCCGTTCGACGAGCGCTCGCCGTTCGTCACGTCGGGCATTCGCCTCGGCTCGCCGGCGCTGACGATGCGCGGCTTCGACGAGGACGACTTCCGCGAGACCGGACGCATCATCGCCGGCGCGCTCGGCGAGTCCCCTGACGTGGACGGGCTGCGCGCCCGCGTCGCCGCGCTGTGCGCGAAGCGGCCGCTCTATCCGGGGTGGCGCGGCTACACGACGTTCAAATGATCGAGACCCATCGCCTGACGGTCGTCGAGCATCCGCTCGTCCAGCACAAGCTCAGCTACCTGCGGGACAAGGAGACACCGACCGTCCACTTCCGCAAGCTCGCGAACGAGATCACGCTCCTACTGACGTACGAGGCGACGAAGGACTTTCCCACCGAGGACTACGACATCGAGACGCCGCTCGAGGAGATGACCGCGCAGCGCATCTCGGGCAAGAAGGTCGCCGTCTGCCCAGTCCTGCGCGCCGGTGTCGGCATGCTCGACGGCGTCCTCTCCCTCGTGTCGAGCGCGCGGGTCGGGTTCATCGGCATGTACCGCGACGAGGAGACGCTCGAGCCGGTCCAGTACTACTCGAAGCTGCCGACCGATCTCGCCGATCGCGATGCGATCGTCCTCGACCCGATGCTCGCGACCGGGCATTCGAGCGCGGCCGCGATCGCCGCGGTGAAGGAGGCAGGGGCGCAGTCGGTCACTCTCGTCTGCATCGTCGCCGCGCCGCCTGGCGTGGAGCACGTCCACGAGCAGCACCCGGACGTGCACATCGTCTGCGCCGCGGTTGACCGAGGCCTCAACGAGCGCGGGTTCATCGTCCCGGGGCTCGGGGATGCGGGAGATCGGCTCTACGGCACGAAGTAGAGGCGCATGATCGGTGCGGCCGCCCCGCATTTCAACGTCCTCGAGCAGCTGCAGAAGCACCTCGAGGTGGTTTGGGGCGCGCTCGTCGCTCTCCTCGTCGTCGTCCTCCTGACGCCGGCCGTCGGCGGGATGGCCCGCTTGCTCGGCGCCGTCGACGCGCCCGGCGGCCGCCGTCTGAACCGCAGCCCCGTCCCGCGCCTCGGCGGGCTTGCGCTCTTCCTCGGGATCGTCGTCCCGTCGCTCGCCTTCCTCCATCTCGATCACCAGACGCGCGGGCTGCTGCTCGGCGCGGCGGTCGCCGTCACCGTCGGCGCGATCGACGACTTCCGCGGATTGCGGTGGTTCGAGAAGCTCGCGGGCCAGGTCCTCGCAGCGGGCATCCCGGTCGGGTTCGGGGTGTGGGTCGACCGTTTCACCTTCCCGGTCATCGGTGTGCACTCGCTGCCGTCGTGGGTTGGGATGCCGCTGACCGCGATCTGGATCGTCGCGATCATGAACATGGTCAACTTCCTCGACGGCCTCGACGGCCTCGCGGCCGGCGTGTCCGGGATTGCCGGCGGCACGTTCGCCGTGATCGCGCTCTCGCTCGGAAAGCCGGACGCGGCCATCCTGTCGGCGATCGTGCTCGGGGCATCGCTCGGCTTCCTGCGCCACAACTTCTATCCGGCGCGCATCTTCATGGGCGACTCGGGTGCGCTGCTCCTCGGCTTCATCCTCGCGACCGTCTCCGTGCAGGGCCTGCTGAAGACGGCGGCGACCGTCGCCCTGTTCTTCCCGCTGCTCGTCCTCGCCGTCCCCATCGCCGACACCACGTTCGTCGTCGCGCGGCGGCTGAAGCACGGCCAGCGCGTCTTCGAAGGCGACCAGGCGCACTTGCACCATCGATTCCTTCGGCGCGGCTTCACACAGGCCCGAGCGGCGATGACGATCTGGGTGTGGTGCCTCTCGCTGGCGGCGGCGGCGCTCGGCACGCGCTTCCTCCCGATCCGACCGCACGGCCGCTGGCACCTCTGGCCGACGGTCGGCGCAGGGGCGATCGCCGTCCTCGCGATCGCGATCTCGATCTACGTGGTCTACGCGCTAGAGATCGTCAAGATCGGGAACCCGTACCAGCGGCGGCGGGAGCCGGGCGACCCGCTCCGGAAGGCTTCCTAGGCCCGCGTGCGACGCCGGCCTCAGGACGCGCGGTTCATCCGCGCGTCCGTCTGTGCTGCAGGGCTCCGACGCACGATCACTCGCGCGGGCTTCCTAGATACGGCCACGCCGGCCAGCGCGAGTGCGCCGCCGAGATAGGCGAGTGCGGCCGGCGACTCGCCGAGCCACAGCCAGCCGAGCAGCACCGAGATCGGCGGGATGAGATACGTGGTCACCGCCAGCTTTCCGGCGCTCGTGCGGGAGAGCGCGAAGCCCCAGAAGATGAAGCCGAGCGCCGTCGGTCCGATGCCGAGGTAGAGAAGCCAGCCCTCGCCGTGCACCGGCCCGAGCTGCCGAACGAGCTGCGGCGCGAACGGGGCGCAGACGAGCGCGCCGATGACGGCGCAGAAGAACACCGTCTGGATCGGCGTCAGCACCCGCAGCACGACCTTCTGGGCGACGACACCGCCGGCGTAGGCGAACGCGGACGCGACGCAGAGGAGGACGCCCTCCGTCGTCGCCGTGTGGGTCGAGCTCGCGACGCCGATGACGATCACGCCCGCGAACGCGACCGCGAGGCCGGTGAAGAGGCTCCTTGGAAAGCCCTCGCGCAGGAGGATCCCGGCGAGGACGGCGATGAGGATCGGCCCGATGTTGACGAGCATCGCCGCGGTGCCGGCGTCGACCCGGCGCTCGCCGGAGTTGAGCGCGACGTTGTACGCGCCGAACCAGAGGAGCCCGCATGCGAGCAGCGGCAGGGCGACGTGCTTCAGCGCGGCGAGGCTCGGGAGACGATCGCCGCGCGCGAGCCCGATCACCGCGAGCGCGACGACCGCGACCGTGAGGCGGCCGAGGCTGAGCGCTCCCGGCGAGAAGCTCCGGCCGGCCGAACGGATGCCGACGAAGGCGGAGGCCCAGAGGACGATGGTGATCCCCGCCGCGCCGAGCGCGGCGTAGTCGCGGGTCTTCGCAGGGGCATCGGCGGCCGCTTCCACCGACAGGATGAAACGCCGCTACGAGCCGTTTTGTTTCATGAGGCGGTTACGGCCCCGCCCTCGCACGAGCAAGCGGCGAGGCCCTCTTTTCACAACGGATTCTAGTGTTACAAAGTCGAGGTTCCGACCTGCTATTCTCGCGCCGGATGCAGGCCTCTTCACGCTCGTCGTTCCAGCCGGTCGAAGCGGGCGCAATCCTCGCCGGCACGACGGGCATGTGCGCCGGTGCCGGCGCGCTCGTCGGCTGGGGATTCGGCTCGACCGGGCTCGGCGTCCTCGGCGGCGTGGTCGTCGGCATCCCCACCGGCGTCTTCGCCGTCTATCGCCGCTTCAAGGGCTACTTCTCGTGATGAACGGCGTGTTCTCGACCCCGCGACCCGTTCCGGGCCGCCGAGTACCCGCGCTCGCGGGCGCAGCGGTGATCGTGCTCGGCCTGCCGGTGTTCCTCGTCGGCGGCTTCTCGCTCGGCGGCTGGGCGCTCGCCGCCGTCCTCTGGGCGGCAGGTGAGGCGCTCGGCTTCTGGCTCGCACGGATCCCAACCGGGGCCGACCACCTCGGCAAGTCCGGGATGGTCGCGATCGCGATGTCGTTCCGCGGGATCGGCGTCATGGTCGTCCTCCTTGCGGTGACCGTCGCGAACCGGAGCGTCGGCATCTCTGCGGTCGCGCTCTATGCCCTCGCGTATTCACTGACGCTCGCGGTCTCGCTCGCGGAGTACTTCGGGTCGGAGAAGATCCGCTGAGCGTGCTCGCCGCCACCTTCAACCCCGCCAACGAGTTCGAGCTGAAGCAGTGGGTCGGCATCCACCTGGGCCCGCTCGACATGTCTATCAACAAGGCGGTGGTCTATCTCGCGCTCTCCGCTCTGCTGACGATCGTCCTCGGAATCTTCACAATGCGCAGCCGGCTCGCGCTGCTGCCGAGCAAGCGCCAGACCGTCGGCGAGGCGCTGTACGAGCTTGCGCAGACCCAGATCGCGGAGCAGGGGCTGCCGGCGAAGGCGATCGGCCGCTGGTTCCCATACGTCGCGTCGCTCTTCCTCTTCATCTGGACGATGAACCTCGTCGGCTTCATCCCGCTTCCGCTCACCGGCGACAAGTGGCACGGCGTGCCGACCTGGGGGATCTATGCGGTGACGTCCCAGCTGTCGGTGACGCTCGTGCTCGCGGTGTTCAGCGTCGTGTTCACGCACATCGAAGGCGTGCGCTACAACGGCCTCAAGTACTTCAAGAGCTTCGTGCCCGCCGGCGTGCCGAGGGCGATGGTGCCGTTCATGGCCGTCCTCGAGACGATCTCGCACTTCTTCCGGATCGTCAGCCTCAGCGTCCGACTCTACGCGAACATGCTCGCGGGGCACATGCTGATTCTCGTCTCGATCGGCCTGATCTTCATCCTCGGCGGCATCACCTTCTGGATCGCGGTCCCGATCGCGTTCGTGATCGGGGTCCTCTTCTACATCTTCGAGCTCGTCATCGTCGTCACGATCCAGGCGTTCATCTTCGCCGCTCTCACCGCCATCTACATCGGCTCGGCGATCGAGCCGGCGCACTAAGGCGTTGCTTGCAATGCCGACCGATTAAACAAGGAGGGAAAGTGCTCCATCTCGTCATTGCATCCGGCGACGTCGTGAAGGCCGCGAAGGCGCTCGGCTTCGGCGTCGGCATGGGCCTCGGGTCGCTCGGCGCCGGCATCGGCATCGGCACCGTGTTCGCCTCGATGATCCAGTCGGTCGCCCGGCAGCCCGAGCTCCGCGGCGAGCTGCAGGGGATCATGTGGCTCGGCTTCGCGCTGACGGAGGCGGTCGTGTTCTACGGCCTCGTCGGCGGCTTCCTCGGCTTCGTGCTCGTCTCCGGCTGATGCTCGTCGCAGCCAGCAGCCCGCTCACCAAGATCATCCCAGGGTTGATGATCTGGACGATCGTCTTCTTCGTGATCGTCTTCTTCGTGCTGAAAAAGTATGCGTTCGGCGCGATTCAGAAGCTGATCGACGAGCGCCGTGAGCAGATCCGCCGTGCGATCGAAGAGGCGGACAACGCGCGCGACGAGGCGCGCAGGCTGCTGGAGGAGCACCGTCAGCTGATCGGCCAGGCGCGCAGCGAAGCGGAGCAGATCCTCACCGAGGCCCGCCGCACGCGCGAGTCGATGGAGCAGCGCATGCGCGAGGAGACCGAGGCGGAGCGGCAGCGCCGGCTCGAGGAGACGCGCAAGGAGATCGCGGCAGAGACCCAGCGGGCACTCGAGCAAATCCGCAACGAGGTGGCGGACCTCACGCTCGAGGCGGCGTCGCGAGTCGTCGGCCGTGCGCTCGACGCCGACCGCGACCGCGAGCTCATCAGCGAGGCGATCGGCTCGCTCGACTTCTCGCGCCTGGAGGAGTCCGCATAGCCGCCGCCCAACGCATCTACGCCGAAGCGCTCTTCGGCGCGGCGAAGGAAGGAGGCCGCCTCGAGCAGGTCCACGAGGCGCTCGCCGACTTCGCGAAGGCCGTCGAGGAGACGCCGGAGCTGCGCCTCGTCCTGCGCAACCCGCAGCTGGAGTCGGCTGCGAAGGCGCGCATCCTCGCCGACCTCGCGGGCGACGAGGACGTGCTGTTCAAGAACTTCCTCATGCTTGTCGCGGAGAAGGGCCGCGCAGGTGAGATCGAGGAGATCGCACGTGAGTTCGAGCGGCTGATGGCGCGCGAGGAGCGCCGCCTGATGGTCGAGCTGACGACGGCGCGCGAGCTGACCGACGACGAAGTGAAGGCGATCGTGTCGCAGATCGAGAAGGCTGCCGGCCGCAAGGTCGAGGCGACGCGGACCGTCGATCCGGAGATCGTCGGCGGGATCGTGCTGCAGGCCGGCTCGTACCGCGTCGACGCGAGCGTCCGCGGGAGATTGGAACGATTGAGACAGGAACTCGTGAGGAGATAGGAGACGCCTTGAAGCTGCGCCCCGAAGAGATCACGTCGATCCTGCGGCAGCGGATCGAGCAGTACGACGTCGAGACCGATCTCGCCGAAGTCGGCACCGTTCTCACGATCGGTGACGGCATCGCGCGCGTGTACGGGCTCGAGAACGCGGTCGCGATGGAGATGCTCGACCTCGAGCACGGCGTGATCGGCCTCGCCTTCAACCTCGAGGAGGACCAGGTCGGGACCGCGCTCTTCGGGGAGTGGGAGCAGATCAGCGAGGGGCAACCGGTCCGGCGCACCGGGCGCGTCGCGAGCGTCCCCGTCGGCGAGGGGCTGCTCGGCCGCGTCGTCGACCCGCTCGGGAACCCACTCGACGGCCGCGGGCCGATCGAGGCGTCGGAGACGCGACCGCTCGAGTTCAAGGCCCCGGGCGTCATTGCGCGCCAGCCGGTGAAGGAGCCGCTCGCCACCGGTATCAAGGCGATCGACTCGATGACGAACGTGGGGCGGGGTCAGCGCGAGCTGATCATCGGCGACCGTTCCACGGGCAAGACGGCGATCCTCATCGACACGATCCTCAACCAGCGCGACACGGACGTGCACTGCATCTACGTCGCGATCGGCCAGAAGGAGTCGACGGTGGCCGGCATCTACGAGCGCCTGCGCGAGGCCGGCGCGATGGAGTACACGACCATCGTCACCGCCGCCGCGAGCGAGGCTGCGCCGATCAAATGGATGGCGCCGTTCGCCGGCTGCGCGATGGGCGAGTACTACCTCTTCAACGGCAAGCACGCGCTCGTCATGTACGACGACCTGTCGAAGCACGCGGACGCGTATCGGCAGCTCTCGCTGCTGCTTCGCCGCCCACCGGGCCGGGAGGCTTTCCCCGGCGACGTCTTCTACCTGCACTCGCGGCTGCTCGAGCGCGCGTGCAAGCTGTCGGACGAGAACGGCGGCGGCTCCCTGACCGCGCTGCCGGTGATCGAGACGCAGGCCGGTGACGTCTCGGCGTACATCCCGACGAACGTCATTTCGATCACCGACGGGCAGATCTTCCTGCAGTCGGACCTCTTCTTCTCGGGCGTCCGCCCGGCCGTCAACGTCGGCATCTCGGTGTCGCGCGTAGGCGGCTCGGCGCAGACGAAGGCGATGAAGAAGGTGGCCGGCCGCCTGCGGCTCGACCTCGCCCAGTACCGCGAGCTGGAAGCGTTCGCGCAGTTCGGCTCCGAGCTCGACCGCGCGACGCAGCAGGCGCTGACGCGCGGCGAGAAGATGGTGGCGACGCTGAACCAGCCGCAGTACCAGCCGTGGCCTATGGAGGAGCAGGTCGTCGCCATCTACGTCGGCATCAACGGCTACCTCGACGACATCCCGACGCCGCAGGTGCAGCGTTTCCAGGACGAGCTGCGCGAGCATCTCCGCGCGGAGGGAACGATCTACCAGCAGATCAAGGACACGGGCGAGCTTCCGGACGAGCTCGGCGAGAAGCTCAACGGCGAGATCGAGAAGTTCAAGCACGGTTTCAACGTCGAGGACGAGAGCGCGCTGGTCTAGATCAGTGGCGTCCCTCCAGGACATCCGGCGACGGATCGCATCCGTCCGCAACACGCGCAAGATCACAAAGGCGCTCGAGCTCGTCGCCGGCGCCCGGTTGCGGCGCGCCCAGACGCGGATCGAGGAGATGCGCCCCTACGCGGACCGCATGCTCGAGCTCATGGCCGGCACGGCACGCGAAGCGTCATCCTTCCGCAACCTCCCGCTCATGCAGCGGCGCGACGTGAAGCGTGTGGGTGTCGTGATCTTCACCGGCGACCGCGGGCTCGCCGGGCCGTTCAACGGCCAAGTGCTGCGCCGCGCCTTCGAGCTGGAGCGGGAGGAGCGCAGCCAGGAACACGAGCTCGTGTGGGCCGTCGTCGGTCGCAAGGGCGGCTCGAGCCTGCGCTTCCGCCGCTACGAGGTCTCGGCTCACTGGGAGGGCTTCGTCGACAAGCCGACGTACCACGACGCGCAGGCGGTCGCGCACCGGCTCGCCGAGCTGTACACGCAGGAAGAGGTCGACCGCGTCGTCATCGTCTACAACCGCTACGTCTCGCCGCTCGTGCAGCGCGTCGTCGTGTCCGAGCTCCTGCCCATTCCCGAGGACGTGCTCGAAGGCGGGAAGAAAGAGGAGGACGCGAAGAAGGAGGCGCTTCGCGGGGACTTCATCTACGAGCCCGAGCCGGAGCAGATCCTCGAACGGCTCCTCCCCGTCTATCTCGAGACCGAGATCTATCGTGCGCTGCTCGAGTCGGCGGCCTCGTTTCTCGCCGCCCAGATGACGGCGATGCGCAACGCGTCGAAGAACGCGAGCGACCTCATCGACCGCTACACCCTGCAGATGAACCGGGCCCGCCAGGCCGAGATCACCCAGGAGATCCTCGAAGTCGTCGCCGGAGCCGACGCCCTGACCGCATAAGGAGACGCATGTCCGCTACGCAGACCGAGAAGAGCACCGGCCGGATCATCGAGATCAAGGGCGTCGTCCTCGACGCCGTCTTCCCGAGCGGGCTGCCGGAGATCAACCACGCGCTGCGCGTCGAGGTGCCCGAGGACGGCGGCTCGCGCGAGCTGATCGCGGAGGTGCAGCAGCACCTGGGCGACGACCGCGTGCGCGCCGTCGCGATGGACTCCACCGACGGCCTTGCGCGCGGCGTCGAGATCGTCGACACGGGGCGGCCCATCTCCGTCCCGGTCGGCGACGTTACCCTCGGCCGGATCTGGAACGTGATCGGCGATCCCGTCGACGGCAAGGAGGAAGCGACCGGCGAGCGGTGGCCGATCCACCGCGACCCGCCGTCCTTCGGCGAGCTCTCGCCGAAGGTGGAGATCTTCGAGACCGGGCTGAAGGTCGTCGATCTGATCGCGCCGTACGTCCGCGGCGGCAAGGTCGGGCTCTTCGGCGGCGCGGGCGTCGGCAAGACGGTGCTCATCCAGGAGCTGATCCACAACGTCGCGATGCAGCACGGCGGCGTGTCCGTCTTCACCGGTGTCGGCGAGCGCACGCGCGAAGGCACCGACCTCTACATCGAGATGGAGGAGGCAGGCGTTCTCCCCAAGGTCGCGATGGTCTACGGGCAGATGAACGAGCCGCCGGGAGCGCGCCTGCGCGTCGGCCTGTCCGGCCTGACGATGGCGGAGTACTTCCGCGATCAGGGGCAGGACGTGCTGCTCTTCATCGACAACATCTTCCGGTTCGTCCAGGCGGGCTCCGAGGTGTCGGCCCTCCTCGGCCGCATGCCGAGCGCCGTCGGCTACCAGCCGACTCTCGCGACGGAGATGGGGCAGCTGCAAGAGCGAATCACGTCGACGCGCACCGGCTCGGTCACGTCGGTGCAGGCCATCTACGTGCCGGCGGACGACCTCACGGATCCGGCGCCGGCGAACACGTTTGCGCATCTCGACTCGACGACGGTGCTCTCGCGGGCCATCGTCGAGAAGGGCATCTATCCGGCGGTCGATCCGCTCGACTCGACCTCGCGCGCGCTGCAGCCGGGCATCGTCTCCGACGAGCACTACCGGTGCGCGACACGGGTGCAGGAAACGCTGCAGCGCTATCGCGACTTGCAGGACATCATCGCCATCCTCGGTATCGATGAGCTCTCCGACGAGGACAAGCTCGTCGTTGCGCGTGCCCGCAAGATCGAGCGGTTCTTCTCGCAGCCGAACTTCGTGGCCGAGCAGTTCACGGGCACCCCGGGGCAGTACGTGAAGCTCGAGGACACGATCCGCGGCTTCACCGAGATCCTCGACGGCATGCACGACGACCTGCCGGAGCAGGCGTTCTACATGGTCGGCGCGATCGAGCAGGCGGTCGAGCGCGGCAAGGAGCTGGCGAGCCGCTAGTGACCCTCTGATGGCGCAACATCCAAAGTTCTCCGTCTCGG
>Ga0070731_10004961_pt1 | contig 11153 bp, 11 predicted proteins | sample Coa_R1_2_FD_66448 | JGI IMG/M metagenome (GOLD analysis project Ga0070731, IMG submission 66448) | Surface soil microbial communities from Centralia Pennsylvania, which are recovering from an underground coalmine fire - Coalmine... | ecosystem: Environmental > Terrestrial > Soil > Unclassified ... | reverse complement strand
ACTGCACGGTAAAAATGCGCGAAACGGTTGGATATGCCCGTGAGTTGCTCGGCGCCAATGGAATCCTGCTGGATGAGCACATCGGCCGCTTTGTCGCCGATGCCGAAGCGATCTATTCGTACGAAGGCACACGCGAAATGAACACCCTCATCGTCGGCAAAGCGATCACCGGTTTTGGCGCTTTCGTTTAAGGAGATTTCATGAGTTCAACTGTGATTGCAGGATTGTCACTCGAGACCGTTCTTTATGAGAAGAAGACCGGCATCGCATACGTTACGCTCAACCGCCCGAAGGTGCTTAATGCACTGAACAAGAGAGCCATCGCGGAGTTAAGGGTCGCCTTCGAAGACGCGCGCGAAGACTCTGAAGTGCATGGCGTTATTCTGACCGGCGCAGGCGACAAAGCATTCATCGCAGGCGCGGATATCAATGAAGTAGCAACCGATACGCCCGTTCAAGCCGAGGAAAAGACACGGCACGGACAGGAGCTGATGAGTCTCATTGAGAATCTCGGCAAACCCGTCATCGCCGCAGTCAACGGATTTGCTCTCGGCGGAGGCTGCGAAGCGGCGCTCGCCTCCACGATCCGGCTGGCCGCCGAGAACGCAAAATTCGGTCTTCCCGAAGTAAAACTCGGGATCATGCCTGGCTACGGCGGGACGCAACGGCTTCCCAGACTCGTCGGAAAGGGCGTGGCCTTACAACTCATCCTCACCGGCGGAATGATAAGTGCACAAGAGGCGTACCGAATCGGGCTTGTAAATGAAGTCGTTCCGGGCGCCGAACTAATCGGCCGCGCGGAGGCGATCTTGAAACAGATCGCCGGTAACGCTCCCCTGTCCGTCAGATACGCGCTGCAGGCCGTGAACAACGGGGTTGAGACGAGTCTCTCGGAAGGTCTTCTTCTGGAAGCTTCGCTCGTGGCGATCTGCACGTCAACCGAAGACAAAAAAGAAGGGACGTCCGCGTTCTTGGAAAAGCGACCGGCGAAGTTTCAAAGCCGGTGAGAAAAGGAAGAGGAGAATGAGCGAAGATAACATTTTTTCGGGATTGAAGGTCGTCGACTTGGCGAGTTTCATCGCCGGGCCGGCCGCCGCCGTGATCTTGTCCGATTACGGCGCGGACGTAATCAAGGTCGAACCTCCTACTGGTGACACGTGGCGAATTGGTTACAAGCTCCCGCCCCAGCCGCGATCGCGCGATAACTACCCGTGGCACCTGAATAATCGCAACAAGCGTGGACTGTCGCTCGACCTGAAATCTCCCAACGCAGGCGAGATTCTTGAACGGCTTGTCAAGTGGGCGGATGTGCTGATCGTCAACACGCCGCATCCCGCCCGGAAGAAGCTGAAGCTGGAGTACGAGGATGTTGCGCAGTGGAATCCCCGGCTGATTTATGCGGACGTGACTGGTTACGGCGAAAAAGGACCTGACGCCAGCCTCCCAGGATTCGACATCACCGCTTACTGGGCCAGATCCGGTTTGCTCTCGCTGACTCGCGATGCGGGTGCCCCACCCACTCTTCCGCCGTCGGGCAGTGGAGATCACGCGACGGCAGTCACTTTGTTTTCCGCGATCGTCACGGCGCTGTACCGGCGCGAGCGCACCGGGAAAGGTTCCTACGTAACAACATCGCTTCTCGCGGCGGGAGTCTGGTCATGCGGCGTTTTCGTTCAGGGCGCGCTTTGCGACGCCACGTTCTTCCCGTTGCATGATCGGTTGAAGCCACCGAACGCACTCATCAATGTGTATCAAGCTTCGGACGATAACTGGTTCGTGCTTGTGCTGACGCCGGACAAGTGGCCGGCTCTGGCGAAGGGCGTTGGGCAGCCGGATCTGCGGACGGACCCGCGATTCGCTGATCCAGCAAAGCTGGCCGCGAACTCGGCGGATCTCACGGCCACCCTGGACAAAATATTTCGCTCACAACCGATGTCGCACTGGCGGGAAGTGTTCGATCAGGGTCACCTCACTTTCGGCGTCGTTCACTCTCCGAGCGAAGTGGTCAAAGATCCGCAGCTGCGGGAGAACGACATCGTCGTGCCTATCGAAGGAGCCGGAGAGAAAGTGAAATATACCGTGAGCAGCCCATTGACCGTGCATGGCGTTTCAAAGGTTGCAGCGCGTCGTGCCCCCGCAGTCGGCGAGCACAACGACGAACTGCTGAAGGAACTGGGATTCAGCAGCGACGAGATTACCCAATTCCGTACTGGCGGTGTGATCCCTCATGCCGCTCACGAAGCCGAAGTCTCAGGAGGTGTGCGATGAGCAAGGTGCTGACGAGTAAACCTGATGCTAAAAGCTCTAAGACGAAGAAAACCGCGTCCCAAACGACGATCGCCCGCCTGTTCTTTTTGGATCTGGCTAGCGGTCGGGTAATGTCATGCAATCCCGACGGTTCGGACCTGAAGACAATTTCTGACGCCGGGAAACTGCCGGATGGCATCGTCGTCGATTTGGAAGCCGGTCATATTTACTGGACAAATATGGGTAGTAGCGTCAGCGCGAATGACGGCTCGATCTATCGCGCGGACCTCGATGGGAAAAACCTGACGACCATCGTTCCTGAGGGGAGCACGCATACTCCCAAGCAACTCCAGTTCGATAACAAGAACCGCAAACTGTACTGGTGCGATCGCGAAGGAATGCGCGTGATGCGCGTCAATCTAGACGGATCGAACCTTGAGACGCTCATCGTAACCGGGTATGGCGATGAGGACCGGCGCGATGCCAGAAACTGGTGCGTGGGAATTGCGCTTGATATCGACCGCGGACATGTCTATTGGACCCAGAAAGGTCCGGACAACGCCGGACAAGGGCGAATCTGCCGGGCCGGCATGGACGTGCCCAGTGGTCAGACTCCGTCGACGCGCAAGGACATTGAGGTTCTTTACGATGCCCTTCCCGAGCCAATCGACCTTGACCTCGACTTGTCCAACCGGACTATGTACTGGACCGATCGTGGCGACCCACCACGCGGCAATACCGTGAATCGTGCCCCCATGGACGTTTCACCGGGCGCTAGCAAGGATCCGGAAATCATTTTCACCCACCTGATGGAGGGAATTGGTCTGGCTCTGGATCTGAAGAACAAACGCATGTTTATGACCGATTTGGCGGGCACCGTGTATAGCTGCAACCTTGACGGCTCGGATAAGAAGGCTGTTCTGGTTCTTCAAGGTAACGTCACTGGTATTGCCTACGTGGAAATTCCATCTACTTCAAGGAAGCGGTGACCCATGAATGAACTTCTAACGGAACGCTCCGAAAGCATTCTGAGAGTGCAATTCAACCGCCCGGCGAAGAAGAATGCGATGACGGTGGCGATGTATACCGGTCTGGCTGATCTCCTTAACGAAGTAGACAAGGACGACAACATAAATGTCGTCCTGTTGTCCGGCGCTGGCGATTCGTTCAGCGCCGGCAACGACCTGGAGGACTTCGCGAAAAACCCTCCAGGGCCGGGCGATAGTCCGCAGGCTCGCCTGATAAATACGCTGATACGATTCAGCAAACCGCTGATCGCCGCGGTACATGGCGTGGCGATCGGAGGCGGAACCACCATGCTCACTCACTGCGATTTCGTTTACGCCGCCGAAAACACGAAGTTTCAAATCCCATTTATCAATCTCGGGCTCGTGCCGGAATTCGGATCCAGCTTCTTGCTTCCAAGACAAATCGGATATCTCCAGGCGGCCGAATTGATTCTGTTGGGTGGGACCTTCAATGCGGCTCGGGCGAGCGAGCTGGGTTTAGTGACTGCTGTAGTCCCCGATACCAATCTCCTGGCAAAGGCTACAGAAACGGCGCAGACACTGGCACGGAAACCAGCAGTTGCGCTGAGGAGCTGTAAAAACCTGATGAAACGTCCCCAGCGCGAGCAATTGGAGCAGGCGGTTGCCCGTGAGCTCCAGGAGTTTGCCGTCCGCGTGCGGTCGGCAGAAACCAAAAAAGCAATTGCCGCATTCTTTGAGAGGCGCCCTCCGGACGCTAGTAGAACCAAGGATGGCCAGACCCAACTCAAGGTGTCTTGAGGCGGAACACTCGGCACTTCTATGAAGCCGTCTCAGGAAACCGGCCCCATACGACGGGTCGCAGCCACGTTACTGCCAACGCGTTGGGGCGTATGTCGGGCGCTCGGGTTTGAACGCCAGCGTCTCGGTAACCACTCGCCTGAAACGGCAATCGTTCTTGTGCTCGGTGAGCCGTCACGACGAGTGCCGCTTGTCCGGATTCACTCCCAGTGCATTACAGGTGACGTCCTGCAATCTCTCCGCTGTGACTGCGGCGATCAATTAGAACTTGCGATGCGAGCAATTGCCGCGGAAGGGTGCGGTCTCTTGATCTACGAGCAACAGGAAGGGCGCGGGATAGGCCTGATGGCAAAATTGCAGGCCTATGCGCTGCAAGATGAAGGTCTTGACACCATTGCTGCAAACCACGCACTTGGCTTTGAAGCGGACTGCCGGGATTTCAGCTTGCCTGGCGCAATCCTCAATGATCTCGGAATCCAGCGCATTCGGCTGCTTTCCAACAACCCTGAAAAGCGCCGTGCGTTAGCTGAAGCCGGCATTGTCGTCGTGGAGCAGGTTCCGTGCGAGTCATCGCCCAATCCTGATGCCGTCAGGTATCTAAGAGTCAAGAAACAGGGTATGGGCCATACGCTCTCCTTCGTTTGAGGATCTCAGGATATGTCAACCGAGCCTTTGGAAAATCTCGACAATGTACATGGAACCGCTTGGCTGGATGAAAGCCAAGAATTCCCAACGTTCTCTTCAATCGGTGATGCACTCGCAGAGCTCCAAGCTGGGCGCATGATCGTGATCGTCGACGATGAAGACCGCGAGAACGAGGGCGATCTCATGATCGCGGCGGAGATGGTCACTCCAGAAGTCATCAATTTTATGGCCACTCACGCGCGCGGACTGATCTGCCTGGCTATTACCGAGGACAGAGCGGATGCCCTTGAGTTGGAACTGATGGCTGCGAGAAATACTTCCCGCGGCGGTACTGCCTTTACGGTCTCCATCGATGCGAAATACCGAGGCGTCAAAACCGGAATTTCCGCGTACGATCGTGCCCAGACAATCCTCGCGGCAATCGACCCGGGTTCGCGGCCTGACGATCTGGCAAGGCCTGGCCACGTATTCCCGCTTCGTGCCCGGCGAGATGGCGTTTTCGAACGGAGAGGTCATACGGAAGCGGCGGTCGATCTCGCTCGTCTCGGTGGATTGAATCCTTCGGGCGTGATCTGCGAAATAGTCAGAGATGACGGCGACATGGCCCGACTACCTGATCTCATCCGCTTCTGCGCGAAGCATGATCTCAAGATGATCAGTGTCACCGAGTTGGCGGGGTATCGCTACGAGTTTGACGTAGACCAACTCTGGATGCACATGGAGACGGCTTCATGATTTACGTCCATTCCATGGGTCGCGCTGTGCGATATTATCCGCTTCAGCCGGCGCTTACGCTAAGTGACGGCTCGAGAGTCACTTTTGCGGCGCTCCACGATCGTGTTGGAAAGTTGGCGGCTGCACTCACTCACGCTGGTTTCGTGCCAGGAGACCGCCTGGCTCTCCTACTGCCCAACGGCCCCGAATATATAGAGCTGGTGTATGCGTGCAGTTGGCTGGGCATAATTGCCGTCCCGATTAATACACGACTGTCACCCGTCGAAATCGATCACGTGTTGGCCGATGCCAGCCCGCGTGGTCTCATCCGGCACTCCACATTGCCCTCACCTGAACGTCGCATTCCTCTCGAGTTTGTCCTTGACAAGGGACACTTAGACGGACTGCGCGGTCCCTATCCGGATCCGTGTTACGACCCCGAAGCAATCTTAACTTTGATCTACACCAGCGGCACCACCGGTCGACCCAAGGGCGTGATGTTGACGCATTCCAATGTGTTCGCCAACGTGAACAATTTCAATTACTGGATGCGATACAAGGAAGGCGGTGCATATTTGCACGCCGCGCCCATTTTCCACATAGCCGATTTTCCTGCGATGTTCGCGGCGCCGGCGTTCGGCGCTTGCCAGGCAGCCATGCCTCGTTTCAACGCATCAAGCTTCTGCGAGGCCGTCGCCAAGGAGGGGATTTCTTATACAGTGCTGGTTCCGACCATGATCAACCTGCTGCTGCAGTTCGTGGAAAACAATCCATGTGACTTGAGCAGCCTTGAGGTCCTTGCTTATGGAGGATCACCCATGGCGCCGGAACTTATCCGTCGGACTCGAAGGTTTCTGCCTAACGCCAAGCTTGTTCAGGTATATGGCCTCAGCGAGACAGGATTTCTCACGGGCCTGCAGGACAATGAACACTCAGATGATCGCTTCACGTCATGCGGGCGACCTTGCCCCGGTATCGAAGTTCAAGTTACGGACGAGTCAGGTAACCCACTCGAGACCGGGAAAAAAGGTGAGCTGGTGGCGCGCGGCTCGAACGTGATGCGTGGATACTGGAACAACGAACGGGAGTCTGGGGCCGCCTTTAGAGACGGCTTCTTCCGCACTGGAGACATCGGCTATCAAGACCGCGATGGATTTTTTTACTTGCTTGATCGGCAGAAGGATATGATCGTAACAGGCGGCGAAAATGTATATTCCGGTGAGGTTGAGGCCGTCGTTCTCAACCACCCGGCTGTGCGAGAGGTGGCAGTTTTCGGTATACCAGATCCGCAGTGGGGAGAAGTCGTGGCAGCGTGCGTCGTTCTAAAGCCGGGCATGCAACTCACTGTGGATGCTTTGATCCACCACTGTCGCGAGAGCTTGGCAAACTTCAAGGTTCCTCGCCATGTGGAGTTCTCCGATACGGATTTGCCGAAAAGCGGCTCTGGAAAAATACTGAAGCGCCTGCTGCGCGAGCGCTATTGGGCCGGCGCCCAGCGCTTGGTCGGGCCGGTAACGGCATAGGTCTCAAGTTAGGAACGCAAGACGATTGTAGGAGTTACGTATGACGACACGCAGTGAAGTGCAGAAAACACCTGGCAATCCCCAATTCCGATACCGGGACGCCCATTTAGAAATAGATCTCGTTGACAAATTCGTGTCACTCGATTCTCACCAGTTGGCCCTCACGCGCAAGGAATACGAACTGCTGAAGCTGTTGGTGGCGAACGCCGGAGAAGTCCTCCCGCGAGAGGTTCTGCTGATGCGCATCTGGGGCTACAGCAGTGCAATTCGGACCCGCACCTTGGATGTGCATATTCGCCGGTTGCGAAAGAAGCTAGGTAAGTACTGCGAGCTGTACATAGAAACCATTTTTGGTGTTGGCTATCGGTTTCAGCCGTTCCGCGCCGACCGGCGTTTTCAGCCCGTCACGCCAATCTCAGGAATCGCACTCATCGCCTGAGGAAACGAAATGTGGACGACCTTAGAAGCCGCAAGTGCCTTGCAGAGTCGAATCGAGGGGCGTCGTCTCGAATCCTCTTCACGACGGGCGGTCGGATCTGACTTTGGTGAGTGCGAAGGCCGCAGTCGGCAACGGTGCTAGATCGCCCCGGAACACCGCTGCAGTGGAATGAAAAGTCGGAAATCAAGATGGCGGAGTCGGAAACTGTCGTCCGCGGCGCATACTAGCACATTGCAAATTAGTGATAACGAGAGACAGCCTGCCACTGGAAATTGGAATCGAGATTGCCTTAAGTAAGGGCGCGCGGGGAGCGGACGCAGAGCCTAATGAACAACGATTCGATCGCAGTCGACAGATTCGTGCACGAACAAAGCGTGCCTCAACCATTTTTGGAGGCCGCGAACGAAGCGTCATTCGCTGGCGTGTTTAAGATTCTCACTCCACAACTTCTTGCTTTCTTCCGATCACGAGGATGCGGACTCGGCGCATCCGAAGCGCTGTCACAGAAGGTGATGTGCGAACTTATCTCGGGTGTCCGAGTGGTTCTGGGGCGGTCGAGCGCTGAGGATCCACCCGAGCCCGTCGTAATCCAAATCGGAAATCTGAGGCTGGATCGCGAGCGCCGCCTATTCTGGCGCGGTGATGAGGAAATTCACCTTACGCCCAAGGAATTCGATCTCCTTGCCTTGATGATGAAGAACTCAGGCTCGACCCTTAGTCACGTGAGACTTTTACGCTCAGTTTGGGGCGTCGAATACGGAGGCGAGCTGGAGTACCTGCGCACATATGTGCGCACGCTGCGGAAGAAGATCGAAAAGGTCCCGGCCAAGCCCGAATACATCGTGAACGAGCCGTGGATAGGGTATCGCTTTCGCAATCCGGAAGGGTCGGAGTCCTCGTCGCGACGCCGCCGCGATTATGATGCATAGTGGTGTCGTAGACTCCAAGAACGCCGTGCTTTAGGCTGCCGAGCCTGCCAGGCCCGAGGCCGATTCACCCTCCTCATTGCGAATAAGGCTTCAAATGCAGTGGCCCGTCACCATGGGTTCAGGAGATCGGCTGCGAAAGAGTCGGAAATCCAGACACCAGGAGTCGGAAATCCACGTGGCGGCAAGCTCTCGAGACACATGCTACGAGATCGTAAGTCGCTCAGAACACGAAACATCAGGCTTCCGCTGGAATTGGGTTCGAGATTGCCTTAAAAGAGCTGCGCGTCACTGGATGCGGAACCCTTTATGAGCAACGAATCCATCGCAATTGACAGATTCAAGCATGAAGAAAGCATGACGGAACGGTTCTTTGATTTTCCAAACGAGGGTTCCTTCGCGGATCTCTTCAGAGTCTTTACACCACAACTCCTTGCTTTCTTCCGGAGCCGAGGGTGTGGAGCTGCTGTGGCCGAAGATCTGGCGCAGGAGGTGATGTTGATCGTTCACTTAAAGGCTTCACAACTTCGCGAGCGTAAGTTGTTTCGTGCGTGGCTCTTCAAAATCGCACGCAACGCTTTGTCCCACTATTACCGAAAGCAGGCGGCGGAGGTAGAGACAGTCGATTTGGCGGACATCGCGGATCGGCTAGCCGCCAGCCACATGCCGGCGGCAACGCCAGCGTTTGAGTTCCGGCGTTGGACAGCCTTTTTGAATTCCCACGAACAGGAACTCATGAGGCTCCGTTTCATCGAACAGTGGGAATACCACGAAATGGCTGCCGCTCTCGCGGTCCCGATCGGCACCGTGCTGTGGCAGGTGTTTAACGCACAGAAGAAACTGGCGCCGTATCTGAAGACAGGCCTGAACGATAATCGCAAGGCGGCCTAATCGCTGGGCTGATAATGGCCCACCACGTCCCTGGGAAAGCGACACGGGCTGCCATTTCCTTATGAGTTCAAGGCCACCATGCTGCTGTTGCGCTACCAGCCCCGCGGAGTCGCGTGCGCCAAATTGCGGATGCCAATAAAACGGCAATTGGCCCCCTCCTATCTGTTGGAAGCCAGGGAAGCTGGTTGTGCCTGCGTTAATAGGAAAGTCGGACATGCCAGATAAAGAGAATCCTACTGAGAAGCGTGAGCGCTGGCTGCAGCGCTTGAAACAGCTTGTCGTGCCAGTGATCATTCTGCTAATGGCCGGCGGAATCGTTATGCTGATCGCCGGGAATTGGAATACGTGGACAAGCGATCGAATCGAACAGAGGACTGACGATGCATACGTTCGCGCCGACGTTACCCCCCTGAGCACCAAGGTAGCGGGTCTGGTCGCAAAGGTCGCAGTCACCGATTACCAGGCGGTCAAGGCGGGAGACTTGCTCGTACAGTTACAGGACGCCGATTTTCGCGCACAAGTAGAACAAGCGGCGGCCGCGGTGGCGGGCGGCGAAAATGCGCTGATTAATAACCGCCGGCAAAAAGAGTTACAAGACTCGCGAATCGTGCAAGCCGGAGACGGAATTCGTGCGGGGGATGCAGATATCGCTGCGGCGGAAGCCGGAATTGTAGCGGCGATTTCATCCATCGCGAACGCGCGCAGCGGCATAGAGGCAACCAAAGCGGATGTGCAGCGAACTCTTCTGGAGCGACGTCGCCAGGAAGCGCTGGTCGCGTCGGAATCTGCGACCCGGCAAAGGCTGGAACAGGTAGTCGCCGATGAGGAGCGCTACCGCGCGCAACTGGGAAGTCGAGAGGCGGATTTGGCCGCCGCGGAGGCGCAACTGGTTAGCCGGCGCGCCGATCTCATGCGGGCGCGTGCGCGGCTGGCAAGCAACAATGCCGAACTCGAAGCTCAGAAACGTCAACGCGGAGTACTCGATTCGCAGGAAATGTTGCTGTACGCCGATTTGAAAGCTAAGAAAGCCTCGCTCGCGCTCGCCCTGACGAATCTAGGCTACACACGCATCACTGCGCCGGAGGATGGGGTTGTAAGCGAACGCAAAGTGCGCGCCGGGCAACTGGTCAGCCCGGGCACACAGATCCTCTCGCTAGTCCAGACTGAAGTTTGGATTCAGGCTAACTATAAAGAGACGCAGTTGCGCCATATTCGTCCGGGAGACCCAGCCGAATTGCGGGTGGACGCTTTTTCCGACGTTGTTTTCAAGGGCAAGGTGGATCAGCTGTCCCCAGCCAGCGGATCGCAGTTTGTATTGCTGCCGCCGGACAACGCTACCGGCAATTTCACCAAGATCGTCCAGCGGGTCCCTGTGAAGATCGTGTTGGAACGGGGGCAAGCAACAGACGGCCGGTTGCGCCCCGGGATGTCCGTGATCGCGACTGTCCGGACGCAAGCCGGCAAACAGTGACGGAAGGTTTGCTGTGAGCGCCGCTGCGAATACCGCACCCGCACTGCCAACTCAGTCCGGTGGGTCCAAACTGGCCACCAACCCGTGGCTGGGAATTGTGGGAGTCTTCCTGGGTGCTGGAATCGCCACGCTGAACGGGCGGCTGCTCACCGTCGGGCTTCCTGATTTGCGCGGAGCCATGGGTTTTGGCTTCGATGAAGCCTCCTGGCTTACCACAGCGTTGAACATGGCTATGATGTTCAGCGGCTGCTTCGTCGTCTTCCTGAGTTCATGGTTTGGCCCCCGGCGCATCCTGCTTCCCTGTGCTGCGATTTTCGCAGGGACATCTGCGCTGCTGCCGCTCGCGCCGAACTACGGCGCCATGCTGGCGCTGATTGTGGTTGCCGGTATCACATCGGGCACCTTTTATTCGCTCACCATGACGTTCGTGCTGTTCTCTTTGCCGAAGCGGTTGATCATTTTCGGCATCGCTGCGTACGCCGCCGATATTGTATTCGTCACCAACATCGC
>Ga0070731_10004960_pt1 | contig 11153 bp, 7 predicted proteins | sample Coa_R1_2_FD_66448 | JGI IMG/M metagenome (GOLD analysis project Ga0070731, IMG submission 66448) | Surface soil microbial communities from Centralia Pennsylvania, which are recovering from an underground coalmine fire - Coalmine... | ecosystem: Environmental > Terrestrial > Soil > Unclassified ... | reverse complement strand
GCACAGACTCCTGTACTTCGGCACCTCCGACTGCGATTTCGATTCGATCCCGCCGTATCACGAAGCGATCATCGCGTTGCGGACGGGAACCGGGCGGGTGCGCTGGGTCTTCCATCCCCGCGCGCACGACACGTGTGACTTCGACTTCGGGGCCTCGCCGAACTTGATCGATCTCGCCGGCAACCACTGGGTCGGCGTGGGCGGGAAGGACGGGACCTATTACGTCCTCGACCGTCTCAGCCGGGATCCGGCCGCAACGCTCATCTGGTCAGTGAATGTCGTCTTCGGTGGCTTCTCGGGGGGCTTCATCGGCTCGAGCGCCTTCGACGGGCAGCATGTCTTCGGGGGAACGGCCTTCGGGGACCTCGGGGCCCCCAGCGTCTGCGATCCGTCGAATCCGCGTGACACCTTCATCCAGCAGCCGACGATGCACGCCTTCGACCCGCTCGCCAAAACCGTCCTGTGGGAGGACGATGGCGCCGCGACGTTCGGGGCGTCGTCCGTGGGTAATGGAGTGGTGTTCGTCGGGTCGCTGTTGCCGCCTGCGCTGCGCGCCTTTGCGACCGAGGGCGGTCGGCTCCTGAGCACGATCGCGATGCAGGGCGCAGTGAACTCGAGCGCGGCATTGGTGGACGACATGCTCATCGTCGGCTCCGGGAACTCGAACGACGGCGCTGGCAGCGCCGTGCACGCCTTCAAGCTCCCGTAAATCGTCAGTCGGTCATTCGGACACGGACGTGCCCGAGGACCTCGGCGAAGTCGGGCCGCTGTCCCGTGGGCAGCTCGTCGGCGTGCTCTGCACGGAGGTGCGACTCGACGGCGGCGACCTCGGCGTTGCCGACGCGCTCGGCGCGCGCGACGGCGGAGCCGCAGTGAACGCAGGCGAGGACGTACGTCACGGGCCGTCGCGGCGGTCGCGTTCGGCGAACCGCGCGACGACATCGAGGAGCATCTCGGGGTCGGCGCTCTTCGGGAGCGTCGCCGCCACGTCACGGGCGAGGAAGCGGCCCCCGACCGCCGAGTAGATGACGACGGGAATGCTCTTCAGGTTGCCGTCGGCGGCGACCTTCTCGAGGAACCCGCGTCCGTCCAGGTTCGGCATCATCCAGTCGAGCAGGATGAGGCTCGGCCGGAGGCCATCCCGGAGCTGCGCGAGCGCATCGAGTCCGTCGTGTGCCGCGACCGTCTCGTAGCCGCGAAGCTGGAGCACGGCGACGAGCGCCGCGCTCGTCTCGGCGTTGTCGTCGACGACGAGAATCGGGCCGGGTCCATCCGAGTCACCGGAGCGCATTGTGAAGCCGGCGACGGAACCATGGACGTTCGGCTTCGATGACCCGGAAACGATGCATGACGTCCTTCGGCAGCGCGCCCGGCTCCTCGCCCCGATCGAGGTAGCGAACATGGTTCACGAGAACGGCGATGGCGACACGGTCGAGCCGCGGCAGGAGGGCGACGGAACGTCGGCATGACCGGAGCCGGGCCGCGGCCACGATAGACGACTAGCAGCGTCGCGCACAGCCGCACACCGCTTCGTGACGTGTGGATCGTCCCGCGAACGCCTGAGTGCAGCGTCCACCGAACGACGTAGGCCAATCGCAGCCATCCAGGCGGATTCATTTGGTTTGACGCGCGGACCAGTCGGCGTGGTACTTACCGATCAAGGCAAAGGTGCGACGCCCCATGCGATCTGCGGAGCAAGCTGACGAGCCCGCATTCGATCTCGGGCCGTCGCAACCGGCGGCGGCGGATCGGCCGGGCCGCGCGTCGCGCACGCACCCGTCGATCGTGCACCGTATATTCGCCGCGCTCGGCGTCCTCCTGGCTCTGCTCCTCGCCTATCTCCTCTTCTGGCCCGTGCCGATCGAGCCGTACGCCTGGCACCCGGGCGTCGATCCCGCCTTCCTCGGCCCGTACGCGGAGAACGACGACCTCGCACGCGCCGCGACGATCGCGATCGATATCGGCGCGGGCGCCGCGGGGCCCGAGACCGTCGCGCAAAGCCCGCGCGACGGGCTCCTCTACACGGGGCTCGTCGACGGCTGGGTCGTGCGCATCGATCCCAGGACGGAGCCGCCGCGGGTCTCCCGCTTCGCGTTCACCGGCGGCCGTCCGCTCGGCATCGCGTTCGACGCGCAGGGCGTGCTGCACGTCGCCCACGCCGAGCGCGGCATCCTCCGGATCACCGAGGACGGCAGGGTGAGCGAGGTGACGGGCTGCGGGAGCGGTAAGGTGCCGGGCTACACCGACAGCCTCGCGATCGCCGCCAACGGCACCATCTGGTTCACGTGCCCGTCGCAGCGCTGGAGCCTCGACGACATCCACCTCGACGCGCTCGAGACGCGGCCGACCGGCCGGCTGATGAGCTACGACCCGCGCACCGGCCGGCGCAAGCGACGGCTGCGCCATCTCATGTTCGCGAACGGCGTCGTCTTCGGACCCGGCGAGCGCTACGTGCTCGTCAACGAGTGGTACGGCTACCGGATCGTGCGGCTCTGGCTCCGCGGTCCACGGCGCGGGCGCCACGACGTCTTCGTCGACAACCTGCCCGGTTATCCGGACAACCTCTCCATCGATCGCGACGGCACGATCTGGGTGGGGCTCGTGATCCCGCGCAACGCCGGGCTCGACCGGCTGCTTCCCCACCCCTTCCTGCGCAAGATCCTTCCCCGCATCCCGGCGCGCCTCCAGCCGCAGGCGGCCGACTTCGCGTGGATCCTCGGGCTCGATGCCGACGGGCGCGTCGTGCACAACCTCCAGGAGCCGAGCGGTCGCTTCCCCCAGGCGACGGGCGCCGTCCGCACCGGCGACGAGCTCTACGTGAGCAGCAACGTGTCGGCGAAGCTCCTTCGCCTCCCGGTGCCGGGTCCGCTCCCACGCTAGGTCATGGCGCGGGCGCTCACGATCCTGCTCCTCGTCGCCGCGGCGTGCGGCTCACGCCCGGAGCGCCCGCCGCCCGAGGCGAACATGGACGTCGTGTATCTCAATCCCGGCTGGACGGCGCGGCAGCGCCAGATCTACTACTACACGCCGCAGGGGACCGAGCTGCACGGTCTCCGCTACGACTGGTTCTGCGCGCTCCGCATGGCCGGAAGCGACGAGCGCTTCGCCGACCCGGCGCATCTCGCGAGCTACGGCTTCCTCTACGATCGGCGGCAGTTCGACCCGAACTACCAGCCGCCAGCGTGGAACCCGTGCAATCTTCCGGTCGGCTTCGCGTACCACGTCGAAGAGGACTCGAAGCACGCGTACCTCGGCATCACCTGCGCCGCCTGCCACACGGGCCAGATCGAGTACGGCGGCCGCGCGCTTCGCGTCGACGGTGGCCAGGCGTTCCACGCCTTCGCCTCGCTCGGCCGCGGACACTTCATCCCGACGCTGCTGCTCTCGCTCCAGTACACCTACGCCAATCCGTTCGCCTTCGACCGCTTCGCGCGTGACGTCCTCGGGCGGCGCTACCCCGAGCTGAAACCAAAGCTGCGCAAGGCGCTCGGCGACACGCTCACCAAGTTCATGGTCGAGGGGTATCACTCGCTCACGAAGGGTGTATATCCGACCGACGAGGGACCGGGACGGATCGACGCGCTCGATCACATCGCGAACACGGTCTTCGGCGACGACCTCGACCCCGAAAACTACGTCGTAGCGAACGCCCCCGTCAGCTACCCGCACGTCTGGGACACCTGGAAGTTCGACTGGGTGCAGTGGAACGGCTCCGTTGCGCAGCCGATGGGGCGAAACGTCGGCGAGGCGCTCGGCGTGAAGGCGCGGCTCGACCTCGTCAAGCGCAGCGGCAAGGCGAGGAAGCCGAAGCGCATGTACGACTCGTCGGTCTTGATCCGCGAGCTCCACTGCATCGAGACGACGCTCTGGCAGCTCCGGCCGCCGGTCTGGGACGAGAGCATACTCGGGAAGATCAATCTGGAGAAGGCGGCCGCAGGGCGCACGCTCTTCGAGGACAACTGCAAGCACTGCCACGGTCCCTACCGCTATGCGACGGCGAGCGAGCGCGCGACCGCGCCGAAGCCCTACGTCGTCTACAAGCCGCCGCAGCCCTCGCCGATGAAGCCACTCGAGTGGCAGCTGGTCGTCGCGCAAACCACCGAGGTCGGCACGGATCCGACGGTGGTCGACAACTTCCTCGGCTACACCTACGACGCCGGCGCCCTCGATCCGGGCAATCCGTTCCTGCGTAACATCGACGCCGGGAACGCGCTCAACTACGTCACCGAGCGGGTCATCGCGCGGAAGTACGACGAGCTCGGGCTGAAGGACGAGGAGCGCAGCGTCTACGACGGCTTCGGCCGCTCGCTCGGCGTCCGCCCCGAGCGCGGTTACAAGTCCCGTCCGCTCCACGGCATCTGGGCAACGCCGCCGTTCCTCCACAACGGCTCGGTACCGACGATCTACGACATGCTTCTTCCGGAGGAGGAACGGCCGCGCTCGTTCTCGCTCGGGAGCCGGCAGTACGATCCCGTCCATCTCGGCTACGCGACCGATCCCTCGCCGCACGCGTTCCGCTTCGACACGACGCTGCCCGGCAATGCCAACACCGGGCATCAGTTCCGCGACGACGGCGGCGTCGGGGTCATCGGGCGCGGTCTGACGGACGACGAGCGCTACAAGATCCTCGAGTACCTGAAGGTGCTCGGGAACCCGAACCCGGACTACGATCCCGACTATGCGACGGTCGAGCAGCTCGCGGACCGGGAGACGGACGCGGACGCCCGCGCGCGCTGGGCGGCCATGGGACGGAACGCGCGCGCCGCCTGTCCCGTGACCCTGCAGGGCCCCCCCCGCCACCCCGCCATCCTCCCCGCCTGCTTCGACGACTTCGGCTTCGAGCGGGAGTGCAAGGGATCATGAGACGGCTCCTCCGCTGGGCGGCGGTGGCGATCGCCGCGCTCCTCGCCGTCCCGATCCTCGTCGCCATGACCGAGCCGCCGGCGCCGGTGACGACCGCGGAGTTCATGCTCCCGGGCGAGGAAGACGCGGACATGCGGCTCGTCCGGCAGGCGCAGGCCGCGATCGCCGAGCATGCGCTCCCCGACCGCTTCTTCAAGCGCGACGCCCACGCGAAGCCCCACGGCTGCGTCACCGCGTGGCTCGACGTCGATCCCGATCTCGACGCCCGCTTCCGTGCCGGCGTATTCGCACGGCCGGGCTGGCGCTACCTCGCCTGGGTACGATTCTCGAACGGGACGCAGCCGGACGACCGCACCGCCGACGCGCGCGGCATGGCGATCAAGTTGATGGACGTCGACGGTCCGAAGCTCCTCACGAAACAGGCGGAGCCGCGGACGCAGGACTTCGTCATGATCAACTACCACACGTTCTTCCTACGCGACGTCTTCGAGTACGAGCGCTTCTTCGCGTTCCAGGCCGCGGACCGGCCGTTCGCCTACTTCGTCGGCTGGAACCCCTTCCGCTGGCAGCTCCGCGAGCTGTGGCACGCGACGCACATGATGTATCAGCGCGTCCCGAGCCCGCTCGCCACGCGCTACTACTCGATGTCGGCGTACCGCCTCGGCGGCGCGAACGTGAAGTTCTCCGCCGCGCCGTGCCGCGATCAGCCGAGCGGGACGCCGCCGACGTCGCGCGGGCCGAACTACCTGCGCGAAGCCCTCGTCGCGGGGTTGCGCGCCGGCGACGCGTGCTTCGACTTCCTCGTGCAGGCGCAGGATCCGCAGAAGGAGATGCCGATCGAGGATCCGTCGGTCGAGTGGCGCGAGGCCGACGTCCCGTACGTCCGCATCGCGCGCCTCGAAATCCCGCGGCAGGAGTTCGACTCCGACGCGCAGAACCGCTTCTGCGAGAACCTCTCCTTCTCGCCCTGGCACACGCTCGAGGACCACCGGCCGCTCGGCAACCTGAACCGCGCGCGGCGCGCCGTCTATCAGGGCGTCTCGACGCGGCGCCACGTGCGGAACGCCGCCAGCGCGGGCGAGCCGCACGGCTGGTGCCTCGATCTGAGCGGTGCCCCGTGCCCGTCATGACGGATCGCTACGCGCGCGACTTCGCCGCGGTCCTCACGGCCGAACGCGAGGTGGTCGAGGCGCAGCGACGCCGGCGCGGCGTGCGGAGCGGGGAGCGCGTTGGCCTTGCGCTCTCGGGCGGGGGCATCCGCTCGGCGGCGTTCGCGATGGGCGTGCTCCAGGCGCTCGACGCCGGCGACGCGTTCCGGCGCATCGACTATCTCTCGACCGTGTCGGGCGGCGGCTACATCGGGACCGCGCTCACCTGGTTTCTCCGCGACGGGCGGTTCCAGTTCCCGTTCGGCCGCCGCACCGTCGGCGCGCGCTCTCCCGGACGCGGCGAGCGCGAGGCGATCCGCGACTACATCCGGCTCCACGGGGACTATCTCGACCCCAGAACCGGCTTCGACAAGGCGTCGTTCGATCCGCATGCGGTCGCGCCGGATCCGCGCGCGCTCAGGCGTCGCGGCGTGAGCGTGCTGTCGCTCGGCGCCGTCGTGCTCAAGCACATGCTGCTGTCGAGCTTCGTCTACGGCGCGCTGCTCGTCACGCTCTTCTTCTTCCTGAACGTGCTCGACGCCGCCGTCTTCCCGCTGAAGGCATTGCTGAGCGTCTGGGTCCGGAAGCGAGACATCACGCTCCTCCTCGCCGCGACGAACGTCACCCTCCTCTGCGCCCTCTTCCTCTTCGTCGTGTTCGTGGTCGCGGCCGGCGTATATTCCACGAGCACGTTCCTCGGCCACCTGCGCCACACGCGCGCGCACGGGCCGCGCCACGCGCCGGCACGCGCCTACCAGGTGCGGCTCCGCTTCGAGCGCGCGCTCGGGGACCTCTGGCTCGCCATCCTGATCGCGCTCGCGATCGGCTCCGTGCCGCTCGTCTCGCTCCTGCTCGCGCAGTGGCTGGACGACGATCTGACGCGCGGCGCGCTCGCCGGCGCGGTGACGGCTGTGGGCGCGGTCCTCGGGAGACTCGTCCTCGGCCGCTCGCCGCGGCACCGCACGCGCACCATGCCCGCCAACCCCTTCGGGCGCGCGGGCGTCGCGGTCGGCGGCTTTCTCCTCGTCTACGGGTTCCTCCTGCTCTCCTACACGATCGCGGTCGGAATCGCCGACAGCCGCGCGGTCTGGTCGATCTGGGTGGTCCTCGGCGGCGGCCTCTTCTTCGGCTTCTTCGCGGACCTGAATGCGCTCGGCAGCCACCGCGTCTACCGGGACCGACTGATGGAGGCGTTCATGCCGGGCCGCTGGGCGGTGTTCGGCAACACGTGGCGGCCGGCCGTGGACGCGACCGGCGCGGCGCTCCACGAGATGTGCGGCGCCGCCTCGCCCGGTCCGTATCACATCCTCAACACGACCTTGCTGACGCTCGGCTCGCGCGACGTCGCCAATCGCGGCCGCGGCGGCGACAGCTTCGTCCTCTCGCCGCTCTTCTGCGGCAGCGATGCGACCGGCTGGCGCGTCACGCGCGACTGGCTCGACGGATCGATGACGCTCGCGACCGCGATGGCGGTCTCGGCCGCGGCGGCGAATCCCTACGCGGCGGTGAGCGGGCGCGGCGCGACCCGCGGCCGCTTCGTCTCCATGCTGATGACGCTGCTCAACCTCCGGCTCGGGTACTGGACCCACAATCCGGATCCGGACCGCTCCCGGCGCACGTCGCGCATCCCGCCCAACTTCCTTCATCCGGGCCTCTTCGGCGACGTCTTCGGCCTCGGGCTCGACGAGCGACGGCCGTTCATCCAGCTGACCGACGGTGGCGACTTCGACAACCTCGGGCTCTACGAGCTCGTGCGGCGCGAGGCCGACGTCATCATCGTGTCCGACGCGACCGAGGACACGGCGCGCAGCTTCGACTCGCTCGCCAACGCCGTCGAGCGCGTGCGCGTCGACTTCGGCGTGACGATCACCTTCCCCGACGCCGAGCGCGGCCTCGCCGGCCTGCCGAGACACGGCTATGCGATCGGGCGGATCGCGTATCCCGACGCGCGGGGCGAGGTCGGGAAGCAGGGCGTGCTCGTATACCTCAAGGCGACGATGGTTCCCGACCTTCCGGTCGACCTGCTGGGCTACAAGGCCGCGCATGCGAGCTTTCCGGACCAGCCGACGTCGGATCAGTTCTTCGACGAGTCGGACTTCGAGGCCTATCGCGAGCTCGGCTACCAGCTCGCCGCGACGCTCGTGCGCGAGGAGCCGGCGCTCGCCGGACTCGACGCGCCGGCGTTGATCGAGAGCGGCGATCGGCTGGGACAAACACGTTGACATGAAGTGTCCGGCTTGCCGTCACCCGAACCATCCCGGCGCTCGGTTCTGCGCCGAGTGCGGCGCTCGCCTCGCGACCGAGGCGTCCGAGAGCCGCGGCGAGCGGCGACAGCTCACCGTCATGTTCTGCGATCTCGCCGGCTCGACCGAGCTCTCCGAGCGGCTCGATCCCGAAGACCTGCGTGCCGTCGTCCGCGCCTACCATCGTACCTGCGCCGAGGTGGTGCGCCGCTACGATGGCCACCTCGCGAGCTACCTCGGCGACGGCGTGCTCGTCTACTTCGGCTACCCGCGCGCCCACGAGTTCGACGTCGAGCGCGGCGTGCGCGCGGGGCTTGCGGTCGTCGAGGCGGTCCGCACGCCCAACCCGGAGCTCGAGCGCACGCTGGGCGTGCGGCTCGCCGTGCGCGTCGGCATCCACACCGGCCCCGTGGTCGTCGACGAGGAGCACGGCGAGACGGCGGCCTTCGGCGGCGCGCCGAACGTCGCGGCACGCCTCCAGGCGCTCGCCGAGCCCGATTCGGTCGTGGTGAGCGGCGCCACGCTCCGTCTCGTGCAGGGACAGTTCCTGACCCGCGACCGCGGCGCGCACCAGCTGAAGGGCGTCGAGCGACCTGTCGCCGTCTACCAGGTGCTCCGCCCGAGCGGTGTCCGAAGCCGGCTCGCCATTGCGGGACCGAGGGGACTGACGCCGTTCGTCGGACGGAGCGCGGAGCTCGACGTCCTCGCCCGGGCGTGGACCGACATCCGCACCGACGGCGGGCACGCCGTGCTGATCGGCGGCGAGGCGGGCATCGGCAAGTCCCGCGTGGTCGAGGCGTTCCGCCAGCGCCTGGCGGACACGCAGCACACCTGGCTGGAGTGCCGTTGCTCGCCCTACGACGTCGACAGCCCTTTCCAGCCGGTGATCGAGCTGCAGGCCACCGCGATCGGCTTCGCGCCCGACGACGGCGCCGAGCAGAAGCTCGGCAAGCTCGAGCGCGCGCTCGACCGCTACGGATTCTCGCTCCCCGAGGTCGTGCCTCTTCTTGCCGCGGCCCACTCGATCCCGTTCGCCGAGCGCTACACGGCGCCGAACCTGAGCCCGGAGGCCGCGCGGCGAAGGCTCGTGGAGGCGATGCGCGACTGGCTCCTCCGCATCGCGGCGCAGCAGCCCGTCGTCCTCCTGGTCGACGACCTCCACTGGATCGATCCCTCGACCCTCGCGCTTTTGGGCGCGATCATCGACGCCATCACGGCGACGCCTCTCCTGATGCTCCTCACACACCGCCCCGATTTCGTCCCCCCATGGACGACGGGGGCGCGCATCGGCGCGATCACGATCGGACGGCTCGATCCGGCGACCGCGACGCGTCTCATCGAGAGCGCCGCCGGCCGTGCCCTCGACGGCGAGCTCGTCGCCGACATCGTGCGCAAGGCCGACGGCGTACCGCTCTTCCTCGAGGAGATGACGAAAGCCGTCCTCGAGGCGGAGACGGACACCGGCGGCACCGGCCTCCACGTCCCGGCCACGCTGAAGGGCCTCCTCATGGCCCGGCTCGATCGGCTGCGACCGGCGCGGGAGGCGGCACAGCTCGGCGCGACGCTCGGACGCGAGTTCTCGCACCAGCTGCTGCGGGCGGTCTGGCCACACGACGAGAACTCGTTGCGCGACGCACTCGATCTGCTGCTCGACGCGGGGCTTCTCTACCAGCGTGGCCATGGCCCGCACGCGACGTACGTCTTCAAGCACGCGCTCATCCAGGACACGGCATACGAGTCGCTCTTGAAGGCGACGCGCCAGACGTACCACGAGCGCATCGCGGACGTCCTCGCCGCGCGCTTCCCCGACATCGCGGCCGCGCAACCCGGGCTGCTCGCCCACCACTACACCGAGGCGCATCGCCCCGAGCGCGCCGTTCCGTTGTGGCAGCGGGCCGGGCAGCGCGGGATCGAGCGCTCGGCCAACGTCGAGGCGATCCGGCATCTGCGCCGCGGCCTCGAGTGCCTGCAGACACTCCCGCCCGGCCCGGAGCGGAACCAGCAGGAGCTGGCGCTGCAGACGCTCCTCGGAGTCAATTTGATCGCGAACCGCGGCTATGCCGCCGACGAGGTGCTCGCGAACTTCGCGCGCGCCCGGACGCTGTGCGAAGCGGTCGGCGAGACACCGGCGATCTTCCCCGTCCTCTTCGGCCTCTGGGTGTTCCACCTCGTGCGCGCCGATCGCCAGGCGGCACGCGAGCTCGCCGGGCAGCTGCTCAGCTTCGCCGAGGCCGCCGACGACACCTCGATGATCATCGAGGCGCACGTCGCGAACACGCTCACCTCGTTCTGGCAGGGCGAGCACGAGCAGGCGCGGCAACACGCCGCCGAGGTCATGGCGCGCTACTCCAAGGAGGCCCACCGCGGGAACGTCGCGGTCTACGGCGACGACCCGGGCGTGTACGCGTACATCTACGATGGCCTCGCGCTTTATTTCCTGGGCCAGCCCGACCGGGCGCGCCGACGTCTCGAGGAGGCGCGCGCCCTGGCCGCGGAGATCGACCATCCCTTCACGACGGTGGGCGCGCAGGCGTTCAGCACGCAGCTTCTCCAGTTCCGCCGCGAGACGGACGCCGTTCGCGCGGCGGCGGAGAAGACACTCGCGCAGTCGATCGAGCAGCAGTTCCCGCTCTTCGTCGGCGTAGGCCTGATCCACCGCGGCTGGTCGGTCGTCCGGGGAGGCGACATCGGGGCCGGGGCGGCGGAGATCCGCCAGGGAATCGCCGTGTTCCGGTCGACCGGCGCGCGCCTGAACGTCCACTACTTCCTCTCCGAGCTCGCCGAGGCGCACCTCGCCGCGGGCGAGCGGGCGGAGGGCCTCGCGGCGGTCGACGAGGCGATCGGGCTGACCGCGGAGCAGCTCGACCGCTACTACGAGGCCGAGCTGCACCGCTTGCGC
>Ga0070731_10004959_pt1 | contig 11155 bp, 12 predicted proteins | sample Coa_R1_2_FD_66448 | JGI IMG/M metagenome (GOLD analysis project Ga0070731, IMG submission 66448) | Surface soil microbial communities from Centralia Pennsylvania, which are recovering from an underground coalmine fire - Coalmine... | ecosystem: Environmental > Terrestrial > Soil > Unclassified ... | reverse complement strand
GTCCATGCGGATCTCCCGCCAGACGGCCCACAAGTGGTGGCGCCGCTATCAGGAGGCCGGCGTGGCCGGGCTCACCGACCGCTCGAGCCGACCCAGGCTCAGCCCGACGAAGACCCCCGAACGCGTCGAGCGCCGCCTGGTCGAGCTGCGCCGGCGCCACCAGCTCGGGCCCGCCCGGCTTGCCCCAAGAGCGGGCGTGCCCGCCTCGACGCTCCACCGGGTGCTCCAGCGCCACGGGGTCTCACGACTCTCGGACATGAACCGTCAGGGTGGACGGGTCATCCGCCGGATCGAGACCTCGAGACCCGGCGAGCTCGTGCACATGGACGTGAAGAAGCAGGCCAAGATCCCCAAGGGTGGCGGCTGGCGAGTGAACGGCAAGGCCAGGCACCCACGCAACGGCACGGCCGGACGGCCGCGCCTCGGCTACGCGTTCATCCACTCCGCCGTCGACGCCCACAGCCGCCTCGCCTACTCGGAGATCCACGCAGACGAGAAGGCCCGGACCGCGATCGGCTTCTGGCTCCGCGCAAAGGCCTTCTTCAACTCCTACGGGATCATCGTGGAGCGTGTGATCACGGACAACGGGCCCTGCTACCGGGCAAAGGAGTTCGACCACGTCTTGTTCTGCGACCTTGTGAAGCACACCCGGACCAAGCCCTACAGGCCGCAGACCAATGGGAAAGTCGAGAGATACAACCGGACGCTCCTCAACGAGTGGGCCTACGCGAGGCCGTATCGCTCAGAGGCCGCCAGGACCCGTGCGCTTGACGCCTGGCTCCACCTCTACAACCATCATCGCCACCACACGGCCATCGGCGGCTCACCCATCAGTCGTGTCAACAACCTGGTTGGGCAGGACCGCTAGTGCGTCATTTCGGAGAGCGCGGACTCGTTTCAGATGACTCCGGCGTGTGCCGCCCAGGAGCTTGCAGAGGCAGTTGCATTCGCGACACCAGTAGAGGATGCCAGCGGGCTGGTGGCGAGAGACGGGGCATCCGCACTCGTAGCAGGGAGCTTGGATGCTACGCAATGACGGCAGCCTTTCGACCTTCTCCCATATGTCGTTGTCGATGCCCTCTTTGCCCTTAGTCCATGCCGTGATCGGCGGCTCGACTTCGTCAGTCCTGCGTGGTGTTTGGTCCAGCTCAGAAGAGGAGGGACATCATCAAGAGGGCAGGTGCTTCCTGCGAGAGAGGTTCAGGGACGATCAGCGAAGCCAACAAAGAAGTCCGTCCCGCACGACGTCGCGGGCGGAGCGAGAAGACAGCCCACCCCGGCGGAGATGGTCCCAGAGGTCGGCACTGGTGAGGGCAGCGATCCCCGCGTGGACGCGTGCCCGACGACGCCTCTCCATCTGATTCAACTCCGGGGCGAACGTCGCGAGCACGTTCCTCATCTGCCACACTTCGTGCTGGATGCGACGGCCCTTCACGGCCTGGGAATGTCCTTCCATGAGCCAGCGAGCGCGATCGAAGAGAAGGAGCTCTTCGAGAGCTCTCGCTCGCGCCTGGACAAAGGCAGCCACCCGTGGTTCAAGTGGCGAGTTTGGATCGACATTCGCCCAGCTCTCCTCGATCCTTTCGTACGTGCGCTTGACGGCTGCGAGGAATAGGCCTTCTTCGCTCCCGAAGTGCTGGTAGAGGCTTCGCACCGAGACTCGGGCGCGTGCGGCAACTTCAGCCGCCGTCGGGCAGGGGTTTCCGTCGGAAATAAGTCTCATCAGAGCGTCGATGATCGTTTCACGGGTGCGTAAGGAGCGCAGCCGTCTACCGTCGGTCACGCCAGGCATCGTCACCCGAACTCCCCCCTTTGCTGTCAAGTCGGAGGCTAGTGCTGCAAATGAGCAAGCGGCACGCAGGTTGTGATCCCCGCAACTGCTCGCAAGGCTCAGCGGGTTCGGGTCTGAAGGGCGTTCGCCCCTTCTGAGATCGCTGGCGGACCCCCCTGAGCGCCACGATTGGGAGCTACGTGAACAAGGGCTGGCTCGTGTGCACGACCAGCCGCGCAAGAGCGCAAAGTCGCCGCTGCTGTACTCGACGAGGCGGCGTAGGCCGGCCAGGTCGACTCGTCGAGTGCCCTGATCCTGTCGGGAATGCCGCCCAACAAGGCCTATTCCATAGGCTTGCGAAATGAACCGGGGTCCGGATCGCGCCTGGCCGCCATCAGACCCGCGTTCCAGCCGCCGTCGGAGGTTCGTCTTTTCAGGCTTGCCGCGGGGTTCGACGCCATCGGCGCGTCCTCGGCGGTTGTCCTTTAATGGCCCTTCGCGAGGTGAACCCGAGGGAAGAGCAGCAAGAACCATGAGACCATGAACGTCGATCACCTGATCACGAGCCTCGGCTACTGGGCCGTGTTCCTTTTTGTCGCCGCCGAAAGCCTCGGCGTGCCGCTTCCCGGAGAGACGGCCCTCGTCGTGGCGGGTGCCTATGCCGGACGGACCCACCACCTCAACCCCTGGATCATCTTCGCCGTGGCCTCGGCGGCTGCGATCATCGGGGACAACATCGGCTTTTGGATCGGCGACAAGGGCGGCTACCGCCTCGCCAAACGCTACGGCAGGAGGGTTCGCCTCGATGAACGCAAGCTGAAGGTCGGGCGGTACATCTTCGACCGCCACGGCACGAAGGTGGTCTTCTTCGGCCGCTTCGTCTCGATCCTTCGGACCTATGCCGCTTTCCTTGCCGGCACGAGCCGTATGCGATGGCGAATGTTCCTTCCGGCCAACGCCGCGGGTGGCATCTTGTGGTCAGGGATCTACACCTTCGCCGCCTACAAGGCCGGTACGACGATTCGGCACCTCTCGGGGCGAATCGACCTCGTGCTTGGCGTCGTCGCCGTAGTCATCATCGTCGCCGTGTTGCTGGTCGTACATCGCTCGACCGCAAAGCTGGCCGACAAGGCTGAAGTCGCCTACCCCGGATCCCTCGAATAGGTGGGATGCTTGGCCTCGGAGCCACTGGGGTCGGCGACGTCCAATGCAACAGATGCTCAGAAGAACCCCGGCCGGGAGGGCGTTGATTCCTGGACGTGGGCGAGACGTTTGTCCGAAGGGCTTTGTCCCTTGCACGATGTGCACCCGTGCGCCACAATCACGAGTGGGAGGCCGGGCGTCGGGTGTTGTCCGCCGGGCGGACGAAGAGGATGGGAGGTGGTCCTGGTGGCGAAGCCACAGGCCCATGAGGATCCGTTGCGGCTTCGGAACGACGACTTCGATGTCATCAAGTCGCCCCAGGGTTCGCGCCCCGGTCTTCTCGATACTGATGCCTACACGAAGGATGGCTGGTCAGTTCCGCTTCCTCGGGAGAGGAAGTTCGGGACGGGGTTGAAAGCGGCCCCTGACTTTCCCCCACAGAAGGCCCTCACGTCTTGGGTCTGGCCGACGCCGAAGGCGAGTTACGAGCGGTTCGTAGCTCATCCGCTGAGGGCCCATGCCCTCGACGTGCTCGGGACCTACGTGGGGCGAGTGATCCCGAGTCCGGTGCACGCGCAGGGACTTTGGGTCCTCACGGCGTTCTCGTATCCCAACAACCTGTTCTGCATCAACGTCGGTGAAACCGAAGTCCTCAGCGCAGACGAGGAACCACCGGGTGTCACGAGAATCTCTGTGTCGGCTGAACAGCCCGACTTCGAAGAACAGTTCACCGGTCTTCGAGACGAGCTGGGTGTGATTCTCGACTCCGGCCTCCGCTACAACATCAAACGAGACGTTGCTGCGAGGCGTATCACCTGCCCCGACCTGCATACTGCTCGGAAGGTGTTGGACCAGGAGTTCGTTATCGACGGGGTGTACCGGTTGAACTGCGCCCTGATTCGACGGGAAGGCTCACAAACACGAAGACACCACAATCTCGCGTTCGCGGCGGCAGTGCTTACGAGGGCATGGGAGGCACACGCAAGCGGCAAGACGGTCTGGGCTGCGGTAGACCTGCCGCCTCGGCTCGACAGGTGACTGGGCGACTCCGGTAATCCGCATTCATCGCCGGAGAGGTATCGGCCGGAACGGAGTTGGTGCTGGCTCAGCGTCCACGGTTGCCCTCTCGCATCTGGTTCGCCGTATATCAACCCGGCGCAGCGCGTCCCCGCTCGATCTCTGCGTTCAGCTCCCCACCGATCAGGACCGCCAGGCCGGTGAGGTAGAGCCAGAAGATCAAGATCGCGACCCCGGCGAAACTTCCGTAGGTCTTGCCGTAGGAGCCGAACGAACTCACGTAGAACGAGAAGCCGAGGGAGGCGAGAAGAAACACCCCTGATGCAAGGAGGCTGCCCGGACTCACCCACTGCCACTTGGCCCTTCGATTCGGGGCCAAGTAGTAGTACGAGGAGAAGAGAAGCGAGATGGCGAAAAAGGCTGCGATCCAGCGCACCGCCGTCCATGCGACGGTGAAGGCCATCCCGCCGAGGGGCACGAACCCCTGGAGCGACGAGCCGATGGGTTTCCCAAACACGATGAGGATCGCGCCGAGCCCTCCGAGTACCGCCGTCATCGCCATCATCGGAACGGCTCGAAGTCGGCTCGCCAGAAACTTGCGATCGGCCGAGATCCCATAGGCGATGTCGAGGGTCTGTTGCAACGTTGCCATCGCGCTCGACACGCTCCACAAGGAGACGGCGATGCCGATGACGACGGCAGCCGACGTGCCCGAGACGCGCTTCGTCGCCGTCGCAACGGCGGCCTTGAACACTCCGGCAGCTCCGGATGGAAGCCCCTTGGCCAGTCCGTGGGTGAGCGTGTGGAGAGTGCCCGAGCTGAGGTGGATGAGCGTGAGGATGCCGAGAGCCGCGATAACGGCGGGAAACAGAGCCAAAAACAGGTTGTATGCCAAGCTCCCGGAGGCGATCGTGACGCGATCATCTTTCATGTGTCTAAGCGTCCGCTCGAGGACGCCGCGCCATCCCGGCGAGCTGATCGTGGCGCTTTGGATTGCCGCGACAGAAGGCGCAGGGGCCGTCAGCGAGTAGTCCTCTTCCTCAGGTTGCTGCCACGCGTGTGCCATGACCTTCCCCTGCCCATTCCCGCGCCTTCAGGAACGGTCCGACGAAGCTCAGCTACAAGCTGCGGGAGGCAACCCACTCGAGTTCTGGGACCCGAAGGGCCGTGTCACGCCGGTTGCCTTCACTTCCACTCACCCTAGTTCTCGCTCGCGGCTCGGCGGGTACTCGACGCGAAGGAGGCATTTGCACCATGGCTGATTTCAACGCTACGCATCGCAAGGACGAGCCCCTCGGGGCGCTCGTCAAGCAGCTCGCCGAACAAACGGCGGCTCTCGCTCGCCAAGAGGTTCGTCTCGCCCAGCTCGAGCTGCGTCAGAAGGGCAAGGCCGCAGGTCTCGGAGCCGGACTGTTCGGAGCCGCGGGGGTCGCGGCGGCGTTCGGGGCAGCAGCCCTGTTGTCTGCGGTCGGAGCAGCGATGGCGCTGGCTGTCCCCGTTTGGGCGGCGATCCTGTACGTCGCCACGATCGCACTCGGGGTGGCCGCCGCGCTGGGTGTCGTGGGACGAACGAAGTTGAAGATGGCAACTCCGCCCATGCCCGAGGAGACCAAAGACAGTGTCCGGCGCGATGTGACGGCGATCAAGGAACACGCTCACCGATGACCGACGCCGCGACCCCAGAAGAAGCTGAAGCTGAGATCGCCCGAACTCGGGAGGAACTCGGCGAGACGATCGACGCGCTCGCCGCAAGAGCCGACCTGAAGGCCCAAGCGCGGCGTAAGTGGCAAGACCTGAGACTGCAGATTGTGGACAAGGTGGCATCCGTGAAGGGGACAGCGGGCTCGCACACCACAGCGGCCACGGATCCGAAGGCAGCCGTGGGCCGCATCGGCGAACAGGTCATCGAGTGGGCGCGCACCAACCCGGCGGCTGCGCTCGCGACCGCGGTTGGCCTTGGACTGCTCCTCGGTCGGGCGACCAAGCGGCCTCGGTCATGATGAAGGCCCTCTACAAGCCTCTCGGCGTCACGATCGGGTCGCTGGGAGGCGTCCTGGCGGGTGCCCTCTTCAAGCGCACCTGGAAGGGACTCTCGGGCCAGTCCGAAACGCCGAAGGCCACGCGGGCGACACAGTCCTTGACCGCCGTGCTTCTCGCAGCCGCGCTCGAAGGCGCGATCTACGCTTTCGTAAAGGCGGCCTTCGAACGCGCCGGGGCCGTCGGCTTCCAGAAGGCGACCGGCGTCTGGCCCGGTGAGCCGGCCCGGTAACTCGTCGCCAGGTCAATCGCCGCAAGCCGGTCATCCAGATCCGCCCGCATCACGACGCAGTTCGGCAAGAAGTTCTTTGATGTCTCCATCTCTCTCCATCTCCCCAGGATGCAGCCCACTATGGGCGACCCTAGGGCGACGAAGAAGATCCGTCGTCGACCGTGCCGGGGTCCGGATGCCGACAAGACCTGATGCGGGACCGGGACGACTATGTGGCAGCGGTATCGGCTCAGACGACACGGGCCAACTGCACGAACACCGCCAGCCACGTAAGACCGCTCGCCGCAGCTGGAAGCCGTAGACGACGCGGAGAAAAGAGCAGCAACACGACGCTGAGCACGAACACCTCGTCGAGGCTCCGGAAACCCACATCACCGAGCCAGATCTGATTGCTCAAAGACACCGACAAGGCGACGAACCCGATCCATGCGAGCCTCTCGTGCAGGAGGGCGCGAGTGGTCGGGAAGACGACGAGGGCGCTCACGACCACCAAGGCAAGGACAGCGAACTCGACGAACCACGCCAGCGCTGCGTGGTCGGGGAACTGCGCGAGGTAGTGCGAGAAGCCTTGCGCGATCCCCACGAACGGGACGCCTCGATTTGTCGACACCGACTCGAGAACAGGAAAGACGGCGATCCTCTGGCGGACCGCGATCTCCCAGCCGACAAAGGCAAGGGCCGGAACGAGCCACACAAGGTCGGAGCGGCCCGGGCCACCGTGCGCCAGATCGCCCAGCGCGCGGCCGGACAGGGCCGTCGTTCGGCCCGAGCCAGCGCGAAACCAGGCCACGACCCGCGCGAGCCCGACGGCCGCAATGAACACGAGCACGGTCTCACGCCCGAGGACCCCGACCGTCAGGCACAAGGCGGCAACGACGGGTCGGTCCCGGCGGATGGCGAGCATGGCGCCGACGAGTGCCGCAGCCGCGACGAGTTCGGTCAGGTCCCGAGAGATCGTCCAGAGGTATCCCCAGTAGGCGGGGATGAGCAGGCCCCACGCAGGACGTCGACGGGCCTCTCGGGCAAGCGCGCAGGCGCACCCGGTGAGGACGCCGAACGCGACCACGTTGACGACGACCAGGGTGGCGGGGGCGAGACCGCGATGTCCGGCTGCGAAGAGCCAGGCGAGGGCCGGATAGGCGATTCGGACGATGCGGTAGGAGGAGTCGAAAGTGATGCCGAAGGCCGTGTGGCGCCACTGCAACGGGTCGAGAGCGAGGCGGTAGTAGTACATCCCGTCGTAGCCTGGGGCGTACACGGTGATGCCGTGTGGAAGTTGGGCAGGGTGCGCGTGAGCCGCGCCGACCAGAATGAAGGCCGAGAGGTTCCCTTTGGCCCCCACGAACAGGTGCACGAGGGCAAAGGCGCCGGACACGATCGACGCGAGGAGTCCCAGGAGCGTTGGCGAGGATGCCACCCGTTCGACTACGTCGTGGCGGCGCCATCCGAGGGAGTTCCGAGGCGCACTGAGGCCCGGGTCGGGGTCGTAGCGGCCCAGACTCTCCAGGCGGACCTTCGTCCGGCGACCGGCCATCGCGTGGTACATGCCCAGTCCCGGCCGAATCCCCCAGTCTCTGCGTCTGGGACAGGACTTTTCTCAGGAACGAGAGCTCGACGAACCTCCGCGCCGGACCTCCAAGCGTTCGTCGGTGGGGGCTGGGGGCGCCGCTCAAAGGAGCTGCACTCGGGCGGTTGCCATTACTTACTGCGGCCACGCTCGTTACCAATGACGACATAGCGAACCGTCGCCGGATGCCATTGCCGCCCACCCTGGGAAGTGGGAACTCCTGCCTCGTTGAGTTCTCGGGCAATCTGGGACCACCCCGCGCCGTCTCGGTGGCGGCGGAGGATGCGCTTACGGACAGCGGTCGGCAGCGTCGCCTCACGCCCGAGCCGCACGCCCTGCGCTCGCTTCACCGCGAGTGCCGCCTTCGTTCTTTCACCGATGAGCCGCCGCTCCAACTCGGCGAAGACTGCGAGAACCTGCGCCATGGCCGCTCCTTGCGGCGAGGTCGTGTCCACCCCTACGTCCAACGCGACCAACCCCATCCTGACTTCTCGGCCCGAAGCATCAGGCCCGTGGCGTCGTGGACGCTCCGGGTCAGGCGGTCGAGCTTGCTCACCATGAGCGCGTCACCCCTCCCGGCGTCGAGGTCGGCCAGCGCCGCGCTTAGCGCCGGTCGTTCCAAGGACCGTGCAGATACCCCGTCGTCCCGGTACAGCGCTACCAGCCGCGTCCTACGTGCCTTACAAGCCGCCCTGATCGACGCCTCCTGGGCCGCGATTCCCAATCCCGAGACCGCCTGCTCCTCGGTCGAGACCCGGAGGTAACCGACCGCCCCAGGGGTTTTCTTGGCCTTCGCCCTCCTCGCCACAAGCTCAATTTCAGCAAACGGTCGATTGCTATCAACGCCGATCGCGCAGAAGCTCCTCTAATAGGTCGTCTGGACGCTCCCCGAGCACCCTGCGCAGGGCGACGACTGCCCCTTCAAGGCGGTAGACGGTCCCAACGGGAGCCGTCAGCTCCCCTGCCTGAATCCGCTCGAGAACAAGGCTCAGGGACCGTGCGAGTTCGGCTGCCTCAGCCCGCGACAGACCCCGCGACACCCGGCCAGTCTGTCGGCGTGAGGCTCTCAGACAGCGGACCCTCTCACTCGTCAAGCCGCACACACCGGGAGACGGCATTCCTCTCGTGATCTGGTCCGAGGAGAGTTCCGCCTGTCCGGTTTCACGTTCGGTGCCCTGAAAGCCGCTGTCCGGCGCTTGTCGACGTGGCTGGGCACGAGAGGGACGTTCCGGGGCCGAAATCCTGGGGGTGCAACCGCGGCTCCTGCGCGAAACCCCGGCTCTAGGCCCTCCGTGTCCCCGCTAGACCTCGTTGCCGCGATCGCTTATCCTGGTTGCAGCGCCTGTTTGGGGCGGCTCCGCTTGACGAGTGTGGAGTCGGACATGACCGGACTCCAGATCACTACGGAAAGTGGCGACGGCTGGCACCGCGTCGTGCCCGTCGGCGAGGTGGACTTAACGTCCGCCGACCAGCTTCGTGCGGCCATCGAAGAGATAGCCGGGTCGACGGTCGTGGTCGACCTCTCGGGCGTCACGTTCATGGACTCGTCTGGCATTGCTGCGCTGGTCGCTGCCCGGAGGCAGGTCGAGGCTGATGGCAACGGGCTGGTACTACGGGGCGCTCAGGGAGTCGTGCGTCGCGTGTTCCAAGTCCTCAGCATGGAGGACTGGCTGACGGACTAGGCAGGCGCAAGGTTCAACGGGCAACCTTCCGAAGTCTCAGGACCGTGACGAGGATGTGGTCGTGGAACCAGCATGGCGACCACCTACCGAGCGTGCTGTGGCGCCGGGTGGTCTGAGGCGCTCGATCAAACGACGACGCGCTCGGGCGTTCTTGCCACTTCCGTCGTTGGGATCGCCCGGCGATCTCGCTTCCCGTGTCCATGATGGGACACCTCGTCGAGCGTCCGATTGCCCGCCTCAGGAAGTATGCGGGTCAGGAGTAGGCCGACAGCCGCCGCCCCGGCGGCCACGCCCATCATCCCCCGAAGCCCTATCGCTGTCTGGAGGCGCGGAACCGCGAACACGCCCACGAAGGCCCCGAGCTTGCCGATGCCCGCGGCGATCCCGTGCCCCGTGGTCCGCAGGCGCGTTGGAAAGACCTCCGAGGGAATCACAAAGGTCGTCGTGTTGGGACCGAACTCGATGAAGAAATAGCTCAGGCCGAACACGGCGATGAACAACCCCAAGATCGAGGTCAGCGGGCCGATCACGGCCAAGGCCAAGAATGCGGCCGCCATGACGCTAAAGCCGATGAGCTGCAGCCGTCGATGGCCGATCCGGTCCATCCGGGCCACCGCGAGCAGATAGCCCGGGACGGCGAAGCCGACGAAGAGAGCCAGGGTGAGGGCCAGCTTTACCGTGATGCTGGCTGTCGCGTCGACGGTCTTCAAGATCGCCGGCAGCGACAAGGTGTTGCCGTAGTAGGCGTAGTCGAAAAGGAACCAGGAGCCTGCCGTTGCGACCACGAGGCGGAGAAGGTTGCGGTTGGTGACCATGTCTCCGAGCCGGAGCCTTGCCGTCCGTTCGGATCGAACCGCGGTCGTCGTGATCACTCCGCCCGAGTAATCAGCAAGCTCGGTGACGGCCTGGTCGTGGGTTCCGTGCACCTGGGCCTGGTACCGGGGGGACTCTGGCATCTTGGCCCGCAAGTAGAGGACGGCTGCCGCGGGCACGGCACCGAGGCCCAAGAGGAGGCGCCAGGTGAGCTCATGGCTGGCCCCGCTGCCGAAGAGGAGCATCGCGATGAGCGGTCCCACAACGAGGCCGACCGCCTGCATGGAAAACACCATGCCGACGAGCCTCCCTCGGTCCTTGCGGTTGGCGTACTCACTCATGAGGACGGCCGAGACCGGGTAGTCGCCGCCGATCCCGACTCCGAGGACGAAGCGCGAGGCGACGAGCCACCAGAAGCCGGGTGCTGCGGCCGAGGCGACGGCTCCGACGATCATGATGGCTGCGACCAGCCCATACGCGCGCTTTCGGCCTGCCAGATCAGCGATCCGGCCAAACGCCATTGCCCCGATGAACGCTCCGAGGATCGCCGCCCCCTGCACCCAGCTCACCTGGGTCGTGGAGAGGTTCCATTGCCCTTGGACGAGCACCGCCACGGTGCTGATTACGAAGAGGTCGTAGGCGTCGGTGAAGAATCCGACACCAGAGACGATGACGGCGCGGCGGTGGAACCGGCTCGTCGGGGCGTCGTCGAGGAGTTGGCTGACGGTCGGTGCTGGCAAGCGGAGGAGGCCCGGTTCGGCGACGGTCACGATCACACTCTGGCGTTCCTGGGTAACAACCCGGCAACGCGCAGGTAACCCGAAAGTAAACTGCGCGCGAACGTTTGGTTATCCCGAGCTGCAGAGGTTGACTGTGGACGCACCGGTTGAGGT
>Ga0070731_10004958_pt1 | contig 11156 bp, 7 predicted proteins | sample Coa_R1_2_FD_66448 | JGI IMG/M metagenome (GOLD analysis project Ga0070731, IMG submission 66448) | Surface soil microbial communities from Centralia Pennsylvania, which are recovering from an underground coalmine fire - Coalmine... | ecosystem: Environmental > Terrestrial > Soil > Unclassified ... | reverse complement strand
TCCGTTACGGCTCCCGCGCCGACCGTGTGGCCGCCTTCGCGGATCGCGAAGCGCAGCCCCTTCTCCAAAGCCACCGGCGTGATCAAGCTGATTTCCGCTGATACGTTGTCTCCGGGCATCACCATCTCGACGCCTGTCGGCAGCTTTACATCTCCCGTCACATCCGTCGTGCGGAAGTAAAACTGCGGACGATAGCCCGTGAAGAACGGCGTGTGACGCCCGCCTTCTTCCTTCGTCAGCACATACGCTTCCGCTTTAAACTTCGTGTGCGGCGTGATTGATGCCGGCTTGGCCAGCACCTGCCCGCGCTCCACTTCTTCTTTTTCCGTCCCGCGCAAGAGCAAACCGACGTTGTCTCCCGCCATCCCTTCGTCCAGCAGCTTCCGGAACATTTCGATTCCGGTTACTACCCGCTTCATCGTCGGACGGAAGCCTACAATCTCCACTTCCTCGCCCACCTTCACCTTGCCGCGCTCCACGCGCCCCGTCACCACCGTCCCGCGTCCCGAGATCGAGAAAATATCCTCGATCGGCATCGCAAACGGCTTGTCCACATCCCGCACCGGCTGCGGAATGTACTTGTCCACCGCTTCCATCAGCGCGTCTATCTGCTTCTCCCACGGCGCTTCCCCGTTCAACGCCCCCAGCGCCGACCCGCGGATCACCGGAATCTCGTCCCCAGGAAACTGATACGACTTCAGCAGTTCTCGCACTTCCAGCTCCACCAGATCCAGAAGCTCCGGGTCCTCCACCGCGTCGCACTTGTTCATGAACACCACGATCGACGGCACGCCCACTTGCCGCGCCAGCAGGATGTGCTCCCGCGTCTGCGGCATCGGCCCGTCCGTCGCCGCCACCACCAGAATCGCTCCGTCCATCTGCGCCGCGCCCGTGATCATGTTCTTCACGTAGTCCGCGTGCCCCGGGCAATCGATGTGCGCGTAGTGCCGGTTCGCCGTCTCGTACTCCACGTGCGACACCGCGATCGTGATCCCGCGCTCGCGTTCCTCGGGCGCGTTGTCGATCGAATCAAACGCCCGGAACGCCACCTTCGGGTTGTGCTTCGAGAGCACCTTGGTGATCGCCGCCGTCAAGGTCGTCTTGCCGTGGTCGATGTGCCCGATCGTCCCGATATTCAGGTGCGGCTTGTTCCGCTCGAATTTTTCCTTCGCCATCGCCTCTAACCCTCAGAAGAACTAACTGCAACTAGATCGAAAAATTCTTTGGAGCGGGGGACCGGATTTGAACCGGCAACCATCGCCTTGGAAGAGCGAGACTCTACCGTTGAGTTACCCCCGCCCCGTCTGCTCCATCAAACTTTCCAGCGGGCACGCCTTAGAACCCGCGACCACAATATCTGGAGCCTGGGACCGGGATTGAACCGGTGACCTCGTCCTTACCAAGGACGCGCTCTACCACCTGAGCTACCCAGGCGAGTTCTGTTTGCCGCATGCGGCGCGTTCTGTGACACCAAAAGAATTCGTTTTGGCCCCGACGGAATTGAATGCGCGCCTCATGTGCAAGAAACGATCGCGATCTCACCCGGTTCGCGTTTCAGGTCTTCATTTAGCGGCTCGCCTCGAGCTTTCGCCGCGAGCGGTGCGAACAAGATGGTGGACGGGGAAGGATTCGAACCTTCGTAGCCCGCAAGGAGCGGCAGATTTACAGTCTGCTGGTTTTAGCCACTCACCCACCCGTCCGCACGGGGGGAATTAAGCAAAGAAGGCCACAGTGCATCCGCGAAGTTTGCAAAGACAAAAGACACGTTTACAAAATTCTTCGCGATGCAGGAACCTGCTTCCCGCAATCAATTGGGATTCTTCCCCTGACTCGAAAGATTTTGGCAGAGCTGGCGGAGGGATTTGAACCCCCGACCCTCTGATTACAAATCAGATGCTCTACCAACTGAGCTACGCCAGCACGGCGCAAACCGAGGAAATATAACAAAAGGGAACTAGAATTGCAAGGGCCCCCTGTGGAAGACCTGTGCAAACTTCACCCATTCGCCAATGAGCCCACTTTGGGGCCCAAACCCGCGTTCAATCTTCAAAGCCGTGCTGAAAAAAACATACTACACCTTTGAAGCTCGGCCGGTAAAGACGAAAAAATGCCGATTCCGTCCAGAAGCGAGACGGAATGGCAACAACAAAACCATTGTGTCGCGTAGGTCGTGGGTATTGAAGCGGCTACCCGTTTTTTGGGCGGGCAGCCGCTTGTTGAATCGTGATCCAAGCCCACAAACTGCCTTTCCCATCGCTCAATACGGCTTTGCCTTGAAGACAAAATTCACGGCTTTGGATTCGCTGCCGGTGATGGTTACTTGCTGGGTCTGCTCGCCGTAGGACTCATGCCATGCGGTGATCGTGTAGTTGCCCGGGGGTAAGTTCGGCAGCTTGAATTCACCGTCGCCGGCGGTAATCGCGTAGTGGGAATTTTTCATGACCGCGAGGGTGCCCTTCATCCACGGGTGAATATTGCATTTCACGGGGATAAATTCCGGACGCGCGTACTTGTCCTCGATCGGCGGCGCTCCGGGCGGCTGCGATTTGTTCCACTCGCGATTATTCGACGGCAAGGGGTGAATGTTATGCGAGGTCGGATCATCGTTGACGACTTCGAAATCCTGATTGACCTGGAAGGCCAGGATATGCGGCGAGTATCGGCAGCCTTTCTGGGTTAGGACCGCCGGCTGAGGAGGCGCGGTATCATCGGCCGCGCCGGCCGATATGTAGACGACAACATTTTCAAGGGCGTTTTCGGGACCGGTGAGGACGTTTTCCGCCGTCACCGGCTTGGCGTACTGCTTCGCGCAGCTCGGCTCTTGGGACATGTTTATAATTTGCGGCTTCGCGGGCGTTCCGTCGAAGGTTACACGGCCGCTGATGGCGCCGTTCTGCGGCCTTGCGGACGACATGGCAAACGTAACGAAAACTGCGGCGAAAGCTACCAATGCTTTTTTATGTTTCATGGAACTAATCCTCCCAATTTTCTAAAATTTTGCTGGGCGATTTCTTTTCAAGGGCCAGCCGAAAAATAGCGAGTGATTCATGCTTCGATGAAACCTCGGGGGTTAGAATCCATTTTTTCGAGCGGCTGAATGTCGCGGCTGAAGCCGCGACCCACAAGGCGCGATTCAAACGCAACTCCTATTCGATTCCGGACCCTGTGGGTGTTTCTCCCACTCTTAATGCCTTCAAGAATTCCGCGCCCTCTTTCGTGCCTTCCCACAATCGAAGCTCGGGGCTTTTGTGTGTGATCTGCAAGGTCCGCAGGTAGTGCGCGAGGTCCCAGGCTTCATTCGGTTTGAGGACGTCCGCAAACGAAGGCATGGGCGTCCCGTCCAGGCCGGTCATGAAAATTTTGTACAAATCAGTGTTGGTGGTCCCGCACTTGAAGCGCGAGCCCGATTCAAAGTCGTAGGGCCGGATGGGCTGGTTATTGTTGTCGGTCAGTGAAGCTGCCGCGGGCCCGTCACCGCGCCCCTCCGTGCCGTGGCACTTCCAGCATTCGAGTTTGGTGAAGAGCTCCTTTCCGTGCCGCAGACCCTCCAAATTGAGCGCGGGTTCCGCGGGCACCTGGATCGGATCGCCGGGCTTCTCGCTTTTCCATCTGGGCGAAAAAGTTTTGATGAACGCGACGAGGTCCGCGCGCTGCTGGTCCGTCAGCGCGTACCAGGCAGGCATGTTGGAATTGACCAGGCCGCGCTCGATGGCATTATTTAGATCTTCGTCGGTGGGCAGAGTGCCCGTCGGAGTTGACCGGCACTTGAACGTCGCGGCCACGAAATTCCGCGGCGGGATATTCAAGTACGGCGCGTTCTCGCCGTTTCCGTCTCCTCGAAAGCCGTGGCAGCCCCAGCAGTACCGGAAATAAAGCTGCTTGCCGGCATCGGCATGGCCCGTCCGCCGGCCGACATGGGATTCCTGCGCCGCGGATGTGCCCGCGACGGACAGGATTGTGAGTGCAAGTAGCGCAAGTCGAGTTTTTTTGAACGAGCGCGTCTTCCAGATCCATCGGTGCATCCGCAGGCTCCTCAGTAAGCGAAGTCGAGACCAATCAAAACGCTGCTGGAAGTCAGGTCGCGCCCGGTGACCGGAGCGGCGCCCCGCTGCCGCAAAATCGAATATTCGGTGTGAATGGCGAAACCCGCGCGGCTGGAAATGAACGGGTAGAAGCGAAACCCAGCCGTGCCGACGTCGATGTTGCCGAAGTTAGAAGGATTCGTCGCAAACACCTGGCGCGACATCCGAATCGCTTCGTAGCGCCCGATCGCGACGAATCGTGGATTGAAATTGTAATGCGACTCCACAAGCGCGCCGTTCCACGTGGGCGCCCGAGCGCCCGCCGGAAGCGGCGTGTTGGCCGGGGTGTTGGAACCGAGGAAGGCGCTGTCCCATCCGTGAAAATACATCGTGGTGGCGTCGAATTTCTTGACGTACCACATGCCGATGAATCCCGCGCGATAAAAGCCCTTGTTGCCGATCCCCGTGCCCGCGATTCCCGCCCCTCCCGAACTGAACTGGAAATACGTGGGCTCCTGCCCGACGTAGGCAAATCCGCCAACGCGCTGCAGGCCAAGGCTTCCCACTTGAAACGCCTGGCTGGCCGCAAAGAAGCCGTTGTAGGATTTTCCCGTGGGGAAATCAGCCGCGCCGTTGTTTGCGGTAAAGTTCGGCTGCCCGTCATTGGAATTGACAAGAGCCGCTGACACGCGAGTGCGGTCATCCTTGGAATGGCCCATCCACTCCACGCCCACCTGGTTGTCGCCGATTCCATTCGTATACAAAGTTTCAGAAGCCAGCGCATTGCCCGCGCCTCCGGGAGTGACGAGAGGCTGAAAATGATAATTCTGGTAGAGCCCGCCCACATCGCTCAGCGTGAGGATGCGTTTTTCAGACAGCAGATTGTCGAGTTCAAATTTCCCGAACTTGATGTTGAGCCATGAACTTCCGAAAAGGTTATCCAGGCGCGCAAATACCGCTTCGAAGTGAAAGGCGCCGGTGCTGTCAGCGGAAGGCAGGACGTAGAACGAAATATTTTTCGCCAGCGTGCCGGCCGTATGGAAGTCCAGGCCGCTCCAGTCAAATCCATCCGTCGTGATCCTGTTCTCGACGGTGGATCCGGGAGTCGCGCCGTCCACAGCGACACGATTCGTGCTTTCCCGGTGCCAGTTCGGCGTGATGCGAAATGTGATCGGCCAGTACGAAGGGTGCTGATAAATGGGAGCGTCGCGCTCATTCCCCAATTGGTAGCCGTTGTCCTTGAAGGCTTGCCCAAATGGACTGAGTTTCGGCCAGGCTTCATGGCACGACGAGCAGGGCATATCGTACTTCCGCGCGAATGCCGGAATGGGATGCAACTTGGCAGGCACGATCGGCAAAGCCGCGGCGGGGCGGCTTCCGGCCAGATGAATGCCAAAGACCACCAAACTACAGAGCAGCCAGGAAAAACACCTTGAAATCCTACATGTCGGCCGCCGATCAGTGGCAGGCTGACAAATTCGCATATCGATGCTCCTTTTCAATGTACGAATAAATTCTCCACGGGAATTTCATCCGCACATGACGTGGCGGATTTCTCACTCGAGGCAAGCCCGGCCCCGCAGGAGCGCCATATTAGTTGGAGCTCAATCGGGTGTTGTCATGGGCTTGTCAATCTGGTGTCAACATTTGTGAACGAAATTGAGGGAAAAATACGAAAAATGGAATTGAACCAGAATGAACCAATGGAAAAATTGGCATCGCAATTTCATCCGCCTGTGGGGCCGACAAATCCTTGCCGCAAAGCGCCTGGGCGGCAACCGAGCAAAAATTGCAATCAGGAATAATTACGACTGACGTATAGTGTCTTCAGCGTTGGAGACCGGACGAGCGAGGCGCACTGCCATTAGGGTTCGCGAGTCACTTCAGGCTGCGGCAAGCTTCAATTGCGGGAATTGGATTAGCAGTTGTCGTGCGGAAAGCTCTACACTCAAGAATCTCTGTGGAACATTGCGTTGTGACGTTGTCGATGTATGTTATCTGCCGGCGGAGAAGACGAAGAGAAAATTTTATTTAGAATGTCCCTGGCGCTTTCCGCGGTTGAATCGGACGCGTCGATCACTTGCATGGGAGATCCGCTAGTGGATCCAGTGCTTACCAGCAAAGAGGAACTTTCGGCCGGAGAGGATGCCGCGATCCGCCCCCAGGCGGAGCGCCGGCACCTGATCGTATCCCTGTCGATCATGGTTGCCGTTGCGTTGATTATTCGCTTGGTTGTGATGCGATTTTCCTATCTCAATTTGCTGGACCCGGCCCGCGATCATTACCTCGTCGGATGGGAAAATGGCCACCCCACATTCGGGCGGGAATACGAGCGCATCGCCAAATCCATTCTTTCCGGCCAGGGATTCAGCTCTCCGTATCCGTATCCAACCGGCCCAACGGCCTTGATGGGGCCGGCGTATGCGTATTTGCTCGCCGGCGTGTTCAAACTGTTCGGGATCATGACCACCGCATCCACTCTTGCGGCTCTTACTCTGAATAATCTGATGTCGTCGCTGATTTGCCTGCCGATTTTTTTCATCGCGCGGCGGTCGTTCGGACCGAAGATCGCCATGTGGGCCGGATGGGTTTGGGCTTTTTACCCGCATTCCATCGCCGGTTCCAATGCCTGGCTTTGGGACACGATCCTGGGAACGCTGCTTCTGACATTGCTGGTTTTGTATACGCTGAAACTCGAACGCTCCACGAGCTACCTGGCCTGGCTTGGATATGGCTTGCTGTGGGCGCTGGCCGCCTTGACCAATGCAAACTCGCTGTCGGTCCTGCCGTTTTTCGGGGCCTGGATATTTCTGCGGCAGTGGAGATCCGGGGCGCTGCGCCTGGGGCCGATCATCGCCGCCTCTCTCATGTTCTTCGTCGGCGTGGCTCCTTGGATCTGGCGCAGTTCGCAAGTCTACGGACGATTCGTGGCATTTCGGGGCAATTTCGGGCTGGAGGTAATGGTCGGAAACAGCAGCGATACAAGCCGCCCGTCGAATTGGGACGAGACGCCGGGATCCAACTTGGCGCAGTTGCAGGAATTCCAGCGTCTGGGAGAGCCGGCCTACATGGCAGAGAAGCAGCTCGAGGCTGCGCAGTTGATCAAGGATCACCCGGTCTGGTATGCGGGCCAAACCTTGCGCCGAATTCTCTACACCTGGACCAACGTGTGGGTATTCCCGCCACCCTGGACCTTTGATGAAGTGGGTTTGCCCAATGCAATCGTCTATACGATATTCTCGGTCCTGGCGTTCATTGGGCTCGGATGGGCGATTCGGAACCGCTGGGAAGAAACCATTCCTCTCCTCATCCCCCTCATTTTTTTCCCCATTGTTTATTACCTTACCCACCAGGACGACGGCCGCTTTCGCCATCCCATCGACCCGCTGGTGATCATTTTTGCGGCCTGCGGGTTGTATTCGCTTCTGTCAAAGCAAACCGCGGACATGAGTGCAGGTGTGACTGATCCAGCAAGAGAGCATGGCGCCCAGCTCGCCCGAGTGAGAGAATAAGCGTGGGAATGGACGACGCGCGGAATCACCGGAAAGCTCTTCTCATCACGACCGGCCTTGCTGCGGCTGCTATTGCCGCGGGCTTGCTGCTCTATGGAGGCTTGCGGCGCAGCGCCACTGCGCATGCTTCTCCCGCGCCGGAACTGCTCTCCGTCCTGCCGCCGGGAGCGCCCACGCTGGTCTATCTGGATCTCGCCGCGGTGCGTGCTTCCTCGTTCTACCAGCATCGCGCGGACAAGGGCCCCATCGCAGTGCCCAATTCGGACTACGCGGAGTTTGTGCGCTCGACGGGATTCGATTTCGAAAAGGATTTGGACCGCGTGGTGATTGCGTCCTGGCCACCGGCGTCCGCCAATGAGCCGAGAAAAAACATGGTGATCGCCGACGGCCGTTTTGACCGGGTGAAAATTCGCGACTACGCCATGCGCAAAGGAAAACTCGACCGCCAGCAAGGTCACGACGTTTTCCTCTTCCCTAAGGGAGATCGCGCGGGATGGGATTCCTTCACTTTCCTGGATGATCATCGCATCGCCTTGATCGAAGGATCGGACATCGCTCCGCTCTTCGCCGGCCATTCCGATGCTTCAGCCACTGACCCGGCTCGCGAGCGCGCCGCGCGCGTGGACGGCGCCGCCGCCTTCGCCATCACGCGCGTTCCATCGATTCCGGACAATTTCGCTTCGGGGGGTGCGCAATCCACGCAGCTCGCCAGTCTGGCCCGCTCGGTACAATGGCTCACGCTGGCCGTGAGCCCCGAGGGAGACAACATGCGCGTCTCGCTCGAGGGAGAATGTAACAACAGCACGGACGCGATACAGCTTCGTTCCGCGCTGGAACTCCTTCGAATGATCGGCCGCGCGGGATTGGAAAGCCCCAAGACGCGCCAGTCCATGGACCCGGCGTCCCTAGCAACCCTTCAGACTCTTCTGACCAGCGCAGAAGTCACCCAAGCGGCGGAGCGGGTTCGTATCTTAGTTGAGCTGACCCCTGATGTTCTAAAGCTAGGCGAGAATCGCAAGGCGCAATAACCCAGAGTGGCACAGGCTTCAGCCTGTGGGTTTCCCCCGCTGTACCGAGGTGAATTCCCATTTGCTGAAGCCTTTGCTACAAAAACCCGCCCTTCATTCATAAAGTTTGGGAACTGCAAGAAAGGTCTGGGGGGAGAAAATCAATCCGCTGCGGAGGCTTGCCGCAGGTAGCGCATTGGGTTGACCGGTGCGCCATTGATTCGAACTTCGTAATGAACGTGAGGCCCGGTGGACCGCCCGCTGACGCCCACATTTCCAATGGTGTCGCCGCGTCTCAGTTGCTGGCCGACCAGCACATGAAAGCTCGAAAGATGGCCGTACCAGGTCGTAACTCCAAATCCATGATCGACAATGACCAGCCGCCCATATCCCGCGTGGTCGCCCGCTTCGATGACGACGCCATCGGCCGTGGACCTTACGCCATCGCCATATTGCGAGGAGATATCAACTCCGGTATGGAAAGCGCCTTCACCGCTGAACGGGTCCATCCGCTCGCCGAAGAAGCCGGTCAGGTGGCCAATTACCGGCCATAATGTCGGCGTAGAGGTCAGGTCCGCGATTCCCGGGGTGGGCAACAATTGGAGGCTGCCTGTGGGAAGCTCCGCCTGCCGGACATTCGATTGCAGGAAATTGAACTGCGCGACGGACTGATCAAACCCGGCCGCCGGAGGCACGGAGGTTTCGTCCACGCCGAACGGGCTCTGCCGGAAGCGCATGAAACCGTAGGTCATGGCGACTTCGGTGGCCAGCGACTGCAGCGAGGTCATCCGCTCGTTGGTGTCCTTGACGCTGGATTCAAGCTTTTCGTAATTGTGCTTAAGGGTGTCCTGCTGGCGGCGTAGTGCGTTGTAATTGCCCACTTTCCAGAGCATTCGGGTGTAGGAACCGGCCGCCGCGAGCACGGTTACTCCCCCGACAACAGCCAGAAGGGCAACCAAATGCAGGACGTAACCGGGGACCGTGATCTTGCGGAAGCTTCCCTTCCGGTTGGAGGCCACAAAAAATGTATAGGCTTCAGGCTTCATAGTCTGAAATCTCTAAAACAAAACCTGCTTTACATTCGAGGGAGCTGGAGCCGATCATCCCCTGAGCGGCCCATGTATTCTAATCCGCCGACGGAACCGGAAGCATTGACGCGAAACCAAACCCGCGCCAAGTCTAGTGACAGACTCGGAAGGAGTCAACCCTTAATTTCCCGGTTCGGACCGTTCGAAAGACTTACGCGATCGGCAACCATACCCTAAGATGCCTCTTATGGAACCACACAAGAGCGGGTTTGGACAACTGTACTGATGACCAAAGAAGAACAACTGATCGAACGGTTCAGGCAGCGTGTTCCGTCCAGGCACCGTGGACTGCGTGTGGGTATCGGCGACGATGCCGCTGTCCTCGAGCCTGCGGAAGGCAAAGAATGGGTCATCACCACGGACGCCTTTCTCGAAAACGTGCACTTTCTTCGAAAGGTCCACCCGCCGGAGGCAGCCGGATATAAGGCGCTTGCCCGCGCTACGAGTGACATTGCAGCCATGGGTGCACGGGCGCGCTACTTCTTTCTGACTTTTGGGTTTCCAGACGACTTAGCCGGTGCATGGCTCGGCGATTTCCTCGAGGGCATGGCTCGTGCTGCCCGCCGGTTCAATTTAACACTGGCTGGAGGCGATACGACGAAGTACCCGGTCGTCGTGGCCAGCCTCACCGTTCTGGGTGAAATCGATCGAGGCAGGGCCATTTTGCGGTCTGGCGCAAGGCCGGGCGACTTGCTGTGCGTCAGCGGAAGGCTGGGACAGGCTGAGTTGGGTTTGCGGCTGGTCCAGCGGAAATTGCACAAGCGGAAACTCTGGGCCGGTCTGCTCAAGAAACAGTTTTATCCGGAACCGCGGCTGAAGCTGGGCGAGTGGCTTGCCGCCCATCGGGTGGCGTCTTCAATGATCGACACCTCGGATGGGCTTTCGACCGACCTGGGGCACATTTGCAACGCCAGCGGTGTAGGCGCAATCGTGTGGGCGTCAAAGATTCCGGCGGTGAAGGTCCCACCGAGCTTGCGGCTCTCTGCCCTCGATCCGCTGGAAATGGCCCTGAACGGGGGGGAGGACTACGAACTGCTTTTCACTGTGCGGAAGAGATTTGCCTCACGCCTGCCGCACAAAGTGGCAGGCATTCCCATCGCGGTTATTGGCGAGATCACCGGCCCAGGAAGAATTCTCCTCGAGGACGCGGACGGACAAACCAAGCCCCTCCTGCCTAAAGGATGGGATCCATTCCGCGGACGATAGGGTCATGAGCGAAGTGCGGGCTAAAATGACCGTTCGAGCGGCTGGTCCAGGCTATTACCCTGTGCTCTCATAACCACCCGATTTCTTACGGAGGCCGTGGCAATCGGCTGCCGTCCTCCAATAGATGCATGGTAATTTGCTAAATCCGTTGTTATGATTTGCCAGTTCGGAGAGGACCTTGGGGGCCTGTCCCGAATGCGCTACAGTCGGATCGCCATCCATTTTTCTCGGGGTATAATCACTCTGCTTATCCTGAGTCTCTCTCTGCTTGCGCTCGTCCAGCCCGGCGCGGCCCAGAAGGAAAAAGCCAAGAAGCAAACG
>Ga0070731_10004957_pt1 | contig 11158 bp, 10 predicted proteins | sample Coa_R1_2_FD_66448 | JGI IMG/M metagenome (GOLD analysis project Ga0070731, IMG submission 66448) | Surface soil microbial communities from Centralia Pennsylvania, which are recovering from an underground coalmine fire - Coalmine... | ecosystem: Environmental > Terrestrial > Soil > Unclassified ... | reverse complement strand
CAGCGCGGGTTCGCCCATGTAGGCGTTCACGCTCCCGATGTTGAGGAGGACGCCCCGGCGGCTCCGGAGGGAGGCGGCCGCGTGGTGGGCGAGGAGGAGCGGAGCCCGGAGATTGACGGCGACCTGGCGGTCGAAGAACTCCGGCGTGACGTCGTCCACGGTGGACCGGGACGAGTCGGCGGCCGAGTTGACCAGGATGTCGATCCCGCCGAAGGCCCCGAGAGCCGCGTCGATCAGGGCGCGGCACTCCTCGGGACGGGAGAGATCCGTCCGCTGATACACCGCGCTCGCGCCCAGCTTCTTCCGGACCTGTTCGCCGTGCTCCCGGGAGCGCCCCGAGAGGACGACCCGGGCGCCGGCTCCCACGAAGCGCTCCGCGATCGCAGCCCCCAGACCCTGGGTGCTGCCGGTGACCACCGCGACTTTCCCCTCGAGCGGCCCCGTCACGGCGCCCGCCTTCCCCAGTGCTTGTCGAACTGGCCGCGGAGAAACCGGGCGCTCCGGCGGAGATTGTCCATCCCGATCTCGACCGTGGGACCTTCGCCGTCCTCGATCGAGACCCAGCCGGAGTACCCCGATCGGGCGAGCGTCGAGAAGATCCGGTCGTAGTCGTTCAGGCCGTTTCCGATCACTCCGTGCTTCACGATCCGGGCGTACCCGTGCTCCGGGTCGCGCGCCCGGTCGCGGAGGTCGTCGATCGTGCCCCCCTCGAGGTAGCGGTCGGAGGCCTGCATCGTGGCCACTCGCGGCAGCACCCGCTCGAGGAGCTCGTACTGGTCCTCGCCTGCGACGATCGCGTTCGACGGGTCGTACTGCGCCTTGAGCCAGGGAGAATCCACGGCGTCCAGGATCGCGAGGTAGCGGCGGTGGCTTTGGGCGAACTCGGGGTAGGTCCACAGGTTGTCCTTGTAGTGGTTCTCCATGCACATGAGGACCCCGGCGGCCTTGGCGTGAGGTTCGAGCTCCCACAGGCAGTCGATCACCCACCGGAGCGCCTCGCCCTCGTCCAAGCCCGGCCGGTTCTGACCCGAAAGCACCCGGCAGTACTTCCCCCCGAGCTCCGCAGTCACCCGGAAAAGATCCTTCGCGAGCTCCACCTCCCGACGCCGGGCCGACGGATCGGGCTGGGTGAAATCCGGCGAGTGGCAGAGCATGGGGAGTTCGAGCCCGCGGGCGGCGGCCGCCGCCCGGACTCGGGCGAGGTAGCCGGACTCGAAGGAGTCGAGGAACTTGGGTCCGAGCTCGGCCCCGTCGAGCTCGAGGCGCCCGGCCAGGTCGATCCACTCGAAGACCGTCATCCGGCGCGCGATGATCGCATCGAAGAACCCCTTGGGGAAAGCGGCGAGTTTGGGCATCGCGGTTAGTCCGTCCGGGGGCCAGTCAGGGAGACGACGCGGTATCCCCCTCGCGACCGATCCCGGAGCCAGATCCCTCCAAAGACGACGAGAAGCCCGAGCGGAAGAAGGGCGGCCCATCGGAACGGCATGGCCGCGCCCGCCGCGCGCGCGGCGTCGAGCCGTCCGGCCGCCTCGGGGTCGGAGGCTGCTTGGGCGACCAGCGCCTGGAGGCTCTCCCCGGCCGGGAGCGCCCGCTCCGTATAGTGGTCCCAGATTCCGCCCAGGACCGGCATGATGAAGAAGATGGCGAGATTCCCCGCCGTTCCCATCAAGCCCAGGAGCAGCGCGCCGCCCTTCGGGAATTGCTCCGAGGTCACCCCGAGCATCGTCGGCCAGAAGAAGCAGACTCCGACGCCCCAGAGGGTGGCGGCGGCGTAGGCTCCCACCGGGCCCGTCGCGAATCCCAGGGCCACGAGCCCGGCCGCGGACAGAAGCGCCGACCACCACAGGAGCGCCACGGGGGATCGTCCCCGCACGAGCCCGGCCGCAAACGACCTCATCCCGAAGACGAGGACGTTCACGTAGACGAAGACGAGAATGCCCGGCGTCCGCGCGGTCCGGGTGAGGACGGAGGGCACCCACTGAGCCGGCCCGAGCTCGGTCGCGGCGGTCAGCCACATGGCGAAGAACCAAACGAGAAAGGCCGGCCGGGCGCACTCCCGGAGCATGTCGCGCGTGGGGACGCCCGACGCCACCCGCTCCGTGGCCGGGAATCGGGCGCCCAAGACCAGAGCGCCGTAGATCGCGGTGGGGACGAGGATGAGCCCCATCTTGAGCCGCCATCCGAAGGCGGCCGCCGCAGGGCTCAGGTCGGGCGCGTCGAGGCCGAGCCCCTTGGAAAGGGCGAAGCCGGTCAACCCTGCCACGATCAGGCCCCCGGGCCACCAGGCGTGGAGGACGTTCAGCTTCTGGGTCTTCCGATCGGGATAGAGGGTCGCGATCAGCGGATTGATCACCGCTTCCGTCAGTCCGTTGGCCAGTCCGATCAGGAAGGAGGCCCCCAGGAGCACCGCGTAGCTCGGCGCCAGGATCGTGAGCCCGGTTCCCAGCGTATGCCCCGCGAAGGCCAGGAAGAGGAGCCTCCGCATGCCCAGGACGTCGCAGAGAGGGCTCCCCGCCCCCACCGACAGGGCGAACCCCAGAAACGCCGCGCTTCCGACGGCTCCCACCTGCTCCTGGCTGATGGCGAAGTGCCTCGCCCAGGCGGGCATGACATCTCCGCGCAAGCTGAAGCAGGCCGCCGTCGCGACTAGCGCGACCGAGCTCGAGACGAAGAGCCAGCGCGGATTCACCGCCGCCGCCCCGGAGTCGGGTCGCGCGGGGGCCGCGACCTCGTGGGAACCTAGAAGCGTCATACCGGGGATGATAAGGACGAAGGGCAGGCATCGTTGGTCCCGATGGAGCTCCGGCCTCGAATTGGATCAGAATCCATCGAAAAGCGATCATCCCTGCGTAGCCGTCCCCGCCCCCTTCAGGCTAGAACCATGCTGTTCTCGATCGAAGGGGACGCTCGTGGACGTCTATGTGGCGCTCGACATCGGCGGCACCAAATTCATGGCCGCGTCGGCCGGCCCGGACGGGACGCTCCTGAAAACGGTGAAAGCGCCCGCCCCGGCGGACTCCGCCGAGGGGCTCCGTCTCCTCCGGGAGATGGCGCTCGACTGCGCCGCGGGGCGCCGGATCCGCTCCATGGGCGCGGCGGTCGGCGGACCGCTCGACAGAAAAAGCGGGGTCGTCTCGCCGCTCCACCAGCCCGGGTGGAGGAACGTTCCCCTTCGGTCCTTCGTGGAGCGGGAGTTCGGCTGCCCTCTCACCTTCGACGTCGACACGAACGTCGCCGCGCTCGGGGAATGGACCGGCCGCGGGGGCCGGGAGCGGCGGCTTCTCTACCTGACGGTGAGCACTGGAGTCGGGGGAGGCTTCGTCATCGACGGAAAGGTGTTCCGAGGCGCGGACGGCGTTCACCCCGAGATGGCGCACCAAAGCGTGCCTTGGAAGGGATCCTCCCCGACGGTCGTCTGCGAATGCGGCGCGGAGGGCTGCCTGGAGGAACTGGTCTCCGGCAGCGGCCTCCGGAGGCGTTACGGGAAGCCCCCGGAGATGCTGTCGGACCTGGAGTGGACCGAGGTCGGTCACGCCCTCGGACAAGGCCTGCGCAACCTGGCCACCCTCTACGTCCCGGACCTGATCGCGATCGGCGGCGGGGTCGCCTGCGGGGCGGGCGAGAAACTGCTCGGGCCGGCGAGGCAGACGGCGGCCTCGAATCTCCGGCTCGTGCCCGTCCCCCGGATCGAGCCGAGCGTGCTCGGCTACGAGACCGCGCTCCGCGGGGGGATCTTGCTTGCGATGGACCCCGCGGCGCTCTCGGACGAGGGATAGATGACACAGGCCCTGCGGACGCTAGAATGGACCGACCCTCTCCAGGCCAGGCTCGCCCGTTCTCAGGAGACTGCGGACCGGATGTCGGTAAAAGCCCGAATCGAGAAAATCCTGCCGCCCACGGCGGCCTCGTTCGTCTACCGGATCAAGCGCGAGCCGAGCTTCGGCGTGTTCTGGCATTACCACCCCGAGTATCAGCTCACCCTCGTCCTCCGGGGTCGCGGGAAGCGGTTCGTGGGGGACGACGTGTCCCCTTTCGAGGCCGGCGATCTGGTCCTCACCGGGCCGAATCTCCCGCACATGTGGTGCTCCTCCCGGAGGACCGGCGAGCGCGGCCGGCCCCACGAGGCGATCATCATCCAGTTTCCGGAGACCATCTTCGGCGGTCGCTTCCTCGATCTTCCCGAGATGGCGCCCGTCCGGCGCCTCCTGGAGCGGTCCGGCCAGGGGGTCCGCTTCGGGAGCGCCGCCCGCTCGAGGGTCTCCCGCCGGATGGTGCGGATGGGCCGCCAGCGCGGCATGGCCCGCCTGATCGAACTGCTCGAGGTGCTGCGCATCCTCTCCCAGGCTCCAGTCGAGCGCATGCTCTCCAGCCGGGCGTTCGCGCCTCCGGTCCGCCTGGCGGACCGCGACCGCATCGACCGGATCTGTCGCTACGCGGCCGAGAATTCGGCCGGCCAAATCGCCCTTTCGCAGGCGGCCTCGGAGGCCCACCTGAGCGTCCCCGCCTTCACCCGCTTCTTCAAGAAGTGCACCGGCAGGACCTTCGTCGAATATCTGACCGAACTCCGCGTCGGGTCGGCCTGCCGTCTCCTGGTCGAGACGGACCGGACCGTGACCGAGGTCTGCTTCGCCTCCGGATTCAACAATGTCTCGACCTTCAACCGGCGCTTCCAGGAGCTGAAGGGGACAACTCCGCGCGAGTTCCGGCGTCAGTTTTCGCCCGAGGCGACGGATCCCTGGAGAACCCCATGAAATACGGCATGAACATGCTGCTCTGGACGGACGACTGCACGGGTCGGAAGTTTCCGCCTCTCTTCGAGCGCCTGAAGGGAATGGGCTACGACTCCGTCGAAATCCCGATCCTGAGCGTCCACGACCGGAAACTCCGGGCCTTGGCGACGACGCTCGACGGCTTGGGCCTCGAGCGCACCGGCGCCACCTGCCTCACGCCGGAGCGAAACCTGATCTCGCCGGAGCGGCGCTTAAGGGCGGCGGGGGTCGCGCACCTGAGGAGCGTCATCGACGCCTGCCAGGCGATGGGAATCAAGCTCCTGATCGGCCCCTTCTATGCGGCCCTGGGCGTCTTCAGCGGGCGGCCCCCAACGGCGCGCGAATGGGCCTGGGCGGTCGAAGGGCTGCAGGAGGTCTCCGAGCATGCCAGGCGCGCGGGCGTCACGCTGGCCGCGGAGTACCTGAATCGCTTCGAGATCTACCTTCTCAATTGTGCGGAAGACGCGGCGCGCCTGGTCCGGGACGTCGGTCACCCCAACTTCCGGATGATGTACGACACCTTCCACGCCCATATCGAGGAGAAGAGCATCTCCTCGGCGCTCGAGGCCTGCAAGGACGTGGTCGTCCACGTGCACGTCTCGGAGAACGACCGCTCGACCCCCGGAAAGGGCGGGGTCGACTGGCGGGAGACCTGGAAGAACCTGAAGCGCCTCCGGTACGGCGGCATGCTGGTCGTGGAGGCGTTCGGCCAGGGCCTGCCCGGCCTGGCCGCGGCGACCAAGATCTGGAGGCGGATGTTCGACGACGAAGAGACGCTCGCGGTCGAGGCTCTTGCCTTCATGAAACGGTCGTGGGAAGGACCCTAGCCCGGTCCCGCTTCCTTTTCCAGATCCTCGGCGGGCGCTCGCCGGAGCGACCCCCCGGTTCGACCCTCCCGCCCTGACCGGTCTTACGGCACAGGGCGGTTCGAGGCCCGGGCCTGTCGCCTCTGGATCCCGAACGAGGCCCCTCGATAGAGGGCAACCAGGATGGCGACGAGGAAGACGATTCCGACGGCCCGCCACGTCGCGCGATTGATCAGCTGGGCTCCGGTCTGCGACAGCTTCCGAGAGGCCCGGTCCAAGACCTCGTCGATGTGTTCCATGGCCGCCCTGGATTCGACCAGACCCCGCGTTTCCCGGACGAGCGAGGTGGCGTCGCGCGCCGCGTCGCTCACTTTGGAGGCGACGGTGCCCGGATCCACGGATCGCTCGCCGGGAGCCGGCGCCAGGGATCGGTCGAGCAGCGGTGCGACGGCCGATTCCAGGCCCCGGACTTCCTGCACGAGGTCCCTGGCCTCGACGAGGCTGTCCTTCACGTCCTGCAGGGTTGAATTGATCGCAGGCTCCTGGGAAGAAGGCGCGGTCAGTCGTTCGAGCGTCGCGGAGGCTCGCGCGACGGCCCCCAGCGTCTCCTGGAGCGAATGGACCAGCGCGTCCAGCTTGGGGACCGCCAAGGCATCGGTGAGGGTCGCCTCCGCCGTCCAGTCGAGAATCGTGGGCATGCGTTTCATAAAAAAGAGCGCCTGCTGGATCAGAAGACGCGTCTCATCCACGGCGCGGACGACGGGCTGCAGAGGATTGAAACCCTCCCCCACGGATTTCGCGAAGGTGGTCCCTTCCACCCCTTGGGCGATCACGTCAAATCGGACGCGGGCAAGCCACTCGACTGTGGGATTCTGTTGCCGCCACGTCCGGATCATCGTTCGGAGTTGGTCGACCTGTTGGGGCTTCATGACCCGAGCGAGGATCTGCCACACCTCCTCCTGCGCTTTCGTCAGGGCCTCGACCAGCGGCTCCCCGAGCTGTCCAAAGTGCTGCCGGGCTTCCTTTTCGTCGACCCAGCGGATCCCCTCCAGTTCGGTGAGGATGGCCAGATCGATGGCATGCTGGGCCGCGCCGGGAACCTGCGGCGAACCGCCGGAGCTGGTCATGATGTCATAAGCGGCCAGGGCGACAGACAGTTTCAGCTGATGGGCCGTCGTGCGCGACGCGTCCTCCTTCGCCTCGCGCTTGATGTGATCACACGCCGTCGATACCCGGGCGACCAGACGGTCGGAATAATTTCTCGCCATCTGGTCCAGTTCGCCGACCGTGAGTTCGGGTCGGCCCGGCGAGGGCTTGGTCTTGACCTCCTGCACCGTCTGATCCAAGGAGGTCGTGAAGAGGCCGCAGCCCTCCAGGCTGCCGGCAGCGAGAAGAAGAAGAAGTGGAAGGGCCAGCGCGCTCCACGACGGTCCCCTCCAACGTTCAGGGACCCGGGATGCCCTCATGCGTCCTCCTTGGGGAACCCGCCTCCAGCGGTCCACTCCTCGGCCGAGCCGCACGGTCGGGAGGGATGAGGAAAGGCCCCTGAGCCGATCCGGGACCCAGGCGACCGGGTCCATCGGTCCGGATCCGGACCCGACGAGACGGCCTCGGACTCAAGGACCGGCGTCCCGGGGGCTCCGTCGACTCCCTCCGCCCTCCGTGGTCGGACGGCCCCCCGCGCACCGTGCAGGGCCCCGTTGGGTCATCGGGCGGACGAGAGGGTCCGCTCGAATTCGACCTTGACCCGTTCGGCGATCTGCTCGGTATCCTGGCTCTTCGAACTGCCCGCCGTGAACGTCACCAACGTCTTGTCCTTCTCGGTCCGGGTCATCCGGATGACGATCGGGAGCGAGTCAATCTGCCGGGCCTCGAGCTGGGCCCACGTGTCATGCACGTCCTTCCTGCTGACCGCGACCTTCAGGTCTTTCAGGGCCGCTTCGGCCGCCGCCAGGCAGGCCGCGACCGGCGGATCGTACTCCCCTTCCACCCGCGCGCCGACCGCCGGCGCGGACCGGGCCGACGCGGCCCCCAGCTTCTGCGCGATCTCGTCCTGGATCAACTGGGCGATCTGCCGATCTCCCTTGGCCACGCCGACCGACACCTGGGTGGTGCGGGCATCCGCGCTCTGATACCAGACGATGACCGTGTCCTCGGAGGCATTGGAGCGCTGGGCCTTGATCTGGCCTCCCAGGGCGTCGTGCTGGTCCGACTGGACGGGAATCTGGAGGTCGTTCAAGGCCTCCGAGGCGGCTCGGGCCACCTCGTCGGGAGACTTGGAATAGCGGCGATCGACCGATCCCTTGGGAGGTTCATTCGTCGTTCCTCCCACCCACTGGCAGGAGATCAATCCCAGCAAGGCGAACGACATCGCGATCGAGGTCGAATGACGGTTCATAGGGAGTTCTCCTAAGCGTCGCATTAGTCCAGGTCCCGGTTCGGGAGGGGCGGTTCCAGGGAGGCTCCGGAAGGGCTCGCGGGATGTCCCTCCGGTCGAAGCTCCGGCGGCGGTTCCGGGCGGTCTTCGCTGCGGGAAGCTTCCGAGCGGGCGTCGTCGCTCCGTCCCGTCTCGGCGGGCGGGGTCGTCGTTCCGACCGGCGTCGTCGGCTCCGGATCCCCAGCCGTGGTCCGCTTCCCGTCCTCCGTCGGGGACGGTTCGGGCATCGGGAACGCGAGTCCCGCGACCATCCCCACCGCCAAGGCTCCGACCGCCACGGTCAGCGGATTTTCTTTCAGGGTCCTCGCGATCCAGACCAGCGGAGCTTCAGACATCTTCCGCGCCGGTTCCGGAGTCTGACCGGGGTCGGCGCCGGGACGAGAGCGCGCTCCGGACTCTTCCGGCTTCGCGGCCCGAAGATCCTTGAGGAGGAGCCACCCCAGTCCGAAACCGACCAGCGTGAGCGGGAGAGGGTCTTCCCGGAACGCATCCAGGATCTTCTCTCCGCCTTCGCCCAAGGTTCCCTGGAGCCTCCGGGTGAGCGGCCGGATCAACTCCTTCGGGGAGACGCGATTCCGCAGGAGCTCCGCTCGCTGCTCGATTCTCCGCCGCGTCGAGGCGAGATCCTGGCACAGATCCTCGGAGGCTCTCACTGAAGCTGCCGCTTCATCCATTCCGCATTCTCCTTCAGGCTTTCGAGGGTCCGTTCCGGCACGAACGAGCCGTCCTTGAATTCCTCCAGACCCCGGCGGAAGAGGAGAACCGCGCCGGCACCCAGCGGGAGTCCTACGGCGAGCGCTCCGACGAAGGCGGCCGCCGCGGGAGGCATCCACAACGACAGGATCAGCGCAAGGCCCAGGGTCGCCGCCAGCGCCAGCATCACCAGGGCCACGAGGGCGACGCCGGTCGCCACCCCGAGGGTCCAGGCGCCTCGCCGGGCACGGCGGACATTCTGGACGAGCTCCACGCCGGCGAGATCGAGTTCCTGGCGGAGCAGCCGGACCAGATCCCGCAGCATCGCGGCGATCAGGCTTCCGAGCGACGCCCGGTCCTCCATCGTGGTCGACGCTTCAGTCGATGAGTCCATTGAACACCTTTCGGGAGATCAGGGGATTCCGCCTTCCGAAGCGGAGGCGTTCCGGGCCTGCAGCCGTCGGGAGACGCGCCGCGAGCTGGATCGGAGGAAGCGGCCCAGGACGAACCCCATGCCCAGGCTCACTCCCAATCCCAGGGCCGGCCGCTCCCGGAACGTGCCTTCGGCCTGATGAAGGAGATCTTCCAGCTCGCGCTGGCCGAGCGAGGAGGAGATACCCTCCACATAGGCCGCCGCCTTCCGAACATAGTCTCCGAGGCCCGGATCCTCCGTTTCCTCCAGGCTTGCGGCGGCGTTCCTCAGGACACCGGCGACGGATCGAAGTTCCTCGATGGCGGCCTGCCGTTGCCGATGGAAGAGACCCCGTCCGCCCGTTGGTGCCTGTTCCGGACTCTCCCCCCTGGATTCCGAGCGGCCGGAGTCCCGGGAGGCCCGGGGCTCGTCTGCCGGCTCCGTTCGTTCCTGGATCATGAGGCACTCCTCGTCCGGCTCCGGATCGCCCGGAGCATCCGTCATTCTGGATGAGCGAAGACCCGCTCCTTCGTTACGTCATGGTCCCCGGATTCGGTCCCCCGGGGCCGGTGGCTCCGGGCCGGGAGGGAGCCGGAGTCCTGGACTTTCATTTTGGAATGACGGATTCGGTCGACCGAATGTTTCTGCTTGTCACGGCCCCGGCGGCTTCCCCACAATGGAGCCCGGTTGATGGTCCATCGGGAATTGGAAAGGTGCGGGCCGGGGCGGGGCGCGTCGTTCCTCGCGCCGCTGCCTTAGTTTAGGCCCGGGACCTCCCCCGAAACCGGTTCGAAGGATGCAGCTCCGACGAATCTCGATTTTCCCCCTGTTCCTGGCGGCCGCGATCCTGATGGCGGGATCGCTCGTCTTTTCCTATGTCGTGGGAAGGATCGCGGTCGATTGGAGCCGCCGGGTCACCACCCAGCGCCAGGTGCTTCTGCAGGTGGAGCGGTACGTCTCGAGTCTCAAGGATGCCGAGACCGGCCAGCGGGGCTATCTCTTGACCGGGGATCTCCGATATCTGGAGCCGTATCGCTCCGCGCTCCTCCTCCTGGGCGCGGAGTCCGACCGGCTCCGGCAGCGTGCCGCCGAAGGGGAGTTGTCCTCCGCCGCCGTCGGCTCCCTCCTTCGGCTGGGAGAGAAGAAGCTCGAGGAACTGGACCGCACCCTCAAAATCCGGGACGCCCAAGGGCTGGAGGCCACGCTCGCCCACGTCCGCATGGACATCGGCAAGGCGACGATGGACCGCATTCGGGGGGAATCGGAGGGTCTGATCGAGGATCTGCGCACCGGCATCCATCGCTCCAGCCAGCGGGCCGAAGCGGCGGTCGAACTTCGGCTCGTGAGCTTCGCGGGAGCCATTCTTTTTAACCTGGCCTTCATTGGATGGGCCTATCGCCGCCTCTCGCGCGAAGTTCGGGCCGAGCAGGAGGCCTTTCTCGAGACGGCCCGCCAAAAGGAATTGGTGACCACGACGCTGGCCAGTATCGGCGACGCCGTTATCGTCACCGACCTCCAGGGCCGGATCACGTTCATGAACGGAGAAGCCGAACGCCTCACGGGGTGGCCGACCCCCGAGGCCTCGGGGAGACCGCTTCACGAGATCTTTTTGATCGTGAACGAACACACCCGGGGCTCCGTCCCCAATCCCGTGGACAAGGTCCTGGAACAGGGGCGGGTGGTGGGATTGGCGAACCATACCCTGCTTGTGGCCCGCTCGGGCGCGGAGACGCCCATCGACGACAGCGCCTCGCCGATCCGCCTCGCCGGGGGAGCGCTGTTCGGCGTCGTGCTCGTGTTCCGGGATGTCACCCTCCACCGGGGAGCGGAGGAGACCCGCGCGCGACTGGCGGCGATCGTCGAGTCGTCGGCGGATGCGATCCTCTCCACGTCGCTCGACGGGGTGATCCGGACCTGGAACACCGGAGCGGAGCGTCTCTTCGGGTATTCGGCCAAGGACATGATCGGGCAATCCGCCCGGGTGCTCCTCCCCCCGGAGTTGCTGGACTCCGAAAGCGGGCCCGTTCCGCGAGTCCAAGAG
>Ga0070731_10004954_pt1 | contig 11162 bp, 12 predicted proteins | sample Coa_R1_2_FD_66448 | JGI IMG/M metagenome (GOLD analysis project Ga0070731, IMG submission 66448) | Surface soil microbial communities from Centralia Pennsylvania, which are recovering from an underground coalmine fire - Coalmine... | ecosystem: Environmental > Terrestrial > Soil > Unclassified ... | reverse complement strand
GGTCTTCTATAGCCCCATCACGACGCAGATCATCGAATTTCCGACGTTCGTGCAAACCGTGAAATGGACTCGCGACACGAGCGAAGGCCATCCCCTCAACGAGGAGATGGGATTCAACAGCAAGGAGGGCATGGAGATCTACTGCGACGTCTCGCTGTCGTACGCGATCGACGCGAAACACGTTCCAGACTTTTATGTGAAATACCGTCTCAATGATCTGGATGTGTTCACCCACGGCATTTTGCGTGACATTGTGCGCAACTCGCTGAACGAAGTCGCGTCCACTTATGTGGTCGAGGATATCTACGGCGAGAAAAAGGCGGAGTTTCTGCGGAAAGTCGAAGCGGAAATTCAGGACAAAGTCACGAACGTGGGAGTGGGCGTCCAGCAGTTCGGATTTATCGGCGCCCCGCGCGTTCCGCAGGTGATTGCGACAGCCATCACCGCGAAGGCGCAAGCGATTCAAGAGGCCGAGCGCGCCAAGAACCAACTGGCCACCACACAGGCCGAGGCCGCCAAGAAGATCGCAGAGGCCGAAGGCGAGGCGAAATCAGCGGTCACGTTGGCGAAGGGTGAGGCCGATGCCAACCACATCCGACAAAGCTCGTTGACGCCCCAGTTGCTCGAACTGCGGCGCCTGGAAAACCAGCGGGCCTACATCGATAAGTGGAACGGCCAGTTGCCCAGCGTCCAAGCCGGGCAGGGCGCCGGACTACTGATGCAACTGCCCAAGGGTGACTAGCAAAACGCACTCCCCCATGTCCCCTGCGGTCAGAAGCTGCAGGGGACACAGGGGGCGTGAAACTCACACTCCCCCGAAAAAGGCTGTTGACCTTTTCTTTTCTGCCCCGGTCTAAGATAAGCAGAAGCGCGTTGCGGAGGCCTACCCATGCCTGGCTTTGCCGGTACGATTCTAGTCGCTGCTCTTCTGGGAATGTCCGCCAATTTGTCGGCGCAAGAAATCTACCGTTTACACGATCCTGATACGCTGGCACGTCTTTCGTACAACACGTTCACCACTCAGATTTGCTTTGCGGTCGCTCCCGACGGGTCTTATCGCATGGTGCGCTCCACGGCGGAAACCTACGATGGTCCTCAACGGCTGCAAGGGAAACTCTCGAAGAAAGAATTTCGGCAGCTGGAAGCGCGACTCGCCGCCCCGGGTTTCCGATCGCTGGGCAGCAATCATGCGGGGCTGATCCGGCAGAACGCGGCTTTGCGGCGGAAATTTCAATGCCGGGCAACAACGGTGAGGCTGCGGCTCGAACGCAGCGCTTGCAGTGGCTGAATGCGGATGACGAGAGCCCGTTTCCCGCGACCATTGAAAAGCTCGTCTCGTGGATGAAAAGTTTCCAGCCGAAAGACGCCCGCGAGTTCACGTACGCGGAATTTCCGAATGTTTGCCCGTCCATTGGCCTGAGTTTCGTCGAGCCGTCGATCGCGACCAACCAACATCGATGAGTTGCGGGGGCGCCGGTACGGCTCGACGCCCCCTCTCGTCAGTTCTTCAATGCCGGCCGGGCGCAAGTGTCCACGATCTTCTTGGGATCGATCGCGTCCTTATCCACTTGTTCTTCGATGATCTTCCCATCTTTGCCGACGAGGAAGTTCACGCGGCGGGGTGCTTGGTATTCGTCTTTGTAGATTCCGTACTCGCGGGTAACTTTGCCGCCCCAGTCGCTCAATAGGGGGAACGTTACTCCAATCTGATCGGCGAAAGCTTTGTTGGAAAACGCGCTGTCCATGCTCACACCCAGAACCTGGGTGTCAGAAGCTTCCAGGGTTTTCAGATTCGCCTGGAAGTTCTTCATCTGCTGGGTTCAACCACCCGTGAACGCGAAAATGTAAAACGCAAGTACAACATTTTTCTTCCCCCGATAGTCGCTCAACTTTACTTCCTTCAAATCGGTGCCGTCGAAGTATTTGAGCGAGAAATCCGGAGCCATATTGCCTACCTTGGGCATGCTCGAACTCTCCTTCTTAGATTGGGCAAGTGCAGGGGCTGTCAGACCTAGTGCGCCGGCCAGCAGGCATATCGCAGCCAGCAGAGCTACCTGTTTTTTTCTCATCGTGAACTCCCCCCCACGGGAGTACTCGGCCAGCATACCATCGCCTTTCTCTTTGGAGTAAACTAGGGATGCTACTCGGTAACTCTGCCGCGCACCTTTCACGTTGCTCCTACCGAGCCCAACACAGTACATTGCAGTCGAGGTTATGCCGTTTGTCCGCGGCATGGGACCCGCCATATGAGTCTGGCCACGCTGAATGACATTTTCTTCGCGACGGTAGCGCGCGATCTGGACCGAGTAATGCTGTACCGCGAGGCAGGAACGTGGCTGCCCATTTCCTCCCGCGAGTTCGGCCGGCGCGTTGCACGCACGGCTCACGCGCTGCATGCCTGGGGCATCCAGCCCGGTGATCGCATCGCCATCCTCAGCGAGAACCGCCCCGAGTGGCCGACAGCCGATATCGCCAGCCTCTTACTCAAGGCGGTGACTGTTCCCCTTTACACCACGCTTACGCCGGAACAAACTGCATTCGTCTTGAGCGACGCGGGTTGCCGGATGATTTTTCTTTCCTCCGATCGCCAGCTGCACAAGATTCTGTCCATCCTTCCGCAAACCCGAATCGAAAAAATCATCGTGATGGACTCAATCGAGTTCACCGGCGATCTCGCGCCTTTTGCTGACCGGTGCGTAACCATGTCCCAGATGATCGCAACGGGGGGGGATGATCTAAGTGCAGAGCTCGAGGCTGGCGCTCGCGCCATCACTCCCGACGACCTCGCGACCATCGTCTACACCTCGGGCACAACCGGCACCTCGAAGGGCGCCATGCTCACGCATGGCAACATCGCCTCGAACATTCAGTGCTCGCTGTTGGGATTCGATATGCGTCCGGGCCTGACCAGTATTTCGTTTTTGCCGCTCTGCCACATCACCGCACGCCACGTCGACTTCGCCATGCTTTATCACGGTGTCACGCTGGCTTACTGCCCGTTTATCGAGCGTCTTCCGGAAGTTCTGCAGGAAGTGCGGCCATCCCTGTTCGTCGCGGTTCCGCGCGTCTATGAAAAGATTTATGCCCAGGCTGAGCAGAAGGCGAAAGGATTCCCCAAGCGTGCCATCTTTGATTGGGCTCTTGAGGTAGGACGCGAACACAAGCCGGAAATCCTGGCGGGAAAAATTCCCGCATCCCGGAGCTGGAAGCTCGCCAACAAGCTGGTGTTCTCAAAGATTCGTGAAGGCATGGGCGGAGAAGTCGAAACTTTCATCTCGGGCGGCGCGCCGCTCGGTCGCGAGCTTGCCGAATGGTACGCCACGGTTGGCATCCGCATTCACGAAGGCTACGGCCTCACCGAAACTTCGCCGGTCATCGCGCTGAACACGCCTATTAACCACCGCATCGGCACGGTGGGAAAGACTCTTCCTAATCTTGAAGTGCACATCGCGGAAGACGGAGAAATCCTGGTGCGTGGCCCCTCTGTGTTCAAGGGCTATTGGAATCGTCCGGAAGAAACTAAGGCTGCGCTCTCCGACGGCTGGTTCAAAACCGGCGACATCGGCAACATCGACGCCGATGGATATCTCTCCGTCACCGATCGCAAAAAAGACCTCATTAAAACTTCCGGCGGAAAGTTCATCGCGCCGCAACCGATTGAAAATTCACTGAAATTGAATTCATTGGTGGGAGTTCCCGCGATCCTGGGCGATCGGCGCAAATTCGCGGCCGTCATCGTGTCGCCGAATTTCGTGGCATTGGAGCAGTGGGCGCGCGCCAACAATATTCCATTCGCCTCGCGGCAGGAGCTCGTCGCGAATCCGAAAGTGCAGAGCCTGTATGAAGAAATTGTGGAAGGCGTCAACCAGAACCTCGCCCGCTTCGAAAAACTGAAGCGAGTCATTTTGGTGGACGATGAATTCACCGTCGAAAATGGCATCTTGACGCCCACGATGAAGCTCAAGCGCCGCGTCATCGAAGAGCGCTACCACCAGCAGATCGACGAGCTCTATGCGCAAGCCGAAGCCGCGACTGTAACGTAGGAACTTTTCCCTTCTCGATCAGATCCCGCCTACACTAGGCCCGATTTCCGGGTAGTAGACTTCAGAAATGAGGCCCCACGTTTCTTGGATCGCCGCGGTGTTTGTCGGAAGCGCTGTTGCTCTGAGCCTCGCTCAGCAGCGCGGCGGCACGGGGCCGCAAGTTTCAACTCTGGATGCCGGCGCGATCAGCGTTCATGAAAATGTTGCCTACGCCAAGGTTGGCGCCTCGGAGCTACATCTGGATATTTACCAACCTTCCACTCGTGGTTCGGGCCCTCGTCCCGCTGTGCTGCTCTTCCATGGTGGGGGATGGACCAGCTACGACAAAAACTCAATGCGCGACATCGGAGAGTTTCTCGCCCGGCTGGGCTTTGTTGCATTCGCGGTCGACTACCGTCTCTTCCAAGGCACCGAGAACCGCTGGCCCGCTCAACTGGATGATGCGCAGCGCGCGGTTCGCTGGGTACGCGCTAATGCAGATAAGTATGACGTCGACCGTCAGCGCATTGGCGCTTACGGCTTTTCCGCAGGCGCTCAACTGGCCGCGCTGCTCGGGATGGAAGAAACGCGCGATAACTCTGATCCTGCACTCGCCCGGTACTCCAGCAAGGTGCAGGCGGTCGTTGACGTCAGCGGCCCCACCGATTTCACGACCGATCGCGATTCCGAGGACGACGCATTTCTCACGAATTTCTTTAGAGCCTCATTCTCGAAAGATCCAGAACTTTGGCGCGACGCCTCGCCGGTTTTTCACGTCTCGAAAAAGAATGCCGCGTTCCTGATCGTGCACGGTACGAAAGATCCCAATGTCCCCATCTCGCAAGCGCAGGAACTGTATGGGAGGCTCAAAGCGGCAAGAGTGCCGGTGTCTCTCGTGAAAGTTGACGACTTTCACAATCTTCAAACTGCCGAAGCAGTACGGACGTTAGCGGCTCAGACCCGCACTTTCTTCCGTCAGTATCTTGCCGTCACACCTTAGCGATTCGAACTGGACCGGGATAGAACCCTTATTCATGGTTCGTTCGGATGCGTATGCAACGGCGACCTATCGCAACACCGGCCACCGCTTGCATTCCGTCACGCTAACCGGCGACACCAGCGGCTCTCCCATCTTGAATCGAACCACTGCATCCGAGGTCGAGCAGAAACTTCTGGTGCCCGGACCGCCCGGTTCAGGCGTAGCCACGACCACGTACTCGGCACAGTGCTGGGCCAGGCAAACGGCTTTGAGGCTAAAGCGGTATCCCGCCTTCGCACACCATGCTCCGGCCGTGCAACCTTCATTCCCTAATGCTGAATCGATGAGATCCGCATGGGAGGCGGTTGGCTGCTTCGAACCTGCGGGGTCGGGGCCAAGCCGGGCAAAATCTCGCGCATAACCGAGATCAGGAAAACTCGTCGCGTAGGCGATTTGCGCGGTATTGGCAATTCGTATGGTAGCGACAGCAGTCGAATCATTGGCGGCAGTGCGCGCCCGGATCAGATTGGGAATGGCGATGGCAGCAACGATCATCATGGCCCCGGCATTTGCGCCTCCGCTCTTGCTCACTTCGCGCAACGCGCTGGGCTCGCCGTACGCGCACAGGACTACGGGTGGGGCCGCTACCGTTCTCTGCGTCAGCGCAGCGGGAAGGCCGGGCACGGCTCGCAGCATGCTCAAAGCCATCACGGCTGTCGGATCCTCATACAACATACCCGAAGCTTCCGACTTCCCAGCAGGCAGCTGGCTGGTAAGCTTGGGCGACTTGGCTAACGATCCGCCCGCGCGATGCATGTGCACTGCTTCGGCAATCTTTTCACGACTGGACGCGACGATGAGGTATCCATCGACAAAGGCATATGCCACTTCGACCGTTTTCTGCGGATTGGAGATCTGCAACGTGTGGTAACCGACGCCGTCTTCCTCGGAATACTGAGGACGAACGGGAGCCATCGCCAGCAGCTTACCCAACACGGCCTGCATGCGCGCCGGATCATCCACGCGCAAAATCACTTTCCACGCGGCAGTGTTATTCACGGGATTGTCCATCTCAAACGCAACCTCGCCTTGCAATCGCTGGATCAAGTCGTTTCTCAGGCTGAGGTTCAACCCCTGCTCAATCTGCGCAACTGCGGCAAATGCTTTGGGATTCGAAATGGTGGAAAGTTCCTGGATCTCGTCGAATATATGAGCAGGATTGTCGAGCAGCACGGCACCCGCCATGGTGGCGTCGGGCGAGACGAAGTCCAGGCTTTTGAGCGGTCCGGGCGCAGCCAGCCACCCTGCGATACCGCGCCGCGGACCGTTGAAGCTTAACTCCACTTCGCCGCTGGCCTGCGCTGCGTCGGTTTTGTGCTCCCAAACCAGGTACTTCATGTCGGAAAAGCCGGTGCGTTGGATAAGCTTTTCGTTCTGCTCAGTGCTGCGCGGGAGTAGTGCGAGCACGCTGTGCAAGTCGACGGCTCCTACCGACGACAGGCCTCCGTCGTAGGCCTGTGCCACGCGCTGTCCAAATGGAGTCGCGGCAAACTCCGTTCCCTTCCGTTCCAGCCGAGTATTGAGCTTTCGCAACGCCGCCAGATCGGTGCCGGCCATCACATAGTCCGGCCGCAGCACGATGACGAGCCCCTTCGACGGGCTCAAATCCTTCGCACCGGCCAATTCATTGACGTCGAGCACGCGAAGATTGGGACTTGACGGGCCGCCAAGATCTTTTACCGCTTGCGTCAGGAATTCCTTCAATCCCGGCTTGCGCAATTCCGCAACCACTAAAACACTGGGATCGTTCTGCCCCTCGCGCCCGCCGGAGACGACAACTTCGTCCCCCAGGTATTGCGACAATTGGTACAGCTTTTCCAGCGCGTCCACCAATTTCGGCCCGTTCGTGGCCATGGAGCCGTGTTGCCACCAGTCGCGCAGAACCGTGCTTTGCTGCAATTCCTGCTGAAAGATTCTCAACGCCTGGTGAGAAGGCTCGCCATAGTTCGGCAGTGCTGCATAGAAGAGCGTGGAGCCGGGCAACACCGGCAGCAGATGGCTTTGAGTGCGATCCGCGGGAAGTTGCACGCCAGCGCGAATCTTCTCGAACAGTTCACCCAACTCTTGCTGCAGTCCGGGATATTGACTCATCTCCTGCAAAAACGGGTTCGGCTCGAGAGCCGGCTGACTGGTTCCGGTTCTTGGCGGATTGTGTCCGGATGCCGGTTTGGTTTGAGCCAATGCTCCCGCCGCGATCAGGATCATCACGCCCATGACCGCGATACTGTGAATGCAATACCGTAACTTGCGTTGGTTGGATTCCACTCGCCGCCTCCGCAGGCAGACCGGCACTTCCCCGGTCACGCCACCCCAGCGCAGCATACATCCGGCCCCGTGGATTTCGAATATGCCCGAGGTAACCCCGGGGGATGCCGAAGCCTCTGCCGCCATTTCCCTGGATGCTCGCCCGAACACCCGCAAATTCACTACAATACCCTCATGTCGGACTCATTGATAATTGCCGGACGTTCTTTCCGCTCCCGGCTGATTGTTGGCACGGGAAAATACAAATCGTTTCAGGAAACTGCACGTGCGCTCGAAGCCAGCGGCGCTGAGATGGTTACAGTTGCCGTGCGGCGTGTGAATTTGGATCGCAGCAAGGAATCGCTGCTCGATTACATCGACGCCAAGAAATATTTCCTGCTCCCCAACACCGCCGGCTGCTACACGGCCGACGAGGCGATTCGCGCCGCGCGCCTCGGCCGCGAGGTTGGACTCTCGGATTGGGTCAAGCTCGAAGTGATTGGGGATCAGGCTACGCTGTATCCCGACGTGCAGGCCACGCTCGAAGCCACGCGCGTGCTGGTCAAAGAGGGATTCACCGTTCTTCCCTACACGTCAGACGACATCGTGTTTGCGAAGCGTTTGATCGATGCGGGCGCGGCGACGATCATGCCGCTGGGCGCTCCGATCGGCAGCGGCATGGGCATTCAGAATGCCGCCCACATCCGCATTCTGCGCGAGATGATCAGCGGTGTGCCGCTGATTGTGGACGCCGGAGTCGGCACCGCCTCCGACGCAGCCATCGCCATGGAACTCGGCGCCGACGCTGTCCTGATGAATACCGGAATCGCCAACGCGCAAGACCCTGTGCTGATGGCGGAGGCCATGAAGAACGCTGTCCTAGCGGGGCGGCAAGCCTATTTGTCAGGCCGCATGCCAAGGAAGCTCTATGCAACAGCCAGTTCCCCGCTCGAGGGAGTGGTGCGCTGAAAGATCGAGTAATTGAGCAAATGGAAACTGACGTAGCTTTAAATTACCCAATTACCAAATCAAAAAAGTGAAGGGCGGCTCGTGAGCCGCCCTTCCAGTCTTGCACTTGTCTACTCGACGCTCACAACATCTTGGCGCTTTCGACGTGGATCGAGTCGCCCTTCACCGAACCGGTGACGGCCACGTGATGTCCTTCATGTCCCTTGAGCGCGTCCGGATTGTCGACCATCAGCACCTTCTGGTCCCCATCCGTAACGACAACCATCTTTGCACCAGCGGCAAGGCATTTCTTGGTGCAGGCCTCCGCCTTCTCATTGGCGCCCTTTGCACCGCATTTGTCGTCGCTCACCCATCCTTTGACGGTTGCGCTCTTCCCCATGTCATCGGCAAATATCATTGCCGACAAGGCGAATACGAAGCATACGGCAAAGCAAATCGCTAGAACCTTTCTCATGGCCGGTTGTTCTCCTTTTGAAATTCAGATTGCGGACCCACGCCGCAACCAACCACACCGGGTCGGGAGCAATGTCATCATCGACACATCCCGGCTCAACTGAAAATTCGGCAGGGGAACTATACCACGTGAGGGCCGGAAACTTGTCAGCACGATGTCATGGCCTGCACTGCAGATTGCCAGCCAGGAAAATTGTGGACGCTATTTTTTCGCCGTGTGATTCGGAACCGGGGCGGGCTTTGCAGGAGCCGGCGGCACGTACACATATTCTCCCGGCTTGGCGTACCCCAGTTGCTCGCGCGCTTCTTTTTCGATGGCCGTCTGATCACTCTTCAGGCCCTGAATTTCCTGCGTATAGCGGTCGTTTTGCTGCTGCTTCTGGCTGATCTGCTGGCGCAACGCTTCATACTCGGCGCGCTTCTGCTTGTAGACCACCATGCCATTCGCGCCAAACATAACATGCACAAACAGTGTTGCCGCTACGAGCGCCACGGTAATCGTGGCGATGCGCCGCCGCAACGCAAAGATGCGCAAGGCAGTGGGACGGACCACTTCGATCCACGACGCCGCCATGGCCTCGGCCTGCGGCACACGCTCGGCAATGGCGCGCAAACCGCCCTCGGGGCGTGGAAATCGGGCTATCCGGGGAATGCTCTTCATGAATACGTCGATTCGACACGTCTAGTGCCTGGGCACAGACGTGACCTTTCAGTGAACTTCGCACTGCCCTTCGGCGTCAATCGGAAGTTCTCCCCTCGCCCAGAGGAGGAACCAACTTGGTTACTGATCGCTTTCCAATGTGTCGAGCGGCACTCTTGCCGGTGGTTGTGTGACGCTGCGGGCAGGCGGGCAGGAGTGCCCGCTCCATACGAATCAAATCCCAGCAAAGTGCTAATCTCTCGGTTATCAGCGGAACTGAACGCTTGGGGGCAGATTGTATGACCGACAAAAGAATCGTTTTTACGACCAGCGGCTCGGAAGACGAAGCGCGACGTATCGCGCATCACCTCGTTGAAAATCAACTGGCAGCCTGCGTGAACCTGATCCCGCGAATCGAATCCATTTACCGCTGGCAGGGCAAGGTGGAATCCAATCGCGAGTGGTTATTGCTGATCAAGACCAGGGCCGGCAAATTCACCGCCGTTCGTGACGCCATTCGCGAATTGCATTCGTATGAACTGCCGGAGTGCATTGCCATCGCGATTGACGATGGCAGCCCCGATTACCTGCAGTGGATGGAGCAATCGGTGGGATAGAATCAAGCGGCGCGGCCGCGCAGATTAAGCCTCCAGTAATCGAGCGTGAATGGCGGATCGTCGGCGGCAGCCTGTTCGGTCACGTCCTCGACAAATTCCGTACGCAGTTGTTCCGTAGGCAAGTTTTCCAGATGGCGGTGAAAAATGATATTGCGGATGAATTCGCTGTATTGATTCGCATCTTTCAACTGTGTCGGTGCTGATTCAACAGAGGTTTCCACATCCACAAAACCAGCGCGTTCAAGCGTCGACGCCGCACCTTCCGCATCCTGAAAGAGCCAGGGCTCGCGAAAACCCGCGAGATATGGGGCAAACGGGGCCGTCGCAGCCAGCGCCTTCGCTCGCGCTCGCACACGCGCCACGTTCGGGCCACCCCCGCATTGCGCCTCGATCCATCCTCCCGGATGAAGTGCCTGGTGCAGGCTCACAAACAACTTGTCGTGATCGAGCACCCAGTGAAACGCAGCCGTGCTCACAATGCCGTCGAACACATGCTTGAAAGGCAAGTGCAGGAAATCGCAAGCTATCAGGCTAACGCGCGCACCGAACTGAGAAGCGAGATGTTCGCGGGCGGAACGCAACATGTTCTGCGAGAGATCAACGCCAACAACGCGGCCTCGCGGCAGAGCTTCGAGCAGTTCGGCAGTCAGGCGCCCGGTTCCACATCCCGCATCGAGCACTCGTTCGTCACCTCGAAGATCGAGGCGCGCATGAACCTTTTTGCCCCAACTCACCTGCGGACCGGAAAGGCGATGGTAAGCGGCAGAATTCCATTCGTGAGTTGAAGAATAATTAGCCACTGTGAGTTGTTATTCGCCCGTCGAGCGCGCCTCACGGTGACGATCAAACCACCAAGCCCACGGGATGAAGACGATCATAGCAACAATCCCGGTCCATGCGAGTTCTCCAACCGTGGGCAAGGATGTATCGAAGCGGTCCGCGAGGTAAAGCAACAGCAGCAGCGCAACGTAAGAGGCGAAAGCGTAACGCCCTACGCGGTCACGCGGACGCGTTGCCATCATGTAAAGCCAAACTCCGCCGGCGAACATGGCAAACTCCACGGCCATGGTGCCGCCAACCGAGTTCCAAAGGCCGAGCCCGAACTTCGGGCCGCCGGGATAGAGCGGCATATCAGGATGGTGCGTAATCCAATCCAAGATCCAATGGCTGACAACGCC
>Ga0070731_10004953_pt1 | contig 11163 bp, 10 predicted proteins | sample Coa_R1_2_FD_66448 | JGI IMG/M metagenome (GOLD analysis project Ga0070731, IMG submission 66448) | Surface soil microbial communities from Centralia Pennsylvania, which are recovering from an underground coalmine fire - Coalmine... | ecosystem: Environmental > Terrestrial > Soil > Unclassified ... | reverse complement strand
GCGGATCCAATTGGAGCGGGGCCGCGACTTGATGCGGCATTCTTCCGCCCGCTGTGGCGCAGCGCTCTCGTCGTCAACAAGGCTTACGACCTTGATCGCGCCAACGCCGTGCTGCGTAGCGGCGCCGCCGATCTCATCTCCTTCGCCACGCTGTTTATCGCCAACCCGGATCTGCCCGAACGCTTCCGCCGCGGCGCGCCGTTCAATCCCCCGGAGCGCAAGACGTATTACGGCGGCAGCGCGAAGGGCTACACCGATTATCCGGCGCTCGGCGCACAGTGAGGTGCCGGGTTGAGGCCGCACCCAGGCGGCCTCCAGTCTTTCGAGACCGCAAGGCTAGGAATCCTGCTCCCGGTCCGCGCACAAATTCATGCTAGTGGCTCGATCCCCGACCCGCGGCAGAGCCGAAAATCATCTCGCTCATCATGTGACCGCCGTGCATCATTTTATCTTGAGCGATGTAGACCCTCCCTGCACTGACATAAATCATCGTGCCAACCCGCATCCGCTTGAAGTGCTTCATGATCATGGACTCGGTCGCCGGGCTGACTTCCATTTTGGCCATTTGACCATCTGGCATGAATAAGTAGACGTTGGGTCGCGTTTCCTGCGCTAGCGCCGGAGCTGCAAAAGACAACGCGATGGCCGAAGCTGTCAGCAATTTCGAGACGATATTCATTTGGTTTCCCCTTGTCGCAAGAAGAATTGCTTGCGCCAAATCTATCGAACGCACAGCAATCACAATCAACACACGCTTATCGGTCGTGATATCAACATCTTTGCGGCGCGGCGGTGCATGCCTTCACGGTTTCGAAATCGGGGCGTGAAGATGGCGGAGGTTTAACGCGCTGGTCTCACTTTCGAGTTGGGTCCAAGCTCGACTTTTGCGCGCAGCATCAGCGATGTCGCCTATCACGAAATGGCTTCATGCGATTTTCGCGACGAACGCTGCGTCTATCGGTCGCCCTCTTCCCCTGGAAGGTAGAAGATGGGTGGGGTCTGCCAACGGACGCTCACTGACCGAGCGTTCGCGCGACGCGAAAGCCAAGATTGAAATAGAGACTGCGCGAAGTGACTAACAAACGGCTGCCGGAGCGGACTGCCGCGGGAACGACGTTCCAGGTGCCGCCGCGGGCGACACGGCTTTCGCAACTGCCTCCAGCGATCCACGCCGAGCCGTCCTGCGGCGCGCCGGTGTAGTCATCGTGGACGCAGTCCTGCACCCATTCCCAAACATTGCCGATCATATCGTAAAGCCCAAACGAGTTGGGCGCGAATGAGCCGGCTGGCGCCGGCTGTTTGCCGTCGTATTGACTGCCGCAGCCGACACAGACCGTGTTGTTCTTGCCAACCTGATCACCCCACGGATACGCCGTCGCGGTGCCGGCACGCGCCGCATATTCATATTCGGCCTCCGACATCAGCCGGTACGGCCTTCCGGTCAGTGTCGACAGCCAGGCGACGTAACGCTGGGCGTCATCCCAAGTCACATTCATCAACGGCTGCGTACCGCGCCCGAAGCCGCCATCGCTGATGTGCGGATCGCAATCGCCATGGGACGCGCAAACGTCCCACTCGGCGAATGTGAGTTCGAACTTGGATACCGCGAAAGCGTTGCGGATTGCGACGTTGTGCTGTTCCTCCTCACTCGGTTTGTGTCCCGGCTCGCTCGAAGGGGTGCCCATCACAAATGATCCACGAGGGACCACGATCATCTCCGGGCAATTGGTACACTCCTGGAAGGAATCCTTGGGCTTCAAGGCCCGCTCTTGCGCTGCCGAAAGAGCCTGCACATTGGTCAGCCCGTACACGGTCTCCTTCACACTTGTCTGTTTCCACCAAACCGTGACCGCCACGACCAGCGCCAATGCACAGATCGCGGCCAACGCCTCTGTCCAACGCACGCGGCGCTGAGCGGACTTCGATCTGGCAAGGTCCGAAGCTTCGGCGTCTTTGCTGGCGGCGATGAAAGCCCGTATGGCGTCGGTGATGGCAGGCGCTTCGGGTTTGCGCTGATCGGCCCATGACTGGGCGCCAACGAGATCTTCGCCGCGCAGCAGCAGCCAATCCGGACGGTCTCGCGATTCCCAGCGTGCAGCAAGCTCGCCGAACCGAGTGTGCTCGCGTATCCAATCAAGATCCTGACGTAGTGCGTCGGCCAGTTGCGCCAGCGGGCGGTTTATTCCCAACCCCGTGTCGAAGCGCACGAATTGCCGCCGTTGCAGCTCTTGCGGAATCTCCGCGTCGGGCACCGGCTTGTAAATTACCGGAAGCAGCCGCTTGGTTTCGGCGAGCGCTTTAGTCACTTCCCAGGTGCAGCGCTCCGACTTCACCGCCTCCGGAGACACGACGAACACCACGGTGTCGGCCTGCCGAATGAGGTTGCCAAGGCGGGCCTCCCAGTCCTCGCCGGCCGCGATGTCGTGGCGGTCGAGGAACGGCGCAAACCCGCCCAACTCCAGCCCCGCGACGACCTCTTCCGCAAAGTCGCCGCTGTCCCGCCGCGAGTAGGAGATAAAGACTTTGAGCCTTTCGCCGAGCTTGTCCCTAAGGCCGGTATCAGCCATGACTTCGGTCGCTTGTTCCGAAGCGGCAAATTACCGCAATTGGCCGGGCCGATATAGCTGCCGGACCCGGACAGCTTTCGTCAATTGCGGACCGGCAGAGACCTACCCAACAGCCTCGACGAGGCGAACGATGGAACGCCTGAGGGCCGGATCGTCAATCTGCATAAAGGCCTTGAGTAGCGTCAACCCTTCGGCACTCGCAAGAAAGTCGTTAACGTAAGCGGGAGAAGGAGCCTCGCTAAGCCCTCGTCCATGGCTCGCCGACCCGGGCGCCTGCTCGAAAAAGAAGGAAATCGGCACCTCGAGGATATCGCAAACCTGCTGCAGGCGGCTTGCACTAATGCGATTGACACCCTTTTCGTACTTCTGGACCTGTTGGAACGTGATGCCCAGTTGGTCCGCGAGCTTTTCCTGGCTCATGCCGAGCATGAGCCGGCGCATGCGGACGCGGCTGCCGACATGCTTGTCGGTCGGATGCGGTTGTTTTGTTGACAATGAGATGTCCTCGGTATCCAACGCGGCTTCGGCCGCCGATATTTTTGATTGCTGTTCAGCTCTCAGGTGACCCTTGAAGCGCTATCAACGTAGAACCGGCGATTGTGTTCCATCGCCTTTGCAGCCAGATCGACGGCCAGCGGCCCTCGCAAGGTGAATCGCGCGAAACGTTGCGCAAAACGCGCGATGTTCATCGATTGCTCATAATCTTGCAGATGATCTTGGGAATAATCTTGCACATCGAATGGCAAGAGGCGCGTATCTAGGCAATTCGACAACTGCGGTCTTGTCGATCGCTGCCAAAGATTTGTTATTTGTCGCCAGTCGGCGGCGGGCTTATTCCGCCGGCAGGCCGTCCGCTTCCGACAATTGGGCGCGCGCCGCGCTTGGCACCATTCCGGTCCAACGCTGAAAGGCGCGCGTGAATGCGCTGATTTCAGCGTAACCGAGCAGCCAGGCTATCTGCGAAATCGGCAGCGTGGGGTCGGTGAGATACCGATCGGCAAGGGCCGAACGCACCTCGGCCAATATCTTCGCGAAGGACGAACCCTCGGCGGCCAATCGCCGAGCTAACGTGCGCGGGCTCATACCCAGCTCCGTCGCGACGTGATCGTGCCGCGCCTGGCCATGGGGCAGCAGTACCGCAATCGTGTTTTCCACCTGCACCTTTAGAGGAGTCTGCTTCAGGCCCCGCCGGGCGAGAGCCTCTTCGCAGCTCTGTACACACACGCGATGCAAATACGGGTCGGCCGATACGATAGGCAGATCCCAGCTTGCCGCCGGGAATTCGACCTCGTCGACGCGTGCTCCGTCTTCGACATCGGCGTCCAGAAGTTTCTCCAGCTCCGATTTGCCACCATGAATGCGGTGCGCGATCCGCACGCGAGTGGGTTTGAGCGTGCGGCCGGTCAGATGCCGGCCGATACGGATTATCAGCGCGATCAGAGAGCCGATCTGATGGACATCCGTATGCCTCGCCACCCCGGTATAGTGGAGCCGCAGGCGAAGGGTTTTGCCCTTGATGACTTTGAAGTCCACGCCATCATTTTGAATTTTTACGTACCGCTCTACCCGGCCTAGCGCGCCGCCGAACGTATCGGCCGACGCTGCCACATAGTACAGCAAGCCGATCTCGCGAAAGTCGAAATCTTCGGTGAGATGGAAGCCGAGAAGCTCGTCACCGAGCTTCGCGGCAATGAGCTCGACGAACTTTATCTGATTGACGACGCCGATGCTGGCGCTGCGGTCCTCGATATCCTTTTGAGTCAGCCCGGCCTGCGCCAACAGAGGCGCAACATCAACGCCCCGGCGTGCAGCGTACCGGTACGCAATGCGGGAGAGCACGCCGGCGCAGCGTCGAGACGAACCAAGCTGTTTCTTTGCCGGGCGTGCCATCGGTAAAATTCCGGGCAACGTTGGCAGCGCCGCAGAATAGCACCGTCGGCCCTGCGCGGCTATATCTCTGGTTGCGTTAATTTGCCCTTCGCGCCTTGCTTTAGGGCGAATATCGGCTGCCGAACGCTCAAGATCGGCTGTTGATGGCGAATTGAAGGTCGGGCCGTCTTCAGCCATGGGTCGGAGCCGCACTGCCCAACTGACCTCTGGACCCGCTCGCATCCAGAACGCGATGCATGCGCGCCTCATCGAGCGCGCCCTCCCATTTCGCCATGACAATCGTCGCCACCGCGTTGCCGAGGTAGTTGGTCGGTGTCAGTCCTTGCGACATCAGCCGGTGGATGCCGAGCACCAAGGCCACGCTCGCCACCGGGATGCTGCTTTCAGCCCCGAGCGTTGCTGCAAGCACGACAAACGCGGCACCCGCAACGCCCGCCGCGCCTTTCGAGGTCACCAGCAAAATCAACAGCAGACCGATCTGATGCCAGACGTCGAGCGGAGTATTGGTTGCCTGCGCCAGGAACACGGTGGCCGTCGATAGATAAAGGCATGTGCCGTCGAGATTGAACGAATAGCCTGTCGGCACCACGAGCCCGACCACACCGGTTTCGCAACCGAGATTTTCAAGCTTGGCAATAAGACGCGGCAGCACCGTCTCCGACGACGTGGTTGCGATGCAGATGAGCAGCTCTTCCTTGAGGTAGCGGATTAATTTGAGCAGGCTGAACCCGCACAACCGCGCAAGCGGCGCAAAAGCAACGATGATGAAGACGATGCAGGTCAAGTAAAAGTCGCCGAGCAGCTTGCCAAGCGACGTCAGCGAGCCGATTCCAAAATTGCCCACGGTGAACGCGATGGCGCCGAACGCGCCGATCGGCGCCGTCCACATCACTATATTGACGATGCCGAACACCATTTTGGCGCCGATATCGATGATGTCCACAAGGGGCTTCGCCTTCTCACCGATCCAGACCAGGGCAAAACCGGACAGGACGGCGATAAAAAGAACTTGGAGAATATTTCCTTCGGCGAACGCGCCCACGAAAGTGTTTGGAATGATGTTGACCAAAAACGGCACCAAGCCGACTTGGTGTGTCTGCCTGACGTACTGTTCGACGACGCCGGAATTGAGTTTGCTGACGTCAACATTCATGCCAACGCCGGGCTGCAGGATGTTGACCGCCAGGAGCCCGATGATGAGAGCGATGGTGGTCATCACCTCGAAATAGACGAGCGCTTTGATGGCGACACGGCCGACGCGGGCGACATCAGCCATATGGGCGATCCCGGTCACCACCGTGCAGAAGATGATCGGCGCGATCAGCATCCGGATCAGCTTGATGAAAGCGTCGCCAAGCGGACCCATTTTGGCGGCAAGGGGCGGATCGACCATCCCTAGCGCAATTCCGAGCGCCATGCCGATGAGCACCCAGACCCAAAGCTGCGCCCACCACGGACGTCCGCGGCTTTTCTGTACCGTCGTCGCAGTGTCCGCCACTGCCAAAGCGTTCCTCCTGCGCAGCTATGTCGTGCCGGCGACGAAAAACCGCCGCCGCGCGACTCGCATCTGTATCGGATATCAGCGGCGGTGTCGCCGCACTGCTCGCTCAACCCTGAAGCGCGATTTCGCAGACCAGCCCTTCGGGGCGCCAGTCAAAATGTGATGTACCTTTGAGTTGTGAAATCATTTGCAGGATGATGCGCCCACCGAATCCCTTGCGCGTCGGCGCCTCGACGGGCGGGCCGCCGGTCTCGATCCAGCGCAACTTGAGTTGGCCGTCGGCCTCTTGCGACCATTTCAAATCGACCCTGCCCCCAGTCACGGACAATGAGCCATATTTGGCGGCATTGGTCGCCAGTTCATGCAATGACACGGCGACGGCCTGGGCGGCGGCCGGTTCCAACAACATTTGCGGCCCATCAATTCGGACGCGATTTTCGCGCGACGAATACGGCGCAAGCTCCTGCGAGACGATCGTCGACAATTCGGCACCGATCCACCGAGTCTGGACAAAAAGCGAGTGAACGTTGGCAAGCGCCTTAATGCGGCCCTCGATTGCCTTTTTCAGCTCTTCGGGCGCACTAGCCTGAGAGAGATTGACGACGGCTTGCACGTTGGCAAGCATGTTTTTGCTTCTATGCTCGGCTTCGCGGGCCAAAGCGGAGATTTTCTCCTGGCTCCGTTTTTGTTCGGTGATATCCCTGGCGATCTTCGACGCACCGACGATCTTGCCCTCGGCATTTCTGACCGGAGAGACGGTGAGGGAGACGGTAATCAGGCTGCCGTGCTTGCGTTGACGGATCGTCTCGAAATGGTCGATGCGCTCGCCGCGCCTGATGCGTGTCAGAATGGTACGCTCTTCGTCCTGCCGGTCCTGCGGAATGACGAGGGTGATGGGCTGGCCAACGGCCTCTTCGGCGGTATAGCCGAAGATGCGCTCGGCGCCCGCGTTCCAGCTCGTGATCACGCCATCGAGGTTCTTGCTCACGATAGCGTCGTCGCTCGACTCGACAATGGACGCCAGCCAGCGCAAGCGCTGCTCGCTGTCGCGAAGCTCGGCTTCGATGCGCTTGCGCTCGCTAATATCGATTCCCGTGGGATTCAGGAACGCGACATTGCCAGCCCGGTCGCGGATGGGATGCATGGCAAAATCCACGATGCGCTCGCTGCCGTCCGCCATCCAATAAGGCAGCTCCTCGCGGAAGACGCGCCCGGCGGCAGCCTCCCCGGTGGCGAAGCGAATTCTCGCCTTTGCCTCTCCCGAGCCGCGCCACCAGGGTGTTTCCCAGAAGGGCCGATTCAAAACTTGTTCCGCGGTGTACCCGCACCACGTGACCGCAAGGTCATTCACCTCGCGCAAATAGCCCTGGAGATCCATGATGCCGGCGAAGATGCCGGATTGGTTGAACACCGCCCGGAATTTAGCGGCTTCGGTAATGTCGCGATTGGCTTCGAGGACGGTTTCATCGCCGAGCAACTGCATGCGGCTGTCGACAATGACCTCGCGGCCATCCTTGCAGGTATGGCGTAGTTCGCCGGACCAGTAACGCTCATTGCGCAGATGCGCACGCAGCTCGGCTAATTCGCATGGGAATTTTGTTTGCAGGAGCATGTGGCTGCTGCGTCCCATCGCCTCGTCCGACGAAAAGCCATAAAGGCGCTGGGCGCCCAAATTCCAGAACTCGATAGAACCGTCCAGCCGCCATGCAAACATCGGCTCATGGGACAGCGTCAGCAGACTGGCTAATCGCTCTGCCTGCAACTCCGGCGATTGGGTTTCGACGGGTGTGTCGACGTCCTGCTCCACGCGGTAACCTCCACCCGACGCCTTTCAGCGCTCAGCATTGCCGACTGCGCACAATATACGGCCTTAAGCTGCGAGCTGTCGCACTAATTTTAGAACGGATTTTGGTAACAATGACCAAAGTGAGCATTTGCGTGACATAGTCGATTTTACGATATGTCTTTTGACGCACCTTGGCTAGCGTCCCCGAATGCCAGCCAGCAAACTCCGCGGGCTCACTTTCTCGCCACGTAGCCATCACGTGCCGAGTTCGCCAGCCAAATCCTCGAGGCTGCTCGCAGCAAAATCGACCGGCGCACTCGGCGCCATCTCGCCCTTGCCGGGACCATGCTCGTTGGGACGCGCGATGTGGCCTGTGCGAAGACCGATCGCCGCGGCTGCCATGAGGTCCTTGGTGTGCGCCGCGACCATCATGCACGCGGACGGCGGCAGATCGAGCGCCTCAGCAGCGGCGAGATAGACGCGAGGCTTCGGCTTGTAGTCTCCCGCAATCTCCGAGCCGAGTATCGCGTCCCACGGGAAATCATTGCGCCGCGCGAGATCGACCATGAGCGAAATGTTGCCGTTCGAGCACGGCGCCAGCCTATAGCGGCGCTTGAGCCGATGCATCCCAGGCGGCACGTCAGGCCACGCGTCAAGCCGGTGCCAAGCGAGATTGAGAGCACGGCGGTCGTCTTCGCTCAGCTTGTCGATACCGAAGCGTGGCAGCACGAGTTCGAGATTGCGCCGGTGCAGCACGTCGAGCTTGCAGAATGGAATGCGGCCAGTGCGCACCTCGTCCATGGCGCCTTGATATTCGCCGCGCCAAGCATCGGCGAAGGCGAGCCAATCGAGCTTATAGCCTTTCGGCTCCAGCATCGCCTCGGCCTCGCGCGCGATCGACGAGCGCCAATCGACGAGGGTGCCGAAGACGTCGAAGAACAGCGCTTTGACCGCAACCGCCATGCACAAGACTCCTAGCCTAATCGCAACCGGAATGCCAAAAGAAGCGCCCCACCCTGCCCCGCCGAAAGCCGAGGACTGACAATGTCCGAACAACCGATGTCCGAAAACGAGCGCTGGGAAACACGCTTCCGCGCGCCGGGCTATGCTTTCGGCAAAGAGCCGAATGCATTTCTCAAAAGCCAGGTCCGCCGCCTGCCGCGCAGCGGCACGGCTCTGTCGGTGGCTGACGGCGAGGGACGAAATGGCGTCTGGCTCGCGGAGCAAGGTCTCGACGTCACGACCATCGACTTCTCGCCGACCGGAGTCGAAAAGGCGCGCGCGCTCTCGGCAGAGCGCGGCGTCAAGCTGCGCACCAAACTCGCCGATGTCACGACTTGGCAATGGCCAAGCGAAGCCTATGACGTGATCGCTGGTATTTTCATCCAGTTCGTCACTCCCGCCGAACGCGAACGGCTGTTTGCCGGCATGAAGCGCGCGCTCAAACCCGGCGGGCTGCTCATTCTGCAGGGATACCGGCCGGAGCAACTAAAATATCGCACCGGCGGACCACAGAATCCCGAGCAGCTCTATACCCACGCGCTTTTGCAATCCGCCTTCGGCGACATGGCCGAGCTCGAAATCCGCGAACATGACAGCACGATCAGCGAGGGCACATCGCATGTCGGCATGTCGGCGGTGATCGATCTTGTGGCGAAGAAATAACGCCCCTGCCCTGCCGCATGAGTAAACACAAAGCTGGGGAATCCAAATGCCTGACGCCCTTGCCGAGACGCTGCACGAACTGATCGTGGCAACGCGCATTCTCGCCAATGAGCGCATCCTCGATGCGTTCGGCCACGTCAGCGTGCGCCACCCGCACGATCCCAAGCGCTATTTCATTCCGCGTCACATGGCGCCGGAACTGGCGGAAATCTCCGATATCATTGAGCTGACGCTCGACTCCGAGCCGGTGCGACCCACCGAGTTCCGGCTTTACAGCGAGAAGGTGATCCACGGCGAGATCTACAAGGCGCGCCCGGACGTCAACGCCGTCGTTCATCATCACGCTCACACGGTGCTGGCGTTCGCCATTTCGGGTCAGCAGATCGTGCCGGTCTTTCACCTGGGTGCGGTGATCGGCCACGTGCCGTTCTGGGATCAGCGCGACGAATTCGGCGACACCAACATGCTAGTGGTTAAGCCGGAAGAAGGCGCCTCGCTGGCCCGCGCGCTCGGACCCAACTGGATGGTGCTGATGCGCCGCCATGGCGCCGCCGTCGCGGGTACGAGCATCCGCGAGCTGGTCTTCCGCACCGTGTTTGGCTCGGATAATTGCAAGCTGTTGGCGCAAGCGCTCGCCATGGGTCATGTCGATTCACTTTCGCCCGGTGAAGCAAAACTGACGTCGGCGCATCAGCAGCGCCCGCCTTCGACCAACCGCGCTTGGGATTACTGGGTCCGTCAGGTGGAGAAGGCCGGGCTGATGCCGAAAGCACCAGCACGCACCGCAGCCGTAGCGAAGAACGTTAGGGCGAAAGCGGCAAAGAGGGCGCCGGCTCGCGCGACGGCAAAGAAGCCTCGCTAAGGCGCATCCTCAAATCACAAAGTCCACCCCAGCCCGATGGCCGATGGCGGCTCGGACAAGGGCCAACATCCGCTTCGTGCCGATTGTTTTTGCAAAATTGCGCGTGGCCGTGGGACTCCCGTATTCCGCATGCCAGTCCACGAAACGACTTTAGCGTTTCGTATTGTCGGTACCCGCGGGTCTTATGGTTTGCCAAGGATCGATCTTGGCAGCTTGTCCTTTGTCCCCGTTTCTCTTCATCGCATCCTGATAGGCCTTATCGATTTCCTTGTCTTCCTTCATTTGCTTGTCCGTTCGCACCGTCAGCGGACCCTTGTCCTGCTGCGAATAGGCGGGCACGGAGAATAGGGCGATCATCATCGCAGCGACGGCCAGCTTTTTCACTTTCGGGTCCCCCCAGTTCGCCGATGAACGGCACCATCATAGACAAAGATTGCTTCGCGCGGCTCCCGTTGGCTCCTCGCGGCCGTCAACCAAACACCGAATAGTCGCCCACCGGCCGAGCAACGTAGCCGTAGCGTAGATTGCTCGGCTCGGCGCCATTTTTCGCATATTCGGCTTTAACCCTGCTGAGCCTGTCATCCTTGAACTCAAGCTCGGCCTTCTTCGGCTCGATGTTGTAAAGCCTTGCGTTGTTGCCGCCGAACATCGCGGTTTTCACCGCCCCGTCGGCCGGCCCGAGCGGCGCGTAGCCGTATTTCTTCTGCATGTCCTCGGGAATTTCGAAACGACGCAGGCCTTCGATCTGCCATTGCGGCGAGCCGGTCCAAACCGCATCGGTGCCCCAGCACACGCGGTCGACACCCATTTCCTTGATCATGGTGCCGAGCAGCGCCGCGGTGACGCGCGGCTCGGCGATCAGCGTCATGGCGAAAAGCTGGCCGACGTCGGC
>Ga0070731_10004952_pt1 | contig 11165 bp, 8 predicted proteins | sample Coa_R1_2_FD_66448 | JGI IMG/M metagenome (GOLD analysis project Ga0070731, IMG submission 66448) | Surface soil microbial communities from Centralia Pennsylvania, which are recovering from an underground coalmine fire - Coalmine... | ecosystem: Environmental > Terrestrial > Soil > Unclassified ... | reverse complement strand
ACGGTTGAATCCGGCCTCCAGCCACGCCGCCGCTTTTTCAGGGGTAATGGTTTCAGGGTCGGCTTCGAGCGTCACTTCCTCCAACTGCATAGGAAATGACGCGCGAATGGTTTCGATAATTTCCGCGAGGCTCGCGACTTCAAGCAGGCTAGGCGTCCCGCCTCCGAAATACAGGGTGTCAACCACGGCGTCCAGAACGTCGGCGATTCCATTTTCCTGACGCAGACGCGGGAATTCCGCGATCTCACGGCAAATCGTCCTGGCATACGGCGCGTACAATTTCGCTGAAAATACACCGGTGTGAAAGTTGCAATAGGTACACTTCGTTTGGCAGAACGGAACCTGTACGTATACGCCGAGCCGCGTCATGTGCCGTAGAATTTAGCACAGGAGCATCGCGGGGCGCTTGCGTCTTAATAGCACAGGCACTCTTGCCTGTGCCACTAAAGGCGCTAGGTGAGCGCTGAAACGGATGTGACGCCGTAAAAAGAGAACCAGGGCTTCGCTGCAGTCAAGCGGCCATTCACGTTTTTGATGTTCTTCACGCCCTGGTCGTTTAGCCAGTCTTCAAGAGCCTTTACGCCCTGCTTGCCGTATACGGGGATCGCGTCCTTCCATGTGGCGCGGCCGCACAGGACGCCTGAGAAATTGACTCCGGTTTCGGAGGCCAGATCCAGCGTTTCGCTAAACGTGTCATTGCTTACGCCAGCGGAGAGATAGATGAACGGCTTCTTCGCGACGGCCGCGGCCTTGCGGAAATGATCTTTCGCTTCGTCGCGGGTGTAGGCGAACTCGCCTTTGCACGACCGAGTTCCCTGGACGAACGCCATTGTCACCGGAACCTCGACCTTCAGGACATCGACGGCATACTGCGGCTTGCTGAATTCCTCCATGCTACGCGTCACAACTTCCGGCTTCTTTTTCGCAAAGTCCAGGCCCTTCTCGTCAACCCCTTCTTCGTATCCCACAAATTCCAGGAAGAACGGGACATCGGCAGCCGTGCATTCCGCTCCAATGCGCTCCACCCAGGCGTGCTTCACATCGTTAATTTCCGCTGAATCAAAGGGGGAGTAATAGAGCAATATTTTGATGCAGTCAGCGCCGTCGGCCACGAGGCGCCGCACCGAATAATGGTCCAGCAAGTCAGGGAGGCGCCCGGGCTGCGTGTTGTCATAGCCGCTGTTTTCGTACGCCAGCAGCAATCCGGCATTCTTGGAGCGCTCTTTGGCCGCCGAGAGGCCATATTCCGGATCGAGCAAAATCGCGGTGGCATGCGGAGTCAAAACGCGGGAGACCGCTTCCTTAAATTCAGCCATCATTTCATTCGTGACGGCTTTCTTATCGATGCCCTTATCCTTGGCAATCGCGCTCTTCAGCGAACCGCGCTGATCCATGGCCGCAGCGGCGATCACGCCTCCTGCATTCGATACGGCTTCGAGTCCCTTGCGCTTTCCGGGAGTAAGTTTCATCCGAGATTCCTCCGCTCACGGGCAAGAATAATGGCGAACGATTCAAAATCTTACCATGCCAGCATACTCCCACATCCTTCGCTTCCATGCCATTCTAGTGATCCTGGCGCGAAAAATAAACAGGGGTGATTGGAACAGGCTTCAGCCTGTGGGGTTTTGTCATAGCCAGGAGCAACACCTCACAGGCTGAAGCCTGTTCCACAAACACCAGGGCTACTTCGACGCGGGCTGCAAATAAAAGAAGCAGTGATCTCCGGCGCCCGATTTGATATGGCTGTCAAGGTGATCGAGAAGCTCCCGTCCCTCCGCCGCCAAAAACGTGAGCAAACCGAAAGACCGCTCCTGCAGCGCGTTGTTCGGAAACAACCAGCTGGCGATTTCGTTTTCATGTGTATTGAGGACGCCGGTGCGAAAGCCCTCGGCGCGGCCGGCTTTCGCGCGCAGCCCCGTAAACTGAAAGAGCATTTTCTCGGAGACGGTGTCGAGGGCGCCGACAAGGGTCTGATCCAGTTTCACAAGCGGCTCGCGCAGGGTTTCGACGATGGCCTTGATCGCTTGCTCGCCTTCGTCAAACCGCGCCGTAAGCGCTTGCGGCAGAGCCTCGGCTTCGAGGCGCGCCCGGAGTTTGTGGCGCCCCTGTAGAATTTCCAGCGCATCGAGATTATATTTCTTGAGCAAACTGGAAACGTGTGAGGGCACGAGCGTAAAACTGGCGCGCGGCAAAATTGCGGGCGCCCGGCCGAGAAGTTTTTTATAAACCAAGGACGTCTGCGCGTGATAAGCCGCCTCGGCCGGACCGGCAATGTAGGCGACCGTCGGCAGCAGCGTGTCCTGAATTACGGGGCGAAGCAGCGCGCTCGGGCTGAAGTCTTCCGGTCGCGCTTCCACTGCTTTCAGCGTGGCATCGATCGATTCCGTCAGGCTCCCGGCTGATAATCCCCCGTTGGAAACGCGGAGGGCAAGCCTTTGCCCATCGACAATGCGGAAGACCAGGGTACTTTGCTCGGTGACTTTTACCTGCGCGTGGAAGCCGGCGTTTTCGAGGGCCTCGGATCGAGCTACGAGTTCACTGGCGAGGGTTTTGTGCTCTTTTACCGCGCGAAACATTGTGGGCATGGACAAACGGTGCAAGTCCGGCGACATCGGATCGAGAAAAATGAGGCCGCGCCCGGAGAAGATGCGCATCATCAATTTCCCGAACGAGGAACCGAACGACTCTTCAGGGGCGTAACATTCGGCGATCCACTTGCCGACGTCCTCGGCTCTCGGTCCCTCTAGGAGCGCGGCCACTTGCTCAGCAATCCCCCGGACAGTTTCGCCAAGCTGAATGTCGCCAACGCGCCGGTCGGCGGGACCGGACGTCGCAAGATTGAAGCGCTCGAAGCCACCCCGCTTCGGCACGAAACAATGATCAACCTCCGCAAGGTCGTGATCTTCGGTAGCGAGCCAAAACACCGGGACGGCGCTTACGCCGCGTTCGGTCAACTCGCGAGCCACATGAACGGCCGTGAGGGCCTTGTAAACGCTGTACGCAGGGCCGCCAAACAATCCGACCTGCTGCCCGCTTACCACTGCGACCGCGCCGTCGCGCAGGCGGTCGAGATTTCGCATGGTCGCGGGATCACCGCCAAGAGCAAGGTTCTGATTCCTCAGAACATCCACAACGCCGCGGCGTACGGAATCCTCGAGCCGGTTCTCACGGGCCGCCTCGTCGATTCCATTTGCAGTTGGAGGATGGGCGTAGAAATCGGAAACGCGGGAAAAATCGGTAAGGAAAGTGGAATAGAGGCGCGTGGTATCAGGCAACTCGGCCGGTGAGACCCAACTACACTCCATGAGGCGTTCCATCCTTGTGTCCGCACAACCAGGCGACTCGGTGCGATCGCAAAGCTTATTTGATGACGCGGAATTCGTTCGGATTCAATTAGAAGCCAATTGCTCCGCGGAAGGTTTGAGTAGCACAGGCACTCTTGTCTGTGCCGTTTTTCGCCGCTTCCAGTTATTTCTCTATTATTAACATTCGACAAACTCGCACGGGCAAGTGTGCCTGTGCTACATAAACCCCTCAATCCCCGGCGGACGGCAGCTGCGGCGCGGCCGCTTTCTTGGAATGAAGCGACTGTAGCGGCGAAACTTCCAAGGTTTGCTCGACGAGCGCCCGGATCCCGCGGGCGGCGGCATTGGCCGCAGACAATGTAGTAATGCAGGGAATATTGTAGCGAATGGCCGCGCGCCGAATCGATTTCTCGTCGTAGAACGATTCGCGGCCAAGCGGGGTGTTGATGATCATATCCACTTTGCCGGTCTTCACCAGGTCCACGATATTCGGCCGCCCCTCATTCACTTTGTACACTGGCTCGGCGGGAACGCCCGCCGCTTCGAGTGCCGCGGCCGTACCCCGCGTGGCGATAAGCCGGAAGCCAAGCGCGTGCAACTCCTTCGCCAGCGGCGCGCAGTGGCGTTTGTCGTGGTCGCTCACGCTCAAGAAAATGGACCCTTTGCGCGGCAAGCGCTGGCCTGCGGCGAGCTGCGCCTTGGCAAAAGCCTGGCCGTAGCTCTTGGCCACGCCCATGACTTCGCCGGTCGAGCGCATTTCGGGTCCGAGGATTGTGTCCACGCCGCGAAATTTATTGAACGGGAAGACGGGAGATTTCACGGAGTAATAATCGCGCACCGCAATTTCGGCCACGCCGTCGGTCAGCACGGCAGGAAGATTCATATCGCGGAGTTTGCGGCCCGCCATCAACCTCGCAGCAACTTTCGCCAGGGGTACGCCCGTCGCCTTGCTGACGAACGGGACGGTGCGCGACGCGCGGGGATTCACTTCCAGCACATACACCGTGTCGCGTTGGATGGCGTACTGCACGTTCATCAGGCCGACCACCTGCAGCGCCTTGGCGAGGCGCTTCGTGTAGTCTCGGATCTTTGCCAGCACCGAAGGCGAGAGGCTGACAGGCGGCAGCACGCAGGAAGAATCACCCGAGTGCACGCCCGCCTCTTCGATGTGCTCCATCACGCCGCCGATGATCACGTCGTCTCCGTCGGCCAGCGCGTCCACATCCACTTCCGTCGCTTCTTCGAGGAACTGATCGATCAGCACCGGCCGCGCGGGGCCCATGAGCGCCGCCTGGGCCACATATTCCTGCACCGTATTCAAATCGTAAGCGATCACCATGGCGCGCCCGCCCAGCACGTAGCTTGGGCGCACAAGAACAGGAAAACCGATTTCACTCGCAACGCGCGCCGCTTCTTCCGGCACAAGCGCTGTGCCATTCTTGGGTTGCGGAATTTTCAATTCATCGAGCAGCCGTCCGAAGCGCCGCCGGTCTTCCGCCAGGTCGATCGATTCGGGCGCGGTACCGATGATCGGAACGCCGTTGCGCTTCAGCTCCAGCGCGAGGTTCAGTGGAGTCTGCCCGCCGAATTGCACGATGACGCCCTGCGGCTTTTCGCGATCGACGACCGAGAGAACGTCCTCGAGTGTGAGCGGCTCGAAGTAGAGACGATCCGAAGTGTCGTAATCGGTCGAAACCGTCTCCGGATTGCAATTGATCATGATGGTTTCGTAGCCGTCCTCGCGCAGCGCGAAGGAGGCGTGGCAGCAGCAGTAATCGAATTCGATGCCCTGCCCGATGCGGTTCGGTCCGCTGCCGAGGATGGCGATCTTGGGGCGATCGGTCGGCGCGGACTCGTCCTCGTCCTCATACGTCGAATACATGTAGGGCGTAAACGATTCAAATTCCGCAGCGCAGGTATCGACGCGCTTAAACACCGGCGAGATGTGTGCCTTGGCTCGGCGGTGACGCACGGCCGCGGGAGTGGTCTTCCACATCTGCGCGAGCTGCTCATCGCTCGTGCCAATACGCTTGCCCTCGCGCAGCAAATCTTCGGGCACCGTTTCCACCGTGACGGAAGCGAGTCTCTTGTTGACCGCGATGATTTCCTGCAATTGCTCGATGAACCACGGATCGATCTTGGTCAGCTCGACCGCTTCTTTCGCCGAAATGCCGCGCTCCAGCGCGACGAACAGCCAGTGAATGCGGTCAGGACGCGGCGTCGCGATCTTTTCGCGCAGCAGAGACACCGGCGTGTCCGCGGGCGCCCGCCACGGCGAGCTTGGCTCAAGAGAACGGATTCCCTTTTGCAGCGCTTCCTTGAACGTGCGGCCTACGGCCATGACTTCGCCGACGGATTTCATCTGCGTGCCGAGCGTGGAATCCGCCCCGTGAAATTTCTCAAATTGCCACTTCGGAATTTTCACCACCACGTAATCAATCGTGGGCTCGAAGCACGATGGCGTTCTCTTCGTAATATCGTTGGGAATCTCGTCCAGCGTCATGCCAACGGCAAGAAGGGCCGCGATTTTGGCAATCGGGAAGCCGGTGGCCTTGGAGGCGAGCGCCGAGCTGCGTGACACGCGCGGATTCATCTCAATCACGATCATGCGCCCCGTCGCGGGATCGATGGCGAACTGGATGTTCGATCCGCCGGTTTCGACGCCGACTTCGCGAATGATCGCCGCCGCCGCGTCCCTCATCCGCTGGTATTCCTTGTCGGTCAAAGTCTGCGCGGGCGCCACGGTAATCGAATCGCCCGTGTGCACGCCCATCGGATCGAAATTTTCAATCGAGCAGATGACCACGAAGTTGTCGCGGAAATCGCGCATCACTTCGAGCTCGTATTCCTTCCACCCGAGCACCGATTCCTCGACGAGCGCCTCATGGACCGGGCTCGAATCGAGCGCGTGTGCAATGGCTTCCGAAAATTCCTCGCGATTGTAGGCGATCGATCCGCCAGTCCCGCCCAGGGTGAATGATGGCCTGATCACAACAGGGTAGCCGAGCTGGTCGGCGAGCTTCAGCCCGTCCTGCACATTGTTCACGAGCGCCGAAGCCGGTACGTCAAGTCCCACTTTGCGAATCGCGTCCTTGAACCAGAGCCGGTCCTCGGCCACCTTGATTGCGCGAAGAGACGCGCCGATTAACTCGACGTTATATTTTTCGAGTATCCCGCCCTCGGCCAGCTCCACGGCGAGGTTCAGGGCCGTCTGTCCGCCTACCGTCGGCAAGAGCGCCTGCGGCCTTTCCACGGCAATAATTTTTTCGACATATTCCTTGGTTAGCGGCTCAATGTACGTGCGATCCGCGATTTCCGGATCGGTCATAATCGTCGCCGGATTCGAGTTCACCAGAACGACTATATAGCCTTCGCTTCGCAGCGCCTTGCACGCTTGCGTGCCCGAGTAGTCGAACTCGCAGGCCTGCCCGATGACAATCGGGCCCGAGCCGATGATCATGATTTTCTTGATGTCTGCGCGCTTGGGCATGTGCGGTTAGGCCTTGGCCTGTCCGCGCCGCAATGCGCCGGATAATTTCCAATTTTTCATGGTGTCCGTAAATTGCCGGAACAAGTAGTGCGAATCATGCGGCCCGGGCGAAGCCTCGGGGTGATATTGGACGGAAAACAACGGCAACGTGCGGTGCCGCAGGCCTTCATTTGTGTGATCATTCAAATTCAAGTGAGTCACTTCAACTTCGCTCGACGGCAGCGAATCCGGGTCTACGCAGAAACCGTGATTTTGCGCGGTGATCTCCACCTGTTCGGTCAGCAGATTTTTCACCGGATGATTCGACCCGTGATGTCCGAAACGCAGCTTAAAGGTTTTTCCTCCGAGCGCGAGTCCGCAAAGCTGATGCCCCAAGCAAATTCCAAAAACGGGCACGCGGCCCAGCAGATTGCGGATTGTTTCAATCGCGTAGGTGGCAGGCTCGGGATCCCCGGGTCCGTTTGACAAAAAGATGCCATCAGGCTTCAGCGCCAGCGCATCTTCCGCCGACGTCTTTGCGGGGAGCACGATCACTTCGCAATTATGATCGACAAGCAGGCGGAGAATATTCTGCTTGATGCCATAGTCGAAGGCCACGACGCGGAATTTTTGCGTTTCCTCGGCGGATTGCGCTTCGCCCATCGATTCATTCCAGGGTGAAGCGGTCAATTCGATGGAACCCTTGTCCCAGCTATATTGCCGGTTGGAACTCACGCGGCTTGCCAGTTCGAGTCCTGCCATCGAAGGCAAGGCCCGCGCTTCGGCAAGAAGCTTCTCAGCAGGCGTGCCATCCGTCGAAACCACTCCGCGAAGCGCCCCCATCTTTCGGATATGCAGGACGAGCGCGCGTGTATCCACATCCCAGAGAACAGGAATGTTGTGACGCACCAGATAATTCTGCGCGGATTCCCCCGAACGCCAGTTGGACGCGACTGCGGAAAACTCCCGGACGATCAGCGACTCGATGTGCGGTCGAGCGGACTCCTCATCATCCGAATTGGTTCCCACATTTCCAATGTGGGGATACGTCAGGCAGACAATCTGCCCCGCGTAACTCGGATCGGTGAAGACTTCCTGATATCCCGTCAGGCTGGTATTAAAAACGACTTCGCCGCCCCGCCGGATTATCGCTCCAGCGGCGCGGCCATGAAAAATGCGCCCATCTTCGAGCGCAAGAGTTCCTTTTCGTGCTTCCGTTTCCGACAGTGGACCCTCTCTCCGGCAGGCTTCACTGACTACTGAAAAAATCGCCCACCCGGGTTAAATTGCTCTTTCTACTTCACGGTTTCGGCAAAAACCGGGATCGAACCGAAGTGCTCCACCGGCCAGTATGCGAACACAGCCTTGCCGTAAATAAATTTTCGCGGCACCGGCCCGAAAATTCGCGAATCATTGGAGCTGGTGCGGTGATCCCCCATGACAAAATATTCGCCCTTGGGAATCTGCGTGGGCGGATACGTCCCGAAATCGTCCGCCTCCGGCGGGATATACGGCTCCGTCAGGCGCTTGCTGTTCAGATACACCTGCCCGTCGCGAATTTCAACCGTATCCTCCGGCAAACCGACGACGCGCTTGATGAACGACTTCGAGCGGTCCAGAGGATACCAGAAAACGACCACATCGCCCCGCTCAATCGGCTCGAACCGGTAAACAAATTTGTTGATGAAAATCCTCTCCTGATCCGAGATCAGGGGAGTCATGCTCGTGCCTTCCACTTTTACCGGTTGGTAGAAGAAAATGATGATAACTATAGCGAGGCTGAGCGCAATGACGAGATCGCGCCCCCAACTTCGAAGCTCGCGCCGCAGCGGTTGCGCCGCTCCGGGCGCGACAGTCGTGCTGATATCGGCGTTCGGCTCCATGTCCTTACGATAGAGAACAATTGAATTTATACCACGCCCCTCCGTCTCGCGCCAGTCCCACGGAAATGCAGATTGTGATAGATTCGCAGGGTCGCCATTCATTCGACGGCCCGATCGGACCAAATCGAACAGCCAGGGAGGTTCACATGCGTTGGATGCGCGGGATTTTGCTTTTCATGGCGGGTACTATCTTCGGGATCTTCGCGACCTCACCCGGCGCCTCGCCGCAAGAGAAAGGCTCCGGGCTTCGGCTGAATCATTTTGGCATCTACACAAAGGATTTCGACGAGTCCATGAATTTTTTCACGAAGACCATGGGATTTCGCGAAGCCTTCTCGCTGAAAGACAAGGACGGCAAACCCACTCTCGCCTACCTTCAAATCAATCGCGACACGTTCCTGGAACTGGCTCCCGCCACTGCGGAACGTCCGGTCGGTTTTTCGCATGTCGGCCTCTGGTCCGACGATCTGAATAAAACGGTCACGGTGCTTCGGGAACGAGGAGTGAAATTGGATGATCCCAAATCCGGCGCTACGAAAGCCCCGTTGACGAATATGATCGAGGCAAATGGCGTGCGAATGGAATTGCTTGAATATCCTCCCGAGTCGCTCCAACGAAAGGCAATTGAAGGCTGGAAGTAAAAGTGGAACAGGCTTCAGCCTGTGGGGGATTTCTTCGTTGAGGCAGGCACGAACTCCCGCAGGCTGAAGCCCGCGCCACTAATTCATTATTTCGTTTTTGTAAGCCACCAGGCGGAGTCTCCTGTAATCAGCCCACCATTGACCATCACGAAATAATTTGGGACGAAGCATCTCTTCGACCCTGCCTAGGAATTCCTCGCGCCTTGCCTCACCGGCCTTCGCCAGATAATCCGCGCCAAACATGCTGATCCAGTTCCTCATTCCCGCTGCCCCATCCGCGAGCCCTGTCGGCCGGTCGAACAGCGTAACGAAGCGCACTTCAAAGCCATTCCTTTCCGCGAGCGTGGAGTATTCGCTCACGCTCGGGTAATACCAGGGATTCACTTCTCCGGCCTTCGCAGCGCCAAGTTCCACTAGCGCAAGGTCAAATGCAGTCTGCATCGCGCGAATATTTCCCTTGCCGCCAAGTTCCGCGACAAATCGTCCACCCGGGCGTAGCGCTTTCCACACGCCCCGCAGCACGAGTTCCGGTTCATGAATCCAATGGAGAGTCGCATTCGAGAAAACGGCGTCAAATTCTTCTCGAAATGCCAGCTCTCTGGCATCGGATATTTCAAATTTAAAATTCGGGTAGGCCAGCCGCGCCGCCGCCACCATTTCGGCGGAGCGGTCCACGCCGGCAACCCGCGCTCCAGCCTCGGCAATCTGCACGGTCAAGTGTCCCGTGCCGCATCCAAGATCCAAAATGCTTTCGCCCGCGCGCGGATCGAGCAGTGAAACCACGTCGGAGCCATACTTCCAGACGAAGTCATGCTTCGCGTTGTAGAGGTTTGCGTTCCACTCTGCATTCGATTTTTCGCCCATGCATTCTCCGTGTTTTTAGTAGCACAGACTTCAGTCTGTGGGTTTCCATCTGACCTTCGCAAGCGCACCGCTCCCGGAGGAACCGAGCGGCATGGGATCTTTGTTGGAAATCCACAGACTGAAGTCTGTGCTACCTGAAACCATTCCTGCTTCCACTATCGCTCGCGGGCTATTGATTCCTGGGCATTGATCGGGCGAGACGCCCCGAACGCGTATTGCACCGCTGCAAGCGACGCGCAAACCGCCGTCTCCGTGCGCAAAATATTCGAGCCCAGGCCGGCTTCTACGAATCCACACGTGCCCGCCGTCGCAAATTCCGCTTCGGTCCATCCGCCTTCGGGGCCGATCGCAATAACCACTCGCGCCGTATTGTCCCCGGAATGTTGCGCGACAAGAGGCTCAAGAATTTCTCGAAATGGCTTCGCTGCCGCTCGTTCAGAGAGCAACACCTTCAAACTGGCCGCCGTGGCGCGAAATGCGTCGCCGGGGATTGCTGCGCCACGCAGTTTCGGGATGCGCAAGCGCCGGGCCTGTTGCGCAGATTCGGCAAGGATTCTCTTCCACCGTTCCGCGCGCTTTTCCGCGGCCGCGATCAGGCCTTTTTCGCTCCGGTCCGCCGAAAGCGGCGCGATTTCCTCCGCGCCAAGTTCCGTTGCTTTTTCAAGCGCCCACTCAAACCGGTCAAACTTCACGATCGCCAGAAGCAACTCGATGCGGACGGCCGCGACCGGAGCCGTGAGTTGCTCGACGAGCGAGAATTCGACCTCGTCCCGCCCCACATTCTCTGTCCGCGCAAGCCACACGCACTGCCCGTCACTGAGTTCGTATAATTGCCCTGTCTCGGCGCGCAGCACGCGCCCCAGGTGGTGCGCCGCCTCCCCACGGAGAGTTGCGGACCCCGCTTCAAATTCTTCCACAAAGAATCGCCTTCGCATGCGCCGCTATGTTATATCAATCCGATGGCATCGCGCGCCCAGCCAGCCTGCGCTCCGCCGTTTACGGC
>Ga0070731_10004951_pt1 | contig 11166 bp, 10 predicted proteins | sample Coa_R1_2_FD_66448 | JGI IMG/M metagenome (GOLD analysis project Ga0070731, IMG submission 66448) | Surface soil microbial communities from Centralia Pennsylvania, which are recovering from an underground coalmine fire - Coalmine... | ecosystem: Environmental > Terrestrial > Soil > Unclassified ... | reverse complement strand
GCGCGTAAACCGCGTCAGCCCGTTTCGATTGCCGTGGATATTCGGTTATCTCGGCGATCTTCGCCTCGATTTTTTCCTCGGCCAATTGTCTGGCCAGGAGTTCATCAACAACGGACCGCTCGGGCAACAAGCTGTGGGGCAATATGGCCGGAGCCTGAGCCCACAGCCTTTCCTGAGCGGCGGCAGGATCAGCTTCAAGTTCACGCAGAATTTCGAGTTCAGCATGTCGAAAACCACCCTCTACGGAGGGCCTGGCAATCCCTTGACACCTGCGACATTTCTGAAAAGCACGCTAGGAATACATAGAAACGCGGAACCTATAGGAGATGGTCGTTCGGTCGCGGATTTTTCATACCGGATCCCAAAATTGCGCAACTGGCTCACCCTGTACGGAGAGGGTTTCAGCGAAGACGAGGTCTCCCCGCTTAACACCGCCGGCAAATCGGTGTGGCAGGGCGGCCTATATGCCGCGAAATTACCGAAGCTCAACCGGATGGATTTGCGGGTCGAGGGAGGCTCCACGAGTCCCGTAGATTTCTCTTCCTGCAACGGATGCTTCTACCACAATTTTCAATATGTGAACGGGTACACCAACGACGGCCAATTGATGGGCACATGGATCGGGCGGGCGGCTCAGGGCGAGGCTCTCTCGAGCAACTACTGGTTCAGCGCCACCAAGAAAATTGGGATCGAGCTCCGAAACCGGAAAGTGGATCGCCAATTCCTTCCGCAGGGTGGTACCCAGAACGACGCGGCCGTAACCTCGGATTTCCTGACAAAATCGGGGTTTCGATTCTCGGGCATGCTCCAGTATGAGCGCTGGCAAATACCCTTGCTGGCATCGAATCAGCGATCCAACGTAGCCGCTTCTCTTCAGTTCAGCTACTGGCCACACCTTCACGGGAAATGAATCTGGCGGTAAATAAATACTAGCCCGACCGGCGTAATTGTTCCCAATGCCAAGGCACCCTATTAGCACTAGTTCGCAGCCAGTGATCGTGGAGTCCACTGTCCTCACGGAACCACCTCGCGTCAGTGACTATGAGGACGCGGAGAATCATGCGACCATAAACCGCCTGCGGCGGTTATTGGATGCGCGCTTTACGCTCCTACGGTTCGCGGCATATGGGCTCGTGCTGTCAACATTACTGGCGTTCCTCACTCCTTTCCGCTACGAATCCCGCACTCAACTCATGCCCCCGGACAATGATGCAGGCGCAGGTCTTATGTCGCTTCTGGCCATGACGGCGAGGACTGGAGGCAGCATCGGCATGTTGGCGGGAGACATGCTCGGACTGAAGACTTCCGGCTCTTTGTTTATTGGAATCCTTCGCAGTCAAACGGTCGAAGATCGAATGATCGATAAATTCAATCTGAAATCAGTCTATGAAGTCCGGCGAATGCTGGATGCCCGGCGCCGACTCGAAGAGAACACCTCTATAAACGAAGACCGCAAGAGCGGCATAATTTCCATCAACGTGACCGACCATAGTCCGCAAAGGGCCGCCGCGATCGCTCAGGCGTACGTGGCCGAACTCGACCAGGTGGTAGCGGAATTGAATACTTCCGCTGCGCACCGCGAACGGGTATTCCTGAAGAGCGACTCAAGGCTGTGAAGCGTGATTTGGACGTTTCGGCCAACGAATTCAGCCAGTTCGCCAGTAAGAACACCGCCATCGACATCAAGGAACAGGGCAAAGCGATGGTGGAAGCCGCGGCGATCCTCCAAGGCCAGCTGATTGCGGCGCAATCGGAACTCGAAGGACTGCGGCAAATTTATGCCGACACGAACGTGCGGGTTCACGCCGTACGGGCACGAATCGGCGAACTCCAAAAGAAGCTGGAGGAGATGGGTGGCGGCGACCTCTCCACTACCGTTGACACGGAGGACGCTCCCTTGTATCCCTCGATTCGCAAACTACCCTTGCTGGGGGTCAAGTATGCCGACCTTTATCGCAACAACAAGATTCAGGAAACAGTCTTTGAGCTGCTGACCCAACAGTGCGAACTGGCGAAAGTGCAAGAAGCTAAAGAAACACCTAGCATAAAGGTCCTAGATGTTGCGAAAGTGCCTGAGAAGAAGTCCTTCCCGCCGCGCTTGTTGATCATGTTCTTAGGCACATTTCTCGCCCTGATGCTCGGCACGGTGTGGGTGCTCGGAAAAACTAGCTGGGATGATATGAATTCCACGCATCCCGGCAAACTTCTGGCTCACGACGCCTATACCATGATTAAGGCGGACTTGGGTCTCGCATGTGGAAATGGGACAGGGTTGCGTCGTCTGCGCAACAAGATTCTGGGTTTCAAACGTTCGCCCAACCGGCAGTCATCCAATGGAAATTGAAATTCGTAGCTGGCAGCTGTCGGGGCGCCTGAATTGATGGGTCAGCGAACCAATTAGCCAATTGCAGATGCCCTATGCTGAACCGGGGCGTCTCGGAGTTCATTGACGAACGAGCGGCCTGCTCTGCATTACAGAATTTAGGGAGACACACCTCTGAATCTATCATCGATAAACCGCCGCGCGTCGATTCTGCGGTCTGCCTTGTTCTCGGACTCGCTTAGTTATTTCGGCAGCAAAGTTGTGCCGGGGTTTATGGGACTGATCTCGGTCCCGGTTTTCATTCGTATGATCGGGCTGGACCAGTATGGAAGATTCGCCGTAATTGTGCCCTTCCTAATGGCGGTTGCGGGAGCAAGCTCTGGATGGCTCGCCCAAGGCATTTTGCGTTTTCATCCGGGCGCTACCGATCCTCAGGACTATCTGCTGACTTTTGATCGGGCCGTAAAGAGAGCGACTATTGCATCCGTCATAGTTACGTCCGTGGTACTGGCAGCCGTGCTAGATAGGCTGCAGTATCCCCTCCCCACTTTGTTTGTGTCGTTGGCGTTTTGCTTGGCGCTCCTTGTTTATACAGTCGGCTTGTCGAAATTCCAGGCACAATTGTGGCCGAGATCGGTAATGCGGCGGGAGATCGTACGCTCGGCGTGTGGCTTTGTATTCCCCCTTGTTCTGATCGTTCTCACCGGGAGAAGGCAGTTTCAACTGGTCGTGTTAGGGCAAGCGATCGCGTATACGATCGCGTTTCTCCCCCGTTATCGCCGGCGAAACTCCGCTCATGAGATTGCGGCTGAAGCCGTTAGAAGTTTTCGGTCGGATTCCTCCTCTACCGGCGGAATGATTCGACAGTTATGGCAATTCGGCTGGGCGGTGGGGCTGTGGCTTCTTCTATCTCAGCTCTTGCCGGTAATCGATCGGTGGACGATCCAAAGATTCGCAAGTTTCGCCAGCGCCGGTGTCTATGCATCGCTTTACGAAATTGCGATCCGATCCTTTTCTTTTCTGGTGTTTCCCGTGACCCAAGCTGCTCATCCGCGAATCATGCGCTACTGGAACGAGGGCGACTTCGCCGCATCGTACCGCATCATCCGCTCTTCCCTTCTTTCCCAATTGATTATCTTTGCAGCGGTGCTCGTTGTTGTCTTCTTTCTCTCACACCGGATCACCAGGCTTATCTTGGGGTTCGACGATCCGATCGCCGCGCCGATGCTTCCCATTCTGCTCGTGGGTGGCTTCCTGTGGCAGCTTGCATTGCTGATTCACAAGCCTCTCGAAATCGCTCAGAGAACCGACGCCATGCTCGCCGCCATGGTCGGGGCTGTCGCGCTCAACGTGATTGGCTGCTTCGCCTTCATCCCCCACTTCGGATACGAAGCGGCGAGCTACAGTCTGGTGTTTTCTGCGTGCTCCTACATCGCGCTCACGCTAGGTATGACTCGTTTTCGAGCTTTGCGCCGTTTTTCAGAGGCCGCTGAGACCTACTGACAATCTCATGATATACGCGGTCGGATCTCCCTGGCTGGCCTGTGCAGTATTGGTAACCGTGACGGTGGCAGCCCGACTCCGTTGCGGGAGCTGGTTTGCGCCCGCCGCTTTTGTCGGCCTGGTTTGGTCGTTCTTTACTGCCGCTTCCTTGCTCGTCGTAGACTACCCCATCCCGGGCCGCGGACTGTGGATGCTGGTCGTGCTGATAGTTGCCATACAGCTCGGAGCACTGATCGCGCACGAACTTCAACCGCAGAACAGGACTCCGATCCGCGCCGGCTGGTCAGACGTCTCAGACTCTTTGATCGTAAACAGCCGCCGTTACGCTCTGCTGTGCACTACAGTCGCCTTGATCGGTTGTGGATATTTTCTGTTTACTAGCCTAGCTGAGTTCGGCCTGCCGTTTACGCCTTTGGGAGTGCTCGAGGTAGGGGCAAGATGGACGATTCTGAGGTATGACGACGCCCTTGAACCCTGGTCCGTGCGACTGTTTGTGATGTGGCTTCATCCTGCGGGCCTGCTCGGAGGAGTTCTTTTTGCCTGCAACCGCCGGTACCTAGATCGCACGATCGGAGTCGGCACTCTTTTACCTGCGGTTGGGTACGGAATCCTTACCAGCGCTCGCGCCCCAATTCTTCTCGGACTAACGTGCTGGATCGGTGGTTTTGTTGCGACGCTGTGCGTTCGAAATCAGGGCAGGCTCGCTTTATTCACCGCCCGGCGTGTCATTCTTTTGCTCGTAATCGCGGCTTGCATGCTTGGCATGTTTGCCTCCATCAACGCAGTAAGGGATTCATCTTGGCAGCAGGAGTTCGTACCCGAGGCTCAGGAAACCCAGCTCAGCGACTACATGTTTGGATCGCCCGCAGCATTCGCGGATTGGTATGCACACTCCGACGTCTCAGGAGCCGAATGGGGAGCGCGGACGTTTGCCAATGCGTTTGATTTGGTGCACCTTAAACCGAGGATCATCGGGAGATACACGGAGACATCGAATGTTCTTGGTACAGAGCGCACCAATATCTACACTCTCTTTCGCGGCCTCATCGAAGACTTCACTGAAATTGGAGCGGTGCTCCTAGCCGCTTGCATCGGTGGAGGTGCAGGCTGGGTCTATGCAGGGAGCTCCGGGAGACCGCGCATCGCAGTGTTCTGGTTATCGGCCTTCTACGCCGCGTTCCTGTATAGTCCGATCGTCTCTCTCTTTAGCTTCAATGGCGCGCTGTTGGCCTGGCTCGTGGGCTGGCTGGCATTGAGGAGAAAAGCGCGACCTCAGTTATTTCCCCTGGGCTGCGCTCCCTGATCAACGAACAGTTCTATGAACCACGGCTTGGCGGTTCGTCATCATCATCATCAAATTTCCGGCACGCTGCCATCCTACATGCCGTCTCCTTATGGTCGACAACAATCTGAGAGCGGCTCGGTTAGCAGCGGCAGTTATAACGGCCAGTGAGAACTGAGCTTTCGGCCATGCCCACCACCATCGAAAAGTCTGAATTGCGGGATAGCGAACAGCGTGAACTCGTTCGTCTTCATGATGTTTACGAACGCCGGGCCCATTCCATTGCTTCGCTGCGCTATTCTCGAATGAATCCCGGGCATCTGTTTGGCCTCCATGAACGAGAAGCCGCCATGGCTTCGATGCTGCATGCAGATGGATTGAATTCATTGGCGGGGTTGCGCATTCTTGATGTTGGTTGCGGAAGAGGCGCCACCCTTCGCCAATACCTTGAATATGGGGCCGACGCGTCACGGTTATGGGGAATCGATCTGCTTCCGACCTTTGTTGAACAGGCTCGATCCGCATCCCCGGGTCTGCAGATTCTGTGTGGTACCGCCACGGACTTACCGTTCCACGATGGCAGTTTCGATTTCGTGTCGCAATTCATGTTATTCACCTCGGTGCTGGACGCTGATGTCAAGCGGCGAACAGCGCGGGAAATCGATCGCATCCTTGTTCCGGGCGGACGACTGTTGTGGTACGACTTTGCGTTCAACAATCCAAGAAATCCGGATGTTCGGGGCATCGGCTTGACGGAGATCCGTCAGCTTTTTCCAGGATTGTCGATGACATCCCGCAGGATCACGCTGGCACCCCCTTTGGGCCGGGCCATTGGCCGCTTCGGGCCAGTAGTCTATTTCCTGGCCTCCAAACTTCGCCCATTTTGCACTCACTATCTTTGTCTTCTCAAGAAACGTTGACTACCCGCATCCGCCATTTGCTGATTCGGTGACGTTGGAGATGAATCAGCGATGTATCTGTACAAACAAGCGAGCCTCGGGGTTCGGAGAATTCAGGTCCGTGGACGACAGAGCCCAAGTACTAATCATCACGGTCAACTTTCGGCAGGCAGAGTGCACCCGGCAATTTCTTTACAGTGCCTCCAGACTTGCGATTTTCGCTAGTTGCAATGTCCTGATAGTCGACAACAACTCACAGGATGGCTCGATTTCCCGCATACGCCAAACGATTTCTGAGTTACGCAATGTCGAAGTGTTGCCTTCTCTCCAGAACCGCGGCTACTTTGGCGCAGCGCGGTGGGCTTTGGACAAATATCTCGAGCGTCATTGTCTTCCAGGCTGGGTCGCGGTCTGCAACAACGATATTGAGTTCGATGACCCCCTCTTCCTCGCGAAACTCTCCGAGAAAGATGTGGCTTCGGCCGGAGTGATCGCACCGTCGATTATCTCTGGCCTGACTGGACGTGACGCTAATCCGAGCATTCGTGAACGGCCAAGCCCATTTCGAATGCTGCGCTATCGTTTATGGCTCGCGAATTACTACGCGATGTGGCTCAAGCAATGGCTTTCTCCATCGGTACGCAAGATACGCCACTCATTGTCCAGGCATACGCCCGCCAGCACACATTTCGTGAGCCAGCCAATTTACGCGCCCCATGGCTCGTTCGTCATCTTCAGTCGGAAGTTCTTCGAAGCAGGGGGCTTCATCGATGACGGTTTTTTCTTATACGCCGAGGAATTAAGCATTGCGGAGATGGCTCTTCGCTTGCGCCTGCCTGTGATTCACGACCCGACTCTCAGAGTCCGGCACAAAGAAGGCTGCTCGACTGGACGCATGCTCTCCCGTGACATTTATCTTCACCAAGTGAACGGCTTTCGTTATGCGTTAGCCAGATATAAAGATTCGTACCCTGAACTGGCCCGCGGTGCAGTGAACGCAAGGACGACGATCAGCGTCGACAGAGGTGAGTCGCTCAACGTTCCAGCCATTGGAGACAGTGTTAGATGACTACTGCGTATTGGATTTTCCTGATTTCTTCAGCCGTTGTTGTGTATGCATGGATCGGTTATCCCTTGATTGTAACCGTGCTGGCCTTGCTGATTCCGTGCAAACGCGCCTCTCGCGAGCCCGCGAACGATCCTTCTGTCTCCATCATTGTTGCCGTTCATGACGAAGAGCTGAAAATTGCCTCGAAGCTGGGAGATTGCCTGGAACTGCTCTATCCTTACGAAAAGCTGGAAATCATTGTGGCTTCCGACGGTTCAACCGACCGCACAGACGAAATTGTGCGTCGTTTCATCGCTCGGGATCCTCGCATCCGATGGCTGCACAGTGGGCGCCGAGTGGGAAAGAGCGGCATCCAAAACCTCGCGGCTGGGCATGCGCGCGGAGATCTCCTCTTCTTCACCGATGCCAATACCGCGATGCCTCCAGGGGTACTGCGGGCCCTGGTTCACCATCTGTCCGAACCGGAAGTTGGCCTGGTAACAGCAACAGTACTTTTTGGTCATCCCCAAGATGCGGTTGAGAAGGGACAAGGGTTCTACTGGCGCTACGAACTGCTCCTCCGCTCCGCTGAATCCGAGCTTGGAATTTTGGCGACTGGAAGCGGACAGGCGCTACTGGTTCGGAGGGAACTTTTTCGCCCTCTCCCCACCTGCCACGGAGACGACTGCATCATGCCTCTGGACGTTCGCTTGCAAGGTTACCGCGTGTTGCTGGACGAGGAAGCGACTGTATTCGATGCTATGCCTCACAGCATCGAAGGAGAACTTCGAGCCCGAATTCGTATGACCGCGCGAAACTGGACGGGAACCCTTTCGCGTCCTGCGCTTTTGAATCCGCTCCGATATCCGTTCACGGCTCTCGGTCTGGTGTCCCACAAGTTGCTGCGCTGGCTTACCCCATTTTTTCTGGCCCTCATTCTTTTGTGCAACACACGGCTCGCGCTGGAACGACGTTTCATGACTGTGTGGTTTCTGCAAATCGGATTTTATCTTTGCGCATTCGTTGGGTGGCTGCTGACCCGAAAACAGCGGCCGGCATGGGTCTTCGGCTATGCCTTCTCATTTTGCCTCGCGAATCTCGGCTTTTTCCTGGGAATGTTGAAGACCTTGCGCAACCAACGAATTGTGGCCTATTGACTCCATTACGAAAATCAATCGAGCAAACTTAATGCCAGTTCCTTGGACTCGTCTGCCCTACCTCGCGCGCATTTGGATGGGTAGTCAATTTTCAACCAAGCTTCTGCCTAGCAAGATAAGGCCCTTGTCGGCCAGCTTAAAGCTCACGGAAAATTGTCAAGCCAAATGCATCACCTGCAATTACTGGCAGACACGATGGCAAGACGGCCTCAACACCGACCAGGCTGTGGATGTCATTAACCGACTGGCACAATTCGGTATCCGCTACTTGCGCTTTACCGGCGGGGAACCTTTGCTTCGCCGCGATCTGTTCGAAATCATGCAAAAAGCAGACATGGCCAAGTTCCAACGCGTAACTCTGCAAACGAACGGCCTTCTTCTCAAAAAACTAAGCCGGGAAATCAACGATTCTCCGATCACGAAAGTGGCAGTTTCGATCGACGGCATGGAGGCCTCGAACGATTTGATTCGGGGTATCAAGGGCTATTTCCGGATTGCCATGGAAGGCATTCGCCTTCTGAAAGGCAAACAGGTACATGTTGTGGCCACGCTCAACGGGCGTTCCGCAAGGGAATTGGAGGCTCTGGCCGACGAGGCCAAGAGCGTCGGCGCCGGTTTCAGTTTTAACGTTCTGGACGATCGCTCCTATTTCCTTCGCCACACCTCCTCGTCTGACTTGTGGCCTCACCCATCCGACATCACGAAAATTATTTCTTTCCTCCGCGATAAACTCAAGCGACCGGCTTACGAAATCCAATACATATACAAATATTTCTGCAGGGAGCCTCTGGAGGAGCCACCGTGCATACTCGGCTTCATCGAGATTTTTGTTGTATCCAACGGCGATGTGCTCGCCGGTTGTTATGTTCTGAAGCCGCTCGGAAACGTGCTGCGCGACCATCTCGAGACCCTGGTCAGTTCCGATCGCTATCGCGATGCTTGCTTGGGAATGATCCGCAGAGAGTGTCCCGGCTGCACCTGCGGTATCCAGTTGTCGTTGGCATTTAGAAACGCCGCCTCACGGCTGACCTTCAATCATCCGTACTCGGGGAGTAAGTCGATCGACAATTTGAGTCTGTTCGAGTAGTCGCCTCGGTCTGCGCCAGTCTCATCTCAAAACCGAACATGAGGACCTCAAATGCGAGATAACTTTCTGCCGTTCTCTCCTCCTTCGATCGGAGAGGAAGAAATCAACGAGGTCGTGGATACCTTGCGTTCCGGCTGGATCACCACCGGTCCCAAAGTAAAGCGCTTTGAGGAAGACTTCGCGCGGTTCGTGCACGCTCCCGACGCGCTGGCCGTCAGTTCCGGTACAGCTGCGCTGCATCTGTCTCTGCTCGCGCTCGGAATCCGGCCCGGTCATGCCGTTATTACCACTCCGCTAACATTCTGTTCAGCCGTGCACGTCATCGAGCATGTGGGCGCTACGCCGATTTTCTGCGATGTTGAGCCGGACACTCTGAATCTGAACCCGGACGGCCTTCGCTACCAGATCGAAAGAACGGAGAGAGATCTTGGCCTGCACGTAAAGGCAATCATGCCAGTGCATCTCTACGGTCATCCCTGCGATCGCGATGCCATCCTGAAAGTTGCGGCGGAGTACCATCTGGCTGTAATCGAAGACGCCGCCCACTCTCTGCCGGCCACTTACAAAGGTCGCCCTGTCGGATCGCTGTCAGTTTCCGACAGCGTTCCGGTGCTCACATGCTTCTCCTTTTATGCCACGAAGAACCTGACCACCGCTGAGGGAGGCATGCTCACCGGGCACAAGGGGTTGCTCGAGGAGGCTCGCCGCTGGAGTTTGCACGGCATGAATCACGACGCCTGGAAACGATACGGGGCCGATGGATCGTGGTTCTACGACGTGGTTTGTCCCGGCTTCAAGTACAACATGACAGATATTCAGGCCAGCCTCGGATTGCATCAGTTGAAGAAACTACCTGCACTTCACGCGAAACGGCGTGCGATTGCCCGAAAATATCAGGCTGCTTTCCAAAGTTGCGAGGACTTGGAAATTCCCGCCGACCGAGACGACGTTCAACACGCATGGCACCTCTATGTTTTACGCCTGAACCTCGAGCGCCGCGGCCTGTCGCGAGACCAGTTTCTGCGAGAAATGCGAGACCGGAACATTGGCTGCTCGGTTCACTTTATTCCTATCCATTTACACAGCTACTACCGTGAGAAATATCGCTATGAACCTGATCAATTCGCGATCGCGCTCCGCGAGTACGAGCGCATGGTCTCACTGCCGCTGTATCCGACTATGAACGAAGAAGATGTGCGAGACGTCATCGAAGCGGTGATGGATATCCTTAACGAACACCACGCGGTTGAATCTGTGGCCCCCTCCGATGTTGCCCGTGTCTGAAGGACCAAAAGTCACTGCGCGTGGCTGGTGTGCGTCGCCGAAAACCGGCGCCTTTCACCGTGCCTTCGATGCCGCGTGTGCGGGATTGGGATTGTTATTTCTCTCGCCCCTGCTTTGCCTAATTGCAGCTGCGATCAAGTTTGATGACGGGGGCCCCGTGTTTTATCGGCAAGATCGCGTCGGTAAAGATTTCTGCAGCTTTCGAATACGCAAGTTTCGCAGCATGGTTGCCGGCAGCGATCGTAGCGGCTTGCTGACGGCTCCCGAGGATTCCCGACTTACTCGCCTGGGGCGCTGGCTGCGCCGCTATAAACTCGATGAACTTCCACAATTGTTCAACGTGCTCACGGGCGAGATGCAACTGGTTGGAGCCCGTCCCGAAGTCGAACATTATGTCGAGATGTTCCGCCCCCAATACGCGCTGATCCTACAAGATCGCCCCGGAATTACGGACCCTGCCAGTCTGGCCTATCGACGGGAAGATCAACTTCTCTCGGGTGCCTCCACGGAACAACGGTACGTACAAACAATTCTCCCGGCCAAATTGCAACTCTCGCTGGCTTACCAGGCGCGCCGCACCTTT
>Ga0070731_10004950_pt1 | contig 11171 bp, 13 predicted proteins | sample Coa_R1_2_FD_66448 | JGI IMG/M metagenome (GOLD analysis project Ga0070731, IMG submission 66448) | Surface soil microbial communities from Centralia Pennsylvania, which are recovering from an underground coalmine fire - Coalmine... | ecosystem: Environmental > Terrestrial > Soil > Unclassified ... | reverse complement strand
TTCCCAGCGCCAACGAAGTGAAAATATTCGGCGAGACCGATCGCCTGGGGCCCAGCCCGGCTTGGCGCTATACCGCCTCGCCATTTCCCTGGGACGCCGCCCAGGCTTTCGACGGCCATCCGATTACGCGCTGGCGCACTTGGGAATTCCGGCGTGACGGCATGTATCTTGAAGTCGACTTTGGCGCGCCGCAGGTCGTCCGCGCCGTCGAAATGGAACACGCCCACGATGAGTGGTACGCCAGGTACCAGCTTCATGGCGAAATCGTCGGCCAGTGGAAGCTGCTCGCTGCGTCCCCGCAAATCGGCGTGCTGGAACACCCGCCCGACTATCGCCGCCTTGCCGTGGATGAACTGCGGCGCAGCGGAATTCAATACGTGGTGGTGCAGAGTACCGACTATGCCGCGCAGGAATTCCAAGCCAACGCCGGGTTGTGGCCTATGCGCCTGATCGAAGAGATCAAGGGGACCCGTTTGTTTCTTCTCGAATAGTTCCCATGCGAGCATCAATTGAGAAGAAAGTTTGTTCCTTTCAGATTTGGATCGGATTGCCCTGGAATGGTGTCTCTGGGAAGAGCCCGCCCATAGGAATGCGCAGAAGCCCAGCGGGCGTCATCCGTGAATGAATGAGCCAATCGCCCTAGTATTTGCGCTGCCCTTTACACCTCGTCCAATAGCGCTTCCAGGATACTGACCGAGGCAGCACCGCCGCCCATGCTTCGCATTCCCCGTGCGTCAGGCGCTGCGCGAGCTGTGCCCGGACCTCTCGCGGGCACATTGCGATACTCGCATTCGGCGGCATGTGTCAAGCTATCGCATCCAACGAAAGCCGGAGTTCGGCACTATAATTCCGCGCTCTCGATTATCAGTAGAATCCGGAGGGATGGCGCCATTTAGCTCAAATTCGGCAAGTACTGTCGACCGGCCGGGAAGACCTTCTGGGGCAGGGATTCGGTAGTAGTGAGGTCCAGTGCTCGAATATTCAAGCTCCCGAAACGCGGTGTCTTCGATTCGCGCGCTGATTCGAAGTTCCCCTATCTTCTCCTTCAGCTGGTGGGGATATACAAAATCCATTTCCAGTGTGCCCGTCGAATGTTCCGGCGGAGGGAGTTCTACCGCGAAAGCTCGGCTGGTCCATCGCCATGAGTTCGCCTCCAACTGATGCCAACCTCGAAGTAGCCGCGGGGCAAGACTCCGGTCGACGAGCCGTTGGCTGCGAGCTAAGCAAAATGCCCTTTCGTCATTCTTCGAAGTGTGAGGGTTTGATTTCTTTGTATCGCCCGTACTCAAATACGCGCAAATTTCCCAGCCCGTTCGGTCCAGCAATCGCCGCAGCCCTGCTTCCGAAAAGATCCAGAAATTAGTCCAGTCATGGTTCAATTCATCCGGGCCCAGAAGATAAGCGACCGGAGCATTCTGAATCTTAATTCGATCAGGAGTGAAGCGCGCCACTCGTGTGCTCAGAAAGCAGAAGCGGCAGTGTCTCGATAGCAGATCGAGCATGTAATATGGATTTTTTAAGTGGTAAAGGATGCCTAGGAAGAAAACCAGATCGTACGGCCCTTCAGGCAAATCGAACCGCGAGTCCAAATCCGCGCTGATGATCTCCACCTGCGAGTTCAAAGCCGATTTCAGCGCGCGGACTCCGCGCATCTGGTTAAAATCCGTTTCTGGGTTGTCGATCGCAGTCACTCGAAAACCGAGCGACTCGAGAAAGAAGGCGATATCTCCGTCGGCACAACCGATATCAAGAGTGAGGGCGCCGCTTAATTCGCTTAATAACGTTCGAAACCTGTCCTTCAACATGTCGTTGAGCACGTTAATATTGTTGAGCGAGTCATACGGGTACCAACGGAATTTTTGGTCGTAAATTCTCGATTTGGCAGCGTTGAGCTGCCTCTTGAATGCCTGTGCTTGCTGTGCAATCTCCGACATGTCCAAGACTTTCGTCGCAATCACGGGACCCAGTGTCTCGCAAATGAGGCTCGGATTCTACAACGACCTCGTTTCAAAAGCGGAGACGGAAACGGTGCGAGGGCTCATGAACCTTGACCAGTTGGTGGCCAATTCAACCTTCAAGGAAACCGCTGCGATCAACCGCTGCAATCAGCACCGAATTTATGGGCCCACTCCGCAATCACCGTCGAGAAGCAGGACGGAAATAACTCGATGGGTCCGGTCGGCCTTGCGTGCCGCGCCCCTTTCCCGCCAGCGCCTGCGACTTTCTCGCGGGTAGCCTTAACACCCGACTCCGCCTTCGCCGTTCGCACGTGGGGCGCGTGTGCCGCAGCGCTGGGCCTTCGTGCGGCCTTCTAGGGGGTTTCCTTTCCCAGTCCTGTGAATCCGCGTCCTATGAATCCGCCGAGTGATGCTTCCTGCTGGCAGCCCGGCATGAATAACCTTGACTTCCCCGAAAAACACGCCCATACTCCGCGCACTCACGGAAGTGGCTTAACTCTTTCCTCGACAGAAGGAACGTATGACATATGTCCAACACACCGGCTGTTTCGGATAGAGTGTCACCAGCCATGGGGGCAATATGAAGGCTGCACTGCTCTTCGCGCTCTTGTGTTCGGTCGGTACAGCACAAAATCTGGTCGACCAGGACATCAGCTATGGCCGTTCAATCCATAGCAGGGTCATTTCCGCTTCCCAGCTGACTGGCTCGGGTGTAACTTACGAGCAGCTTCAAGCGGTTTTCAAAACCCTCGCGGAAACCTCCGTCGTGAGATCGGGGCCCGCGCTTCCGTACGATCTCACTTTTCTTTCAGGCACTCCTAATGCCTATTCGTCTCCAGGCGGTCATGTGTACCTCACAACTGGGCTTCTAACTGCTACCGGATCGCAAGACGGCCAACTTGCCTACGCAATGGCCCACGAGCTCGCGCATTGCATAGAACAGCACCAGATAAAGAAGTACCTGCGGCGCGTTGAATATGCACGAATGATCAACTGGTACGACGTCCGGATCAGATACGGAGACAAGCATGCGCAGTGGGAGGAGTTGGCTTACGTCGCAGCGCAGCGAATGCTCGAGGGTAAGATCTCGCGCGATGAAGAGAACCGGGCCGACGCCCTAGGACTAATTATCGCCGCGGAGGCGGGCTATCATCCCGACTATGCGTTCCATCTTGTGAATGCGTTCAGAAACGTCGCCCCCGACCACTCGAAGTTCGTGACCTTCTTTGCGAGCGATCACCCTCGCTGGGTAACCCGGGAAGCGAAGATTGTGCAGAATTATTCCACAGCAATGGACGTATTTTCGTCCAAATGGCTGCTGACCTCCAACAGCCCGGGAGGCGTACCCCCACCCCTCGAACGGACTGCCACAGCCAAAGCCACAAACATGAAACCGCCTAAGGGTGAAACGAGCAACATGCACGCCACGCCCTCGGCGGCCTTTTCGAGCAGCTCGCCTGTGGCTGACCATAATGGTCTCTCACCCGTCACTTTTACTTCTAATCCGCCCGGCGCATTGGTTTCCATCTCCGGCATGTTCATCGGTCGTACGCCGGTAACCAGTCCGTTTCCGCCGCAGAGGTACAAAGTGACGATCGCGGTCAAAGGATATGCAAGCTCGATTCAGGAGATCACGGTGGAGCTTGGCAAGCCTCTGTCAGTGTCTGCGGAGTTACGGGCTGCGGCAGGCGAACAGTGATTGGGCACGGTCGTCAAATGAAAATAAGAACAACAGTATGCCTTGCGCTGGCGCTTGCCGGAATCGGCATTGCCCAGACGAAACCAAATGACTGAAGGGCGCGAGGTCAACAGCACAGTCCTGTGGAGTTTTCCATCGACTTCGATAACGCTGCGCCGATCTGAGGGCGCATACGGCCTTGGGTCCGTGCTGGTCAATTACAGCGCGGTGGACAAGAAAGCCCTGGACGTTCTCTAACATTGCCACCCTGATTGGACTAACTGAGGGCGCCCAGCGATGAAGCCTTCAGCCGCTGCCCCGACGCCGCGCACATTGTGGGATTTACTGCCCGAGTTGCTGTCCGGCTTGCGCCGCGGCGCCGGCGCGGGCGGCCCGCGGCGACGAGCTGACGGGCTACACTCAAACAAATGGCGCAAGTCGGCCAAATCGTCCACTATGTACTGCCCGATGGAAACCATCGCGCGTCAACAAGCGCTACGACGCAGGCGGCCCTCGGTGGACACCTGAAAACCGGCCAGTCGTGGACACTTCAAAACCGGCCAGTGGACCGCACCCAGAACAATTTGGTTTTACACTACGAGTGCTGGGTCCGGCAAGTTTTTCTTGATCTAAATCTTCTTGCCACGTGCGGCGCGGTTTATACTGATCTCACCTGGGCGGAGGGTATGGCAACGCAGGGATGCGACCGGAGCGCCGACCCAGCAGCCGGAATGGCGGGGCGACGAAAGTCGCCCTCAGTAACTACTGAGGCGATCTTGACCAAGGTCCCTGCACATGAAGCAAGGTTGCCGAGAGCTCCAATGCTTCGAGCCGTGAGATGCCGTGTTGTTGTGCTGTCGCGAGGGGATGTTGCTCTTCTTCGAGGATGAAGAGGGGCCGTGTGCCCAGGGGTTGAATAACAATCCGCAGCCTCAAGTTGAGGGTTTCTGGGTATACAGAGAGCGAGTTTGCCAGCCGAGCTTTGAAGGGGCCGCGGCGCGTTTCTCTGCCTTCTTCCTCCCAGGACTCTGAGATCCCGTTGAATACTTCTTCCTTGACCAAGGCCCAAAGGCCCCAGATGAACACCTCGCTACTATCCAGGACCGGAATCTCCAGGCACCCTCGAATAAAGAACGACGCTTCGTCGACGATGCACTGGTCTGAGGAGATCAGGGCGCGGCTGCGATCAGATGCGGACATGTTCGCATACATGTCAGGAAAGTCTGCGGCGAAACTCAGAGGAACTCCTTCGTGGGTTTGACCGCAAGTACGGCAGACGAAACCAGGCTCGACCATCAACATAATCTTCTCAGGAAACATTCTGGCCGAAAAGCGATAAATCCCGGGAGCGCGAGTGCAGCGCCCTCGCATCAAGGAAAGCAAATTCCTTATGATGCGGCTGCGGTCTTGGTCCGCCAACTCCGGGGACCGCACTTGAGCACATGCCCATGATGCAGCATGCGATCGAGCATAGCGCTGACGGCGGCGACGTCGCTCAACAGCTTCCCCCAGTCCTCGACGGGGCGGTTGGAAGTAAGCAACGTACTGACACGCTCGTAGCGGCGCATGATGATCTCCAGCAGATCTTCGGCTGCGGTCAGTGGCAGCTTGCGCATTCCGAAGTCGTCGATGATAAGCAGCGGGACCGTAGTAAGCGACTCCATGAACTCCTTGCGCGTGCCCTCGGCAACCGCGTCGGCAAGGTCATCCAGCAGCACATGCGTTTCGCGGTACGCCACACGATAGCCCTGGAGGATGGCGGCCTGGCCGATAGCCTGGGCTAAGTGGCTCTTACCCGTGCCGCCGGGACCGAGAAACAATGCGTCTTCCCGCTTGCCGATGAAGGCGCACGTGGCCAGGTCGAAGACCAGGCTCCGATTCATCTTCGGATTGAAGGTGAAGTCGAAGTTGTCCAGCGTCTTGTTGGGGTCACGGAACGCGGCCTGTTTACGCCGCCGCTCCAGCAGCCGCTCACTGCGCCGGCTCAGCTCGTCGGCGACCAGACACGAGATCAGATCGATGGGGGCCATGGCTTCGGCCTGGGCTTGGTGCAGCCGGGTTTCCAGCACGGCGGCAATGCCACCGAGTCGGAGTTGTCGTAAGGAACGCTCTAATTCGATGAGGTTCATGTTTCACTCTCCTTGGTTTTGTTGTCGATGAAGTCGCGGTACAGGGTGAGCTGGCGGATCAGGGGATCGACCTGCCGCAAACTCAGTGGCAGTTGTGGGTTCCGCTCCAGGTAGCGGCGCACAAAACGGTAATCGCAGACGCCCATTTCCAGAGCGGCGGCGCAGGCATCGTCGACGGTTGCGGCGCCGTGCTTCTTGGCCAGCGACAACACGCCTAGAATCCGGCGCACCGCAGCCTCTCCGTGCTGGGTATGCATCCCACGGCAGAGTGCGCCGATCTGCAATCCAGCTTTGCCGGCACGGGACAGCAGTTGGAGCGTGCCCAGCGGCGTTTTCTTGGGGCGGTCTCCCCCGCCTTTTTCGTCAGGACGAGGTCGGCGGGCTGCCGTACTCTTTTCTACTTTTCTTTGATGGGTTGTGTGACGGACGTACGGCGCGCCAATCGTTGCGCTGGAGCGCATCCGTTCGAGCGTTTCTTCAGGAAATGCTGGCAAACCGGCAAACTCGACATTGAGCGTTCATCATGCGGGCTTGGACGACATTGACCGACTGGAGGGACAGTGGGGCATGCGACCGTGAAGTCCAATCCTTCCCGCTTCGAGGCATAAAAGTTAACATTTTACGTCACCGCTCAAGTAGGTTACGCTCGATGCGAAAGGGTGTTTAACCATGCACGTGCTATATCACGACAAAGAGGAACTGAAGCTGAAAATCGCGACGGTGCCCCAAGGGCAGACCGGCGAACAGTTTGTCAAAAGGCTCAAGAATGCAGTGCTCATCAGCAACCATGCGACCTTGCAAGAAGCTGAAGCCGCCAAAGCCAGCGAGGAAGATCCGCCTGGGGGTGCCATTGGGAGGGGAGACAAAATGCACGGATAAGCGGCAAGCCCGGCGACGCGCCGACCGGCTTCATCTCTACAGTAAAGCAACACTACTGATTCCAAAGGCACGCTCGGGGATGGCACTAAGCAGCTTTACGTCCCCGCATTTCCAGTTCGCGGCGCATCACGCGCAGGCTGTGCTGGTGCTGGACGTAGAGCTGATCTTCGCTCAATCCGATGGCTTTTGCAGTCGCGCGAAGCGTCGCGCCCTCTCGGTAGTGCGTGAGTAGCACTTTCTGTTCACGCGGCTTGAGCGCCGCGCTGGCTGCGCGCAAGTCGCGCCTCATCTCGGCTTGAGCGACCGCGCGATCGCCGGCCGGATCAGGGGCGCCCAGCGTGCTGGTGATAGCCAACGTTAACGGGCCGTGCACTGCGTCTCTCCAATTTCGGCGGGGCTGCAGGCCGGAGCGGGTCCGGTAGTTGCCGCCGATAAATTCGAGAATGGCTCCTCGTATCTTGAGCCAGGCCCAATGGTTGAATGGCACTTTGCGCTTCGGCTGATAGGACTCCGCGGCACGGATAAGGCCGATCGACCCAACCGAAACCAAGTCGTCCAGCTCGAAACAGGGTGGCAGGGTCTTCTTGATGGCCGCGGCAATCGGCCGCACCATATGAAGATGCGAAACAATCCGCTCATCGCGTTCCTCGATGGGGATCTTGGCTGGCCGCGGTACGAGCTTCAGGCGTGGTGTGGAAGGTAGCGTATGCAGGGTAATCGCCAGGCAGCGGAGAAGTGCGCGGCTGCCGTTACGAGCCCCGTTTCAGATCCCCAGTTTCGAAATCCATATCGGCGCAGTGGGGTGAGGCCTTCTCGTGCTGAGCCATCATCGGTCCCAAAATGACGCGGTTGCCGTCTACCTTCAAGACCTCGTCGTCGCGGGTTGTTTTCGCGATCGCGCCCACTCCGCAAGTCGAACACTTCCACGATTGTTCCATTGGTATCCTCTGATGGAGTAATCGACAGGCGCGAGCGAAGTCTGACAGTCAGTGTTGTCAGGCCGACCGCGAGAGCTCTTTGGTCACAGGCGCGAGCGAAGTCTGACAGTCAGTGTTGTCAGGCCGACCGCGAGAGCTCTTTGGTCTCGAGGCCCGAACTGAAACTGCAGTTCTGTGAGGTCTTTGCGTGCTCCGCAACGATGGCGGCCAAGATCGTCGAGCGTTCACGTTCGGCGTCTGCCACCGGCATGTCGACCGCGTCTTCGGCTGAGCACTTCGGGTAGCGCCACTATTGGCGCACGGTAACGATTTTGGCCATAGGCCCTCCTATCTCGATCTTGCACGCGGGCGCGCGTTTTGCGTCCGAGGAATTCTTTTCGTTCGGGTCTCCCTCGTTTCCCATCGCGCGAATCGAGCGCCTACATAACGGCATCAGTAGGTTGAGCGACGAAAACGAAGCCTCCAGCGGCGCACAAAATGGCATTCGCATAAGCGAAAAAAAAGAAAAGAATGTTGCCGATCCTGCCCAGGAAGCTTGAGCGCCTGATCCAACGCCTGCCTCGCCAACAGCGCCGGGTGGCTCGGCTTCTTGCCCGCGGTGGCACGTATCGGCAGGCTGCTGTTTCGCGCGGACTCCACCTTCGCACCGTGCGGAACTACATGAGGCAGGTACGGTTACGGCGCCCCGACGTGTACGCGGCGGTGGTGGAACACCGCACCATCCGGTTGGCTGAGAGACACGCCGCAGCCCTAGCGCGCCGAGCAGAGCGCACCCGGCAATGGTGCTTTTCCCAGTCCAGGCGCCGGTATCGGGACGCGGAGGAGGGACGCCCTTTTGGCAAATGTGGGTGGATTCTCCCCTGAAAAGCCGGCTGGAAGCTCGAAAACCACGTCAGGAACCCACTCAACCCATCGCGTTTTCCGACGCCAAGCGCCGGTACGGCGGTGGGGCGCCCGCTAGGTGTTTGGTCCCACAACATCCCGGACAAGTTGTTCATAGACATCCCGGACAGTCTCTAGGTTACCCGGCCGGGAGCACGAGCGGTTTCGTGCTCCCGGTTTGCGGATCGATTTCAAACCCGCCCGTTCCCGGTTTTAAGGATGAACGGCGTATTTGGGCAGCCCGCAATGCACGCATTTTCTGGCGAGAAACCCCTTGTTGTACCACCACTTTGCCGCAAACCACTTTCCGCACCTTGGACAGCGCCACGCGCTGAGACGAACCCCTGTGACTAAGAACGCGGCTGCCCATGCAAAAGCGAAGGCATACGCGAAGGAAAAGTTGTGAAAGACCCAGAGAGAGAAGTATGCGGCAACAAACATTACCGGCACATACCCGAGAAAGACGAACCAGTACAAATTTCGGGTTTTCTTGTACCGCCTCCACGCGTCGGTGTAATCTTCTGGCAAGGGTGTGAGCATTTTAGTCGCGGGTCAAAGGGGACCGCAACCGCGCTAGGGATGGATCGCGTATTTCGGCACTCCGCAATGAACGCATTTCCGGGCGAAAAAGCCCTTGTTATACCACCATTTCGCGGTGAACCATTTGCCGCACCTTGGACAACGCCACTGGTGTAAGCCAAGGCGACGGGGTACAGCCGGTTGGCGCGAAACACCCGCAGGATATAAGCGGCGCCCAGTACGACGGGCGCGTCGGCGAAGAACGCGAACAAGAACACATCTCGGGTCTTCTTCTACCGTCTCCAGTTCTACCGTCTCCAGGCGTCCATTTGATCGTTTGACGCTTCCAGCCGCCCCGCCGTGGACATTCGAATTTCCTGCTTGACATCCGCAGCAGTTAGTACTAATAAATTAGTATGAACACTGCGCGAGCCACCCTCACCGGGCAGGAATTGAAAATCATGAAAGTTGTCTGGCGCCTGGAAACAGCTACTGTGCGCCAGGTTTATGAGGAGCTGCTTAAACAGCGCCGCATCGCCTACACCACGGTGATGACCATGATGAACATCCTGGAACAGAAGGGCTATCTCAAGAAACGCCAGGAGGATCGGGCTTACGTCTATCTCTCCGCGCGCCCGCAGAAGCAGGTGATCGCGTCGATGGTGCGGGAATTTATTCAGCGCGTGTTCAATGGGTCCGCCGAGCCACTGCTGTTGCATCTGGTGGAAGACAAACAGCTCACCGAGCAGGATTTGGAGGAAATCCGCAAGACCATACGCTCATCGCGCAAGCTGGGTGGGAGGGCGAAATGAGCGCGTCGCTATTGCTCGACATCCTGCTAGCGTGGAGCGCGCAGATTTGCGTGGTGGTCGCGTTGGGAACGCTCGCCGCCTTGACGCTGGCGCATCCCAAGGCTCGCCTGCTTTTTTGGCAAGGCCTGCTGGCGCTGCTGCTATTTCTGCCGCTGATGGAGCCGTGGCGGCAGCGGCTGCCGGAAGGCATTCCGGCAATTGCCGACACGCTGCCCAAAGGCGCCGGTCCAATCATTGCCATGCCGCCGCCCGCGCTCTGGCGCCGCGAATACTGGTTGGCGGTGATCGGTCTCGGCTGTGTGCTACGTCTATTTTGGATCGCCATTGGATTCCTGCGCCTGCGCCGTTATCGCAAAGAAGCTCGCTTGCTGGCTGACCCACCTGTGCCATTCCGGGCCGCCACCGCCCGCTGGTATTTGCACGACCACGTTGCCGGCCCAGTCACCTACGGCTGGCTGCGGCCTTCGATTTTGCTGCCTGCGCATTTCGAGCGGATGCCGGCATCGATTCGCGAAGCCATCGCGTGCCATGAGCTGGTGCACGTCCATCGTCGGGATTGGCTGTTCGTGATTGCCGAGGAGTTGATCCGCAGCGCGTTCTGGTTTCACCCGGCGGTTTGGTTCGTGTTGAGCCGAATTCAATTGGCGCGGGAGCAAGCCGTCGACCGCGAAGTGGTGCGCCTCACCGCGGACCGCGATTGCTATCTGGACGCGCTGGTCGCCGTAGCCGCGCAGAAAATCCGGCCGGACGTGGCTCCGGCTCCGCTGTTTCTCAAGAAGCGCCATCTGGCCGCCAGAGTGGCTGCCGTTTTACAGGAGGTTTCGATGTCCAAGTCTCGCCTTTACGCTAGCTTTATTAGCGTGTGTTCGTGCCTGCTCCTGGCCGGACGCCTGTCGGTCTGGCTGTTTCCGTTCGCCAGTCCGGCGCAAGTAGTGCCGGACGACAACGGCATCACGGTCGATGCGGGAGGAAAAGTGCTGCATCGTACGCCGGTTCATTTTCCCGCTGAGTCGGCGGTCACGGGCTCGGTGACTCTCGAAGCCAGCCTCAATGCCAAGGGAGAAGTGACCGATGCCCGTGTGTTGAGCGGACCCGCGGAACTGCGCCGCGCGGCTCTGGCTAGCGTTCTCGACTGGCACTATGCGGCGGATGCCGGATTGTCCCGCGCCGTGGTCACGATCACGTTTAATGAACGGACTCCAGTAGGACAAGCGGCGCCCGAAGACACGCTATCAGGAGTGGTGAGGAGCGTTGTCTTTGTCGGCATGGCTGCCGAACAGGAAAAAGAATTGCGCAGCCGCCTACCGCTCCATGAAGGAGACACGCTTACCCACGCCGAAGTGAAGAGAATAAATCGAATGATCAAGGAATTCGAC
>Ga0070731_10004949_pt1 | contig 11171 bp, 6 predicted proteins | sample Coa_R1_2_FD_66448 | JGI IMG/M metagenome (GOLD analysis project Ga0070731, IMG submission 66448) | Surface soil microbial communities from Centralia Pennsylvania, which are recovering from an underground coalmine fire - Coalmine... | ecosystem: Environmental > Terrestrial > Soil > Unclassified ... | reverse complement strand
GTGAAAAATTAACTGTGCCGGGAAGTATAACGATTACGGCAACTGCGACAACTGCGGCAAGCGTTTCGCAGACCATTGCGGTAAACTTTGCAAGCAGCAGCACCAATTATTTCAAATCCAATGGCAGCGGTTTATGGACAGCGCAGGGCACCTGGCAAAGTTCTTATGATAATGTAAACTTTTATAATGCCACCTTAGCTCCCACAAATTCTGCAACAGGTATTACGATACAGTCAGCAGATCTTGTATATGCCACCGCACAACCAACATCAAACAATCTTACCGTCAATGGTACTTATGAACACAGATTTGATGGCGGTTCATTGCCAACTGCAACATGGAACAGCGGGTCAACCTGCCTGATAACCGGAACGACGGCTACCGCACCAACAAATATGGTTCAGGCATTTTACAATCTTACGTGGAACAGTCCGATGACAGGAGCGTTGACCTGGGGAAATTCAATTCCGACAAATATCAGTGGTGATTTGACTTTTATTTCTACCGGCTCGGGTTCGTTGAGGATGTCAAATAACGGAGCCACCCTGACGGTAGCAGGTAATTTAAATATCCAGGGCGGAACGTTTGATTTTGATAATGGTGGTTCAGCAGCAAGCACCTTAAATGTTAATGGTAACATCAATCTTACAGGAGGTAACTTTCAACCGAACGGGGCACCTGCTTCGACGCATGCCCATGTAATTAATGTAAAAGGAAATTGGGCAAATAATGGTGGTACGTATACGGCTGGAAGTGAATCGGTAATATTTATCGGTTCCTCAGCCCAAACCATCAATGGAACCACTTCCACAACATTCAATGAATTAACCATATCCAATACAAATGCTAGCGGAGTTACCATTGCCGCAAATACCAAGGCCGCGTTGGTAACATTAAACAATACAAGCGCTTCAACGGAAGTGTTGAATGTAAACGCGGGAAATACTTTGGCCGTCAATGGCAATATTGTTTTGAACAGCACGGATGCCAATTTAACCAATAGTATCACAGGCAGCGGTTCAATCACCGCTGCTTCGTTAAACATTGGCATTACGGAAACGCCTTCGATTTCATTTACACGCACGCATACCTTAAATTTTAATGGTCCTTCCTTAACCCTGACAGGCAGTATCAATATCAACTCATACCGGGGCAGTAGCAGTTCACGGCTGGATAATGGTATCTTGAATTTCCAGTCCGGAACCATCAGTGCGGTAAACCTTGTCACGAGTAATTCGTCTTTGGGCAATAACGTTTCAACCTTTGACATGACTACGGGTACTGGAAATGGAACGCTAAATGTAAGCGGCGCATTTAATTTAAGTGCAACGGCAACCAACACCATCAAGCTCAATGGTAGCGGGGCTACAGTTAACTACACAGGAAGCTCGCCGCAGAGTATTTATTCCGGGTCTGCCTATACCAACCTCGGAATAAGTGGCGGAAGCATCAAAACATTATCAGGAGCAATTACTGCAACCTCATTGAATTTCTCTTCAGACAATGCTACCAGCGGAAAAATCGATGCCAGTGCATTTATACTTACCCTGACTTCAGCAAGCATTTTAAATGCTTCGTCCTCAGGCTATGTCATTACAGGTAACGGTTCGGGGGCAGGCAAGCTTACTGTCAATGGCATTGGTACAAATTCCTTCTTATTCCCCATTGGCACTTTAGCCGATTATCTGCCAGCTACAATTTCACCAGCTGCAAGTGTGACTTCATGGTCTGCGAATGTATTTACTCCGGCAACTACGGACGCAACATACAACTCCGGCAACATTTTTACCGGTACAGCCCTGGCTGATATCGTAAACTCCGTCTGGGTTATAACGCCGAGCACCACGTCAACGACTGCTACCTTAACATTAAACTGGACATCTGATTTGGAAGGAAGTGCTTTCAACGGATACAGCAACAGTAATATTGGAATATCGCATTATAATACGACCTCAAACGTATGGCAGAATTCCACTGCTACCGGCGGAGCAAATAATGCAACCAATACCGTTACCTCACAATTCAGCAGTTTCTCGCCATTTGGTGTAGGCGCCATTGGCAATCCTTTGCCCATAACGATCATTAATTTCAAAGCGGTGTTGATTAGCAATAACACAGTAAGTTTAACGTGGCAAACCACTGTAGAAGAGAATTCGGATCATTTTGATGTGCAACGCAGTTCAGATGGCAGCAACTGGAGTTCAATAGGTACTCTGGCGGCACAGGGTAATTCCGAAATCGTAACCAATTACTCTTACCTGGACCCTTCTCCTGGAGGCGGCGTGAATTATTACCGCCTGAATATGATCGATAAGAACGGAGAACATAGCTACACGGATGTAAAAGTGGTAAACATGAATGCTCTCGCCGCCTTCAGAATATTCCCCAACCCCGCAAAAGATTTTGTAAACGTCACGCTGGGTGATGCATCGGGAAATTCGACCATCCGCTTGTTTAATTTTAGCGGACAAATCGTATTTACGCAGCTTTTCAATAAAGAAAGCGGAAACACCATTTCAATACCTGTTCAAAACCTTTCACAGGGAACTTATATGTTGCAGGTGGCAGGATCTGATGGTTCACAACATACAGGAAAAGTAATCATCGTCAGATAACAGCGAATTAAAATAAATATTTCAAGGCGATCTTTCCGGAGATCGCCTTTTTGTTTTTTTAAGATGATGAAATGGAAACCAAGCACTCAAAAACCTAGGAGCTCATCACTCCGTTTTCAAACTTTTGGCCGGATTTACCAAGGCAGCTTTAATTGCCTGGTAGCTGATGGTCAGCATCGCTATGAGCGCGGCGATAGTTCCTGCCAATAAAAATATCCACCAGGAAATATCCACACGATAAGAAAAATGCTGCAGCCATTTATCCGTTGCCCACCATGCTAACGGAAAAGCAATCAGCGAAGCCGTGATCACGAGGATTAAATAATCTTTGGACAAGATCATAAAGATATTTCCCGGCAATGCACCCAATACTTTTCGGATGCTGATTTCTTTTGTTCGTTGAATGGTGGAATAACTCGCCAACCCGAATAAACCAATACAGGCAATGAGGATCGCCAGCAAAGAAAAAATAGCGAATATTTTTTGTTCTGTCAGTTCAGATTTGTATTGACCGGCAACATTCGCATCCAGGAAATTAAATGTGAAATCGTCTTTGGCATCCAGGTGCTTCCAGGTGTTTTCAATGCCCGCCAAAGCAGTTTTAAAATGATCGCTACTGATCTTTATCCCCAGGGTACCCCATCCGAATTTATTTGAATTGACAAAAATAAGCGGAGCAATTTTTTTGTGAAGGGACTGGAAATGAAAATCTTTAATCACACCAATCACGGTAAAAACATTTTGTTCTTTACCATTTGTTGAATTAAGGAATTTCTCTTTACTGATTAGTCTTGCTCCGACCGGATTTTTTAATCCAAAGTCTTCCACCGCGCTTTCATTCAGCACAACCCCCAATGAATCTGTCGCAAGTTCCTTTGAAAAAAATCTTCCTTCTTTAAGCTGCAGGTCCAACAGTTTTGAATACCTGTCATCTGCCTGCATCATCCTGTCTGTTCTGGAGGCGTTGTTTTCAATAGCTATCCAGGTAGCCCCGCCTCCGGACTCATCATTTCCCGGCAACTGACCGCACTGTGTTATATCATCGATGCCGGGTATTTTCAAAATTTCATCCACAAACGATTTGCGAAAATCCGTACTCCTGTCAGCTGATTCTCTGGTCCTATTGTTAAGTCGCCACACTCCTTCAACGGAAATAATATGATCTTTCTTAAAACCAAGTTTATCGCCCAGCATAAATTGCATCTGCTTATTCACCACTATCGTACAAATAATTAAGATAACAGAAATGGCAAATTGAAAAATCACCAATCCATTTCTTAGGGCTATACCTCGCCAACCAGACCTGAATTTTCCTTTCAACACGGTGATCGGATCAAAGGACGAAAGCACAAAGGCGGGATAAAGACCCGCCACGATACCCACTAATATTGAAAAACCACATACCGCCAAAAGTGTTGAAGGGAAAAGAAAATAAGTGAATGACAATTCCACCCCCGAGATTTTACCCAGCATCGGTGTGAACACTAAAACCAGCAGCAAGGCTACAAACATGCTAAGCAAACTGAACAATACCGATTCGGCAAGAAATTGTCCTATCAATTCAGGCTTGCGCGAGCCAAATGTTTTTCGGATGCCCACTTCTTTGGCTCGTTCTACAGAAAGTGCTGTAGACAGGTTGATAAAATTTACACAGGCGAGAAATAGGATAAAAGCTGCAATTGCTCCAAATATGACCAATGTTTTCATGCTTCCGACCGGTCTTAATTCGTGCTCCAGCTCAGAAGTCAAATGAACCTTCTTTAACGGCTGCAGAAAATAACGATACCCGTTGCCTTCGGCGATAAACTTGTCATAAGGTTCTCCAAACAAACCGGCAATTCTCCCTGATACATATTTATCTACTATAAAAGGCAGCTTAGCTTCCAATGCATCTGCAGAGGCATTTTTATTTAAAAGAAGATAACAAAAAGGTCCGAAATAAACATACTCCTGCGTGCTCTTGAAATCGTTGTCGCCTGATGTGGTCAGCAGCATGTTGAACAAAAACTGAGATTTTTCCGGCCAGTCCCTGATTACTCCGCTTACGACCAATTTCCAGCCTTCATTCATAATTATTTGTTTGCCCATGGCATTATCAGCAGAGCCGAAATATTTTTTGGCAGTCGTTTCATTCAAAACGGCGCTATTTGGCTTTTGCAATGCACTGGCGGCATTCCCCTGCAAAAAATCGCCCGTGAAAATGCGGAAGAAGTTGGAATCGGCAGTCATTACCGTTTTTTCCGTAAATACTTTTTCTCCGACTTTTATTTTATCTCCGTTGTCATTAGGGGATATCACTCTGGTGACTTCCTCAACTTCGGGAAATTCATTTTTTATTGCCTGGCCGATTGATTTTGGGATATTCCCGAGAAAGGCGCTTCGTCCCGGATATTTTCTTTCCAAAGCAAGTCTGTACACCCGGTCACCCTGTTGTTGATAAGCATCGTAACCAAGCTGACTTTGGATATATAAAACCAGCAGGAGGCATATCGCCATACCCGTTGCAAGTCCAAATAAATTGATCAGGCTAAATACTTTTCTTTTCAGAAAATTCCGGATCATTATCTTAAAATTGTTTTTGAACATGGGATTGATATAGTTGATCCTTTAATTTAATCCGAAATTTTGTAGATCTGATCAGTAGCGGATTAATTTATTGTTACGCGATGGATCTATCCATTAAGAACAGAGCCAAACGGCAAAACCCGTCGTTGCAAAATAAAATGGCGTTAAAGCAAGACAATAGACATGGTCACGCGGAAATTAGCCTTGACGCCGTTTTCCTGACTCTCTGATCCCGTATCGCTGCGATCAGTCAGGCAACTTTCAGCAGGCTCATTTTGCTCTTATCAAATTTCTTTTTGGCATACTCGAGCGTGAGGTGAAATTTGATTTCTTTTGAAGAAGGTAATTCGAACATGGCGTCAGTAAGAATGCTTTCAAAAATACTGCGAAGTCCTCTTGCCCCAAGTTTGTATTCGATGGCTTTTTCTACCATGAAATCATATACATCATTGTCAATGGCAAGATGAATATTTTCCAGCTCGAATAATTTTTTATACTGACGGACCAGGGCGTTTTTCGGTTCTGTAAGAATGGACCGTAATGTCGGCTTGTCCAGCGGATTAAGGTGCGTAACGATGGGCAGGCGTCCCAGCAACTCCGGAATCAATCCGAAAGATTTTAAATCCGTTGCATTCACAAACTGCAATAAATTCTTCTTTGCAAATTCCTGCTGGTCTTTATTGACATTAAAACCAATTGCGTTGGTATTAACCCGGCGGGCAATTATTTTATCAACGCCATCAAAAGCGCCGCCGCAAAAGAAAAGAATATTTTGGGTATTGATCTTAACCAATTTTTGTTCAGGATGTTTTCTGCCACCCTGCGGGGGAACCAGCACATCAGTTCCTTCGAGCAATTTCAATAACCCCTGCTGAACGCCCTCACCGCTGACATCGCGCGTGATGGAAGGATTATCTCCTTTGCGAGCAATTTTATCTATCTCATCAATATAAACAATCCCTCTTTCGGCAGCCGGCACATCGTAATTACAAACCTGCAGCAATCTTGTCAAAATGCTTTCTACATCTTCCCCGACATAACCTGCTTCCGTAAAAACCGTTGCGTCAACAATGGCAAACGGTACGTTTAATAATTTGGCAATTGTTTTCGCAAGCAATGTTTTACCGGTTCCAGTTTCGCCGACCATGATGATGTTGCTTTTTTCAATCTCAACATCATTATCTGTATTTTTTTGTTGTAATCTTTTGTAGTGATTGTACACGGCAACAGCCAATACTTTTTTTGCCTCATCCTGACCGATCACGTATTCGTCCAAAAACCTCTTCATTTCCGCAGGCTTCTTCACGGTAAGTTTAAACGAAGAGTTAGCAGAAGGGTTATCATCACGGATAATCAATTCCTGCTGGATAATTTCCTGGGCATGTTCTACGCAATTTTCACAAATATGACCCTCTTGCCCGGCGATGAGAATTTTCACCTCGTCACGGCTACGCCCGCAAAAAGAACAATGTAAAGTATTTTTTGCCATGTATGATTATTGATGCAAAGTTATTCAACTTATTTGCCAAACGCAATATAAAATCCCAAAATGCCGCATAATACCGGTTATAACGGATGCGGGGATACCGTGGTTGAGGGATCAATTATAATTTTTCGATAATCTGGTCAACAATTCCATAGTCTACGGCTTCCTTCGCATCCATCCAGTAATCGCGGTCAAACTCTTTCATGATCTGTTCAATTTTCTTACCGCAATTTTCTGCGAGAATTTTTGCGCCGATTTCCTTTGTTTTCTTTATCTGTTTTGCCTGTATTTCGAGATCTGCGCTCACTGCCTGATAATGTCCGCCGATGCTTGGCTGATGAATCATCACTTCAGCATGAGGGAAAATAAATCTTTTTCCTTTGGTGCCACCGCTCAATAAGATGGAGCCCATTGACGCGGCCAAACCGATACAAACGGTGTTCACCGGGCTTTTCAGCATCCTCATGGTATCATAAATCACCATGCCGCTGGTGACCATTCCGCCCGGGCTATTGATGTAAAATTTTATGTCTTCACCGGGTTTGTCTGCTTCTAAAAGCAGTAATTTATTGACTACATCTTTGGCGGTACGATCATCAACTGCTCCCCATAACTGCACGATCCTGGATTCGAAAAAATATTTTTCTAATTTTTTCATCAGCATGCCCAAATCAGGCGCTTTTTCTTCCTTTGGCTCCTGTTCATCAGGCTCTTCATCGTCCATTCTGAATGGCTTTGCTACATATTTTGAATTCATAATTGAAGTTTAAAATGACCTGTGAAAAAAAAATGAACGATTCGCTCACTGTTGGTTCATTATTAATGGTATCAGTCTTTTTTATCTTTTCTTGGATTTAATAAAAGGACCTCATCTACCAGTCCGTATTCTTTTGCCTCGTCTGAGGTGAGCCAGTAATCCCTGTCTGAATCTTTTTCTATTTGCTTCAGCGTTTTACCTGTGTGATTTACGTAGATGTCGTATAACTCCCGCTTTATTTTCTTTATTTCGTTGACAGTGATCTCAATATCGCTTGCCTGGCCACCAATGGCACCTGTCGGCTGGTGAATCATGATGCGGCTGTGTTTGAGCGCTGTGCGTTTTCCTTTCGTTCCGGCTGTTAATAAAACAGAACCCATGGAGGCAGCCATGCCGATGCAAATGGTTGAAATGTCAGGGCTGACATATTGCATCGTATCGTACATACCCATTCCTGAATACACACTTCCACCCGGGCAATTTATATACATCTGGATGTCGCGGTGACGGTCGGTGCTATCAAGAAATAATAATTGCGCAATGACAATATTTGCTACTTCATCATTGATCGGGTAACCCAAAAAGATGATTCGATCCATCATTAAGCGGCTGTACACGTCCATCACGGCCACATTCATCGGGCGCTCTTCAATAATATTGGGAGTAAGGTTCGTTACTTCGTATTTATTGTAGTCGTTTAAAGTATTGCTGGAAATGCCCCGGTGCTTAATGGCGTATTTTTCAAATTCATTCTGAAATTTCATAATACTTTGTTCGGATTTAGATTTATAATGAGATTTATTTCTTTTCAAATCTCTGTCCAAACTTTCAAACTGCCAAAAACCTGACAGAGTTACAGAAAAGCTGATGGGCGACAATAGATCGCGGCGTAGAGTGTCTTTCCCAGTCAGCGATTCACCCTCATTTAATGATGGTGGTGCTGATGGTCGCTTTGCATGGCCTCAAATTCTTCGCGGCTTAGCTCCTTTACTTCGGGGTTTGTCTGTGTTTCCGCCCAGTTCAATGCTTTATCGGTTTGAATACGATGAACGGCATCTTCCAGAAAACGTTTGTCCTGGGACATGCGGTTGATATAATCGGTCACCCACGGCTGATTTTCATCAACAACCTGTCCACCCATGTAATTGAACAGTTGCTGTTTGGCAAAAGTTTTGATGTCGTCTGCGGCAATATCGATATTATTTTCGCGGGTTATCTTGTCAAGAATTAATGTCCATTTTAATTGATTGGTAAATACCGGAAATTCATTTTCCACTTCTTCCGGTTGTTTGGGTTTTTCGGTGCTGGTCGCAAGCCAGCGTTTAAGAAAATTTTCAGGGAATTCAATTTTCGTATCATCAAGCAGAACATGATAGATGCTGTGCTGCAGCTGATTTTTTGTTTGAATATCCCAGGTATGCTGAATTTCTTCTTTCACCGCATTTCGAAATTCTTCTTCAGTTTTTATTTCTTTAGCGGGGAAAATGATTTTGAAAAAATCTTCGTTCAGCTCATTTTTTTCGACTAAGCCCAATTTGGTAATGAATACTTTGAAATATTTACTTTCGGCGCCCTGATCATCTTTTGCAAACCCCAGATCGGATAATATCCACTCTTTTTCTTTTTCGTCAAATGCTGCTGATAATTGCAGGACGATAAAATCATCTTTCTTTTTGCCGGTCCAGTTTTTACGAAATGATTCGCTAAAATATTTTACAAGAAGAGAATTATCTTTTACTATTCCATTTTCTAGCGGATTTCCGTCAGCATCTGTTTCGGTGAACGTTACATTCAGCACGTTGTCATCCCCGGTAACTGCTTCGGGTTCTGTCATTTTCCCATGACGGATCTGCAATCTTTCCAACTCTGAACCAACCATTTCATCCGTTACCATTATTTTGTATCGGGTGAGATGAACTTTGCCCAGATCAACGATATTGAATGCAGGTTTCAATCCCACTTCAAAGGCAAAAGCATAATCGGAAGGGTTGCTCATATCTATATTGCGCGCATCATTTTCACCCAACGGCAACGGTTGTGCGAAGATCTCCAGTTTTTCATTGGTGACATAAGTGGTGAGTTCTTTTTCAACCGAACGCAATACCTCGTCGGTAAAAACAGAATTGCCATACATTTTCTTAACCAGGCTGGAAGGAACCATCCCTTTGCGAAAGCCGGGAATATTCGCTTGTTTGCCGTATTGTTTTAATGCTTTTTCAAAAGAGGGGAGGTAATCGTTCTTTTCCACTTTCACGGTAATCTTGTCATTTAACAAACCAATATTTTCTCTGGTAACTGTAGCCATATTTTTTTAATTTATCGGGCTGCAAAGGTAGGATAATTTTGCATGTCTGTACGCCGAACCGAGGAGAATCTTGGGTTTGCCGCGATTGATTACCACACAATTAATTATTCCTTGTCATGTAAGACAAGAAGAGGAACTTTTGTTTCATACGCCACCTCTTTGGTATAATTTTTTCCGAAAACCCTATCTATAAAATTGTGTTTGTGCATGGTCATTGCCAATAGTTGGGTATTGTTTTTTTGGGTGAATTCATTGATTCCATGCATAATGCTTTCCGCTTCAACAATGGTCAGTTCGTGGGGAATGTTTTTGAAGATCCCGTCCAGCTTGGCTTTGGCCTGCGGTTCATTGTCCTCCGTTTTCTTGTCAGGTTTATGAATGTTCAGAATCTGTAATTGGGAATGATAAGCTTCTATAATTTCCAGGAAGACACTGAACCTGTCTTCATTTGTCGAGTAAGAAAAATCTGTTGCATAGGTCGCGCGTTGAATTCCGTCAAATACGGCAGACCTGGGAACAACGAGGACTGGCTTTTTGATCTTTTGGATGGTATTAAGGGTTGTGCTCCCTATAAATTTGCTTGATGCCCCTTCCCCCTGAATGGCCATAACAACGAGGTCTGCATTTTTTTCATCAGCCAGTATTTTTATTTCGTCCGAGGGAATGCCGATGCGCACCAGCCATTCTACTTCTACGCCAAAATTTGTAAAAATTCTATCGGCATCCTTTTTAATCCTGTCCTCATTTTCTTTTTGCATTTCTTCTGCTGAAACCATCATAAATGCGATATCAGTAACGGTGGTTGGAATGCTGTATACATGAAACAAAATGATTTTTGCCTGCAGTGTTCGAGCCAGCTGGACTGCAAAAACCGTTGCATTCCGCGAAACGGCCGAAAAATCAGTGGCGACAAGGATGGCTTTCATTGTTCTAAATTACACCAGAAAAGATAACAAAAATCGGGCAGGGAAAACGCAGAAATCGTTATTGATCCGGATTTCACACAAAAGCCGCGGAATTCATCAGCTGCCGGCTGTGTTTCGGCGTGATCTGAGGTTATGGTTGATTCCGGCTGAGCAAAGAAAATGATCAATTTGTGGTGCGGGTGATAGGGGTCGAACCTACATGCCTTGCGGCGCCAGATCCTAAGTCTGGTGCGTCTGCCAATTTCGCCACACCCGCGTGGGGCGCAAAAGTAGTATATTTTTCGATGCGCGTCAATGCCAGACAGTCAGTTCAGGATATTCATTTTTTCTATAGCATGAAAGATAAATCCCGTATTTATTTGCCGATAATTTATTATCGACAGGCTGTTTAGTTTCCTGTGTCATTTCCATGCGCCGGCGGCAGACTCTCGGCTTATTTTCGTAAATTCGTAAAGATGGAAACCGTCGAGGCAATACCACAATACAATCTTACTCAGGACCAGGAAAAGAAACTCAT
>Ga0070731_10004948_pt1 | contig 11171 bp, 11 predicted proteins | sample Coa_R1_2_FD_66448 | JGI IMG/M metagenome (GOLD analysis project Ga0070731, IMG submission 66448) | Surface soil microbial communities from Centralia Pennsylvania, which are recovering from an underground coalmine fire - Coalmine... | ecosystem: Environmental > Terrestrial > Soil > Unclassified ... | reverse complement strand
TGCTGGCAGAGTCAAACGAGAAATTGCTGCGGAGGCAAAACGCGTTGACCTTTCAGTGCTGGCAATGGGCCGCATACTAAGATATTGCACCTGCCGTTCCGCTGAAAGCGTTGCCCTCTATGAGCATGTAATACGGAAACGTGCTTCAGGAGCTTTCACAAACCCGTATCCCAACGATTTGGGGTGGGTTCTTACGATGTAGTTCACGGCGTTGCGTTTAGCACGTTGTTGCAAAGTTCATAGAGTGGTATTGCTTCTGCCATTGTGGCCTCCAGGTGTTCAAAAATCTTTTTGTTTGGGACGCCCGACGGGATTTAAACCCGTATTAACGTCGAAGGAAAAACTTGCAGTGATAAAAACGTGATAGTTCCATGGTCAGAACGCGTGCATTTGGATCAGAACAGATCAAATGGAAAATTTGGCAACCGGGTGAAGAATCAGTTAGAGTAGAGAATTTTCATAACCGATCAGAACGGGGAAAATTTCGCATCGCCGCTGCTCGGCAATGGTCGCCGTTCTTAGTTTTCCATGACGTTGCGCAACTCTAGCGGGTTGCCAACCCGCTAGATAGGTGACCGGTTCGAAGATTCGTCGTACTGATTGGCACTCGCCGTCCTCAATCAACGATACTCACTTAACCACAATGCTAAACACGGTGCCTTCGTTGCTCGGCCCACCTCGGAGAGTGGTTCCGTAGAGGTTTCCGTTGTACTGTACCAGCCCAGCTACGGGAGAGGCTCCGATGATGCTGCCGCCGCTTGCTCCCTTGTTGCTGTCGAAGTTGACCAGTGTCGACAGCGCGTCATTCGAGTTGATTTCGAAAACAGTACCGTAGCCGTCTACACCGCCAACAGAAGTTGTTCCGTAAAAGTTCCCGTTAAACTCGACCAGCGCCCCGTATGGATTGCCACCGTAGGCGTTTATGTTGCCGCCGAACACATACGCTGTGGTCAGAATGCCATGGCTTGGATCGAATTCGAAGATCGTGCCTTGGCCGTTTAGCTGGCCATTATTGAGCCCGCCCGACTCAGTTGTACCGTAGAAGATTCCGTTGGTGGACAAGACTAGGCCCGCGTAGGGGAATTCACCTTCTGTGTCGTCGAAGCTGTGCACGGTAGCCACCGTGCCCACGCTCCCATTCTTCCCCGGGGTGTAGGTGAAGATCGTGCCCACGCCGTTTATCCCGCCGCTCGCGGTTGTCCCATAGAAATTCCCATTGGTGTACTGGACGAGGCTAGCGTGGGGGAAGGAACCGTCAGCGCAGTTCGCTTTAGAGCAAAAGCTGTAAAGCGAAGTCAACGGGTAGGGGGACGTTGGGCTGATTTTAAACATTGTGCCTTCGTTTTTGGCTCCGCCTTGCATCGTTGTCCCATAGAGATACCCATCAGTGCCCATGACCAACCCCGCGACCGGGCTGTTGCCATCTGTGACCTTGAAGCTGTGCATGATCGTCACTGTGCCGGCCTCGCCACTTTTCGCGGGTGGGGTGAATTGGAACACCGTGCCGCAGCCGCTGGCCCCACCCCCAGAAGTGGTTCCATAGAATTTCCCCTTGCCCCGTACCAGCGTTCCATATGGGTAGGCGCCATCCCCGCTGGAACCCTTGAAGCTCCACAGTGTCGTCGGCGGGCCCCCGCTCGGGGAGATCTCAAAGATCGTGCCCGCGCCTTTGGCCCCGCCATAAACCGTTGTCCCGTAAAGGTTGCCGTTGTATGCGACCAGCCCTGCATAGGGCTGGGCTCCATTTCCGTTATTGAAGCTGGCAAGTGAGGAAATAGTCTCAGCTTGCGCTCTCGAGGGCCCTGGCAGACCACACAACAACGTTGCCATGGTAAGAATGAGCCCGATCTGGCTCAGTTTGGAAATCAGTGAACGAGAATGACTACTGTGTTCGGCGTTTTTGGTTGTGCGTTCCATTTTTTCCCCTTCGTGATTGGATTTGAGGTTCACCTTGTAACGCGACAAAGACGAGTGCAAGAGGCCATGGAAGGGTAGCCGGATGCTAAGCTATTGTGTTCACCCGATAGCGGGGGGCTCGTCTTTTTCCGCCATTGCGAGGGGACTTTCTTGGCTGCTGACAAAGTGGGTTTTACGCGGGGTTAGAATTGCGTCCGGCGAGCGAGTTCCGCCGATGGTCTTTACTTCTTTTCCTCTCCCGTAAGTAGCCAGTCAACGGGCTTAGTCCGAGCCGGGCCTCCACTCTGACGCTACAGCAGTCGCTTCCCGGCGGTCTTTTTGTGTTTTCTCGCTATTCGCAGTGCACTCTTGCGCTTCCCGTTTTAACGATGCTATTGAGAAAAAAGGACTTCTTGGCTTCGTTTCGCAAAAAACTCTCAATTGGTTTGCATCGTTAACTGTTAAACGCTGGTAATAGGGGATCAGTGTTCTTTTCTTTCCTCGCCGGTGAGGAGCCAGTCGACGGACTTGCAAAAGGCTCGGCTGAAAGGCGACTCTGGAGTTTGGAACGGGGAAGGGAACCGAAAGCTCTTTCAGCTGCGTCCTTATATCATAACGACCAGCCCCTCTCCGAACGCACACTTAACACCCGAAAAATGCTGGATGAGCCCCGGGCACCGCGAAGAGCATGGGGTTTCCGATTTTACCCGGTTTGCAGCGACATGGTCGCCTGCCAAAATTCGCGTTGCCGGCCGCAAATGGCGTAGATTTTTTCCATGCCCGGTATCGCAACGTTGCGGAAGACTCTGAACTAAACAAAGTCGCAACCAACAGAAAGCGCAATGCCGCGCAGATTTCGCTCATTCGCAAGGAACTCAAGTGTGCCACCCGCCTCCCCAATCGATCCTGAGAAACTGTGACCGCATTGTGCAGATTCACCGCACATGAGTTCCTCGCCCGAATTCCGCGATTAGACGGGAGCTTTTCATTCTATTCCTGGATTGCCTTCACGCTCTGGCAACGAATCCTGCGCTACCGTTGGCCTAGACGAAGTGGAAGAGATTGTGAAGTACCCTCAAGGCGATCCAGACAAGAACATGCCAACAAACCCATGCAGGCTGTTTCCTGCCGGTCAAAACTGAGCAGGATGCCTATCGTAACCAGCAAGTCGAGCTATGCTCATGAGCAGTCTCCCTGGCATTCGCCGTAGGTTGGAATTCCCTCTCGCACTTCGTGCGGACACGTCACATTCAGCGAGCTTAGGACTTTTTCGGGATCGATTTTTCTTCGACGGAGCATGCCAGACGCAGGGGGGCAGTTTCGGGTCCGCGGCGGCCGTCTGCGGTTTGCTTTGCGTAGGATTGCTCGATCCTTCCGATCGTTCGCATAAGGAACAACATTACGAACCCGACAAGCAATAGAACTATGAAACCTTGTAGCATGTACCCACAATATCGCAGGTTTTTCTGGTGGGACTGAGCAATTCTGCACAGTCATTGCAACGGCCGGTCAGCGAAGCTGCGAATAGCTCAAAAGAGCGTTTCCCGCTTGGGCGCGCCAGAGGAAAACTTTTGGGCTACTGCAGCAAAGCGGTCGGTTCATTACTAATCATGGAGAACGATGTTGAGCAGGGAACTGTGGACTTGCAATCCGCCGCCGTTGTAGTGAATAAAACCTAATTTCCTGAAGCGATTCATGAAAAAGCTTACCCGTGAGCGAGTAGTGCCGACCATTTCTGCCAGAGTCTCCTGGCTGATCCGGGGAACCACGGTTTCGGGAACTCCTTCCTTGCCAAAATGAGCGAGCATAAGAAGTACACGGGCCAGTCTCTTTTCGCTGGAATTAAATAGCTGGTCGACCAGATCCTCTTCATAACGGATGTTGCGCGCCAACAAATACGACACGAACATATCGGACAAGGTGTGCTCCCGATGAAGCGCGTTCATCATTGCCCTCTTCTCGATCCGTAGCAACTGGCAATCTGTCATTGCAGCCGCGGATCCCATACGCAGAGGCTGCCCTGCCAGCGAGCCTTCTCCAAAGAAATTTCCCTCATTCAATATTCCGATTGTGGCTTCTTTGCCGGTCTTGGACACGACGGTGAGCCTGACCTTCCCTTTCTGGATGTAGAAGACAGCGTCAGCCGCATCCCCTTGTGTGAAGATTCCTTGCTTCCTGGAAATGGTCAGGCTCTTCCTGCCCTCGCCAATAGTCGCGAGGAACGTGCCGGGATCGAACGCGCGCTTCTTTTTAGCTACTGCAACAGTGCCCATCAAACGCATTGTAGTCCCGCTGATAGCAGTAGGGTGACACAAATCGTGTCTAAACCAAGGCCAATAGTCCTTGGGTACCCGGAATTCTAAAGTGAGCCGTTCTGCACAGTATTTGAAAGGAAGTGAGCGATTCTAGTAGGTGCGTTCAGGCGGTCGATCACTCAAGCCAGGGGGCCTACCGAGCTCTGGAGGCGGAGTTCGCCCAGACAAGGCCGGCCTCGACGGCACGCTATACGCGAGGAGGAGAAATGAGATGCAGCCCGGAAGATGTAATGAAGCCTGACCTGTTCAGCGAAATCGTGCTGCTAGGCAGCGCTAGTTTCGTATTGCTTTCACTGTTGCTGATCATAGCAACTGCGCTCACACGAGCCTGACCCGCAGCCAGCTTTCCATGGAGGATTATGCCAACGAACGTTGGGGTCGGTTCCATTCTGATCGAAGAGTGGCCGCCGATGACTCAACTCCTTGGCTGGACAGGTGAGTTCGATTCGGGGAACGGGAGCTTGGTTAAGGTGCTTGAGCAGCGTCAGAAGATCGAATCGAGAATCACATTTGCACAACAAAATTTGGTGGTGACTAGAATGACGAGCACTACCCCAGGAAATATAAGTTCACGAAGCGCGCTAGCCGTGAGGAGCTTACACTGCCCGCGATAATCTAATGCGGCGGTTCGATTTGCCGGATGCCGGCTGCCACAGAAGAAGCAAGTTGCGGTCAAAAAGACCGGGAATTGTCACCCCGAAGCATGATGTACCCACTGCTCAATTTCTGAAGCGAAAGAGAAAAAGTGCCACGCTTGCCATGATTGTGGCGGTGAGCAGGCAGATTTTCTTCTCCCGCCTCTGGACATGGCAACCAGACTGGAACGTGCTCTCATTTCCCACCCCGGTTGTACGCCCATGCTGCCGAATCTTTACAGTCTTGCGGCGTTCTCTTGGTAACACAGACGGGAACGAAAGTAATGCCAAGTTGGTGCCGATCATTGACGGCTTGCAAGAACTACATCAGTCTGGATGCAAGGAGAATCGAGTCTTGGCTGTTTGCCAAATGCTCCCAGATCACGCTCCAATGGAGGTAAAAAATTGAAGCCCACCCCAACCATGAGCCCGCAAAAGCGAGAGACGTACGCGGCGTGGCTGCGCAAAACTGGCGTGGAAAACCCGTCGAATGAACTCATTGACCAGACTCAAAAACGCGCACTCTTGCAAATCCACCAAGCCGAGGGAAAGGCCCGGCGCCAAAAGCTCACACTGATTGCCCTGGTTCTCCGTTCGTTGGTATCTACTATCTATATTTGGTTCAAACTCTGACTCTGCTGAAGAGCCAACTCCTCCCGTACGCGGCAGGGGATCCGCTGGCAAATGGCCAACCAGCCGTTACCAAGGGTCAATTGACAATCGAACTGAATGAGACTAGGGTCGTAACAGGGTGAAGTAGCTCTTCTTCACTCGTTCAGGTCCACTGAGCTAAGTCAGCTTATCTGAAGGTTTCCTTCTTAGATCACCCGGCAAAACCGGCGCACCGAAGAGAACTTACCGACGCGATGACGTCGCGAACGGCCAGCCTTGGGCTGGCAGTTGAGCGGGGTCAAAGAGACCCGGGGAACACCAGTGGTGACCAAAGTGATAAAGTTGGGTGCGATTGCCGCCTTGATCGGGATCGGGCTCGCGCGATCCTTACCCGATGTTCAACTGGCGCTACAATTTCTGGTCACAGGCGCGGCGCTTATCGTACTCACACAGGCTGCAATCATGCGCCGGTATGTGTGGATGACCCTGTTCCTCGTGGTGGCCTGCCTGTTTAATCCCGTTTTTCCGGTTCGACTTTCCAATTACATCTCGGGTTTTGCGATTATGTTTGCAGGCCTTATGTTTTTCTTTTCGCTCGAACTGATGAAGCCAAAGCCCGGATTAGCGGTCGTCTCGATCGCCAATCGTATGACCGGTAGCGGATGGATGAGATGAAACTGGGATCAGAGTCCCAGGTCGCATAACTTCCGACCTGCAATGGCGGTCGAAAACGCTACAACGACAAGGAAATAATGTGAAGACCATATTTGTTGGAAATCTCAGTTCTAATCTCACTCCAGACGAGCTTCGTATTTTGTTTCAACGCTATGGAGCGGTCAAAGGAGTCGAGATTGTTACGGACGTCGACACACGCTACTCACGCGGATTCGCATTCGTCGAGATGGACGACCACTTGGAGGCCTCGAAGGCCATTGCAGAGTTGAACGGAACGACCATGTGGGGAAAGCCTCTCAAAGTGGAAGAGGTCAAGCCCACGCTTCAACAGAGTGAGTCGGCAAGCATCTGAGTGGATGGGCGGAAACTGATCGATCTGGGTACGAACTGGACCACCGAACGCCATTCATAGATACCAATGACGCGAAATGAAAGGGCTTTGTCACCCATAACGGAGTGGATGATCTGAATCAATACGACCTGAACCAGCCCCACGACGGGGACGACTTGCTGACCACCGCTCGCACGCAAGGTCTTGACGTGCTTGAGCACGATCCTGAATTACATTGGTCGACTCTGGAACACACCCTAGCGAAGCCAGCAGAGGAGATCGACCTGTCTCCAGGTGCTTCGGAGGTGACCAGCGATCCTGTGCGCATCTACCTGCGGGAGATGAGAGTAGCACCTCTGCTTACCCGCGAAGGCGAAGTGGAAATTGCCAGACGCATCGAGCGGGGACAGTTGAATGCAATGAAAGCGCTTTCACGCTCACCTCTTGTCATTCAGCAGGTTTTGAAGATTGGCGAGGATCTCAAACGCGGCGCGCGTTCCATCGAGGATATCGTCGCCTGCGATGAGGATGAGATTACCGAAGAGATTTTGCAAGACCGAGCCGAGGAGGTCACGCGCCGTATCCAGCAGCTACATAATCATTACAAGACAGCCCTCCGGCTCGCGACCATGCTGCCAAGCAAGAAAGTACGAGACGATCGCCGGCAGCGGTGGCAGCTCGGGCGCGCGACTGTCCAGATTTCCCGCATCATCCGCAATCTTGGCCTTACCCGTTCTGAGCGCCAGCGTTTGACGGAACAGTTGAATAAGACCGTTGATAGCATGCGCTTGCTTGACCGCCAGCTCCGTAGCTCGGAAAGGAAGATCGCGAGTACACCTAGCGAGGAACTCAAGAGAAGCTACCGCACGGCACAACGGGAGCATCGCGCCGAAATGAAAAGGTTGGAAGACAATGCCGGCACGACGTTCCAGCAATTGGTCCGTACCCAGCGAGAAATCATCCAGGGCGAGATGGATGCGGAGCAGGCAAAGCACGAAATCGTCGAAGCCAATCTGCGGCTTGTAGTTTCGATCGCTAAAAAATATAACAACCGCGGACTTCACTTTCTCGATCTGGTCCAGGAAGGCAACATGGGTTTGATGAAGGCGGTGGACAAGTTCGAGTACCGCCGTGGATACAAGTTTTCCACCTATGCCACTTGGTGGATCCGCCAGGCAGTTAGCCGGGCCATTGCCGATCAGGCACGCACCATCCGCCTGCCAGTGCACATGATCGAAATCGTCAACAAGCTGCTGCGCACGTCGCGGCAACTGGTCCAGCTGCTGGGCCGCGAGCCCAGCTCAGCCGAGATTGCCAAGCAGATGGACATTCCCGAGGCCAAGGTGCGCAAGGCCCTTAAGGTCATGCGGGTACCGCTCTCGCTGGAGACCCCCATTGGAGAAGACGAAGGTTTTCACCTCAGCGATCTGGTTGAAGACCGCTCCCGAGTCTCGCCAGTGGAGGCCCTCTTAAATGTGAATCTGAAAGAACGGACCGCGCATGTGTTGCGAACTCTGACTGCGCGCGAAGAGAAGATCCTCAAGATGCGCTTTGGCATAGAGGACGGCCAAGAACACACACTCGATGAAGTTGGCCGGTCGTTTGCGGTCACGCGCGAGCGCATTCGCCAGATCGAGTGCAAGGCCCTGCGCAAACTACGCCATCCCTCGCGATCCCTCAAGCTCAAATCATTTCTCCAAAACGTAGGCGAATGCGCTGTGTAGAGCGGTGTTGTCTACGAACCTCATTGGGCCCGTGGTTTTATCACTTAAGGCCAAAGGCACCAGCCGAGGTATTCTTTCCATCCAGCCAGGGGCTACTCTGTTGTGCACGCGAAGTTGTAGGCCCTTTCATTGTCTATCCCGGGATGGGGGAGAAATTTTGACGCGGGTGGAGCAAACGCTGTCAAGGCGCTTGCCCACGATAGCGGCGACCTTCGGTCGGCCTTGACAGAGTTTGCGCCCGCGCTACGCTCCCATTGTCCGGGGCAGGCAGGGATTCTTAAAGGCCGATACCAAGACCCATGCCGTGCTCTTGTTGTGGTGCCTTAGAGATTTCCTGCTGCGTCGCAGTTGTCTGCTGCGCGTTGATCTGCGGCACTTCCGCGCTCTGTTTTGAAATATCGTGACCGAGGGCTGTGGGCAGCGTTTCGCGATCATTGGTGAAAAGTTGCGCGTCGGATGCTCCACGAGAGACAGAGACGTAAGCCATTCGGCTGTTGAGCAGGTCCTTTGCGGCCAACTCGGTGTCAACATGAATCAGCACACGATTCGCAGTTTGTCCCTGGCTGGAGTGGCTGGTCATTGCATAGCCGTAGTCCAAATGCGGATGCTTATTGGGATCGATTTGGAGTGAGCGGCCAGAGTCCATGTTCAGGCTCAATCGGCCAGCCTCATCAATGCCCCTGATTACCGCCAATTCGCGGTTAGCAATTTTCAGGTCATTGGCAGGCGCAGTAAATTGAATGCGGTCGCCAACGGAGAACCTTCGTACCTCCTCGCGGAAGACGGACACGCCGCGCTGTCGTCGGGGATCGTATGTGCGCTCGGTTCCGTCCTGTAGCCGCACAGTGAGCCGGTTGCTGGCAGCATCAATGCTCCGCACCTGGGCGTACTTGCCTTTTCCAATCCCGGTTTCCTTCGATGCGCGGGAATAGCGCAGGATATCGCCAACTTCATACTTCGCTGCCCACGTGCGGTCAGCCCCAGTGAGCTCCTGGCGCGAAACTAGGATTCGGATCGGGTACTCTTCGCCTTTGACCAGGCCCTTGGCTTGTAATTCGGCGTGAATGCGGTCATTGATCTCAATTCGCGAGCGATTATCCGGGGAGACTACTAACGCGTTCTCAGGCGACGTCGCATAGTCCTTCGCGATGGCCGAGATGCGCTCATCATGTCCGTGAATTTCGTGGATCCGGCCCTGCTGATTGAGATTCTCGATAGCTTCCCGTACGTCGCCTCGTGCGAGCTGCTGAACCACTTGTTTGAGTTCGGGGTCCTTCTGCCGCACGATCTCTTCCAGCTTTACAGTCTTCATGCCAGCATCTTGCAGTTGTGCAAAGGGGCGACCGGCTTCGACTGCTTCGTGCTGCCGCCGATCTCCAACCAACAAGACGCGATCTTTCGGACGTAGCCGCTCGATAAACTCATGCACCTGCCGAGTCGAGGCAAGTGAGGACTCGTCGAGAACGTAGACCCGTTTCTCACCCGTGTCGGGCTGCTGCACGCGTGCTAAATGCTTCTGTAGAGTCGAAGTCTCGATGCCCGCTTCGCTGAGCTTCTGCGCTGCTCGGGATGTTGGGGCGAACCCTTCGACCTTGTAGCCGTCAAGTTCTGCGCCTTCTCGAATCACGGCCAAAGTCGTGGTCTTGCCCGCCCCGGCGACGCCGTCTAGGGCAATGATCTTTTCACGCGAAATGAAGATTTCATCTACGGCTTGGAGTTGCGAAGTATTCAATTCTGGATGACGGTCTTCCGTGGCGATACGGAGGTGGGGTGAAACCAGCATTGGATCGCTATAATCCCGTCGGTTGCCTTCCAACATTCTGCCGACGATCTCACGCTCCATCGCTGCCATAACTCTCGTCGTGTACTGTATGCGTGCGCCAATCTGCAAGAGTTCCTGGAACTCTCCCGTGTTGATCCGGCGCTGAAATTCCCGCTGGATGTTCCTGTAGGTGGTTTCTCCCATGCCGCGTGTGAGCGCTGTTTCCAAGATTGCGCGACCATCTTGCACCGCTGACCGCTCGAATACGTGATCGCGTGCCCAAGTCAGAGCACTCTGCGCCTGAGCCTTAACCTCGAGTATTCGCTGCGGACCGTGTTGGCGAGCTTGGGCCGCGACCCGATCGGCCTGGTATCCATACAGCGCCGCTAGTTCCCGGTGTCGCTGCAATACCTCGCCTTGGGACAAGAGTTCCTTCCGATCCCGCGTGTGGTGGGCCGCGATCTGCGCTGCCGCTGCACCGTCGATTCCTTGTTCGCGCAAATGGTCTTTAATCTGTTCCCGTCGGGGACTGGACGCCTCCAAGTACTCGTTGGTGTAGCCACGGGTTTCAGGCTGCCCATGCTTCCCGCGCTCCAATTCATAGCCCAGCATTTGCAGCCGCGTCGCGAGTTCGGATCGATAGACTGCAGTTATGTATCGCTGAGATAGAAAGAGTTCGTGGGGCTGGAGGCTGCGCGTTGTTCCATTCGTTTGCTCGGTCATGTTGAAGATGACGGCATGGGTGTGAAGCTGCGGGGCGGCGTACTTATCAACGGGACGCGCCGTATCGTGCTCGAAGGTGGCGGCGATGAACTTGCCCGTAGTCTCTGGCGTGTGGACATTGCCGATACGGGCTTGCGTGTATCTCTCTAGCTCGCGAAGCGCGGACCGGACGCTTTCGCGGTGGGCTTCTCGGACTCGTTCGTCGCCTCCAACAAGTGCCGTGAGGGACACTGACTTGGGCGCAGAAAACGTAGCGTCCCAACCGGCGCGATGTTCAGCGCTGGTGACTTCCTTACCGAATTTGCCCTCGTATGTTCTCGAGACTTGGTGCCGAACCAGTTGCTCTGCAGTGTAAGGATGCTGCCCTTCACTCAGCCGCGCGAAATGTTCCGATTCCACAGTCCCGGCAAGGTTCCATTGCTCCGCAAGCTTACCCTGCCATTCGCTGTGGCCTCGCTGGTCGCGGCTCCAGTAGTTCTGTTTTTCAGAAGCAAACTC